>ERZ795041.247-NODE-247-length-21035-cov-4.160724_pt1 | contig 21035 bp, 15 predicted proteins | sample MGYA00375125_ERZ795041 | MGnify/ENA primary metagenome ERZ795041 (study PRJEB30170, sample SAMN03074214) | activated sludge metagenome | biome: Common Effluent Treatment Plant; feature: Wastewater; material: Activated sludge; isolation source: activated biomass in...
ACTCGAAGGCCAGCACGAGGGTCACGCCGGCGACGGCGCTCCATGCCGCCAGCCCCTGGCGCAGCGAAAGCCCGGCCGCGTGCAGCGCCAGGGCCAGCGCAAGCAGCGCCGGCGACGCCACCAGCAGGCAACCGGCGAGCAGTCGCCTCTCGTGGTTCCAGCGTCGCGGACGCGGTTTCTGCGGAGTCGGCATCGAGCGGCGGCGGACGGGGACGTGCGCCCATGCTCCGCGATGCCACGCGGCCGGGCAAGGACCGTGGCCGCGCATGCCGGCGTCGGCGGCACGCACTCAGCCGCCGATGCCGTACTTTTCCATGCGCCGGTAGAGCGCCGGCCGGCTGAGGCCGAGCGCCTGCGCCGCGCGCTGGATGTTGCCGCCGCTCCGGGCGAGGGCCTGGCGCACGAGGTGTTCCTCGGCCTGCTCGACGGTGAGGTTGGCGTTCGCGCCCGCCGCGGTCGCGGCGCCGAGGGCGCCCTGCCCGACCGCCACCGCACCGGCGGCAAGCGGGAAGGCGCCGGCGTCGAGCACCGTGCCCGAGGCCATCAGCACGGCGCGCTCGATCGCATGGGACAGCTCGCGCACGTTGCCGGGCCAGGCGTGTGCGCCGAGGGCCGCGATCGCCGAAGGGGCGAAGCGCAGGCCGTCGCGCTGGTAGCGGCGGGCGAAGCGCTCGAGGAACGAAGCAGCCAGCAGCGGGATGTCCTCGGCGCGCTCGCGCAACGGCGGCAGATGCAGCTCGACCGTGTTGAGGCGGAACAGCAGGTCCTTGCGGAACGCGCCACGCGCGACCTCGGCGGCGAGATCGGCATTGGTCGCCGAGATCAGGCGCACGTCGACCTTCAGCGTGCGCGAGGACCCGACCCGTTCGAGTTCGCCGTCCTCGAGCACGCGCAGCAGCTTGGCCTGCTGGGCGAGCGGGATGTTGGCGATCTCGTCGAGGAACAGGCTGCCGCCGTCGGCCAGTTCGAAACGGCCGATGCGGTCGGTCTTGGCATCGGTGAAGGCGCCGCGCACATGGCCGAACATCTCGGCCTCGAACACGGTTTCCGGGATGCCGCCCATGTTGACCTTGACGAAGCTCGCCGCGGCCCGCCGCGAAGCCTCGTGGATGCGCTGCGCGATGACACCCTTGCCGGTGCCGTTCTCGCCGAGGATCAGCACGTTCGCGTCCGATGGCGCGACGCGCGCGATCGTGTCGAGCACGCCACGCATGCTGCGCGACTCGGCGATGAAGCCGTCGTCACCGCCGCGCAGCAGCGCGTTCTCGGCACTGAGGCGCTGCTCGCGGCGATGCGCGCGGGCCAGCGCCAGCTGGTTGCCGAGCACGCTCATCAGGCGCTGGTTGTCCCAGGGTTTCTCGATGAAGTCGCCGGCCCCATGGCGCATGGCCTCGACCGCGAGGTTGATCGTGCCCCAGGCGGTCATCACCACCACCGGCATCCCCTCCTCGACCTTCTTCAAGTCGCGCAGCAGGTCGAGGCCCTCGCCCCCGGAGGTCGTGTCGCGCGTGTAGTTGAGGTCGATCAGGGCGACGTCGAAACGCTGCCGGCGCAGGGCATCGAGTGCCTGCGCCGGCCCCTCCACGCAGGTGCAGGCCCAGCCCTCGCCCTTCAGCAGCAGGCGCAATGCCTCGCGCACGTCGCGCTGGTCGTCGGCGATCAGCAGATGCGGTGTCACGGCAGCCATGGTCGATTCCGGTCGGGTTCACGCATGCGCTTCAGCCCGCCTCCATCCAGCCGTCGCGCAGGCATAGCGTACGCCCTGCCTCGGCGGCGAGGTCGGCGTTGTGGGTCACCTGCACGATCGTCATGCCGTCGCGATGCAGTTCGTGCAGCAGGTCCATGATCGCGCGGGCCTGGCTCGAATGCAGGGCGCCGGTCGGCTCGTCGGCGAGCAGCAGGCGCGGACGGGTGATGACCGCGCGCGCGACCGCGACCAGCTGCTGCTGGCCGCCGGAGAGCTGGCTCGGGTAGAGGTCCTTCTTGCCGACGATGCCGAAGCGGTCGAGCAGGTCGCCGACGCGCGCCGCGCGCTCCTTCGCCGGCACGTCGCGATACTGCAGCGGCAGGTCGAGGTTCTCCCACACCTTGAGGTCGTCGATCAGGTGGTAGTGCTGGAAGATGAAGCCGATCTTGTCGCGCTGCAGGGCCTGGCGCTGCTTCGCGTTGAGCGCCTCGACGGTCACGCCGTCGAGCGCGTAGTGGCCCTGCCAGTCGTGGTCCATGAGGCCGATCAGGTTGAGCAGCGAGCTCTTGCCGGCCCCCGACGGCCCCATCACGCTGACGAATTCGCCCTCGCCGATGGCGAGACGGATGTTGCGCAGGACCCAGGTGCGGCCGCCGGGGAGCGGGAAGGATTTCTCGACGTTCTCGAGCGTGATCATGGCGGGATTCCGTGGTGCGCAAGGGAAAGGGGCGGCGGCGCGATCATTCGCTGCGCAGCGCCTCGACCGGGTCGGTCGCCGCGGCGCGATGCGCCGGCAACCAGCATGCCGCAAGCGCGATGACGGCGACCATCGCGGCAACGCCACCCCAGGTCAGCGGGGCGGCGATGCCGACGCCGTGCAGGCGTTCGGCGAGCAGGCGCGCAAGCGGGATGCCGGCGAGCATGCCGAGCACGATGCCGGTGACGACGAGGCCGCCGCCCTGGCGCAGCACGAGACCGCGCACGCGCGAGGGCGTCGCGCCGACGGCGAGGCGCACGCCGATCTCGGCGGTGCGGCGGCGGATCGCGAAACCGAGCACGGCGGCAAGGCCGAGCGCGGCGAGCGCAAGCGTGGCGAGGGCGAAGGCACCGAGCGCGGCGACCAGCGAACGCTGGCCGACCAGGGTTTCGTCGATGAGCCGGGCGAGCGGCTGGTTGACGCCGATGTCGACGCCGGGCACGAGCGCGGCCACGCGCCGGCGGATCGTTTCCGTGTAGCCGGCCGGCTCGCCATCGACGCGGGTGACGAGCCAGAACACCGGCAGCGGTGCGGCGACGTACTGGTAGACGGTCGGCAGCGGATCGGTTTCATCGAGGCGTTCGTGCTTGACCGTGCGCGCGACGCCGATGACCTGCGCCTGCAGGGTTTCGCCCTCGTTGCGCGGAATGTCGATGCGCGCGCCGATCGGGTCGACGCCGGCCAGGTAGCGCTTCGTCCAGACCTCGTCGACGACGACCACGCGGTCATGCGGATCGCCTTCTTCGAAGCCGCGCCCGGCCACGAGCGGGATGTCGAGCACGCCGAAGTAACCGGGACCGATGCCGCGCGCGCGCGCCTGCACCTGCTCCTCGCGTCCTGGAATCGTGTAGCCGGATACGGTCTCCCACTGGCTGAACGGCGGCGTCATCGCCACCGCGACCGCGCGCACGCCCGGCAGCGCGGCGATGTCGGCACGCACCTGCTCGACGAGGGGCCTGAGGCGCTCGTCGTCGTTCTTCGCATCGTAGCGGCGTCCGCTGATGCTGACGCCGGCCGGATCGACCGCGGTCAGCACGATGCCGCTGGCATCGAAGCCGCGCGGCGTCGCCATGAGGTTGAGCGCGCTGCGCAACAGCAGACCCGATGCGCCGAGCAGGACCGTGGTCAGCATGACCTGGGCGACGATCATGGCCGGACGCACGCGGCCGAGTCCGCCGACCGCGGCGCGCGACGAGAGCATCGCCGGACGCCGCACGACCCAGGCGGCCAGCGCCGCGCTGCCGAGTGCGATCGCCGCGACCATCAGCCCGGCGCCGACGGCGGCGATGCCGAAACCACTGCCTTGCGGCAGGTTGCCCGGCAACAATTCATGCCGACGGGCGAGGGCGAGGCCGTACGGGGTCAGCGCCAGTCCGGCGACCAGGCCGAGCGCGACCGGTGGCGCGAGGTCGGCGACGATGCCGCGCGTGATCGCGCGTTCGTCGGCGCCGAGCGCACGGCGGATGCCGAACTCGCGCACGCGACCGAGCAGGCGGTCGAGGTAGAGGTTGACGAGATTCGCGGCAACCACCGCGAGCAGGATCAGCGCGGCGAGCTGGACCAGGGCCAGTGCGCGTCCCTGGGTGCCGGCGAAGCGTTCGCGCCACGGCCGCACCTCGGCGCGCAGGCCCGCGTTCTGGCGCAGGCCCGCCACGCTTGCATCGGCGGCGAAGATCGCCTGCAGGCGAGCGCCGGCCTGGGCCAGGCTGATGTCGTCGCCGAGACGGGCGACCACATTGATGTCGCCGACATTGCCACCGTCCGATTGCGCGCGCTCGCCCGCACTCATCACGTAAGGCCGCCAGGCGTCGACCGAAGCGGTCGGAAACACGAACCCGGGCGGCATCACCCCGATCACCGTGTAGCGCTTTTCATCGAAGCGCAGCTCGCCGCCGATCGCATCGGCGGCGCCATCGAAATGCCGGCGCCAGGCTGCGTCGGAAAGGATCAGCACGCCATCGGAGCCTTCGTGCATGTCCTCGTCGGCAAAGCCGCGGCCAAGTGCGGGAGCCACGCCGAGCACGCGGTTGAAGTCGCGACCGACGCGCGCGAATCGCCAGCGCCGGCCTTGCCCGTCCGCACGCAGCTGCTGCGCCTCGACGTAACCGAGCGCCCCGCTGAACGTGCTCGCGTCGGCGACGGCGAGGCCGCGCAGGCGCTCGGTCAGGCCGACCTTGAAGCCGAAACCGGCGAGGTCGGCACGCAGGTCGACCAGGCGCTCGCTGTCCGGGTACGGCAGCGCCTTCCAGCGCAGCGCGTGGATCGCCGAGAACGCGGTCGCGTTGACCGCGACGACCGCGGCGACGAGGACGACGACCGTCGCCGCGAGCAGGGGTGCGCGGCGCAACGATCTCCAGGTTGTGGTCAGCATGAGCGGAGCTTCCTCGGGTACATGCAAGTCCTCATTCGTGGCGCAGCGCCACCATCGGGTCGACGCGCAGCGCGCGGCGCGCCGGCACCACCAGCGCGAACACGGCCGCCGCGCTGATCGCGAGCAGGGCCGCGACGATGACGCCCGTATCGACACCGGCGAGCTTGTCGAGCGTGCCGGCGAGCAGCCGCGCGAACGGAATGCCGACGACGAGACCGAGCACGAGGCCGATGCCGAGCTGCCATACGGTGCGCGTGGCGAGATCGCGCACGACACTCGTTGAAGGTGCGCCCAGCGCGCGGCGCACGCCGATCTCGCGCGTGCGCTGGCCGACGTTGAAAGCAAGCACGCCGTACAGGCCCGCCCCGGCAAGCACGAGCGCGATGGCGCCGAACACGCCGAACATGCGCGCGAGCAGGCGTTCGCTGAAGCTCGCCCCGCGAATCGCCTGCGCATAGGTGTTCACCCAGTACGCCGGCGTGTCGGCATCGATCTCGCGGACGACATCGGCGAGCCGTGGCGCGAATGCGGCGGGATCACCGTCGACGCGCACCGCGAAACTGACGAAGCGCGCCGGTTGCTGCCGCAGCGGCACGAACATCACGGGCTGCGCGGTGCTGCCGGGCTCGTCGAGTTGCACCGCATCGACCACGCCTACCACGGTGACCATCGGTGCATCCGCGCGATGCGGGTCGAGCCGGAAGCGCTTGCCGAGCACCGGGCCTCCGGATGCGTGGCGATCGGCGAAACGCCGATCGACGATGGCGACCTGGGCGGCCTCGGCACCGTCGCGGCTGTCGAAGCTGCGCCCTTCGAGCAAGCGCAGCCGGTAGGTGGCGAAGAAGCGGTCGTCGACGGCGCTGAACAATGTTCGTGGCAATGCGCCACCGTCGGCGACTTCGCCTTCGGGAAGGACGTCGCGACGCTGGCCGCCAAGCGCCGGCAGGTTGGTGGCAGCCGTCGCGTCGATCACGGCGGAGTCGGCGCGCAGGCGTTCGGCGATGCGCTCGTACAGCCGCACCCGATCCGCGCCCGTTGGGTGCGCATTCTCGAACAGGCCGATGCGCGCAGTGAGCATGCCGGTCGGATCGAAGCCGAGATCGGCGCGGTCGATAGCGACGATGCCACGCACGAGCGTGCCGACCGCGATCAGCAGCGCGCATGACAGCGCGATCTCGCCGACCACGAGGGCACGGCTGATTCGCGCGAAAGCGCCGCCGGCAACACTGCGCGAACCGTCGCGCAGGTCCTGCGCCATCGCTTCCCCGCCCGCGCGCAGCGCGGGCAGCACGCCGGCGGCCAGCGCCGTGGTGAACGCGACTGCGATCGCCAGCGCCGCGCTGCGCGCGTCGAGGGTGAAATGGATCCACAGCGGCGGACCATCGGTCGAGACGCGGAACGCCCGCTCGGTCCAGTCCGCCGCAGCCATGGCGAGCGGCAGCGCGATTGCCGTCGCGACCAGCGTCAGCAGCAGGCTCTGCGCGAGCAGGTGCGCCATCAGGCGCCCGCGGCTCGCGCCAAGCGCGACCCGCACGGCCAGTTCCTGGCGGCGCGCAAGCGTGCGTGTCAGCAGCAGGTTGGCGACGTTGGCGCAGGCCACCAGCAGCACGAGTGCCACCGCGGCGAACATGATGTCGAGCACGGCACGCGTGCTTCGGTTGATCGTGAGCCAGGCCAATGGCTGCACGCCGATGCGAATGCCGCGGAAGTGCCCGGCCTCGCGACGCGACGCATCGGCGAACCAGGCATCGACGGCCGCATCGAGGGCGGGCTGCGAAGTGCCCGCGTGCCGGCGCACGACCACGGTGTAGTCGTGCTCGTCGGACGCGCCCTCGGCCAGGGTCGCGGCCATCCACACGGTTTCACGTTCCGGATAGCTGAAATCGGGCGGCATCACGCCGATCACCGTCGCCATTTTCGCGTTGACGCGCACCGCCCGGCCGACGATCGCCGGATCCGCGCCGTAGCGGATCCTCCACGTCGCATCGGAGAGCCTCACCACGGGCTGCGACCTCGGCGCGGCCGTCGAGCTGCCGACGCAGGCCGAGCAGGTCATCGGCGCGCAACGGAGCGAGCCGACCGCCACCGCCGTCCTCGGCGCCGACGTAGTGCAGGCGCTGCGGCTCGGGAAAAGGCAATGGCCTCAGCACCATGCTGCCTATCGCGATAAGCATGTAGATCACGCAGGCCATGCCCGCGCCGAGCACGCCGACGACGAGCGCCGAGAACATCGGCTGCGCCAGCAGTCCGCGCCCGGCCACCTTGAGTTCGTACCGAAGCGCGTTCATCGCGACACCTCGACGGGTTGGGGGGCGATCGGCCATTCCCTATTCATGGCGCAGCGCCACCATCGGATCGACGCGCAGCGCGCGGCGCGCCGGCACCGCCACCGCCGCGAGCACGGCCAGCACGAGCACGCCGGCAACGCCGGCATAGACGAGCGGATCGACGTTCGAGCCCGGCATCATGAGGTCGCCGAGCACGCGCGAGAACGCGAACGCGAGCGGCAGGCCGACCAGCACGCCGAGGGCCACCTGCAGCACGCCACGCCGCAGCACCATCGCCAGCACCGCGCGTGCCTGTGCGCCGAGCGCGCGGCGCACGCCGATCTCGCGCGTGCGGCGGGCGACGTCGAAGGCGATCACCGCATGGATGCCGGCGACCGCGAGCAGCACGGCGAACACGGCGAAGGCGGCGAACATCGTCGCCAGCAGATCGGCACCCCAGAAGATCTTCGCGCGCCAGTCGCGCATCGGCTGCAGCCAGTACACCGGCAGGTCGGCATCGACGGCGCGCACCGCCGCGCGCACGGCCTCGCCGAGCGCAGCTTCGTCGCCGTGCATGCGCAGGGCGAAACTGAGGAAGGCCGGAGGATCCTGCGCGAGCGGGCGGAACACGTTGCCATCGCCGCGCTTCGCGGCCGAGACACCGGCCTGCAGGTAGTCGGCCTGCAGGCTGTCGGCGACCACGCCGACGACTTCGAGCCAGGGGCTTTCGGCGTATTTCGGCGAGAGCTGCACGCGCTGGCCGATCGCGTTCTGTCCCGGCCAGGCCGCGGCGGCGAAAGCGGCGCTGACGATCGCCACGCGCTGCGCCGCAGCGGTGTCGCCCGCATCGAACAGGCGGCCTTCGCGCAGGGCGATGCCGAAGGCGGCGAAGAAACCGTCGTCGATGCTCGATGACCAGGCCTGCGGGTGGCGCTCGTCGGGGCCGACGACGTCGCCGACGCGCGCGTACTCCTGGCGCTCGTAGCCCATCAGCGGCAGCGTGCTGGCGAAACCGACGCGCTCGACGCCGGGCAAGGCCTCGAGGCGCGGCCTCAGCGCGTCGACGAAGCGCTGGCGTGCGGCGCCATCCGGATAGGTCGACTCGAACAGGCCGATGCGCCCGGTCAGCACGCCGTCGACGTCGATGCCGAGCTCGCTGTGCTGCGCGTGCAACGCGCTGCGCACGGCCACCCCGGCGCAGACGAGCAGGACCACGCACAGGGCCACCTCCGCGCTGACCAGCCAGCGTCCGCCGCGGCCGATGCCCGAGCTCGAGGCGCCACCGTCGCGCAGGCTCTCCTGCACGTCGACGCGCCCCGCGCGCAGCGCCGGCACGAGCCCGGCGAGCAGGGCGGCGACGAGGGCGATGCCGGCGCAGAACGCCAGGTCGCGCAGGTCGAGCGTGAAATCGACCCAGTACGGCAACGGGTTGTCCGCCGACGTCGTGGTATCGAACACGCGCGCGGCCACGTCGGCGCCGGCATAACCGAGCACGGTCGCCAGCACGGCGACGACCACGGTCTCGGCGAGCACCTGCACGACCAGTCGCCGCCGGCTCGCGCCGAGCGCGGCGCGAATGCCGAGTTCGCGCGCACGCCCGGCCGAGCGCGCCAGCACGAGGCTGGCCACGTTCGCGCAGGCGATCAGCAGCACGAGCAGCACGGCGATGAACATCGCATTCGTCGCTTCGCGGATCTGCGGCAGGATGAACTCGTCGGAGAACGGCTCGAGCTTGGGCCGGTCGCCGCGCAGCGGCAGGCTGCGCTCGGCGGCGAGACCCTGCATGAGGCTGGCGAACTCGCCTTCGGCCTGCGTGCGCGACACGCCGGCACGCAGGCGCCCGAACGTCTTCACGCGCGGCGAGCCTTCCGCCGCGGCCAGCGCACGATCGCTCGACAGCGGCAGCCACACCGATTCGGCGACCGGGAAGGCGAAACCTTCCGGCATCACCCCGATGATCGTGGTCGCTTCGCCGTTGATCCGCACGCTGCGTCCGACGACTTCCGCATCGGCATGGAAGCGCAGTTGCCAGACGCGGTTTCCGATCACGGCGACGCGCGATGCGCCGGCCTGCGTGTCGACCTCACCGATGCCGCGGCCGAGCATCGGCTGCACGCCGAGCACCGGCAGCACGTCGGCGCTGACGAAGGCGCCCGACAGACGCTCGGGCGCACCCTCGATGCCGCCGAGATTGGCGGTGCCCTGCGCATACGCGGCGAGCGACTCCAGCGACTGCTGGCGCTCGCGCAGGTCGAGCCAGTCGAGCTGGGCCAGGGCGATGTTGCGCGAGCTGTCGCGCGCATCGGTGTACTCGAAATGGACGAGGCGCTCGGGCTCGGCGAACGGCAGCGGTTTCAGCGCGAAGGCGTTGATCGCGCCGAACATGTAGATCGAAAGGCCGATGCCGACCGCGAGCATGAGCACGGCCACGACGGCGAACACCGGCGCACGCAGCAGGGAACGCAGGGCCAGGCGGATGTCGTGCAGCATGCGGGAGCCTCGTCGTCCGGGTGGGATGCCGTCTGGCACAACCCTACGCAATCATCGGGCCAACGCACCGAGCCCTGATCCGGCGCGGGTTTGCGCGCATCCACGAACTCCGACTGTCCATCAGCGAACAGGCGGATCGCCAGGCGCGGACACTGGCACAGGCTCGTGCCGTGCACCCGAAATCGGTGATAACATCCGTTTCAACGACGATTTCCGGGAGCTTCCCATGCGCCTCAAGGTCACCACGATCGGCAACTCGGCCGGCATCATCCTGCCGAAGGAACTGCTCACGCGCCTGCGCATCGAGAAGGGCGACGAACTGCATGCGCTGGAGACGCCGGACGGTATCCGCCTCAGCATCTACGATCCCGCCCTCGCCGAGCAGATGGATGTGGCCGAGCACGTCATGCGCAAGCGCCGTGCGCTGCTGAACAAGCTTGCCCAGTGAGCGCGCCATGATCCTCTGGATCGAACGCGCGCTGGCCCTCGCCATCCACGACCGCCAGCTCGCCGAGCACGGCGGCAGCAGCGGCGTGCGCGACGAGGCCCTGCTCGAATCCGCCCTCGCCCGCCCGCAGCAGTTGTTCGCCTACGGCGATCCAGCACCGGATATCGCCGATCTCGCGGCATCGCTGGCCTTCGGCCTCGCCCGCAACCATCCGTTCGTTGACGGCAACAAGCGCACCGCCGCGGTCGCCTGCGAAGTGTTCATCGTCCTCAATGGCGGCACTCTCGACGCCGAAGACCCGGAGCTCTATCCGCAGTACATCGGCCTCGCCGAAGGCTCGATCGGCGAGAACGAGTTTGCCGCGTGGCTGCGCGAGCGCATCGTCAGCAGGGCCGGCGCCAAGGTGCAGGAGAAGCGCGCACGTTACGCGCGTTGACGGCAGCGCATCGCCACCCGGATTCAATCGTCGCGCAGCGCCTCCATCGGCGCCATGCGCGCGGCGCGGCGCGCCGGCAGCCCGCACGCGAACAGGGCGATCAATGCCAGCAAGGCCGGCATCAGGGTGAACGTCGGCACGTCGCGCGGGCTCACGCCGAACAGTTGCGTCCCCGCCCACTGGCCGAGCAGCAAGGCCAGCAGCAGACCGAGCGCGAGGCCGATCGCGATGAGTGCGGCGCCATGCCCGAGCACCAGCGCGAAGATCCGGCCACGCCCGGCGCCCAGCGCCATGCGCACGCCGAACTCGCCGCGGCGCTGGCCGATGCTGAAGGCCAGCACCGCGTAGATGCCGGCCGCCGCCAGCAACAGGGCGAGCGCGGCGAAGCCGCCGATCAGGTTCATCGGCGCGCGCTGGTCCTGCAAGGTCAAGGCAATGTAGTCGTCGAGCATCAGGAAGTGATGCAGCACCTGCTGCGGATCGATGCGCTGCAAGGTCGCACGCAAGGCCTCGACGGTGGCCGGCGAGCCGACTGCGGGACCGCGCAGCACGAGCACGCCGGATGCATCGCTGGTGATGCGTTGCCGATACGGCCAGTACACCGTTTCCTTGTCGACCGTTTCGCCGAGGTTGCGGTGGCGGATCGTGCCGACGACGCCGACCACGGTGGCCCACTCGGCATCGGCCTCGAAGCGGATGCGTTGACCGAGCGCATCCCCGCCGGCGAAATGCCGCTTCGCCAGCAGTTCGTCCACGATCACGACCGGCTCGCGCCCGGCGGCGTCGCCGGCGCTGAACGTGCGGCCGGCGATCAGCGGAATGCGCAAGACCTCGAAGTAGTCCTCGTCGACCGTGCGCTGCAGGCCCCACGGTGGGGATGCCGCATCCGTCGCGGCGCGTCCGTCGATGCGGTAGGCGCCCTGCGAATCGGTGCCGCCGAATGGCAGCACGTTGGTCCAGCCCGCGTGCTCCACGCCGGCAATGGCGCGAGTTTCGCGCAGCATCTCCTCGTGGAAGCGCGCACGCGCGGCCTGGTCGGGATGGCGTCGTGCGTCGAGACTGATGCTGGCCGTGAGGACGCCGTCGGCGACGAAGCCCGGCGACTGATCGTGCAACTGGACGAAGCTGCGCAGGAACAGGCCGGCGCCGATCAGCAAGGTGGTGGCGAGCGCCATCTGCACCACCACGAGGACGTTGCGGGCAGCGGCAGCGCTGCGACCGCCGCCGCCCGATCGGCCAGCGTCGCCGAGATGATCACCCGGGTTGCCGACGCGCAGCGAGAGCACCGGAACCAGCGCGGCGAGCAAGCCGGCGACCACGCTCGCAGCGAGCGCGAATGCGGCCATCGACCCGTTCATCGACACGGGAAACTCGCTCAGCGCCTGCTCGAGCCCGATGTGCGGCAACACACGCAGCAACCCCGCAGCGAGCACGAGGCCGGCCAGGCCGCCGCCGACCGCGATCGACAGGGTTTCGATCAGCACCTGCCGCGCCAGCCGGCCGCGATCGGCGCCGAGCGCATGGCGCACCGCGAGTTCCCTGCGCCGTCCGACCAGCCGGACCAGCAGCAGGTTGGCGACATTGGCCACCGCGATCAGCAACACGAGCACGACCGCCGCCTGCAGGATCAGCAGCAGCGGCCGGTTGGCGCCGACCTGGAGTTCACGCCAGGACACCGCACGCCCCCGCACACTCCCCTCGCGCACGGCCTGCGCGTGGCCGGCGTTGCCCGCATCGGCCGACCTCGCCAGGCGATCCGCCGCGCGTGCATCGATCAGCGCCAGTTCCGCGTTGAGGGTCTCGAGGTTCGCGCCTTCGCGCAGGCGACCGATGCTGCGCGACGAGGCCTGCCCACGTTCAGCGTCCGCGCGCTGTTGCACAGTCAACGCGTACGGCACCCAGACCTGCGTGTTGCGTCTCGGGAAAGCGAAACCTTCCGGCATCACCCCGAGCACACGCCGGTTCTCGCCGGAGAGTCGCAGTTCACGCCCGACGATGCCCGGGTCGGCATGGAAACGGTTGCGCCACAGGTCGTGGCCGAGCAGCACGACCTTGTCGTGACCGGGCACGGTTTCCGCGTCGCCGAACGCGCGACCCAGCGCCGGCCGCACGCCGAGCGTGGCGAACAGGGACGGCGAGGCGCGCAGGCCGATCACGCGCTCGGGTGCGGTGCCCTCTTCGGCGAGGTTGAGGCTGACGCCGGTGTAGATGGCCAGATCCTCGAGGCTCGGTGCCTGCCTGCGCTCCAGGTACTCCGGGATCGAGAGGTTCGCGCGATCCATGTTCACGGCCGGGCGGACGTTGTGCACGTCGACCAGGCGCTCGCCCTGCGGAAACGCCAGCGGCGCGAGGAACAGGCCGTGCAGCACCGAGAAGACCGCCGTGTTGGCGCCGATGCCGACGGCCAGCAGGACCAGCGCGACGACCAGCGCGGCAGGCCGCGTGCGCAGGCTGCGCAGGGCATGGCGCAGATCAGTCATCGCGCAGCGCCTCCATCGGCGCCACGCGTGCGGCGCGCACGGCCGGCATCGCGGCGGCGGCGAGTGCGGCGAAGCCCATCGCGGCGATGCCGGCGACGAAGGCCGCGACCGACACGCCGCCGGAACCGGCCTCGGCCATGTCGAGTGCGCGCAGCAGGGCGAACACCGCGAGCGTGCCGAGGCCGACGCCGATCGCGCTGGTGACGAGGCTTTCGCGCAGCACGCCGAGGGCAAGACGAAGCGGACGCGCACCGACGGCGAGACGCAGGCCGTACTCGCCGACGCGCCGGCGCTGCTGCAGCGAGGCGACGGCGTATACGCCGAACACGGCGAGCACGAGGGCAAGCGCGGCGAAGGCGGCGACCACGCGCGCGAAGAAGGTCGCCGTGCGCAGCGGGTCGGCGAGATCCCCGGCCAGCGCATAGGCGCGCGTGATCGGCTGGCGCGGATCGAGTTCGTGCAGCAGGGCGGCCATCTGCGCGGTCACCGACGGGCCCGCCGCGGGCGTCGTGCGCACGAGGAAGCTCATCGCGTTGATCGGCTGCTGGGCGAACGGCACCAGCACTTCCGGTTCCGGCGTCATGCGCAGGCCGGCGTTGCGGATGTCGGCGACGACGCCGATCACGCGACAGACCACGGGTTCTCCGCGGCCGACCGGCAGGCGCAGGCGCGCATCGAGTGGCGAGGCATCGCCGAACAGGCGCCGCGCAAGCGTCTGGTTGACGATCGCCACCGCTTCGCTGCCGCGGCGGTCGTCGGCACTGAAATCACGGCCGGCGACGAGCGGCGTGCCGAGCAGGGCACGGTAATCGGCCGATACGCGCCGCAGGCCGGCCTGCGGTGCATCGGCACGTTCCATGCCGACGACCTCGATGCCGATGCTCGCACTGCCGATGCCCGACAACGGCGGCGCGCTGGTCAAGGCCGCCTCGCGCACGCCGGGTACGGCGCGCAGGCGTTCGAGCACGCGCTCGCCGAACGGAACCAGCGCTTCGCGGCCGACGCGGAAGAACTGCATGACCTCGACGCGTTCCGCGTGGAAACCCGGATCGACCGCCTGCAGGCGCCACAGCCCGCCGGCCAGGGTCAGTGCGGTGACCAGGCTGACCGTCGACAGCGCGGTGGCCAGTGCCGGCAGCAGGCGGCGCGAACCGCGGCGACCGACCAGGCCCTTGCCGCCGCGGCGGATCGCGTCGGCCGGTCCGCTGCGCAGTTCGAGCGCACCGGCGATGGCGGCGATGGCCGGCACGAGCGTCGCCAGGCCGATCGCGAACACGATCATGCGCACATCGACGACGATGCCGTCGACACGCGGGATGCTGTCCTGGGCGAATTCGCGCAGCACGCCGACCGCGATCCCGGCGAGCACGCTGCCGAGCACGGCGCCGGCGGCGCTGACCAGGCCGAGCTCGAACAGCAGGCCGCGGCGCACGCGGGCACGGCTCGCGCCGATCGCCTGCAGCACGGCGAATTCGTGGTTGCGCGCCGCCTGGCGCGCATCGAACAGGATGGCGACGGTCGCCGCCGCGATCAGCAGGAGCAGCACGGCCAGCGCGAAGGCGCCCCACAGCGCCGCACGCGCATCGCCGACGATTCCGTCGAGCAGCGGACGCGCAGTGGCCGTCCAGTCGCCCTCCGCGCCGATGCCTTCGGCGCGCAGCGCGGCAAAACGCTGGGCCAGCGCCGCGTCGGCCGCGGCCCGTGAAGTGCCCGAGTCGAGGCGGCCGAGCATGAACAACATGCGTCGCTGCGAGCGCCAGGCCGGATCCTGCGGCAACTGGCCCGACGCCAGCGGCCGCCACAGGCCGGTTTCGCCAGCGAAGGCCTCGATCGCCGCCGGCATCACGCCGACGATCTCGACCGCATCCTCGTCGACCAGTTCGAGCATGCGGCCGACGACGGACGGATCGCCGGCGAAGTGCCGCCGCCACTCCGTCTCCGACAGCACGGCCACCGCGCGACCTTCGCGCATGTCATCCGCATCGAGGGCGCGACCGAGCAGCGGTTCGAGCCCGAGCACGCCGAAGTAGCCGCCACTGACCACATGCGTGGTGATCTCGCGTGCATGGGTGCCGTCGAACAGCGTGCTGCCGCTCCACCAGTAGTGGCCGAGCGCGGCGAATCCCGGCGTGCCGGCTTCGAGGCGCTCGGCCTCGGCCAGGGTGAGCTGCGCATCGACGACGCCCTGCCCCGGATTCTGCGCGCGCACGAGGACGAGACGCTCGCCGTGCGGGAACGGCAGGCCGCGCAACAGCACGCCGTCGACGGTCGACACCATCGCCACGCTGAAGCCGATGCCGAGGGTGAGCATGATGATCGCTGCGGAAGCGAAACCCGGCGTGCGCGCAAGGCGACGCAGGGCGTGCTGCAGATCGGCGAGCCAGGCGTTCACCTGCATCCTCCCGTTTGCGTCGCTTCACTCATCGCGCAGCGCCGCGGCGGGATCCATGTGGCGCACGCGCAGCGCCGGCATCGCCGTCGCGGCGGCGCCGACCGCGACCAGCGCGACCACGGCGAGCAGCAGGGTCAGCGGATCGCCGCCGTGCACGCCGAACAGGAGCGACTGTGCGAGACGCCCGCAGGCGACGGCGAGACCGATGCCGAGCAGCACGCCGACCGCACCGAGGCGCCCGACCTGGGCGAGCAGCATGCGCACGAGGCGCAACGGTGCAGCACCGAGTGCGAGGCGCAGGCCGAGTTCGCGCCGGCGCCGGCTCAGCGTGTAGCTGACCACGCCGAACAGGCCGAGTGCCGCCAGCGCGGTCGCCAACACGGCGAAGGCGGCGGCGAGCGCGCCGACGAAGCGCTCGACGGCGAGATTGCGCGCGATCGTCTGCGGCAGGGTGCGCAGGTCGTGGACCGGCAATTGCGGATCGAGCGCGGCCACCGCCGCGCGCATCGCCGGCAGCAGCGCAGCGGGGTCGCCGCGCGTGCGCAGGTACCAGCTGCCGTCGCTGATCCGCTTCTCCTGCCGGCGCGGCACGTAGACCTGGGCCGGCTCGTCGGCACGCACGCCACTGACCTTGCTGTCGGCGACGATGCCGACGATCTCGATGTCGAGCGGGCCGTCGTCGGAAAACGAGATGCGGCGGCCGAGCACGTCGCCCTCGAGGCCGAACCGGCGGGCGAAGCCGCGGCTTACGACCGCCACGCGCTAAGCGCCCGCCGCATCGGCCTCGTTGAACGCACGCCCGGCCAGCAGCGGAACGCCGAGGGTGGCGAAATAGCCTTCGTCGACGGCGTTGTAGAGCGGCGATTCGCCGTCGGGTTGGGAGGCGACGCCTTCCACGCGCACGCTGCTCTGCCAGATGTCGTTGCTGAACAGCGGCACCCGCGAGAACGATCCCGCCTCCACGCCGGGCAGGGTCGCCAGCCGGCGGCCGAGTTCATCGAGCAGCTGGTTCGTCTGCGCGGTCGTGTAGCCGCTGCGACCCGGAAAGATCGACAGGCCGGCGATCGACTCGGCGCGCACGCCGAGCGACTCGTGCTCGAGGTGGTACAGGCTTTGCGCGAACAGGCCGGCCATGGCCAGCGTCGCCATCGACAGCGCCGTCTGCAGGATGACGAGGCCGCCGCGCAGGCGCACCGCGCCGCGCGAGGAGGTGGCCTGCGTGCTGTCGCCACGCAGGGCCGGTGCCGGCGACAGCGAGGCGGCGTTGAATGCGGGCAGCGCGCCGGACAACAGCAGCGCCGCCAGCGTCAGCACGGCGGCGAAGGCGAACGTTGCCGGCCGCAGCGCCAATGCGCCGGCGAACATCTCGCCACTCGGCAACACGGCGACCAGCGCGCGCATCGCCAGATCGGCGACCGGGACGGCAAGCAGCAGGCCGCCGAGCGCGAGTACCAGCGATTCGGCAAGGAGCTGGCGGGCGATGCGCGCGCGGCTGGCGCCGATCGACACGCGCAAGGCCAGTTCCGAAGCACGTCCGATGCCGCGTGCAACCAGCAGGTTGGCGAGGTTGAGGCAGGTGATCAGCAGCACCAGGCCGGCCGCGGCCTGCAACAGCAGCAACGGCGTGCGCATCTCGCGCGCGCTGTTGCTTTGCCCGCGCGCGCCCGCTTCGAGGGCAATGCGTCCGCCGAGGAAGCCGGCCTTGGTGGCATCGTCGAGCCCCTGCTGCAGCGGCAGTTCGACATCGCGCAACAACGCGGCGTAAGTGAGGTTGAGGGCATCGCGCGCCTGCGCCGGCGCGATCCCCGGCGCGAGCCTGCCGAACAGGTAGACCCACCAGCTGCGGCGATTGTCCTCGTCCTTCGGCATTCCGGGCTGCAGCAGCCAGCGCAGGCTGATCGGCACGAACACCTGCGGGGCAACGCCGAAGGTCGTGCCGGCGAATCCCTGCGGGGCGACGCCGACGATGCGCAGCGACTCGCCGTTGACGCGCAGGTCGCGGTCGAGCACGCCCGGATCGCCGCCGAGCGCATTGCGCCAATAGTCCCAGGCAAGCACGGCGACGCGACCGGCGCCCGCCGCGGTGTCATCCTGCGCCTGCAGCAGGCGACCGAGCGCGGGGCGCAGTCCGAGCACGTCGAAGTAATTGCCGGAGACCAGCATGCCGCTGCCGCTGATCGTGTTCTCGCCGAGGGCGATGTTGGTCGGGAAGGCGCGGTGCGCGGCCAGCCCCGTGAACGTCTCCGAATCCGCGGCGGCGCGCTGCAGGTCGCGGGCCATCGGGTAGCTGAAGATCGCCTCGCGCGCGCCGGCCCGGTTGGTCGAGGTCGATCCGTTCTTCGGACCCGAGGCAACGAGGTTGACGAGCTGCTGCGGTGCGGAGGCCGGCAACGGCTTCAGCACGGCCTGGTGGAACAGCGAATGGATCGCCATGTTCAGCCCGAGGCCGATGCCGAGGCCGGTGATGGCGAGCACGGAGAAGAGGCGCTGCCGGGACAGCACGCGCAGGGCGTGACGGATGTCGTGGAACCATGCGGCGAACATCGGCAGGCCTCCCGGAAACCGCAGACGATGACGGCGGATCAACCGGCGCCGCGCGCCGGGCGCAGGAGGCGCTGGTCTTCCTCGTGGCGCAGGCGGTGCATGGTTTCCTCGTCGACCACGCGGCCGTCGAACATGAAGATCTTGCGCTGGGCGAAATCGGCGTAGCGCGGGTCGTGGGTGACCATGCAGATGGTCGAGCCCGACTTGTGCAACTCGTCGAGCAGCGCCATCACCGCCTCGCCGTTCTTCGAATCGAGGTTGCCGGTCGGTTCGTCGGCGAGCAGGATCGAGGGCTGGCCGACCAGTGCGCGGGCGACGGCGACGCGCTGCTGCTGACCGCCCGATAGCTGCGCCGGATAGTGCTTCACCCGATGCGCCATGCCGACGCGTTCGAGCGCGGCGATCGCGCGCTCGCGGCGCTCGGCCTTGGCCACGCCGTCGCGATAGGTCAGCGGCAGTTCGACGTTCTCGAACACGTTGAGGTCACCGATCAGGTTGAAGGCCTGGAAGACGAAACCGATCTCCTGGTTGCGGATCGCCGCGCGCTCGCTGGCGCCGATCGCGGCGACCTCGCGGCCGTTGAGGCGGTAGCTGCCGCCGGTCGGCGTGTCGAGCAGGCCGAGGATCGCCAGCAGGGTCGACTTGCCGCAGCCCGAAGGCCCGGTGATCGACACGTACTCGCCCTTGGCGATGGCGATGTGCACGCCGGCGAGCGCGTGGGTCTCGACCTCGTCGGTGAGGAACACCTTCTGGATGTCGTCGAGGCGGAGCAGGCTGTCGTTGACCATGGGTTGTTGTCCTGGGGGCGCGATTCGCCGGATTGAAGATCAGAAGCTTGAAACACGGAGCACACGGAGCACACGGAGGGAAAAGCAAGTTTGGACTTTTCTCGTTCTGCTTCGGCTTTCTCCGTGTGCTCCGTGTGCTCCGTGTTTCAGTCATTTCACGCTTTCGGCCTTTTGCTCGTGTTTCGGTCTTTGCCGTGTTCAGGGCATTACTTGAGTCGGATGCGGTCGTGCTGGTCGTGGGCACTGGTGTCGGACAGCACGACGCGGTCGCCGACGGCGAGGCCCTGGCGGATTTCGACGAGGTTGACCGAACTGCGGCCGAGACGCACCGGCACGCGTTCGGCGACGCCGTCGGCATCGACCTTGAACAGGCGCACTTCGGTTTCCGGCTGGCCGAACGCGGGACGCCCGACGTAGAGCACGTCGGCGAGGCGTTCGATCTCGACGGTGCCGTCGACGGACAGGTCGGGACGCGCGCCGCCCGGCAGTTCGCCGACCAGTTCGACGTCGACCTGGACGCTGCCGTTCTGCACCGCGGGGTCGATGCGCAGCACCTTGCCGGCGACGATGCCGTTGCGCGTGTCGATGCGCGCGGGCTGGCCGATGACGATGTCCTTGGCCTGGGTTTCGGCGATGCGCAGCTCGGCCATCAGCTCGCCGGGCCGCGCCACGCGGGCGAGGTTGCTGCCGGCGGCGACCTGCTGACCCTCCTCGACCGGCACGCTCTGCAGGATGCCGGCGATGCCGGCGCGCACGTTGAGCGCATCGGCCTGGCGCCTGCGCAGTTCGCGCGTGCTGGCGAGCTGGTCGAGGCGCGCCTGCTCGGCGGCGAGCTGGGCGCGGATGTTGCGCTCGAACTCGGCGACCCGCTGTTCCTCGATGCCGACGCGGAACTTGAGCTGTTCGAGGATGACGAGGCTCTTGCGGTACTGCACGGCGGGAATGATGCCCTTCTCGGCGAGGGTCTTCTCCGACTCGGCCTGCATGCGCGCGGTCTCGAAGTCGGTGCGCGCCTGGGCCAGGCCCGACTGCTGGTCGAGCAGGCGCGAGCGCAGGTCGGTGCGGCGCGCGGCGAGGTCCGACTGCGCCGCGGTCAGCGCCGCGTTGTCGGCGAGCAGCTGGTCGTCGACCTCGGGATTGCTGAGCTCGAGGATGACCGTGTCCGCCGCAACCTGCGCGCCGGGCTTGACCCGCACGCGCTCGACGCGCGCGGCGGTCTCGGCGGCGATCCAGCGGATCTCCTTCGGCACCAGGCTGCCGGGCCCGCGCACCTCGCGCAGCAGTTCGCCGCGCTTGACCGTATCGACCAGCACGCTCGCACGTTCGACCGCCGGCAGGGCGGGCCCGAGCATGGCCAGGCCGATGCCGGCGGCGAGGACGAGGGAGCCGGCCACGCCGGCCAGGAGCAGTTGGCGGCGACGCTTGCGCTGTTTGAGTTCAGGGCGGGCAATGTCCATGCGGGTGCTTCAGCACAGCCCGTGCCAAGTCCGTCGGACATGCACAACACCATGATCCGCCGGGGATTTTGCCGAATTCCCGCAGGCCGCACGCGGTTCCGGTGTCCGCTGCCGAACGGAGTTCGGGCGAAAGCGTTCAGTGCTGCTGGCCTCCGGGCGTACCATCCTGCGTGCTTGTTTGGGCGATCCGGGATACCGGACCGAAGAACCGGTAGCCCGCCCGCATGCGCCAAGGGCTACCCGGCACGGAGGCCGTGCAGGCAAGCCGCGCAGGATGCGCACTCCGCAACATCGACCAACACTTTCCGGGGAGAATCCATGACTGCCATCCTTTACATCATCATCGCGATCGCCATCGGCATCGCCGTCGGTGCCGGCATCCTCATGCTGGCGGCTCGCGTCGCTGCCGGCTTCATGCCGAGATTTCCGATCTCGGTCGCCGTCGTCATCGTCCAGTTCATAGCCGCCCTGATCGTCAGCTGGCTTCTGAACATGGCGCTCGGCACCGGCACGCTCACCTCGCTGGTGTCGTTGGTCGTCCTCTTTCTGGTCTACACGGCGATCACCAACCTGCTGCTGAAGCGGCCCGATGGCAACCAGCTGGGTTTCGGCAAGGCCAGCCTCGTCACCCTGATCCAGCTGCTCATCCAGATCGTGCTCGGCGTCATCCTGGCGTTCGTGTTCGGTGCGGCGGTGGTCGGCCTGTTCGCCGGTGCGGCGGCTGGCTGAGCCATTCGTTCCGTTTCTCCACATGCCAGGGGCGCCGCAAGGCGCCCCTTTTTTTCGCCATGGCCGCAGCACACGGCTTGCTCCGTGGCTCCAGCGAAGGCTTCAGTCGGGCAAGCGAAAGCCCGAACGATTCAAGGGATGCTCTGAACAAGTCTGCACATGCGTCACCGCACTGCCTGCGCGCAGATC
>ERZ795041.248-NODE-248-length-20958-cov-4.764340_pt1 | contig 20958 bp, 21 predicted proteins | sample MGYA00375125_ERZ795041 | MGnify/ENA primary metagenome ERZ795041 (study PRJEB30170, sample SAMN03074214) | activated sludge metagenome | biome: Common Effluent Treatment Plant; feature: Wastewater; material: Activated sludge; isolation source: activated biomass in...
GTGGGTGCTCGGGCCGGCATTGACCCCGTTCATCATCGCCGGCCTGTTCGCCTACCTGTTCAACCCGCTGATCGAGCGGCTGGAGAAGCGCCGCGTCCCGCGTGCCCTCAGCGTCCGCCTGCTGTTCCTCGTCATGACCCTGGCCCTGGTCGGCTTCGTGCTCGTGCTGATCCCGTTCATCGAGAACCAGATCAGCAATTTCCTGCGCCAGCTGCCGAACTGGGTCGACTGGGCGCAGGGAGTCGCCGCGCCGTGGATCGAGGCCCATCTCGGCTTCAGCCTCGGCTCGGTCGACGCCCAGCAGTTGATCGGCCTGCTGCAGGGCCACTGGCAGCAGGCCGGCGGCTTCGCCACCAACCTGATCGCCAAGGTCTCCAAGTCGGGCTTTGCCCTTGTCGGCTGGACGTTGAACCTGGTCATCATCCCGGTCGCCGCGTTCTACCTGCTGCGCGACTGGAACATCGTCGTCGAACGCATGCATGCGCTGGTCCCGCGCAGCATCGAGCCGGTGGTCGTGCGCCTCGTGCGCGAGTCCGACGAGACCCTCGGCGGTTTCCTGCGTGGCCAGCTCAGCGTGATGATCGTGCTCGGCATCATCTACGGCGTCGGCCTGTGGGCGGTCGGCATCAGCGTCGGCCCGTTGATCGGCATGATCGCCGGACTGATCAGTTTCGTGCCCTACCTCGGTGCGATCGTCGGCGTGATGATGGGCGTGGTTGCCGCACTCGTGCAGTACCAGGACTGGTACCACGTCATGCTGGTGCTGGTCGTGTTCGCGGTCGGCCAGACCCTGGAAGGCTACGTGCTGGTGCCGAAACTGGTCGGCGACAAGATCGGCCTGCACCCGGTCGCGGTGATGTTCGCCATCCTCGCCGGCGGCGAGTTGTTCGGCTTCATCGGCGTGCTGGCCGCGCTGCCGGTGGCGGCGGTGGTCATGGTCCTGTTGCGCTATGCCTACGAGCGCTACACGCAGAGCGAGATGTACCAGGATCCGGCCGACGGCCCGCAGATCGTCGTCGCCGGCGACGTCGCCGCGGCGTCGGCCGAAGCGATCGTCGTCGTCGACCAGCGTGCACCGCGCCAGGATGCCGATCCACGTCCATGAGCGCGCAGATGCCGCTGGCCCTGCGCTGGCCGGCCCACCAGTGCTTCCAGCGCTTCGAGGCCGGCGCCAATGCGGCCACCCTGGCCCTGGTCGAGGCGCTGGCCGAACGACGTGGTGATGCGACCCTGTTCCTCGCCGGCCCGTCCGGCAGCGGGCGCACGCACCTGCTCGTCGCCGCCTGTGCGGCGGCCGGCGCACGCGGTGATCGCGCCCAGTATCTCGACCTTGCCCGCCAGGGCGGCGCGGCGATCCGCAGCTTCCACGGCAGCGACCTGCTCGCGCTCGACAACCTCGGCGCGATTGCCGGCGACGGCGAAGCCGAGCATGCCTTGTTCGACCTGCACAACCGCGCCCGCGCCGACGGAGCGCGACTGCTGGCGGCGGCCGACGCGCCGCCGGCGCGCCTCGGCATCGGCCTGCCCGATCTGCTCTCGCGGCTGTCTGCATTCACCCAGGCCGCGCTTCAGCCGCTCGACGAAGCGCGGCGCCGCGAGGTCCTGCGAAGCGAGGCGGAGCGCCGCGGCATCGGTCTCGACGACGCGGTCGTCGACTGGCTGTTCGCCCATCACGCCCGCGACCTCGGCTCGCTGATGCGTCTGCTCGAACGCATCGACCAGGCCGCGCTCGCCGCGCGCCGGCGGGTGACCGTGCCGTTCCTGCGCGATCTGCTTGTCGAGGGTTGAGGTGTTTCGGGCGAAAGCCTGAAACACGGAGCACACGGAGCGCACCGAGAAAGCTCTTTGGAGATTCTCTTCTCCTCCGTGTGCTCCGTGTTTCAATCTCCCGCGGTTCCAATCTTTCGCTTCCAGTCCGAGCATGCCGCGGGCAGGCGCAATCGAGGCGCCGGTGCCTCCGTGCTAGGATCGCCATACACATCCAAGGTGTATTGGTCATGTCCATGAACGTTCGCACCAACATCGTGCTGGACGAAACCCTGATCCGGCGCGCGATGAAGAAGGCCGGTGTCCGCACCAAGCGCGAAGCGGTGGAATCGGCGCTGCGTGCCTTCGTGCGCGAACCCGATGTCAGTGCATTGCTGGCGCTGCGCGGCAGCGGTGGCGTGGCGGCTGGCTACGATCCGAAAAGCGCCGCGCCGGCGGTGAAACCCAGGCCCCGGTGATTGCCGATTCTTCGGTCTGGATCGACTGGCTGCGCGGCCGTGCCCATCCGGTCGTCGAGCGGCTGGACCGGCAATTGCGTGCCGGCGACGTCCGCCTGCTGCCCATCGTGTTGCAGGAAGTGCTGCAAGGCGCGGCCACCCCGGAGCGTTTCACGGCATGGAATCGGGCCTTCGATGCCGTGCCGATGGCGCTGACGCAGGACGCCGCGAAAACCGCCGTCCTGGCCGCCGGCCTTTACGCGCGTTGCCGCTGGGCCGGGTTCACGCCGCGCAGCGCGAACGACTGCCTGATCGCGGCAAGCTGCATCGAGCTCGGCGAGCCGCTGCTGCACCTGGATCGCGACTTCGTCACGATCGCGCGAGTGGAGCCGGGTTTGCGGATGGTTTCGGAATCCGCGACCAAAGGCAAAAGCAAAACTTGAAACACGGAGCACACGGAGCACACCGGGAAAAAGCTCTTGAACAGGTTGCTTCTCCGTGCGCTCCGTGTTTCGGATTCTTCTTCATCGCTCCACGTCAGGGAGAACCGGCCAGCGCGGCGTCGAGTTCGGCGAGGCGCTGCGGCGTGCCGACATCGGTCCAGCGTCCGCGGTGGTGTTCGCCGCTGACCGCGCCGCGCCGCATCGCCGCACGCAGCAGGTGGACGAGGGCGAAGCGCGGCGGCCGCGTGCCGTCCCATGCCGCGCCGGCGGCGGCGAGGTCGTCCTGCCAGTGGTCGAGCAGGGCGGGGCGATACACGCCGATGCCGGCATAGGTCAGGCGCGGCGCGCCTTCGGCATGCACGCCAGCGTCCGCGTCGAGCCGGAAGTCGCCGTGCGGATGCTGGGGCGGGTTGTCGACGAGGACGAGGTGGGCGACGCCCGCGGGCTCGGTCGGCAGGTGCGCGAAGTCGAAATCGGTCCAGACGTCGCCGTTGACCACCGCGAACGGCGCGCCGTCGAAGTGCCCGAGCGCATGCAGCATGCCGCCGCCGGTTTCCAGCGGTTCGTCGCCTTCGTGGCTGTAACGCAGGCGCAGGCCCCAGCGCGAACCGTCGCCGAGCGCGGCCGGGAACTGCGTGGCCAGGTGCGCGGTGTTGATGACGACTTCGTCGAAGCCGGCCGCCGCGAGTTTCTCCAGATGCCATTCGACCAGGCGGCGTCCACCGGCTTCGAGCAGCGGCTTCGGCACCCGGTCGGTCAACGGCCGCATGCGTTCGCCGCGACCGGCGGCGAAGACCAGGGCGCGGCGGATCACGGCGGTTTTCCGGCCGCGGCGATGCGCGCGAGCAGGGCGGTGAAGTCGTCGAGTTCCGGATAGCGCGGCAGCACCTCGGCCAGATAGGCGAAGAAGCGCGGCACGTCCTCGACGTAGTGCGCCTTGCCGTCGCGGTGTTTGAGCCGCGCGAAGATGCCGATCACCTTGAGGTGGCGCTGCATGCCGATCCAGTCGAGGTCGCGGCGGAACCGCGGCCAGTCCGGCACCGGCAATCCGGCGCTGCCGGCGCGCTGCCAGTAGCGCTGCAGCCAGGCATCGGCCTGCCCGTCGGGCCAGCTGCGGAAGGCGTCCTTGACCAGGCTGAGCGGGTCGTAGGCGATCGGTCCGGCGACCGCATCCTGGAAGTCGAGCACGCCGAGGCGGCTGGCCGGGGAGCGGTGTTCGCCTCCCATCAGGTTGCGCGGCATGTAATCGCGGTGGACGAACACGCGCGGCTGCGCCAGCGCGGCGTCGACCAGGCGCGCACGCGCGTCCTGCCAGATCGCCCGATCCCCGCCGTCGAGCCGGATGCCGCGATGGCGCGCCAGATACCAGTCCGGGAACAGGTCGAGTTCGCGTTCGAGCAGGTCGGCATCATAGGCCGGCAGCCAGTCGGGGACGGCGATGCCCTGCATCCGCACGAGGGTCTCGATCGCGGCCTCGAACAGCGGTTGCGGGTCGGCGCCGGCGTCGATGGCCTGCAGCATGGTGTGCGTGCCGAGATCCTCCAGCAGCAGGAAACCCTGCCCGGTGTCGCTGGCGTGGACCTCGGGAACCTTGATCCCGCCCTCGCGCAGCAGCGCGCCCACGGCGAGGAAGGCCGCCAGGTCGTTGTGCGCCGGCGGTGCGTCCATGATGATGAAGCTGCGGCCGCCGGCAACGGCCCGCCAGTAGCTGCGCATGCCGGCGTCGGCCGAGGCGTGATCGAGGGTGAAATCGCGGGTGCCGAGGCTGCGGGCGAGCCAGTCCTCGAGCGAATGGCGGCGGTTGGTCGGCATGGTCGCGGTGGCACGATCGGAGAGCGGGCAGTGTACGCGACGTGCTGCCGCATCCCGGCCGACACGACTTGCCGCGGCCCGCGCGAATCAGTACCATTTCAGTCCTCAATCGAGCCCCGGCCTGCCCATGCTTCGCGTCAGCAAGCTCACCGACTACGCCACCGTCGTCATGACCTGCCTTGCCGGCGGCGGCGACGAGGTGGTCAGCGCGCAGGCCCTGGCCGAGCGTGCGCGACTCGAGCTGCCGACCGTCAGCAAGCTGCTCAAGCAGCTCGCCCAGGCCGGACTGGTCGTCTCGTTCCGCGGCGCCAACGGCGGCTACCGCCTCGCGCGCAGCCCGCAGGCGATCACGGTTGCCGAGATCGTCACCGCCATGGAGGGACCGATCGGCATGACCGAGTGCAGCGTGCACCACGGCCAGTGCGGTCACGACGCCCATTGCGGCGTGCGCGTGAACTGGCAGCGCATCAGCCATGCAATCAGCACCGCGCTCGACAGCGTCACCCTGGCCGACATGGTCAAACCACCCCCGCGGTCCGGCGCGACGATCCCGTTGCGCGTCGCCGTCACCTGAATGCGAAGGCAGCCGATGGCCACCGAACGCAGCGACATCGAATCCCGTCTCCGTGACCGCCCGCCGGCCGCGGCCGGCAACGAGCGCATCGTCGAGGCGATGAACCGGCGCTACGAGGCCGGCTTCGTCACCGACATCGAGACCGAGTACGCCCCGCCCGGACTGTCCGAGGACATCATCCGCTTCATCTCGGCGAAGAAGGACGAGCCGGCCTGGATGACCGAGTGGCGCCTTGCCGCGTTCCGCCACTGGTTGACGATGCAGCCGCCGCACTGGGCGAAGCTGCACATCGCGCCGATCGACTTCCAGGCGATCAGCTACTACGCGGCGCCGAAGAACCGGCCGAAGTCGCTGGACGAGGTCGACCCCAAGCTGCTGGAGACCTACGACAAGCTCGGCGTGCCGCTGCACGAGCGCGCCAAGCTCGCCGGGGTGGCCGTCGACGCCGTGTTCGACTCGGTTTCGGTCGGCACGACCTTCCGCAAGGAACTGGCCGATGCCGGGGTGATCTTCTGCTCGATGTCCGAGGCGATCCGCGAATACCCGGAACTCGTGCGCGCCTATATCGGCAGCGTGGTGCCGGTCGCCGACAACTACTTCGCCGCGCTCAATTCGGCGGTGTTCTCCGACGGCAGCTTCGTGTTCGTGCCGAAGGGCGTGCGCTGCCCGATGGAGCTCAGCACCTATTTCCGCATCAATGCCGGCCATACCGGCCAGTTCGAGCGCACCCTGATCGTCTGCGAGGAAGGCGCCAGCGTGTCCTACCTCGAGGGCTGCACGGCACCGATGCGCGACGAGAACCAGTTGCACGCGGCCGTGGTCGAGCTGGTCGCGCTCGATGACGCCAGCATCAAGTACTCGACGGTGCAGAACTGGTATCCGGGCGACGAGAACGGCGTCGGCGGCATCTACAACTTCGTCACCAAGCGCGGCGATTGCCGCGGCGCGCGTTCGAAGATCAGCTGGACCCAGGTGGAGACCGGTTCCGCGATCACCTGGAAATACCCGAGCTGCCTGCTGCGCGGCGACGACTCGGTCGGCGAATTCCATTCGGTCGCCCTGACCCACCACCGCCAGCAGGCCGACACCGGCACCAAGATGATCCACATCGGCCGCAACACCAAGTCGAAGATCGTCTCCAAGGGGATCAGTGCCGGCCGCGGCCAGAACAGCTATCGCGGCCTGGTCAAGATCGAGCGGGGCGCCAGCGGTGCACGCAACCACACCCAGTGCGATTCCCTGCTGATCGGCAAGCAGTGCGGCGCCCACACTTTCCCCTACATCGAGGTGAAGAACCCCGGCGCGATCGTCGAGCACGAGGCGACCACCTCGAAGATTTCCGAAGACCAGCTGTTCTATTGCCGCTCGCGCGGCATCGGCGAGGAGGACGCGGTGTCGATGATCGTCGACGGCTTCTGCAAGGAAGTGTTCCGCGAGCTGCCGATGGAGTTCGCGGTGGAGGCGAAGAAGCTGCTCGAGGTGTCGCTGGAGGGAGCGGTCGGATGAACTGGAAACCCGGACAGCGCGAAGCCTTCGCCGCCGAACTCGAGGCTGCGCGGAATGCGCAGGCCGAGGGCCATGCGGCGGTCGCCTTCGCCCGCCTCGAGCGCGCCCACATCCTCGGCCAGCGCAGCACGTTCGCGCACCTGCGCGTGCACTGGCTGATGTTCGTGCACGGACTTCGCCACCGCGACCTGCGCGAGGTCGCCGGCCAGCTGCCGCGCATGCTCGCCGCGCTGGTCAAGACCCTGGTGTGGGTGCCGAAGGGCAACACCGGCGGCGCGCGCGTGAGTGCGTTCGCGTCGATGCCGATTCCCGACGACCTTCGCCGCTACCTCGATTGAACCGCGGGCGCGCCGCGGGCGCCCCGCCAACGGCCGTGACAGGCCCATTGCAGAACACGACATCATGCTGAAGATCGACAACCTCCACGTCCGCGTCGCCGGCAAGGACATCCTCAAGGGCCTCACCCTGCACGTGAATGCGGGCGAGGTGCACGCGATCATGGGGCCGAACGGCGCCGGCAAGTCGACGCTCGGCAACGTGCTGGCGGGGCGCGAGGGGTACGAGGTCGTCGAGGGGTCGGTGGTCTACGAGGGTGCCGACCTGCTCGCGCTCGAACCGGAACAGCGTGCCGCGGCCGGCGTGTTCCTCGCATTCCAGTACCCGGTCGAGATTCCCGGCGTCAACAACACCTACTTCCTGCGCGCGGCGTTCAATGCGCAGCGCAAGGCGCGCGGCGAAGCCGAGCTCGATTCGATGCAGTTCCTCAAGCGCGTGCGCGAGAAGCTCGCCGTGCTGCACCTCAAGGACGAACTGCTGCACCGCGCGGTCAACGAGGGTTTCTCGGGCGGCGAGAAGAAGCGCAACGAGATCTTCCAGATGGCCCTGCTCGAACCGCGCCTGGCGATCCTCGACGAAACCGACTCCGGTCTCGACATCGATGCCCTGAAGATGGTCGCCGACGGCGTCAATGCGATGCGCAACCCGGCCCGCGCCTTCGTCGTCATCACCCATTACCAGCGCCTGCTCGACTACATCGTGCCGGATTTCGTCCACGTGCTCGCCGAGGGCCGCATCGTCGAAAGCGGCGACAAGTCGCTTGCCCTCAAGCTCGAGGAGCACGGCTACTCGTGGATCGCCGCGCGGCGCGTGGCCGGGGCGACGTGATGTCCGAGCCCTTGCTCGAATCGCTGCTGGAGTCGCCGCCGGCGCCCGGGCCGGACTGGCTTGGCGCGCTGCGCGGGCATGCGCGCGCGCAGCTGGAACGCGACGGCCTGCCGGGTCCGCGCAACGAGGCCTGGAAGTACACCCCCCTGCGCGCGCTGGCGCGACGTCGCTATGCGAACCACGACGCCGCCGCGTCCAGCCGTGCCGTCGATGCCGGAGCGCTGGACCTGCCGGGTCTCGATGGCGCGCGCCGGGGGTTCGTCAACGGCGGGTATCGCGCCGACCTGTCACGCCTGCCGGTCGCCGCCGGCATCAGCGTCGAACCGATCGCGCCGCTGCTCGCCGGCGCCGCCGATGGCCTGCGCACCGCCTTCGCCGATCCGTTCGACGCACCCGGGCAGGCGTTCGCCCGCCTCAACACGGCGCTGGCGAACGATGGCCTGGTCGTGCGCGTCGCCGCCGGCACGCGGGTCGAGGAACGCCTGCATCTGCTGATGTTCGCGGCCGGTGCCGAAGCGCTGGCGTGGAACCTGCGCATCGTCGTCGAGCTCGGTGCCGGCAGTGCGCTGACCCTGGTCGAGCATCACGCCGGGGACGCGGACGAAGTGCATCTCGGCAACATCGTCAGCCAGTACGTGCTGGCGCCGGGTTCGCGCCTCGACCTGCTGCAGCTGCAGGCGGCCGCGGAAACCTCCACCCGCATCCGCCGCAGCGCCTTCACCCTCGATGCCGATGCGGTGCTCGCGTTGCGCACGCTCGAACTCGGCAGCGCGCTTGCCCGCCATGACCTCGTCGTCCATCTCGATGGCGATCGCGCCAGCTGCACCTCGCGCGGCGTGTTCGCGGCGCGCGACCGGCAGCATCTCGACACCCATATCGACGTGCGCCACCGCGCGCGCGACACCGCCTGCGACCTCGTCTGGCGCGGCGTCGCCGGCGGCCGCTCGCGCGGCATCCTGCACGGCGCGATCACCGTCGAGGCCGGCGCCGACGGCACCGATGCGAGCCTCGACACCAAGAACCTGCTGTTGTCGGCGCAGGCCGAGATCGACGCCCAGCCGGTGCTCGAGATCCATGCCGACGAGGTCAAGGCCGCGCACGGCGCGACGGTCGGCCAGCTCGATGAGCAGGCCCTGTTCTATTTGCGCACGCGTGGCCTGGCGGAAGCCGAGGCGCGCTCGCTGCTGACCTTGGCCTTCTGCCGCAGCACCGTCGATTCGCTCGAGAATGCGGCCCTGCGCGATCACATCGACGCGCTCCTGCTCGAACGCCTGCCGGCGCAGGAGGAAGCGGCATGAGCGAGGCGCTCGACATCGCGCGCATCCGCGCCGGTTTCCCCCTGCTTGCGCGCAGCGTGCACGGCAAGCCGCTGGTGTACTTCGACAATGCCAACACCGCGCAGAAGCCGGCGAGCGTGATCGAGGCGGTCGACCGCTTCTATCGGCACAGCAATGCCAATGTCTCGCGCGCCGTGCACACCCTCGGCGAGGAGGCGACCACGGCCTACGAGGCCGCGCGCGACCGCCTTGCGCGCTTCATCAACGCCCCGTCGCGCGACGAGGTGGTCCTCACCTCGGGCACCACCCAGGCGATCAACCTCGTCGCCTGGAGCTACGCGCTGCCGCGGCTGGCCGCGGGCGACGAGATCCTCGTCACCCGCATGGAACACCATGCCAACATCGTGCCCTGGCAGCTGGTCGCCGAACGCACCGGCGCCAAGGTCGTGCCGGCGCCGATCAACCAGGCCGGCGAACTGATCGTCGAGGAGTTCGTCGCCCGCCTGTCGCCGCGGGTGAAGCTGGCCGCGGTCACCCACGTGTCCAACGTCCTCGGCACGGTCAACCCGGTTGCCACGCTGGCGCGCGAGTGCCGCCGGCATGGCGTGCCGCTGCTCGTCGACGGCTCGCAGGCCGCGCCGCATCTGGCCATCGACGTGCGTGCGCTGGGCTGCGATTTCTACGCCTTGACCGGGCACAAGCTGTTCGGCCCGACCGGGACCGGCCTGCTGTGGGCAAAGGGCGCCCATCTGCAATCGATGCCGCCGTTCTTCGGCGGCGGCGAGATGATCCGCGAGGTGCGCTTCGAGGGCACCACCTTCGCCGAACCGCCGCACCGCTTCGAGGCCGGCACGCCGAACATCGCCGGGTTCGTCGGACTCGGTGCCGCCATCGAGCATGTCGAGTCGATCGGCATCGAACGCATCGCCGCGCGCGAGCGCGAACTGCTCGAGCACGCGCAGGCCGCCTTGCGCGAAGTGCCGGGTCTGCGCTTCTTCGGCGAGGCGCCCGGCAAGGCGCCGGTGATCTCGTTCCTGGTCGACGGCGCGCATGCACACGATCTCGCCACCCTGCTCGATCACGAGGGCATCGCCGTGCGCTCGGGTCATCACTGCGCGCATCCGCTGATGCAGTTCTACGGCGTGCCGGCGACGCTGCGGGCGTCGCTGGCCTACTACAACACGCACGAGGAAATCGACCGCTTCGTCGCGGCGCTGCTTCGCGTGCGCAGCCTGCTCGGCTGAGCGCATGGCCGATCCCCGTTTCTCGTTCGCCGGCAGCGAGCACGTCCCGGCACTGGTCGATCTGGTCGAATCGGCCTATCGCGGCGACGCCAGCCGCCAGGGCTGGACCACCGAAGCCGATCTGCTCGACGGCCAGCGCATCGATCCGGGCGGTCTCGAAGCGCTGATCGCCGATCCGCTGGCCCGCGTGCTGCTGGCACACGAGGACGACGTCCTGCTCGGCTGCTGCGAACTGCGGCGCGAGGGCAACGTCGCCTATTTCGGCATGTTCTCGGTACGCCCCGGCCGACAGGGCAACGGGCTTGGCAGCCGCCTGCTCGGCGAAGCCGAACGCATCGCCGCCGATGACTGGCAGTGCCACGGCATGCGCATGACCGTCATCGACGTCCGCGAGGAACTGATTGCCTGGTACCTGCGTCGTGGCTACCGGCGCACCGGCGAGCACCGGCCGTTTCCCTACGGCGACGCGCGCTTCGGCATTCCCAAGCGCGACGACCTCCGCTTCGAGGTGCTTTACAAACCTTTGCGCTGAAAGCGTGGAGTGCCGCGTGGGCGCGATCGACGCGCCGGAGCGGTGATTGCGCACGATTGCGGGGTTCGCGGCCGGGTCGTTCGGACGTCCGCACGGCGCACATGCAATTGCGAACGATTCGCATCTTGTGCTGTAATCGCCGCGTTCGAGGCAGGAAACCGTGCGCGTGGCAAAGCCAGTGGATGCGAAGCGCCGGTCGTACTGGCTGAAGACCCTGCATCAATGGCACTGGATCAGTTCGGCGATCTGCCTGGTCGGAATCCTGTTGTTCAGCATCACCGGCATCACCCTCAATCATGCCGGCCAGATCGAGGCGAAAGCGGTCGTGCAGACACGCACGGCCGAGTTGCCGCCGGCGCTGCTGGCGACGCTGGCGGAAGTCGGCGCGGAAGCGAAGGCGCCGTTGCCGCCGGCATTGCGCGACTGGCTGGTTGCCGCCATCGACGTGCGCGTCGGCGAACGCGAAGGCGAGTGGTCGGCGCAGGAGGTCTACGTGTCGCTGCCGCGGGCAGGCGGGGATGCCTGGCTCAGCATCGACCGCGGCACCGGCGCGCTGGAGTACGAGCGCACCGATCGCGGCTGGATCGCCTGGCTCAACGACCTGCACAAGGGACGCAACACCGGCACGGCATGGAGCTGGTTCATCGACTTGTTCGCCGTCGCCTGCATCGTCTTCTCGGTCACCGGTTTTTTCCTGCTGCAGTTGCATGCGCGGCAACGGCCGATGACCTGGCCGCTGGTCGGCCTCGGTTTCGTGGTCATGCTGTTGCTGGCCATCCTGTTCATCCATTGACGAGGTTGCCGATGCGTTCGCGAGTGCTGTCCCTGCCATTGCTGCTGCTCGCCGGCGTCGCTGCCGCGGGTTCGATCGACGTCACCGTCGAGATACCGCGCATCGACGCGTCGGAGTACCACCGCCCCTATGTCGCCGTGTGGATCGAAAAGCCCGACCAGAGCGTCGCCGCCAACCTCGCCGTCTGGTACATGCAGAAGGACACCAGCGAAGGCGCCGGCACGAAGTGGCTGGCCGATCTTCGCCAGTGGTGGCGCCGCAGCGGCCGCGACCAGAGCATGCCGATCGACGGCGTGAGCGGCGCAACGCGCCCGGTCGGCCGCCACCAGCTGCGCTTCGACACCGCCAAGGCGCCGTTCGCCGATCTGCAGCCCGGGCGCTACGGCCTCGTGGTCGAGGCCGCGCGCGAAGTCGGCGGCCGCGAGCTCGTGCGCATTCCGTTCGAATGGCCGGCCAGCGCCAGCGTGCACCTCGAAGCGAAGGGCTCGCACGAGCTCGGCGCGATCCAGCTCGATCTCAACCCCTGACCTGCGGAGCGATGCGATGAAGCTTTCTTCCAAGACGTGGATTTTCGCCGCCGTGGCGCTGGCCCTGCCGCTGTCCGCGCAGGCGCACAAGGCCTGGCTGCTGCCGTCGGACACGGTGCTGTCGGCGAAGGATCCGTGGATCACCGTCGACGCCGCGGTGTCGAACGACCTGTTCTATTTCAACCACGTGCCGCTGCGCCTCGACACGCTCGCCATCACCGCGCCGGACGGCAGCACGGTGCAGCCGGAGAACTCCGCAACCGGCAAGTACCGCAGCACCTTCGACGTGCACCTGACCCAGCCCGGCACGTACCGCATCGCGGTCGTCAATGCCGGCCTCATCGCGAGCTGGGAAGAAGACGGCAAGCCGAAGCGCTGGCGCGGCAAGGTCGAGGATTTCGCGAAGGACGTGCCGAAAGGAGCAAAGAATCTCAAGGTCAGCCAGTCCGCCGGGCGCATCGAAACCTTCGTCACCGCCGGGCAGCCGAACGACACCGCGCTGAAGCCGACCGGTGTCGGCATCGAACTCGTGCCGGTCACCCATCCGAACGACCTCTTCGCCGGCGAGCTGGCGACCTTCAGACTGCTGCTCGACGGCAAGCCGGCGCCTGGACTCGAGATCGAAATCATTCCCGACGGCATCCGCTATCGCGACAAGCAGAACGAACTGGCCGCGACCACCGACAAGGACGGTGCGTTCAGCGTGACCTGGCCGGCGGCGGGCCGTTACTGGATGGAAACCGTGCTGCAGGGCGGGAAAGCCTCGTTGCCGCAGGCGCAGGAGCGCCGCGCGAGCTACGTCGCCACGTTCGAGGTGCTGCCGCAGTAGCAGCCCCGTTCCGCACGGCGTCCTGCTTTCCACTCCGCGCGCGGCGAAGAAGCAGGGTGCCGTTGCGCGAAGCCGGGTCCGCCGCGAACTCTTCTTTTCCCTCTCCCCGCGTGCGGAGAGAACCAGCAGGACGTCGTTGCGTGAAGTCGGGTCCGTTGCGAACTCTCTTTTTCGCCTCCCCGCGTGCGGAGAGAACCAGCAGGGCGTCGTTGCATGAAGTCGGGTCCGCCGCGAACTCTTCTTTTCCCTCTCCCCGCGTGCGGGGAGAGGGTGCCGGAGGCGGGTGAAGGGGGCGAGCGCAGCGAGCTGCTTTTTCCGCTTTCGCGGTTGCCTGCCGCTGGATGACCCATTGCTGCCAATGTTTCCGGGACTGATGAAAGCGTCGATCATTGCGCCCCTGCTGCTCGCCATGCTGCTGTTGTCCGCATGCACCTCCGGCGAGCGCATCGTCACCCTCGAAGGCACTTCGATGGGTTCGACGTGGACGCTCAAGTACGTCGGCGACGAGGCCTCCGCCGCGGAGATTCGCGCGAACGTCGAGCAGCACCTTGCCGGGATCGACGCGCAGATGAGCACGTGGAAGCCCGACTCGCCGCTCAGCCGCTTCAATGCGGCGCCGGCCGGCACCTGGCACGAGCTGCCCGAGCCGCTGTTCGGCGTCATGCGCGCGGCGCTCGCGCTGGCCGCCGACACCGGCGGCGCCTACGACCCGACGGTCGGCCCGCTGGTCGAACTGTGGGGCTTCGGTCCCGGCAAGGCGCGCCGCGAACCGCCGGTCGCCGAAGACATCGAAGCGGCACGCGCACGCGTCGGCTGGCAGCGCGTGCATCTCGACGAACCGCATCGGCGTGCTTTCCAGGCTGGCGGCGTGCACGTCGATCTCTCCTCGATCGCCCCCGGCTACGCCACCGACGCCATCGGCGAATACCTCGAAGCGCAGGGATGTCGCGACTACCTCGTCGAAGTCGGCGGCGAACTCCGCGCGCGCGGTCGCCGGCCGGACGGCAACGACTGGCAGGTCGCCATCCAGCGTCCTCTCGACAGTGACCGCGCCGACGGCTCGATCGACGCCGGCCACGTCGTCGCCCTGCGCGATGCCGCGCTCGGCGCATCGGGCGACTACCGCCACTTCTTCGAGGACAACGGCCGCCGCTACGCGCACCGCATCGATCCGCGCACCGGCTGGCCGCTCGACAACGCGGTCGCCTCGGTGACCGCGCTGGCCGTCCGCGGCGTCGATGCCGATCCGTTGGCGACGGCCTTGAGCGTGCTCGGACCCGAAGCCGGACTCGCCTGGGCGCGCGAGCGCGGCGTCGGCGTGCTGTTCGTACTGCGCAAGGGCGAGGGTTTCGAGGAACGCATGAGCGACGACTTCGCCGCCAGGCTTTCGCGATGAGCGCACGGGTGGATCGTCGTGCGCTGCTCGGCAACCTCGCCGTCGGTGGCCTGCTCGTCGCGATCGCCTTGCTGCTGCTCGCCTGGCAGCGTGGCCCGCTCGGCTGGAACGATCCGGGACCGACGCGCGTGCTTGCGGCGGTCGCGGTCATCGCGGCCTATCTGGTGACCTGGGCGGCTGGTTGGGGCCTGCGGCGACGTCGTCAGCGTGCGCCGCTGGTGACGGCGGCGCAGGGCGCCTCCGCAGCGCAACCCGTGCTGATCGCGTGGGCAAGCCAGACCGGCGTTGCCGAGCAGCTCGCGCGGCAGACCGCCGAATCGCTGGCCGCGGCCGGCATCGTCGTCGAAATCTGTCCGCTCGGCGGACTCGATACCTCCCGGCTGGCCGCCGCGCGCCGCGTGCTGTTCGTCGTCAGCACGACCGGAGAGGGTGACGCGCCCGACATGGCGGCGGGTTTCGAGCGCGACCTCGCCGAAGCCGGCCTCGACCTCGCCCATCTCCACTACGGCGTGCTCGCACTTGGCGACCGCGAATACGCCAACTTCTGCGCGTTCGGCCACCGCGTCGAACGCTGGCTGCAGGATGCGGGAGCGCTGCCGCTGTTCGATCTCGTCGAGGTCGACGACGGCGACGAAGGCGCGCTGCGCCACTGGCAGCATCACCTCGGCCAGCTTGCCGGTCGCAGCGACCTGCCGGACTGGCAGAGTCCGGACTATGCCGCCTGGCGCCTGGTCGAGCGGCGCCTCGCCAATCCGGGCAGCGCCGGCGGGCCGTGCTTCGTGCTCGGGCTGAAGCCGGACGATCCCGGACATCTGCGCTGGCAGGCCGGCGACATTGCCGAGATCGGTCCCTGCCATGCGGCGGACACGGTCGGGCAGTGGCTCGCCGAGAGCGGCATCGACGGCGAGACAAGGGTCGAGGACGACGGTCCCGCGCACACCCTGCGCGAGCGGCTCGTGCGCAGCGTGCTGCCGCCGCCCGCGGAAATGGCGGGCCTGTCCGCGTCTCGGGTTGCGCAACGGCTGAAGCCGCTGCCGCATCGCGAATACTCGATCGCCTCGATCCCGTCCGACGGCATGCTCGAACTGCTGGTGCGGCAGATGCACGGCAGCGACGGTCGTCCCGGCATCGGCAGCGGCTGGCTGACCGCGACCGCGCCGATCGGTGCGGAGATCGCCCTGCGCATCCGCAACAACGGCAATTTCCACGCGCCGCAGGATGGACGTCCGCTGATCCTCATCGGCAACGGCACCGGACTGGCCGGCCTGCGCGCCTTGCTGCGCGAACGCATCGTCGCCGGCCACCGGCGCAACTGGCTGCTGTTCGGCGAACGGCATGCCGCGCACGACTGCTACTGGCGCGAAGAGATCGAAGCCTGGCAACGGGCCGGCGATCTCGAACGGTTCGATGCGGTGTTCTCGCGCGACGGAGCGAGCCGCGAGTACGTGCAGCATCGCCTCTCCGCCCGTGCCGGGGACGTGCGTGGGTGGGTCGCCGAAGGGGCCTCGGTGCATGTCTGCGGCAGCCTCGAAGGCATGGCGCCCGGAGTCGATGCAGCCTTGCGGACAATCCTCGGTGACGAGGTCGTGCGCGGCATGCTGGCGAGCGGGCGCTACCGTCGCGACGTGTATTGATCGCGGCGTATCGTCCGTGTTGCAGCCGGGCTTGTCCGGCAGGGGCGCCGACCGAAGCCGGACGAACGCAGCAAGGCGAACGGTGCAGTGCAAACGGCCTGCGCGCCGGCGGCAGCGCCTCGTGGGCATCCTGCCGCATGCGCGGACCTGTTCAGTGCATCCTTAACGCCGGTTTAGCGTGCTCCGCGTATGCTGCGCGCGCCCCGGCGCAACCGCGCGCCCCGCTTGTCATTGAATGCATCCTTCGGACGCCGACCCCGCTGCCACACCCGTACCGAGTGCGAGCGAGGCGGCCGGACTTCGGCTCGCCTACGCGGGCAAGCTGCGTGTCCGCGAACGCAAATGGCACGCGCCGCAGGCCGGGCCGCGCACGATCGGCGTGCTGGTGTTTCTCGCCTTCCTCGCCAACATCGCCTGGATCATCGCCCTCGATCGGGTGATGGTGGTGGTGCCGCCGGACGCGGGGCCGCGCGATGCGATCATCGTCAACGTCATCGAGCCGGTCGAGGCCCTGCCGATTCCCGACGAGCCGCAGCCGGCCGTGTTCGCGCGCAAGCCTTCGCGCATCGTCGTGCAGCCGCCCGACGCCACGCTGCAGCCGCCGCCGCTGCAGGCGGAGGAAACCTCGACCACGACCGCGCGCATCGGCGCCGCCGGCACGCCGGCCCCGCAGCTGTTCAATCCCGACGGTTCGCTGCGCATGCCCGAGGTGAAGACCCGCATCGGCCCCGAACGCATCGAGAATCCGCAGGAAGCGGCGAAGGCGCGCTGGGCCGAAATCCGGCAGCGCGGCGAAAACCCGCTCGACTGCGAACGCACGCGCTTCGCCGGTGCGTTCCGCACCGACCAGAGCGCCGGTGATGCCTTCGCCGGCAAGTACCTGTCCTGGATCGGCCTGGCCGACCGCGAGGCGATCGCCGAACGCGCGCGCCAGCGCGAGCAACGCGCCGCCGAAGGCTGCGATCCGCCGCCGCGGTGAGCTGCGGAGCGGGCAGGCGCTGACGCACGCCGCGCGGCGTGCGCACCCGTCACAACATCCGCAACAGCTCCGGCATCAACGGCAGCTTGCGCACGCGCACGGTGGTGCTGGCGAAGATCGCGTTGGCGAGGGCGGGTGCGACGCTGTTGAAGGCGAGGTCGCCGGCGGCGACCGGCTCGGCGTCCGATTCGATCCGGTGCACTTCGACGCGTGCGGGTGCCTGCGCCATCGGCAGCAGGCGATAGTCGCGCCAGCCGCGCTGCCGGACCTGGCCGTCCTTCAGGGTGATGGCCGGATGCAGGGCGCTGGAGAGGCCGTCGACGGTGGCCGCGGAGACTTCGGCGTCGAATCCAAGCGGGTTGATCACGCGGCCGGCATCGATCACGCAGACGGCGCGATGGATGCGCAGCCTCTCGCCGTCCATCGAGGTCTCGAAGGCATGCGCAACGTAGCCTCCGGCCCAGGCGTGGCAGGCAATGCCGACGCCGCGGCCGTCGCTGCGGCGCGTGTTCCAGTGGATGCGCTCGGCGCACCGCTTCAGCACCTCGGCCATGCGTGCGGTGTCGAAGCCGCCATTGCCGGCGGTGGCGGCGACGGTGCGCGGCTCGCCGAACATCTCCAGACGCAGTTCCACGGCATCGCGACGGACCTCGAAGGCGATCTCGTCGATGAAGCTCTGGATCGCGAATGCCTGCGCGGTATCCGCGGTGGCCCGCCAGGCACCGCACGGCAGCGGCGATTCGAGGGCGTGGAAATGCTGTTCGAAGTGGCCGACGAAGCCGGCCGGAAAGGCATCGGCGTCGAGGCAACCGTCCCAGGCGGGATGGCCGGAACGGTCGTTGCGCGGGGTGCCGGCACAGGCGTGCTTCCAGCCGGCGATGCGGTTGCGGCGGTCGAGCGTCGCCACCAGCGCGTGCACCGACATGGGGCGGTGGAAATCGTGGGCGAGATTGTCGGACTCGGTCCACATCACGCGCACCGGCTTGCCGGCGTGACGGGCGATCAGCACGGCTTCGGCGACGAAGTCGCTGGCGAGGCGGCGGCCGAAGCTGCCACCGCCGCGCGGCAGGCGGATCTCGATGCGCGTGCGCGCAAGTCCGGTCAGCGCGGCGACCATCCGCGAGGTGACATCGGGATCCTCGACGGCGGCGATGACGAGGGCGCCATCCTCGCGCAGGTCGACCACCGCAGCCGGTGCCTCCAGGGTCGCGTGGGCAAGGAACGGCAGTTCGTAGCGCGCCGAGAGCTGGTGGCGTGCGCGCTTGCGCGAGCCGGCGAAGTCGCCGTCCCTGCGCACCTCGATGCCGGCCTCGGCAGCGCCGAGCAGGGCATCGGCGCGGGCGACCAGCGCGGCGCTCGAAGCGTCTGCGGCGGGCCCCGGCAACCACGTCGGCTGCAGCGCGGCGCGGCCCTGCAAGGCGGCCCAGGTCGTCTCCGCCAACACGGCGACGCCGGCGGCGAGCGGGGCATCGACGGCGAAGCGGGTGCCGGGTCCGTCCAGTCGCACGACATCGCGAACGCCGTCGATCCGGCGCGTTTCGCTGTCGTCGAGTTGTTCCAGCGTGCCGCCGGGATGCGGACAGCGCGCGACCACGGCGACCAGCATGCCGGTGAGGAACTCGTCACCGGCATGGCGCGAACGGCCGCGGACGATGTCGGCCGCATCCGGCGTGCGCGTCGGCTTGCCGATGATGCGGAAGTCGGCCGGATCCTTGCGCGCGACCGCATCGCCCGGCAGCGGCAGCGCGGCGGCGCTGCGTGCGAGCGCGCCGTAGCTGAGCCGTCGACCGCCGGCATCGAGCACGTGGCCGGACTCGGTGCGCAGGGATTCGACCGGGCGCTGCCAGATCGACGCCGCCGCGGACAGCAGCAAGGTGCGCGCGATCGCCCCGGCTTCGCGCAGTTCGATCCAGTCGCGCGCGGCCGCGGCGGAATCGCCGCCGCGCTGGCTGCCGTACCGGTTGCCGGGCTGGCCATCGGTTTCGCGGTAGCCGTAGCCGAGCTGGATCACGCGCACCCGCGCCCAGTCGACATCGAGTTCCTCGGCCACCAGCATCGGCCCGCGGGTCTTCGCACCCTGGCCGACTTCGCAGGCACGCGATCCGATGACGACGCGGTTGTCGCGTTCGATCATGACGAAGGGACCGAGGCGCATGAGTTCGTCGCCGAGCAGGTCCAGCGGCAGGCTTTCCGGCTGCGCACGCGCGCCGGCGGCGGCGAAGCCGACCACCAGGGCGCCACTGCCGGTTGCGGCGATGCGCAGGAAGCGCCGGCGCGAAGCGTCGTGGGGGATGTCCATCAGCCGCGGGACCGGGCGATTTCGGCGGCGCGCAGGATCGCTGCACGGATCCGCGGATAGGTGCCGCAGCGGCACAGGTTGCCGATCGCGGCGAAGTCGGATTCGGCCGGATTCCGGGTGCGCTCGAGCAGGGCGGCGGCGGCCATGATCTGGCCGGTCTGGCAGTAGCCGCACTGGATCACGTCGTGTTCGATCCAGGCCTGCTGCACCGGATGCAGGCCGCCCTTGTCGAGTCCTTCGATGGTGGTGATCTCGTGCCCCGCTGCCGCGAGTACGCTGAGCTGGCAGGAGCGTGCAGCCTTGCCGTCGACGAGCACCGTGCAGGCGCCGCTGCAGCCGTTCTCGCAGGCGTACTTGGTGCCGGTCAGGCGCAGGGTGTCGCGCAGGTACCAGACCAGCGGCATCGCCGTGTCGCCGCGATGGTAGAAGGCCTTGCCGTTGATGGAGAGCTGCAGGGTGCCGGCGGGCAGGGCGTCGGCCGGCCGGTCGGGCGCCTGGGCGCGGGTTTCGGAAGGGTCCTGCATGCGCACTCCGGATCGGTGCGGCCCGCCAGCGGCCGCAGCGCGGCGATTGTCGCATCGGCGGCCGGAACGGTTCCACCGCCGCGCTTCCTTTGCGCCGTCAGCGAAGGCGGAAGATTGAAACACGGAAGCGGAAGATTGAAACACGGAGCACACGGAGCACACGGAGGAGAAGCCAATCGATGTTCATGTCAGATGTTCCCTGGAGGCTCTTCCCGGTGTGCTCCGTGTGCTCCGTGTTTCAGGTTTTTCCTTGTTTTGCCTTCAGGTCACGCACGCCGCGCGCACGGCGGGCGGAAGGGGAGTCGGGCGGCCGTTGCGCGGGTCGATCCAGACGAGCACGACATGGCCGTCGGAATACAGCGTGTCGCCGTCGGCGGCGGTGATGCGGTGGCCGATCGTCAACGAGCTCGTGCCGACCTTGAGGCAGGCCAGTTCGACGACGACCTGGCCCGGCCACGGCATCTGCTGGCGGTAGTTGACCTGGGTGGCGGCGATGACCGGCGCCTGCGCTTCGTCGATCCAGGTGCCGTCGAGCCCGGCCAGCCAGCGCAGGCGCGCTTCCTCGAGATAGGTCAGGAACACCGAGTTGTTGACGTGGTTGAAGGCGTCGAGGTCGCGCCAGCGCACGTCGAGCGTCACCCGCGCGAGGGCGACCGGTGGCGTTGCGTCGGCTGCGTTCATGCGGCGCGCCTCTTCTTCGCTTGGGCGAGCGCACGGGCGAGGAAGCGCCCGGTGTGCGAGGCCTTGTTGCGGGCAATCGCCTCCGGCGTGCCGGTGGCGATGATCGTGCCGCCGCGGCCGCCGCCCTCGGGGCCGAGGTCGACCACCCAGTCGGCGGTCTTGATGACGTCGAGGTTGTGCTCGATGACGACCACCGTGTTGCCGGCGTCGCGCAGCGCGTGGATCACGCGCAGCAGCAGCGCGATGTCCTCGAAGTGCAGGCCGGTGGTCGGCTCGTCGAGGACGTACAGGCTCTTGGCGTGGATGCTCGCGGCGGCCATGGCGGCCTTGGCACGGAGCTTGGACGCGGGGATGGGCGCCGCCGCACGCGGACCATCCTCGTCCGCGGCTTCTTCGAGATCCACCGGATCGTCGTCGAGGGGTTCGTCCGAATCGATGCTCGCGCCGTTCTTCGCCGACTTCTTGTCCGTGCTCTTGTCGGCGCTCTTGTCCGGGTCGTTAGACATCCCTTGCGTCAGGCCTTCCCACCCGCCGAAGATC
>ERZ795041.250-NODE-250-length-20541-cov-4.097140_pt1 | contig 20541 bp, 19 predicted proteins | sample MGYA00375125_ERZ795041 | MGnify/ENA primary metagenome ERZ795041 (study PRJEB30170, sample SAMN03074214) | activated sludge metagenome | biome: Common Effluent Treatment Plant; feature: Wastewater; material: Activated sludge; isolation source: activated biomass in...
GGAGTCGACGACTAGTTTTATTTTTGTTTATTAGAATGCGTACTTGGTGCTCTACACATTCGGCGTCAGCGGAGCACTGGATGAGATGAGGCTTGAGGACCGCGGCGTGAGCGCGCCGCGGCTGCAGTTGGAGTTCGACATCGGCCCGGATTCCGTGGCGAAGCTGGCGGGGGTGTTCGGCGTCGGCGAACGGGAGACCGGCACGTGAAGCAGCACGGATTCGACCCCGTCGAGGTTCCGCTGTACGATTCCCGTTCATGGACAGCCCGTCGCTCACCGACGACTACCGCATCTCGACCGACACGCACGAGATGGACGTCGACGCCGTCCACGCCTACCTGACACGCTCCTACTGGGCTGAGGGCATCCCGAGGGACGTGGTCGAGAGGTCGATCAGCGGCTCGCTCTGCTTCGGCCTGTTCCACGGCACTGCCCAGGTCGGCTTCGCGCGGGCGATCACCGATCGCGCGACGTTCGCGTACTTAGCGGACGTGTACGTGCTCGAGGAGCACCGGGGCCACGGCCTCGGCAAGCGGCTCGTCGCCACCGTCATGGCACACCCCGACCTGCAAGGGCTGCGCCGCTTCCAGCTCATGACCCGGGATGCGCACGAACTCTACCGCCAGTTCGGGTTCGCGTCAGCCGCCAGACCCGAGGCTCAGATGGAGATCAGTCGGCCGGGGGTGTACACGGCGAGGACGCGGGAAACGGGCGCTCCGGGGTAGGTCGCCTCCCGCGCCCGGCAGCATGCCCGCAGCGGCGCGGCAGTCGCCGCAACTCCACGGTTCCCGCTCTCGCACCTGGGCTACTGACCACACCGAACCACCGAGGTCGGATGAAACGCAGCCGCCACGTCTCGGCTATGGTTCGATACCCCGGTCAGGGGGAACACCATGACGTTCACCGAGTACCGTTACCTCGTCCGGTCCGACCTGTACCGCCTCGACCGGAAGGTCGGCTTCGGGAGTTTCCTGAAGCACCTCCTCCTCGGGGAGGCGTTCACGTACATCTTCTGGTACAGGACGTGCAGGTACGCACGTCAGGACCGCGTTGGCAGGGTCCTCGTCTACCCGTTCGCCCTGTGGCTCATGCGGCATCACGGCTTCCGCCTCGGCATCAACATCCCGTATCAAACCGAGATCGGCCCAGGGTTCTACATCAGCCACTTCACGGGTGTGTTCGTCAACTCCAGCTGCACGATCGGTAGGAACTGCAACCTCTCGCAGGGCGTGACGCTGGGGCTCGCCAACCGCGGCCCTCGCAAGGGCGTGCCGACGCTGGGGGACAACGTCTACCTCGGCCCGGGAGTGAAGGTGGTCGGCGCCGTTCACATCGGCGACAACGTCGCGGTGGGAGCCAACGCCGTTGTCACCAGCGACCTGCCCGCCAACGCTGTGGCGGTCGGCATCCCCGCCCGGGTGATCTCGACGGAGGGCTCGACTGGCTACGTCGCACGCACCGACTACGAGAGCGTCCTCGGTCCGTACAGCCCTGGCGGCTCGCACACTGGGTCGTGACCGTTTCGCACCGTGGTGGGGACTCGGCTGATACCCTGTCCCGAACGATCATCAGGTCCGGTGGTTGAGGGCGCATCCGCGCTCGCTGGGTACGCCTCACGACCGACCTGGGCTTCACTCAGGGGGAGCTTCCTGCTTCATGCATTCCGACGTCACCTGGCCCGAAGGCAAGCGGTTCGCGTTCACGATCTTCGACGACACCGATTGGACCAACCTCACGCGCGGACCCGACGTGTACGCGTTCCTCCGCGACCTGGGCATGCGAACGACCAAGTCGGTGTGGACCATCGAAGGCTCCGAGCCGGCCATCATCGGCGGTTCGTCCTGTGAGGATCCCGAGTACCTGGCGTGGGTCCTCGAGCTGCAGGCGGCGGGGTTCGAGATCGCGCTTCACAACGCTGCGAGGAGCTCGTCGAGCCGAGCGGACGTGCAGCGCGGCCTGGCGGCGTTCCGGGAGATGTTCGGCCACGAGCCCAAGATCCACGTGAACCATCACGTGAACCGCGACGGCCTCTACTGGGGCGCCGCGCGTCTGACCGGCGCCAACAGGCTCATCTACTCGCTGCTGAACCGCGGCCGTGGTCACGGGCTCGACGGAGGCTCGGACCCATCCTCGGCGCACTTCTGGGGCGACTTGGCGAAGGACAGGGTGACGTACGTGCGCAACTTCGTGTACGCCGACATCAACACGCTCAAGCAGTGCCCAGACATGCCCTATCACGACCCAGCCCGGCCGTACGTGAACAACTGGTTCGCGTCCTCCCACGGCACGAACTGCCGCGAGTTCTGCAAGACCATCGCGGAAGCCAACCAGGACCGCCTCGAGGAGGAGGGCGGCGCCTGCATCATGTACACGCACTTCGGCCTGCGCAGCTTCCGCGAGGATGGTCGTCTCCACAAGCGTTTCGTGACGCTGATGGAGCGCCTCGCTGCAAAGGGCGGCTGGTTCGTGCCTGTCAGCGAACTCCTCGATCACCTGAGGGCTCGGCAGACCCAGCCGGTCATCACTCCTGCACGACGCACCATGCTCGAGCGGAAGTGGTTGTTCGAGAAGGTCACGGTCAACCGGGGGAGCTCCTAGGCGAGGGGTTGGTCCGCGCCATCCACGCCGCCCGCCGCCGGTGGTATATCGTTACACTCACCGTACGCGATCCACATCGCGACCATGGAGGCCTTCGACGTGCGCGCAGTGGTACTGGAGTCTGCCGGAACGCTCGCGATGCGAGACGCACCCGAACCACCGACACCTACCGCGGGGGAGGCCACGGTGCGCGTGCGCAGGGTGGGTGTCTGCGGCACCGACCTGCACGCTTTCAACGGCAACCAGCCGATGATGCGTTACCCAGTCGTACTGGGCCACGAGCTCGCCCTGGAGATCGCAGCACTCGGTCCCGGTACCGCTGACCTGGGTCTGTCGGTCGGCGACCGCTGCACGGCCATCCCATACGTCGACTGCGGCCACTGCATCGCCTGCCGCAACGGCAAGACCAACGCGTGCCAGACGCTGTCTGTGCTGGGCGTCCACGAAGACGGCGGCCTACGCGACTCGTTCAACCTCCCTGCCCGCTTGTTGATCGCAGCCAACGACCTCCTTCCCGATGACCTCGCCCTCGTCGAGATGCTGGCCATCGGCGAGCATGCCGTCTCTCGGGCGGCCATCACCCCCGACGACACCGTCCTCGTGATCGGTGCGGGACCCATCGGACTCGGGACGATCGCCGCGGCCAAGCTGCGGAGTCGGCGCGTGCTGGCGCTCGACCTGAGCAGCGACAGGCGCGAGTTCCTCACCGCCCTGGGATCGGCCGAGGTGCTGAACCCCGACCGCGGCACCGAACCAGCAGACCTGCTCAGGGAACGCCTGGGTGGCGACCTGCCCACGACGATCCTAGACGCGACGGGCAGCGTCCGTTCGATGGAGGCGGCCTTGAGCCTGGTGGCTCCAGGCGGACGCCTCGTGCTGGTAGGCCACACCCGGCAGACGCTCGGCTTCGACAACCCGACCTTTCATCGCGGTGAACTGTCCGTCCTGGCGAGCCGCAACGCGACCCGAAGGGACTTCGACGCCGTCCTCTCGCACGTGCGCGGCGGAGCCATAGACGCCTCTCGCTGGATCACCACCCGCGTGGACCCGGAAGGCCTCGTGCGCGACCTGCCTCGCTGGGCGGCCGGCCCCAGCGAGGTGGTCAAGGCCGTGGTGGAGTTCGCATGAGGGCGCGTCCCATGGCACGGCACGCATGACCACGGACGCGTCCGGTCGCGTCACGACGGACCGCGTCACGACGGACCGCGTCACGACGGACCGCGTCACGACGGACCGCGTCACACCGGGCCGCGTCACGCTCGGTCGCAGCGGGCTCGAGGTGTCGCGCCTCGGTCTTGGTTGCTCCGCGCTCGGAGGGGTCTTCGGACAGGTCACCGAGTCCGACGCCATCGACACTGTGCACGCCGCCCTCGAGGCGGGCATCGACCTGTTCGACGTCGCGCCCGCCTACGCAGCCACGAGGTCCGAGCGGCTGCTTGGCCGCGCGCTCAGCGGCGTTGACCGCGCGAGCTACGTCCTCTCCACCAAGGCTGGCAAGACCACCGACGACGCCGGCGTCGACCACTTCGACTACTCCGAGGCAGCCATCCGGAGGTCGGTCGGCGAGAGCCTGGAACGACTGGGCACCGACCGGCTCGACCTCGTTCATCTCCACGACTTCGACTACCAGGGCGGCAGGCACGTCGAGCAGGCACTGGCCGAAGGGTTCCCCACCCTGCGTGCGCTCAAGGACGAGGGCGTCATCGGCGCCGTCGGGGCCGGCATCTACTTCATGGACGTGTGGCGGCGCGTGCTGGCCGAGGTGGAGCTCGACGTCATGGTGCTCCACAACCACCACACCCTGTGCGACGTGCGGGCGTTCGAGCTGCTGCCGGTGACGGCAGCCGCACGGATCGGGGTCATCAACGCGGCCCCGTTCGCGAGCGGGCTGCTGACTGGCAGCGCGCCGCCCGCCTGGCATCCGGCCCCGCCGGAGGCCCGGGCGGTGTTCGCGGAGGCGGCGACGTTCGCGCGGGACCGGGGCACCACGCTGGCACGACTGGCGCTGGCGTTCTCCTGCCAGGAGCCGCTGCTTCCCGTCACCATCTTCAGCTGCGCCGACCGCGCGACGCTCGACCGCAACCTCCGCTGGGCAGGCGAGCCGGTGGATCGTGCCTTGGTAGCGCAGGTGCGACGGATCCTCGAGCCCGTCATGAACCGACAGTGGGCGTACGGCGGCACGGAGCCCACCGACCCGTGACGGACCGATGATCGACGCCCACCAGCACTACTGGCGCTACAACGACACCGAGTACGACTGGATGTCGGACCGTCAGGGCGTGCTCAAGCGCGACCACCTACCGCAGGAGCTGGCTGGCCTGATGGTACAGGCGGGCGTGACGGGCACGGTAGCGGTTCAAGCCCGCCGCACCTTGGCTGAGACCGAGTGGTTGCTCGACCTCGCTGCCCGCAACGCGTTCATCCTCGGTGTCGTCGGCTGGGTCGACTTCACGTCGCCGCGGCTCGAACAGGACCTCGAGCGCCTCGCCGCCGACGAGCATCTCGTCGGAGTGCGCGAGCTCATCCACGACATGCCCGACCCGGAGTACGCCACCTCGGCCGCACACGTGGCCGGCGTGCGGGCTGCCGGGCGCGCCGGTCTCGCGTACGACCTGTTGCTCAAGCCGCGACACCTGCGCCCGGCCATCGCACTGGTAGACCGGCTGCCGGAGCAGCGGTTCGTGGTCGATCACAGCGCCAAGCCCGACATCGCCGGTGGGGTCGTGCAGCCGTGGGCTGCCGACCTGGCCGAGCTCGCACTGCGCGACAACGTGTGGTGCAAGGTCTCCGGCCTGGTGACGGAGGGACGCTGGGGCGGCCAGCCCGACGACGACTTCCTACCGTTCGTGGACGTCGTCCTCGACGCGTTCGGCTCGAGCCGGGTGATGGTGGGCTCCGATTGGCCCGTGTGCACCTGTGTCAGGGCCTACGCCGACACCATGGACCTGGCGCGGCGACTGGTTGCACGCCTCAGTGACGACGAGCGGGAGAGTGTGTTCGACCGGAACTGCCGCGAGTTCTACAAGCTGAGCTGAGCCGGGCAGCGATGGCTGCTCCGGCCAGCACACCTGCCGCCCGCGGCGTGAACTCCCTCACCAGCGCGGTAAGAACGCGGTCAGCGCGGTTGCATGTGGCCAGAGTATCGGGCGGGACGGGCCGCCCATCTCGGAGGTGAGCACGATGCGCTCACGGACCGTACGTCTGCTCCTCGCGTTCATCATCCTCTCGGTCGCTCACGTCTGGGCGGCAGCCAGCCTCAAGCTCGGCGCCGTGCTCCCGGATTGGAGCGAGGTCCGTCACGGCACGGTGCACAGCGCGGCGACGCGACTGGTGGAGGACTACTCGGCGCAGGTGCGGCACTTCTGCGTCATCCCGGAGGTCTTCTTGCTGCCGTCGGCGACCTCGATCGAGGGGGGCCGCGACGCCTACGAGAGGTTCCTGCCGACCGCCAGCCGCCAGCGGCTGCTCGTCGACGCGTCCGACCAGCGAGTGACCATGGTCGTCATCCCGGCCTCGGGCCTGGAGGTGATGTCCGTGCTCGCGCTCACGGGCTCCGGGGTGTTGCTCATCCTCTGCTGAGCCTCCGTCGAGCCTCTGCCGACCTGCCGAAGCTCCGCTCGACGTCGGGCGCAGACACCGTTCAGGCGCGCGCACCCCACGAGCGCGCACCCCACGAGCGCGCGGCCGCTCCACGACCGTGCGCATCACACGAAGGCGCGGCCGGAGCGAGCATGCCTCCGGCCGCGCGCCTTCTACCGTCGAAGTGACGTTACTTACTGAACCTGATCGGGTCGATCGGGATCGACGTCTTGCCGATGTGGAGCCACAGGTAGTCGTGCGGCACGCTCACGCCGGTCGCGGCGGTGATCAGGCCGTGCACGCCCTCCTGGAGCTCGAACAGCGGCGCTCCCATGCGTGCGGTCGGCAGTCTGTCGGTGACCGCCTCCAGGACCGGCGCACGCAGGCGCAGGTGCCAGTTGCCGGCGAACGCGCCGCCGAGCAGCGCGAGCGTCACGGTGGTGGCGAGGATGGTGCGAAGACGGTGATTCACGAAGTCCTCCTGTTCTGGTCGGTCGCGTGGAGACCGAGCCTGGATGCCGGTCTAGCGTTCGATCAGGGCCACCGCGGACCGGAACGCGCGGATGACCTCTGGAGGATGGTGGGTGCCTGCCAGTGAGGCGAGCTCTGCGAACGCCTCAGCCTGCGAGCGGCCGCGGCGGTACGGGCGGTCTGTCGTCATCGCGTCGTACGTGTCGGCGACGGCCACGATGGCCGACTCGACGAGGATCTCAGGCTCGGTGAGCCCGTAAGGGTAGCCGCTGCCGTCCGACCGTTCGTGGTGCTGCTCGACGATGGTGCCGGCTCCGCGCATGAAGGTCGGCGCGAGGATCTCCCTGCCGAAGGTTGGGTGCTTCTTGATCACTGCCCATTCGTCCGCATCGAGCGCTCCCGGTTTCGTCAAGATGCTGGGAGGCACGCGGACCTTGCCGACGTCGTGGAGGTAGGCACCGAAGTCGAGGGCGTAGAGCTGCGAGGCGCTGAGGCCCAGCTCGCGACCGGTGGCGTACGACAGGCGCTGCAGCCGCTCGCAGTGGTCGGCGGTGTACCCGTCGGTCACCTCGATGTCCACCGCCAGCCGACGCAGCTCGTTCATGTCGTGGCTGATGTGGTGGAACATCGGAGAGGAGGTGATGTACACGAAGCGCACGTCGCCCTCGGCCGTGAAGCCGACCGGCTCGAGGAGCCCTTCCGATGTGATCAGGCTGCCAGTCGACAGGCGCTGAGCGCCGAGCGCATCGGGTGCGACCAGTACGCCGTCGATGAGCATGCACACCTCGTGCGTGCTGGGCATGCCCGCCTCGGCAGGCACGAAGTTGAGGCGCTCTCCGCTCTTGAGCGAGCCGCGCACGACCTCGACGCCGTGACCCGACGCCAGCAGGTCGAGGGTGCCGGCCTTCGTCACCACCGACTCGATGCTGTCGCTGGGTCGAGCGATGCTCAGTCCCGCCGGAAGCGGACGAGCCGTGGCTGCCCATGAAGGAGTGGCGTCGCTCACAAGAGCACCAGAGTGCCGCCTGGGGTGTCACGGGTTCCTTACGAACCGCCGAGGCGCGCGGTGACGTCAGAGCCGGCCATTGCGTGCACGGCCGAGCGGTCGCCCGTGCCAGACGGCGCTACCCCTGGCCGAGCAGCTCACCGAACCGCGCGACGCGACGCGCCATCTCCGCTCGCAGGGCCGTCGTGTCGGCGACGATGGTCACGAAGTCCGCTCCCCAGCCGGCGGCGGTCGCCCCGAACTCGGGGCTGTTGCAGTGCATGCCGACGAACCGGCCGTGGCGCTTGGCCGTCGCGAGGATGCGCTTCACGGTCGACTGATGCAGCTCGTGGGCGTTGTCCATCTCCGGAGCAAGGCCGAGCGCGAGGCTCAGGTCGGCCGGTCCGATGTAGACGCCGTCGAGGCCCGGGGTCGTGAGGATCGCGTCGAGGTCGTCGAGCGCCTGACGCGTTTCGATCATCGCGAGGACCAGCACGGCGTCGTTGGCGGCGGCGAAGTACCCGGGACCCACGGTCAGGGCCGGGCGGACGGGACCGAAGCTGCGGATGCCGGCCGGAGGGTAGCGACACGCCGCGACGGCGGCCTCGGCCTCCGCTCGGCTGCTCACCATCGGCACGATCACGCCTGCTGCCCCAGCGTCGAGGGCTCGCATGATGGCGCCAGGCTCGTTCCACGGCACGCGCACGAACACGGGCACGTCCGTCGCCGTCGTCGCCTGGAGGATGCGAACGGCCGCGGCCTGGTCGATGAGGCCGTGCTGCATGTCGACGCACAACGAGTCGAGACCGGAGCGCGCGGCGATCTCGGCAGGCAGGGCGTCGGGGATGGCGAGCCAGCCGTTGGTCGTGACCCGACCGGCCCGCCAGCGGTTCTTGAGCGAAGACAGGGACTCGAGCATGATGTGGCGCACAGGCTACCGTGCCGGCGCGTGGTGGTGCGGCAGGGGCCCGTGCAGGACCGCCGACCACCACACAGCGCCTGATATATCGTTCAACCACACCTGGCTTCCGCGGGAGGACCATGATCACCCTCGACGAACACCGTCACCGCCGCTCCGCCCTGCTCACTGCGCTTCGTCAGCAGGCGCCCGACCCCGTCGCCGTCCTCCAGGGCGGCCCGAAGGAGTCGGCGCACGCGCGTTTCAGGCAGGTCAACGACTTCCAGTACCTGTGCCCCGTCGAGACGCCGCACGCCTACCTCGTCGTCGACGGTCGCGGTGGCGAGGACGTCACGCACCTGTTCCTCCCGCACCAGCCGCCCGGGCGGCTCAAGAGCGAGGGGCCGATGGTCAGCGCCTCCGACCCGGAGGCCGCTCAGCGCGCCACCGGCGCCGATCAGGTCCACGGCATCGACGAGCTCGCCGGCTTCCTCGAACGCGTCACGACCGTCTTCACGCCCATGCGCCGCGGCGAGGGCATGCTGCAGAGCTGGGACACGCTGCAGCGCGCCCAACAGGAGCGGGCCTCCGACCCCTGGGACGGCGGCCTCGACCGCATGCGGCGCTTCGTCCGGCTGCTGCGCGAGCGGCTGCCCGCGGCGCGCGTGCTGGACCTCGCCCCCGTGCTCGACGAGCTCCGGCTCATCAAGTCGCCCGCCGAGATCGAGCTGCTGCGCCGCTCCGGTCGGCTGAGCGCCCGCGGCCTCATCGAGGCGCTGCGCGTGACTCGGCCGGGCGCGTACGAGTACCAGCTCGAGGCCGCCATGCGCTTCGTCTACCTCGACCACGGTGCGCGCGACGTCAGCTACCGGGCCATCGTCGCCGGGGGTGACAACGCCTGGTACGGCCACTACAACGCCAACGACGCAGTGTTGCGAGGCGGCGACTGGGTGCTGTTCGACTGCGGTCCCGACTACCAGTACTACGCGTCGGACATCACGCGCATGTGGCCCGTCGACGGCACGTACACGGACGTGCAACGACAGCTCTACGGCTTCATGGTCCGCTACCACCAGACGCTGTTGCGGCTACTCGCGCCCGGGGTCACAGCCGAGTGGGTGCAAGACGAGACGGCCCGCATCATGCTGCCTGAGGTCGAGAGCACGGCGTGGGCGAAGCCCAGCTACGAGCAGGCCGCGCGCCGCGCGTTGGTGTTCCCGCACCACCTGTCGCACCCCGTCGGCATGGCGGTGCACGACGTCGGGCACTACCGCGGCACGGTGCTGCGCCCCGGCGTCGTACTCACCGTCGACCCGCAGTTGATCATCCCCGAGGAGCGCCTCTACGTGCGCGTCGAGGACACCGTCGTCATCACCGAGGACGGCATCGACACCTTCACGGAGGAGGCTCCGTACGAGCTCGACGAGATCGAGGCCATGATGCGCTCGAGCGACGGGAAGCCGTTGAGCGCGTACGAGAGGCTCTGGGAACCCGGGGCGTGACCGACGCGCCGCGGCGCGTCAGCGCGGCGGCACGGCGCTCTCCCTCACCACCAGTTCGGTGGGGATGAGCCGTTCGCTGGCAGCGGCTTCGGTCGCGGTCGGGTCCTGAAGGCACGTCAGCAGGGTCCTGAGCGCGAGCTGCGCGATCTCGGTGCGAGGCGTGCGCACCGTCGTGATGCCCGGTCGGAAGAAGCTCGTCCAGGCCGGGTCGTCGAACGCCACCAACGACAGCTCGTCAGGCAGTGACACGCCGCGGTCCTTGAGGCACTGCAGCGCGGCCCCTGTCATCAGCTCGTTGCACACCAGCAGCGCCGTGGGCGGCTCCCGTAGCGACAGCAAGGTCTCGGTGGCCTGGTAGGCGGGGTCGAAGCGGTAGTTGCCCACGCCGATGAGCTTCTCGTCGACCGGCAGGCCGGCAGCGGTGAGAGCGTCGCGGTAGCCCTGGAGGCGATCGCGCCCGGACAGAAGCGCCTGGTTGCCTGCCACGATGCCGATGCGTTCATGACCGAGGTCGATGAGGTGGCGCACGGCGCCGGCAGCGGCCGACCTGTCGTCGATGTTGATGCGCGGCGCCTTGAGCTCGCCGTTGTAGTTCTCGAGGAGCACCATCGGCAGCCCCGAGTCGATGAGCTTCATGACGAACGGCTCGTTCTGCGGCGATGGCGAGAGGATGATCCCGTCGACGTTGCGCTCCTGCAGGGTGCGGAGGTAGGCGAGCTCGGTCTCGGGGTCGTCTGCCGTCGTGCCGAGGATGACCTGGTAGCCGCGCTCGGAGGCTGCTGCCTCGATGCTGCGGATGAACGTCGTCCAGTGGTAGCTGAGGATGTTCGACACGACGACGCCGATGGCCTTGGTGCGGCCCATGCGCAGCGAGCGAGCGAGGTGGTTGGGCCGGTACTCGAGCGATCGTGCTGCCGACTCGACACGTTGTCGGGTGGCTTCGCTGAACGACCCGTAGTTGCTCAGCACCCTGCTGGCCATCCCGACGGACACACCCGCGGCCTTCGCCACCTCTTTCAAGGTGACCCGCCTGCCGTCGCGGGCTCCGGTCTTCTCGACGACGGGATCAGAACGACTCACGGCCACCCTTCGCCCTCTCCGGGAACTCTCGGCCCTGTCCGCACTCGGTTTCGACGTATCCCGAGACGATACCCCGATTGACAACGACGGGGCACACGTATAACGTTATATCATCGGATTCAGGTTACGCTCCGAGCCGCACCACGCAAGGCCACGGAGGTGGAGCATGTCCGGATCGCGCACAGCCGTCAGAGCGCTTCGAATCGCGCCGCTACTCGCAACGCTCGCCCTCATGGCGGGTCTAGCCAGCGCGCAGACGCTGAACGTGACGCTCGACCAGAACATCGCCGTCATCGACCCCACTGCCAACTGGCTCTACGACCTCACCGCCAACCAGTTCGTCCCGCTGGTGGGCTACGACTTCGTCACAGGCGAGTCGGAGCCAGCAGGCGCCGAGTCATGGACGGTCTCGGATGACGGCCTGACCTACACCTTCACCATCCGCCAAGGCTGGAACTGGTCGGACGGCACTCCCGTCACGGCGCAGGACTACGTCAACTCGTTCCGCCGCATCGCCGACCCGGCGACCGCGGCACCCATGGCGTACCGCATCTACATCATCGAGGGTGCGCAGGCCGTCAACCAGGGCGAGACGACCGACATGAGCACCATCGGCGTCACGGCCGTCGACGACCACACCCTCACCATCCGCCTGGCCTCCCCCGCCTCCTGGTTCCTCTCCTCGCTGGCCTCGATCGGCCACGCGGTCCCGCAGTGGACCATCGACGCCCACGGCGACGCCTGGACCAACCCCGAGAACGTCGTCGTCAACGGTCCGTACAAGCTCACCCGCCTCGTGCCTGAGGACATCGCCGTGCTGGAAGCCAACCCCAGCTACTACGATGCCGAGAACGTCCAGATCAAGACGGTGAACCTCTACGCCGTTCCTCAGGAGTCGACGGCACTGGCCCTGTACGAGGACGGCATGCTCGACACCGTCAACGTTCCCGCCTCCGACCTCGACCGCGTCAAGGCCGACCCCGAGCTGAGCGCCGAGTTCTACAACGGGCCCTCGAACGTCCTGTACTACTACGACTTCAACGCCATGCGCGCGCCGTTCGACAACGCCCTGGTCCGCCAGGCGTTCGCGGCCGCGACGGACAAGCAGAGCATCGTCGACTTCATCACCAAGGGCGGCGAGATCGCGGCCAGCACCATCACGCCCCCCGGCTCGGTCGGCCACGTGCCCGCCGAAGCCGGCGTCGGCATCCCCTTCGACCCGGAACGCGCGCAGGAGCTCCTCGCGGAAGCCGGCTTCCCCGGCGGCCAGGGCCTCCCGACCATCACGCTCGCGTTCAACGCCTCCGAGACCCACAGCCGTATCGCTCAGGCTATCCAGCAGATGTGGCAGGAGACCCTCGGCGCGACGGTCGAACTGCAGTCCGTCGAAGGCGCGACCTACTCGCAGGTAGCCGCCGACGGCGCGTACAACGTCTGGCGCATGGGCTGGGGCATGGACTACCCGGACGCGAACAACCTCCACGCCGAGCTGTTCACGTCGGACGTCGGCGCGGCCGCCATCGTGCGCAACGCCGAGTACGACCGCCTCATCGCCGCGGCCGGCGTCGAGCAGGACCCGGCGGCACGCCTCGAGATGTACACGGAGGCCGAGCGCATCCTGGTCGAAGAAGAAGCGGGCGTCATGCCCATCTACTGGTCGGCACAGAACATCCTCGTCAAGCCGAACCTCGACCGCGTCCTCGCACCGAGCTTCAACCGCGAGTTCTGGAAGTGGAGCATCGATTGATCGAAGGGCAACCGCTCCAAGGAGGGGTGGCGGTCGTGAGCGCCGCCCCTCCACGGGCAACGCGCGGAACGGGACGACGGCGTGAGCAGATACTCACGCGACCCGGCCCGCGCGGCCGAGATCCCCCACTCGGCCGCGCTTCTTCTCCTCCCGCGACCCGCCGGCGCACGCAGTCGGGCCCCAGGCATGGGCCTGCGGCCGCGACCGCTGCGCCGGCGGCTCCGTTACTCTGCTGACGAAGGTTGATACCCGACACGCATGGCCGTCTCCATCATCCGACGCACCCTAGCGCTGATACCGGTGCTGTTCGTGATCTCGGTCATCACCTTCCTGCTCATGCACTCGGTGCCGGGCAGCCCCTTCGCGACAGAGGACAAACCCCTCCCACCGCAGATCAAGGCCAACCTCGAGGCCTTCTACGGGCTCGATCAGCCGCTGGTGACGCAGTACTTGAGCTACATGGGCAACGCCCTCCAGGGCGACCTCGGGCCTTCGTACCTCCAGCGCAACCGCACGGTCAACGACATCATCAGGCAGCAGCTCCCTCCCTCGGCGACGCTCGGTCTGCTGGCGCTGGGCGTCGCGTTGCTGCTCGGCGTGCCCATCGGGATCCTCTCGGCCGTCCGCCAGAACACCTGGCTCGACTACGTCGGCATGTTCGTCGCCGTCGCGGGCGTCTCCGTCCCCGCCATGACGCTCGGCCCCCTCCTCATCTGGGGTGTCGCGCTCGAGCTCGACCTCCTGCCCGTCGCCCGCTGGGGCACGTGGCAACAGGCGATCCTCCCTTCCCTGACCCTCGGCCTCGGCAGCGCGGCCATCCTCGCCCGTCTGACGCGCGCCAGCATGCTGCAGGTCATCCACCAGGACTACATCCGCACAGCCCGCTCCAAGGGGCTCGGCGAGCGAACGGTCATCAACAAGCACGCCCTGCGCAACGCACTCATCCCGGTCGTCACCGTCCTCGGCCCCCTCTTCGCCGCGCTCGTCACTGGCTCGATGGTCGTGGAGCAGATCTTCGCCATCCCCGGCCTCGGCCGCTACTTCGTCGACTCCGTTGCCGCGCGCGACTACCCCGTCATCATGGGCACGACCTTGCTGTACGCGGTCGTCCTGGTCATCTCGAACCTACTGGTAGACATCTCCTATACCCTCATCGACCCTCGGATCAGGCTCGAGGATGCAGCATGAGCGCAGGAGTTCCGCACCGCCTGCCCGCGCAACGGGCAGCAGCATGAGCGCCACCGTCGTCCCCGCCCGGCGCGTCGTCGCCGACACGCCGGCGCGACGTGTCAGGCGCAGGCTGCTGAAGAACAAGCCGGCCGTCGTCAGCGCCATCGCCCTGGTGCTGCTCGTCCTGGTGGCCGTCCTCGCGCCGTACCTCGCCCCGCAGCACTACGCCGCGGGCGACCTGTCGGCCAACTTCGCGCGTCCCAGCGCGCGCTTCCCGCTCGGGGCCGACTTCCTCGGGCGCGACATGCTGTCGCGCATCATCTACGGCACGCGCATCTCGCTCTCGGTCGCGTTCCTGGGGGCGTTCTTCTCGTTCACCGTCGGGCTCGTCTACGGCGTGATCGCCGGCTACCGCGGCGGGCGCGTCGACGCGGTGATGATGCGCATCGTCGACGTCCTGTACGCCTTCCCCGGCCTGCTCTTCATCATCCTGCTGATGGTGGCGTTCAAGACGGGCTTCGGCGGCGGCACCATCGAGAACCCGTTCATCCAGGCGATCGGCCGCTTCGACACGCGCATGGGCGGGGTGTTCCTCATCATCGTCGGCATCAGCCTGACCTCGTGGGTCGGCATGGCGCGCCTCACGCGCGGGATGGCCCTGTCGCTCAGGCACTCGGACTTCATCCAGGCGGCGAAGGCGCTCGGCGCCTCCGACCTGCGCATCGTCATCAGGCACCTCGTGCCGGGCCTGGTCGGGCCGCTGTTGGTCCAGGTCACGCTCGCCATACCGTCGTTCATCGGCACGGAGGCGTTCCTCAGCTTCATCGGCATCGGCGCGACGCCCCCGACGCCGAGTTGGGGGACGATGATCGCGGAAGGGTTCAGCTCCATGCGCAGCCACCCACACCTCGCCATCTACCCCGGCATCGCGCTCGCCGTCGTGATGCTCGCGTTCAACTTCCTCGGCGACGGACTGCGCGACGCGTTCGACCCACACTCGCGATGAGGGCAGAGCTCGCGCCGCGGCCCACCCACCGGCACGCACCACGTTCGGGAGGCATATGCAGACAGACGCATCACCAACTTCTCCGCGCTGGAGCGACATGAACCTCGACCTCCTGCGCCGCATCGTCAACGCCCCGGGCGTGTCCGGCTTCGAGGACGAAGCGCAGGCGCTCGTGCGGGCAGAACTCGAGCAGCACGCCGACGAGGTGTGGCGCGACAGGATGGGCAACGGCATCGCGGTGAAGCGCGCCACGGGCCGCGGGGGAGCCGCGGGCAGCGGGGGAGCCGCGGGCGGCTCACAGGCCGCGGGCGGCTCGCAGGCGGCGAGCGGCGACTCCAGCCGCCCCCGCAGGCTCCTCTACGCAGCGCACGTCGATGAGATCGGCATGATGGTCAGCCACATCGACGACGACGGGTTCGTGCGCTTCCGCACCGTCGGGGGCCTCGACCCGCGCACGCTGCCGAGCGAACGCGTCGTGGTGCACGGGACGAAGGCAGGCGGTCCAACGGCGCCCCCGGTGCGCCTCAAGGGCGTCATCGCACCGCAGTCCGGCTGGCTCGGCACCGAGCAGGACAGGCAGCGCGTCTTCCCCGTCAAGGAGCTCTACATCGACCTCGGGCGCAGCGCGAAGGACGTGAGGGCACAGGTGCACGTCGGCGACGTCATCACGCTCGCCGCGGAGTTCGACATGCTCAACGACGACGTCGTGGTCGGGCGCAACTTCGACGACCGCATCGGCGTCTTCTGCCTCGTCGAGGCGTTCAAGCGCATCACCGACCCGCCCGTCGACGTCTACGCCGTCAGCACCGTGCAGGAGGAGGTGGGCGTGAGGGGCATCCCGACGGCCGCGCACGCCGTCGAGCCGGACATCGCGCTGGCCATCGACGGCAGCCTGCCGTCCGACACGCCCTACGCCCTGCCGGAGGAGCGCCAATGCGCGCTGGGCGACGGCACAGGCATCTACCTGATGGACAACCGCACCATCGGGAACCCCGGCCTCATCCGCGGGCTCATCGACACCTGCGAACGGCACGGCATCGCCTACCAACGCAACCTCGGCGGCGCGACTGACGCCTCCGAGATCCAGCGCCGCAACCTCGGTGCGTGGGCGACCACCATCGGCGCGCCGACACGGTACATGCACTCGACCGTGCAGCTCTGCCACCTCGCCGACGTCGAAGCGACCATCCAGCTCCTCGCGACCTTCCCCTACGACGCCGCGACCATCTTGCCGGCGGACTGGAGATAAGCAGTGAAGATCACCGGCATCGACCTGTTCCCCATCCGCATGGACCCGGTCAAGACTGGCTACCGCAGGGAGGACGAGCTCTCGAAGATCGCGCGCGTCGACACCATCCTCATCCGCATCAACACCGACACCGACATCTACGGCCTCGGGGAGGCCGCCACCATCCGTTCGTACTTCAACCAGACGGGCTCGACGATGATGGAGTGGCTCGAGGGTTCGGCCGAGGCGCTCGTCGGGGCCGACCCGCTCAACTTCCACGACGTGCACAGGCGCATCCACCCCGTCAGCGGCGAGAAGCCGCCGGGCACGCATCCAGCGCGCGCGGCCGTCGACATGGCCCTCCACGACCTCGCGGGCCGCGCTCACGGCGTGCCCGTCTACACGCTGCTGGGCGGCGCGTACCGCACCGAGTTCGAGATGCTCACCAACCTGTACGAGGAGACCGCCGAGGAGAAGGTGGCGGCCGCGTTGGAGTTCGTTGCGAAGGGCTTCAAGGGGCTCAAGGTCAAGGTCGGCGACAGCTTCATCCTCAACGGCTACAGCATGGCGAACGTGCAGCACGAGCTCGGCATGCTCCAGGCCGTGCTCGAGGCCGTACCGTCCGACATCTACGTCGACGCGGACTCGAACCAGTCGTGGCAGACGGCCAAGTTCGCGGTCAGGGCCGTCGCGATGCTGACGCAGGACCGCTTCTATCCGAACCTCTCCATCGAGCAGCCGCTCCACCACCGCGACTTCCAGGGCCACGGCTACGTGCGCGACGCGATCCCCGTGCCGCTGATCCTCGACGAGACCATCGTCTCCCCGGAGGCCATGCTGCAGGTCGTCAAGCACGACGCCTGCGACCGGATCGTGCTCAAGATGAACCGCGTCGGGGGCTACCGGAGCGCCATGCGCGTCGCCGCCATCTGCGAAGCGGAGGGGATCGGCATCAGCCTCGACACCATGCCGTTCACGAAGCTCGGCGACACGGCGCACTGCCACCTCGCCGCTGCGTTCCGCGACCCCTACCCCATCGACGCGGAGGGCCACCTGTGGTTCCGTGACACGCCGATCACGGGCGGCGTCGAGCTCGACGGCGGCACGGCGCGCATCAGCGACGCACCGGGCCTGGGCGTGGAGCTCGACATGGTGAAGCTCGAGGCGATGGCGCTCTGAACGACGTGCCCGAGCGCAGCCCCAACGTCCTGTGGATCGTCGCCGACCAGCTGCGCTACCACGCGCTGGGCGTGAGCGGCGACCCGAACGTCGCCACCCCCGCCATCGACGCTCTGGCCGCCGAGGGCATGCTCTGCTCCGACTCGTACAGCCACTACCCGGTGTGCATGCCCGTCCGCGCTGGGCTCATGACAGGCCAGTACGGCCATGTCAACGGCGTCATGCGGCATGGCGACTTCCTCGATCCCAACGCTCGCACCGTGGCACACGCCTTCGCCGAGGATGGTTACCGCACCTCCTACGTCGGGAAGTGGCATCTGGCACCGGAATCGGGCGCAGCCATGGTCAGTCCCCAGGGGTGGGCCGGGCAGGACTTCTGGGTACATCCACGGATGCGGGGTGGGTTCCAGGATTGGTACGGCTTCAACATCTCCAACAACTACTACGAGACGTACATCACCAGCCGCGAGAAGGTCGAGCCCGTACGGCTCGAGGGGCACCAGACCGACGCGCTCACCGAGCTGAGCATCGACTACCTGCGCGGGCAGGCGACGGTGGCGGCGGCGGCCGGCCAACCGTGGTTCCACGTCATCAGCTACGAGAGCCCGCATCCAGGCAGGGGCGGTGCGCCTGAGGACGGCCTCTACCCCGTTCCCGACCAATACCGCTCACGCCACGCACCCGCCGACCTGAAGCTGCGACCCAACGTGCCTCCCGCCTCGCAGGTCGACGCGCGCCAGCAGCTGGCTGGCTACTACCGGCTCATCGAGCACCTCGATGCAGCCATCGGTCGGCTGTTGAGCACCCTCGACGAGACGGGCATGGCCGACGACACGCTCGTCGTGCTCCTCTCCGACCACGGCGAGATGGGCGGCAGCCACGGCCTGCGCAACAAGCAGGTGCCGTACGAGGAGTCGCTCCATGTGCCGCTGGTTCTGCGCTGGCCCGGCCGGTTGCCAGCCGGCGTCACATGGGACCACCTCGTGAGCGGCGTCGACATCGGACCGACCACGCTGGGGCTGTGCGGCGTGCCCGTACCTGCCGAGATGCAGGGCGTGGACCACGCTGCCGCGCTCCTCGCACCAGGGGCGCCGCCCCTGCGCGACGCCGTGCTGGTGCAGTGGGAGGACACGCGCTTCGCGTTCGGCGACCATCCGTACCGCGCCGTGCGCACCAAGCGCTACACGCACGTCGTCGCGCGCGACGAGAGCTTCTGCCTCACGTTCGACCACGCCAACGACCCGTACGAGCTCGACGATCTCTCGCGGCGCGAGGAGGCGCGTGAGCTGCGACGTGCGCTCGACGCCACGCTGCTCGAGGAGCTGCGCAGGGTTGGCGAGGACGCGCCCGGGTACGTGTCCGAGCGCGTGGACCCTACTCGCTGACGAACTCTGACGACGCCGACGTCGAGAGCCTGCCCGCCGCTAGCGGTCCGGGTCCACCGCCGGTGGCCGCGACCGCCAGGCTCAGGTAGTCGCCGAGGTAGCCTGCCCCCGTCACAGCGTCGTTCGCCGTCGTCAGGTCGTGGCTGGCCAACACCTGCCACGTGTAGTCGGTGCCGGCGGGCAGAGCCAGACCGATCGCGGCCAGGTCGGGGATCCGCGCCTCGGTGCCGCTCGAGGTGATCGCGAACCTCGGCCCGCTCGATGCCGGGGAGATGACGAACGTGGCGATGCCTCCTGACGCGTTGACCACCGTGAACAGCGTGTCTTCCGTCACGTCGAGCGCCCCGTTGGCCGGCGACACGGGTACGACGGGCGTGGGCAGCTCGAGCGCTACAGAGTCGCCCGACACGTGGCCGGCGCTCCATGCGACGCTGATGCTCGCGGAACCCGGGACGTTCGAGGTCGCGAGCGCCAACGCCGAGTACTCGGTTCCCGTGAAGAACGGCGCCACGAGTTGGCGTGTCAGGGACGTGCCCGTACCAGGGAAGACGTCGATCGACGCGAAGTCCGTGTAGTGGGCGATGAGCCCCCGTTGGGCCAGGGTGTACCCGCTCGGGACCGTCGTCGTCGAGTCGACGACGGCCTGACTGGCTGTGGCGTTCACCGTCACGTCCTGCACGGGTGCCGACGCGTCGACCAGGTCGAACGGTGCCGTGGTGCCGCCGGCGACGATCGCCGTCGCCTCCCCTTCTGCGTCCATCTCATAGACGTAGGCGCGCAGCCTCACGGAGGCGATCGAGGCGCCAGACCACCTTGGCTGCAGTGTGTAGTTCGAGTTACCCGGAGCCACGCTGACACAGGCGCTCACCAGCACGACGGCGAGCCCTTCGACGCACACCTTGGCCCTGTGATCGGCCGGCAGCGGGACCAGCGTGCCGTGCTGCAGTGAGCCGGTCACGGTGGCTCCGTAGTCACCCGAGCCGATCGCGGTCAGCAGCAAGCCGAGGGGCCGCACCGTCGGGGCTGCCGTCGTCAGACCTACGAACGTGTGGGAGAAGCCGTCGACGGGGTCGGCCACCGTCAGGTCGTACGGGGCGCTGACGGCGCTGAACGAGAACGAGCCGTCGCTGGCCGTGACGACGGGCGGGTGGCCGGAGATGAACACGGTGAGGCCCATCTGTGCTGCTCCGCCCACACCCAGTACCGTGCCGGTCACGTCGAGTTGCTCCACCTCGACGGCGAGCTGTGCCTGTGTGCTCAACCCGGCGCCGACGGCCGCGACGCTCACGGTGAAGTCGAGCGGCCCGGCTGACGGGTGCCCGGCATCAGTCGCGATGGTCATGGTGCTGGTGACGGTCGCCCCGCTCAGCGTCGCAGGCGCGAACGTGATCGTCACCCACTCCGGCGCGCCCGACGCGCTCAGCGACACGTCCGCGGTCGCCTCCGGGCTGCGGGTCACGGTCACGGTAACGGTCTCCGTTGCGCCGAGGAACATCGTCAGGGAGGCTGGGCTCAGGACCAGCGAGATGGTCGCGTTGGGGCCGCAGGCGGCGAGCGCCGCCACCACGAGCATCGCGACTGCCGTCGTGAGCGCGCGCGAGGCTCGCCTCGTCGCGCCGGTAGCCGTCTTCATCACGTCGTCACGCTCCTTCGTTCGTCTCGTTGGCGACTGTAGGTGGTCGAGCGCCGAGGTGGTGCGAACTGCTCCACTGT
>ERZ795041.253-NODE-253-length-20520-cov-7.500122_pt1 | contig 20520 bp, 15 predicted proteins | sample MGYA00375125_ERZ795041 | MGnify/ENA primary metagenome ERZ795041 (study PRJEB30170, sample SAMN03074214) | activated sludge metagenome | biome: Common Effluent Treatment Plant; feature: Wastewater; material: Activated sludge; isolation source: activated biomass in...
TTTTTTTTGCCTTTTTGTTTGGGGGGGGGGGGGTTTCCCTTTACCCCCCCCTACCGCCCCTACCTTCGCAGCGCATGAAGATCCACGAGAACATATTGGGCACGGTTGGCAACACGCCGATGGTGAAATTGAACCGCATGGTGGCCGACCTGCCCTGCACCGTGCTGGCGAAGGTTGAAACGTTCAATCCCGGCAATAGCATCAAGGACCGGATGGCGCTGAAGATGATCGCCGACGCGGAAAGATCCGGATTATTGAAGCCCGGCGGCACCATCATTGAAGGCACCAGTGGCAACACCGGCATGGGCTTGGCCATGGCGGCCATCATCAAAGGCTACAAGTGCATCTTCACCACCACGGACAAGCAAAGCAAGGAAAAGGTGGATGCCTTGCGCGCGTTCGGCGCCGAGGTGATCGTGTGCCCCACCAACGTGGAGCCGGAAGATCCGCGCTCGTACTACTCCGTGAGCTCGCGGCTGGAAAAGGAAACACCCAATGCGTGGAAACCCAACCAGTACGACAACCTGAGCAACAGCCAGGCCCACTACGAAAGTACCGGGCCGGAGGTGTGGGAACAGACCGGCGGCAAGGTGACCCACTTGGTGGTGGGCGTGGGTACGGGGGGCACCATCACGGGCACCGGCCGATACCTGAAGGAGAAGAACCCGGCGATCAAGGTGTGGGGCATCGACACCTACGGATCGGTGTTCAAGAAGTACAAGGAAACCGGGGAGTTCGACCAGAACGAGATCTACCCGTACATCACTGAAGGCATTGGCGAGGACTTCCTGCCGAAGAACGTGGACTTCCATGTGATCGACCTGTTCGAGAAGGTCACCGACCGCGATGCAGCCATATACACCCGGCGGATCACGCGGGAGGAAGGGATCTTCGCCGGCAACAGCGCGGGCGCCGCCATGGCGGGCCTGATGCAGCTGAAAAGCAAGCTGAAGCCCACGGACGTGGTGGTGGTGATCTTCCACGACCACGGCACGCGCTACTTGGGCAAAATGTTCAACGACGACTGGATGCGCGAGCGCGGCTTCCTGGACGAAAAGCCCAAAGCTGCGGACTTGCTGCGCGGCAAGGAACTGGCGCTGGTGAGCGTGGAGGCGGACGAACCGGTGCGCAACGCCATCGACAAAATGCGCGCGCACAACATCGACCAATTGCCCGTGTTTGACGGGAGCAAGCCAGTGGGCACCCTCACGGACGCGCAGCTGTTCGATGCCATCCTCGAGGACAGCGATGTGCGCCTGCAAGCCGTTCGCGTGGTGATGGGCCCTTCGCTGCCGGTGATGCAGCCGGACACGCGCTTGGAAGAGATCGCAAAGCAATTGGGCAACGGTTCACCGGCCGTGCTGGTGGAGCAACCGAACGGGTATGGCATCATCACCAAGCAGGATATTTTGGGGAAGCTGAAGTAAAAGGACCACCATGCCGGAACTCTGCCGATTTTATGGAATTATCATCCGGATGTACTTCCTGGACCACAATCCGCCACATTTCCATGCTGAGTACCAAGGACAACGGGCGGAATTTGATATCCGAACACTTGAAATCATTGCTGGCCACGTACCCTCCCGGGCCCATGCCATGGTGTTGGAATGGGCTGCCACCCACCGGGCTGAGCTACTGGCCAACTGGCAACGAACCACCGTGCCGGAAGCACTCATACCCATTGCACCCTTAACTTAGCGGCATGAACACGGTATCGCAAGTGGAAGCCCTGGACGGCCTGCGGGTGAAATTGCAATTTGCCGATGGCTTGTCTGCGGTAGTGGAGCTGAAGGTTTACATCGGCACAGGTTTCACGGTGGACCTGTTGGACCCGGAACGGTTTGCCGAGGTTGGCACGGAACCGGGAGGAGGCATTGCCTGGCCAAACGGTTTCGATATATGCCCCGAGTTCCTGCGGGAACTGGCCGAAAATCGTCAAGTGGCTGCATAACACTTGCTACCGGAGCATGGTATGGTGGCCATCAACATGGCCCACTGGTTGGAAAACCATGATGTGGGGGAATTAGCTTATAATTCGGACTATGCCCGACCAGATGCACCGCATGGTCCAAGTGTCGGAAAATCCGCAGCGGATCATCTCGCTGGTCCCTTCCCAAACGGAACTGCTGTACGACCTTGGCCTGGGAAACCGCGTGGTGGGCATCACCAAGTTCTGTGTTCATCCGGAGGAATGGTTCCGCACCAAGCCCAGGGTTGGCGGTACCAAGAAGGTAGATATCGAGAAAGTGCGCGCGCTGAAGCCGGACCTCATCATCGGCAACAAGGAAGAAAACACACGGGCGGACATCGCGGCGTTGGAGCAGGAATTTCCGGTGTGGGTGAGCGACATGGAAGACCTGGTGGGCGCGTTGGAGATGGTCCACCTGGTGGGGAAACTCACCGGAACCCCAGCGCGTGCGGCGGAAATTGCCGCGGGCATCCAGGCTGCCTTTGCCGCATTGACGCCTCTCTCCCCTCCCCGTACGGCAGCCTATTTTATCTGGAAAGAGCCTTTGATGCTGGCCGGGCACGGCACCTTCATCGCGGACATGCTGAAACGCTGCGGCCTCAACCTCCCAACGGAATTGGGTGATCGCTACCCGGAAATCGGCACCCCGGAATTGCACGCATTGGCACCGGACGTGGCCTTGCTTTCCAGCGAACCCTACCCGTTCAGCGAAAAGCACATGCAAGAATTTGCCGATATCCTGCCGGGCGTACCGGTCCATTTGGTGGACGGGGAAATGTTCAGCTGGTACGGCAGCAGGCTCCTGCAAGCTCCTGCATACTTCAGTCGTTTGCTGGAACGGCTGGCGTGAACCGGGGCAAATGCCCGTCGCCGAAAGGCCGCTCCTACATTTGCCCAACCCGCCCCACCAGGGCTGGAATCGCCGGATGTTCCGTCTGCCATTTCTGATCATCGCCTTATCCATGGGTGTGGCGCTCCATGCCCAGCGCGTGGGCCTGGTGCTCAGCGGTGGCGGTGCCACGGCTCTTAGCCACATCGGTGTATTGAAAGCCTTGGAGGAAAATGGGGTGCCCGTCGACTACATCACTGGCAGCAGCATGGGGGCACTAGTGGGGGCGATGTACGCCTCGGGCATTTCCCCGGCGGAAATGGATTCGCTGTTCCAAACCGACCTGTACCGCTTGATGGCCTACGGGGAGGTGGAACCGGAATACACGTACTATTTCAAACAGGACCGAGAGGACGCCTCCATGATCACCCTTGGGCTGAACGTGGACACCACCCTGCAAATGTCCCTGCCCACCAATCTGCGCTCCCCGGTATTGATCGATTTTGAGCAGATGCGCACCTTCGCGGGGCCATCAGCGGCCGCAGGCTACAACATGGACAGCCTGTTCGTGCCGTATCGCTGCGTGGCCTCCGACATCACGGCGCGTCGCGAAGTCGTGTTCCGCCAAGGCAATCTGGCCGTGGCCGTGCGTGCGAGCATGAGCTATCCATTCTACTACAAGCCCATCCAGGTGGGGGGGCATCTGATGATGGACGGCGGGCTCTACAACAACTTTCCAGCGGACGTGATGTACCACGACTTCCTGCCGGATTACATCATCGGGAGCAACGTGGCGTTCAATGCACCGCCGCCGGGCGAGGACGATCTGATGGGCCAGTTGAAGGCCATCATGACGCAGCCCACCAACTACGTGCTTCCCTGCGACCCGGGAACGATCATCGAGCCGAAGACCAGCGTATCGCTATTTGATTTCACCAGCGCCAAGCAGGCCATCGCCGATGGCTATGCTGCCACCATGGCCCGGATGCCGAAGATCTTGGCGGAGGTACACCGCAGGCGGACCGCGGAAGAGTTGGCGGCCGCCCGTGCCCGATTCCGTGCCAAATGCCCCCCGCTGGTGTTCGGCGACATCCGGTTCCAAGGATTGGGCAAAGGCCAGGCCCTGTATTGCGAGCGTTTGTTGAACAAGCACAACGAGCCCATCACGGCGGCCAGCTTGAAGGAGCGCTACTTCCGGCTGTATGCGGACAACAACATCAGCGGCCTATTTCCCCGGGCCACCTTCATGCCCCAGCGCGGCAACTATGAGCTGGACCTGTTGGTGAAGCGGGAACGCAAGCTGGAAGTGCAGTTCGGCGGCCTCCTGAGCTCCCGGCCGGTGAACACGGGAATGATCTCCGCCCGCCTCAACTTGTTCGGGCGCACCAGCAGCGTGCTGGAGGGGATGGCCCATTTCGGGAAATTCTACACATCCGGCCTATTGCGGTGGCGCACGGACCTGAGCTCGCGCAAGCCGGTCTTCCTTGAACCGGTGTTCACATACAACCGGTGGGATTATTTCAGCGGGTTCACCTCTTTCTTCCAGGAAGTACGCCCATCCTACATCGTGCAACGTGAGCTGTGGGGGGGGGTCAACACGGGCATGGCCATGGGAAACAAGGGGCTGTTGCGCGTGGATGCGAAATGGGCGCAAAGCCGCGATAGCTACTACCAACAACAGGATTTCAGCGCACAGGACACGGCGGATGCCACGGAGTTCAGCTACCTCACTACCGGCCTGTCCGTGGAACGCAACAGCCTGAACCGGAAGCAACAGCCCAACCGGGGCGAATTGTTGCAGGTGAGCCTGCGGTACATCGGTGGCCTGGAACGCACACGGCCCGGCTCACTGTCCGCTTGGCAGGGGGATTATACCGGGCGGCATGACTGGGTGATCCTGAAGGCCGTACTGGACAAGTATTTCCTGCGCAAGGGGCCGTTCCGGTTCGGTTTCCTGGCAGAAGGGGTGTACAGCACCCAGCCCTTCTTCCAGAACTACACCGGCACCCTGTTGCAGATGCCCGTATTCCAACCCACTCCGGAAAGCAAGACCTACTTTTTGGAAAACTACCGGGCCCCCCAGTATTTGGCCGGCGGCGTCCGCACTTTGGTGGCCGTGGCACGCAACAAGTTCGACCTGCGGCTGGAGGGCTACCTGTTCCAACCTTACCGGGCCTTGGAGCGTGAGGCGGGCAACAACCCGGGCGAGGGCGAGGCCGTCAGTACCCGGCATTTCCTGGCCAGCGGGTCACTGATCTATCAAACTCCGCTGGGGCCGGTGTGGTTCAACACCAGTTACCTGGACGGGCTGCACGCGCCCTGGGTATGGAGCCTGAACTTCGGTTACGCCATCTTCTCTCAGCGGGCACGCGAGTGACCGCAAGGTCATAAAGTCAACAGGCCTCCAACCTGTGATGTTCTCGTTCCACAGGCTGGAAGCCTGTGCTACGACAGGGCTCTTCCTCCCTCAGTGCCATTGGGAGTGACCGATTGCAGCTGTGAACGAACAAGCCCCGGGAACCCGGGGCTTGCCTGAAAGGAAGATCGGCCAGCCTGGTCAGGCTTGGGCTGCGGGCCCGCCGAAGTTCATCGGTATCTCGGGCATCTCGCTCTCGCGGATCGGCCCGTGCACGGCTTCGTATTTCTGCACATTGTCGGCCAAGGCGCGCATCAGGCGCTTGGCGTGCTGCGGGGTGAGCAGCACGCGTGCCTTCACCTTTGCCTTGGGCACGCCAGGCATCACGCGGACAAAATCCAGCACGAACTCTGAATTGCTGTGGGTGATGATGGCCAAGTTGCTGTAGATCCCGTCAGCCACCTCCTCGCTGATCTCGATGTTCAGCTGGTTGGGCCGGGGTTGGTTCTTGTCGTCTGCCATGGTCCTGTGTTTCCTTGTTTACTTGTCCTTGCCGGGGAGGTGGTGCCCCTTCGCTGTTGGAAGGGGCACCGTGCGTCACTCCTCGATCTCCTGTGCCGTGAGCTTGGCGGCCATGAGCTTGGTGTACTCATCCTTGCTGTACACCAGGTCCTTCTGGAAGGAACGGGTTCCGGTTCCGGCCGGGATCAAGTGGCCCACGATCACATTCTCCTTCAGGCCCAGCAGGCTGTCCTCCTTGGCGGCCACTGCGGCCTCGTTGAGCACCTTGGTGGTTTCCTGGAAGGAGGCCGCGCTGATGAAGCTTTCGGTTTGCAGCGAAGCCCGGGTGATGCCCATGAGCAACTGTTTGCTGGTGGCCGGGGTGGCGGGCCTGGTTTCCACCAGTTTGCCGTCCTTGCGCTTCAGCACGCTGTTCTCGTCGCGCAGCTTGCGCAGGGTGATGATCTGGCCTTCCTTCACGTTGGGGCTGTCACCTGCGTTGGCCACCACCAACTTATCGAACAGGTTGTCGTTTTCCTCCATGAATTCCGCCTTCATCACGGCCTGGCGCTCCAGGAAGCGGGTATCGCCCGGGTCCTCGATCTCCACCTTGCGCATCATTTGGCGAACGATCACCTCGAAGTGCTTGTCGTTGATCTTCACGCCCTGCATGCGGTACACGTCCTGCACCTCGTCCACCAAGTACTCCTGCACGCGGGTAGGGCCCTGGATGTCCAGGATGTCGGAGGGGCTGGTGGCGCCGTCGCTCAGCGGTTGGCCCGCCTTCACAAAGTCGTTTTCCTGCACCAGGATGTGCTTGCTCAGCGGCACCAAGTAGTACTTGTGCTCACCGATGCGGCTTTCCACGATGATCTCGCGGTTGCCGCGCTTGATCTTGCCGTAGGACACGATGCCGTCGATCTCGCTGACCACGGCGGGGTTGCTGGGGTTCCGGGCCTCGAAGAGCTCCGTTACGCGGGGCAGGCCGCCGGTGATGTCACCGCCCTTCCCGGAGGTGCGGGGGATCTTCACCAGGATGTCGCCTGCTTCCACCTTGGCCCCGTCGTTCACCGAGATGTGTGCACCCACGGGCAGGGAGTAGCTCTTGATCTCCTCCTTGGTCTTGACGTCCAAGATCCTGATCGTGGGGTTCTTGCGCTTGTCGCGGCTTTCCACGATCACCTTTTCGGTAAAGCCGGTCTGCTCGTCGATCTCCTCCCGGAAGGTGGCGTTCTCCTCGATGTTCTCGAAGGCCAGCAGGCCGGAGAGCTCGGAAATGATCACGGCATTGTACGGGTCCCAATCGGCGATCAGTTCACCTTTGGCCACCGGCTTGCCCACCTTGCCATGGTACATGGCGCCGTAGGGGATGTGGTTGGTGGTGAGGACAATGCCGGTGTTGGCGTCCACGATGCGCATTTCTGCACTGCGGCTGATGACCACTTCGGCATCCTGGCCGTTGCGGTCCTTCTTCTTCACGGTGCGCAGTTCATCGATCTCCAAGCGGCCGTCGTACTTGGCCACGATCCGGCTGTCCTCGGTGATCTTGCCTGCCACACCGCCCACGTGGAAGGTGCGCAGGGTAAGCTGGGTGCCGGGTTCGCCGATGGACTGAGCGGCGATCACGCCCACAGCCTCACCGATCTGCACCATGCGGCCGGTGGCCAGGTTGCGCCCGTAGCACATGGTGCACACCCCATGGCGCTGTTCGCAGGTCAGCACACTGCGCACCTCCACCTCCTCGATGGGGCTGTTGCCGATGATCTCGGCGATCTGCTCGGTGACATTCTCCCCGCTGGCGATGATCAGCTCGCCGGTTTGCGGGTGCACCACGTCGTTCACCACGGTGCGGCCGAGGATGCGGTCGGAGAGCTTCTCGACCACTTCGTCGTTCTTCACCAGGTCGGTGACCACCAAGCCGCGCAGGGTACCGCAGTCATCGGCGGAGATCACCACGTCCTGTGCCACGTCCACCAAGCGGCGGGTGAGGTAACCGGCGTCGGCGGTCTTCAGCGCGGTATCGGCCAGGCCCTTCCGGGCGCCGTGGGTGGAGATGAAGTACTCCAGGATGGAGAGGCCCTCCTTGAAGTTGGACAGGATGGGGTTCTCGATGATGTCCTGTCCGCCGCCGCTCTTCTGGGGCTTGGCCATCAGTCCGCGCATGCCGCTGAGCTGGCGGATCTGCTCCTTGGATCCCCGGGCGCCGGAATCCATCATCATGTAGATGGAATTGAAGCCCTGGTTGTCGTTCTTCAGGCGCTCCATCAACGCGAAGGTGAGCTTGCTGTTGGTGTGCGTCCAGATGTCGATCGTCTGGTTGTAGCGCTCGTTGTTGGTGATCAGGCCCATGTTGTAGTTGCCGGTCACCTCGTCGGCCTCGGAGCGTGCCGCCGCGATGAGCTTTTCCTTTTCGGCGGGGATCACCACGTCGGCCAGGTTGAAGCTCAGTCCTCCGCGGAAGGCGTTCATGAAGCCGAGCTCCTTGATGTCGTCCAGGAATTTGGCCGCCTTGGCCACGCCGCTTTCGCGCACCACGCGGCCGATGATGTCGCGCAGCGAGCGCTTGGTGAGCACTTCGTTGATGTAGCCCAATTCCTCGGGCACCAGTGCGTTGAAGATCACGCGCCCGGTGGTGGTCTCGATCAGCTGGGTGCTGCCGTCGGGGTTGGTCCAGCGCACCTTGATCCAGGCGTGCATGTCCAAGCGCTTTTCGTTGAACGCGATGTTCACCTCCTCGGGACTGTAGAAGATGGACCCCTCGCCTTGCACCGGATTGCCCTTCTCGCTCTTGCGCCCCTTGGTGATGTAGTACAAGCCGAGCACCATGTCCTGGCTGGGCACCGCGATGGGTGCGCCATTGGCCGGGTTGAGGATGTTGTGGCTGGCCAGCATCAGTAGCTGGGCTTCCAGAACGGCGGCGTGCCCCAGTGGCAGGTGCACGGCCATTTGGTCACCGTCGAAGTCGGCGTTGAACGCCGTGGTGGACAGGGGGTGCAGCTGGATGGCCTTCCCCTCGATGAGCTTGGGCTGGAAGGCCTGGATGCCGAGGCGGTGCAGCGTGGGTGCCCGGTTGAGCAGCACGGGGTGCCCCTTGATGACGTTCTCCAGGATGTCCCACACCACGGGCTCCTTCTTGTCCACGATCTTCTTGGCGCTCTTCACGGTTTTCACGATGCCGCGCTCGATGAGCTTGCAGATGATGAAGGGCTTGTACAACTCCGCGGCCATGTCCTTGGGCAGGCCGCACTCGTGGAGCTTGAGGTCGGGCCCCACCACGATCACGGACCGTGCGCTGTAATCCACGCGCTTTCCGAGCAGGTTCTGGCGGAAGCGGCCCTGCTTGCCCTTGAGCGAATCGCTCAGCGACTTCAGAGGGCGGTTGTTCTCGCTCTTCACGGCGCTGCTCTTACGGCTGTTGTCGAAGAGGCTGTCAACGGCCTCCTGGAGCATGCGCTTTTCGTTGCGCAGGATCACCTCGGGCGCCTTGATCTCCACCAATCGCTTGAGGCGGTTGTTGCGGATGATCACGCGGCGATAGAGGTCATTGAGATCGCTGGTCGCAAAGCGTCCGCCGTCCAAGGGCACCAAGGGCCGCAGTTCGGGCGGGATCACGGGCACCACCTTCACGATCATCCACTCGGGCCTGTTCTCACGCCTTGCATTGGCGCTGCGGAAGGCTTCCACCACGTTGAGGCGCTTGAGGGCCTCGTTCTTGCGCTGCTGGCTGGTTTCGGTGTCGGCCTTGTGGCGCAGTTCGTAGCTCAGGCTGTCGAGGTCCAGGCGCTTGAGCAGGTCGTAGAGGGCATCCGCGCCCATTTTGGCCACGAACTTGTTGGGGTCGGTATCCTCCAGGTACTGGTTGTCCTTGCCCAGCTTCTCCTGGATGTCCAAGTACTCTTCCTCGGTGAGGAAATCCAAGTATTGGAGGGGTTCTCCTTCCTTGTTCACGGTGCCTTGGCCGGGCTGGATCACCACGTAGCGCTCGTAGTAGATGATCTGGTCGAGCTTCTTGGTGGGCAGGCCCAGCAGGTAGCCGATCTTGTTGGGCAGGCTGCGGAAGTACCAGATGTGCGCCACGGGCACCGAAAGCTGGATATGGCCCATGCGTTCGCGGCGGACCTTCTTCTCGGTCACCTCCACGCCGCAGCGGTCGCACACGATGCCCTTGTAGCGGATGCGCTTGTACTTGCCGCAGTGGCATTCAAAGTCCTTCACAGGGCCGAAGATGCGCTCGCAGAACAGTCCGTCACGCTCGGGCTTGTAGGTGCGGTAATTGATGGTTTCGGGCTTGGTCACTTCCCCATGGCTGCGCTCGAGGATCTTCTCCGGACTGGCCAGGCTGATGACGATCTTGTCGAACTGGCTCGACAACTTCACCTCCTTCTTGATCATGGTCATGGCGCTCAGGGATTCAATTGGTTCATGTTGTCACTTTCACCTTCCAGGCTTACCTCCAAGGCCAGGCCCCGCAGCTCGTGCAGGAGCACGTTGAAGGATTCGGGAATTCCCGGCACGGGCATGGGTTCCCCCTTCACAATGGCCTCGTACGCCTTGGCGCGGCCCATCACGTCGTCGCTCTTCACCGTGAGGATCTCCTGCAGCACATTGGCCGCACCGAAGGCCTCCAGGGCCCACACCTCCATTTCGCCGAAGCGCTGGCCGCCGAACTGGGCCTTGCCGCCCAAGGGCTGCTGGGTGATCAAGCTGTAGGGTCCGATGGAACGGGCGTGCATCTTGTCGTCCACCATGTGCGACAGCTTCAGCATGTAGATCACGCCCACGGTGGCGGGCTGGTCGAAGCGCTCGCCGGTGCCTCCGTCGTGGAGGTAGGCCTTGCCATAGCGCGGCAGGCCGGCCTCATCGGTCTGTTCATTGATCTGCTCAATGGAAGCGCCGTCGAAAATGGGGGTGGCATACTTGCGCCCCAGCTTCAGGCCGGCCCAACCGAGCACGGTCTCATAGATCTGGCCCAGGTTCATCCGTGAAGGAACGCCCAGGGGGTTGAGCACGATGTCCACCGGTGTGCCGTCGGCCAAGAAAGGCATGTCGGCATCGCGCACGATCTTGGACACGATGCCCTTGTTGCCGTGGCGGCCGGCCATCTTGTCGCCCACGGTGAGTTTGCGCTTGTTGGCGATGTAGACCTTGGCCAGCTTCATGATGCCGGTGGGCAGTTCGTCGCCGATGCTCACCTGGAAGTTCTTGCGCTTGTAGGCCCCGCTGATGTCGCTGTGGCGGATGGTGTAGTTGTGGATCAACTGGCGCACCAGCTCGTTGGTCTTCTTGTCGGCGGTCCAGTCGGTGGGGTCCACGGTGATGTAATCCACCTTCTCCAGCACCTTGGCGCTGAATTTCACGCCTTTTCGGACCTGTTCCTCCTTGTACTTGTTGAAGACGCCGTTGGAGTTGGTGTTCCCGATCAGGGACATGAGCTTTTCCACCAGGAGGTTTTTCAGGTCGGCCAATTCCTTGGCCTCCTCCTTGGCGATGCGCTCCAGCACGGCCTTCTCGTTGCCCTTCACCTTCTTGTCCTTCACGGCCCGCGCGAAGAGCTTCTTGTTGATCACCACGCCCTTGGTGCTGGGCGGCGCCTTCATGGAGGCGTCCTTCACGTCGCCGGCTTTGTCGCCGAAGATGGCGCGCAGGAGTTTCTCTTCCGGGCTGGGATCGGTCTCGCCCTTGGGGGTGATCTTGCCGATGAGGATGTCGCCTTCCTTCACTTCGGCCCCGATCCGGATCAGTCCGTTCTCGTCGAGGTCCTTGGTGGCCTCCTCGCTCACGTTGGGGATGTCGGAGGTGAGTTCCTCCTGGCCGCGCTTGGTGTCGCGCACCTCCATGATGTACTCATCGATGTGGATGGAGGTGAACAGGTCTTCGCGCGCGGTTCGCTCACTGATCACGATGGCATCCTCGAAGTTGTAGCCCTTCCACGGCATGAAGGCCACCACGAGGTTGCGCCCGATGGCCAGTTCGCCGTCCTCGGTGCTGTATCCTTCGCAGAGTGTTTGCCCGGCATGCACCTTCTCGCCCTTCGTGACGATGGGGTGCAAGTTCATGCAGGTGCTCTGGTTGGTCTTCCGGAACTTGGTGAGCTTGTATTCCTTTTCGTCGCCGTCAAAGCTCACCACGCGCTGCTCGTCGGTGCGCTTGTATTCGATCACGATGCGCTCGCTGTCCACGTATTTCACCGTGCCATCGCCTTCGGCGGTGATGAGCACCCGGCTATCGCGGGCCACGAGTTCCTCGAGGCCGGTTCCCACGATGGGGGAATCGGGCCGCATCAACGGCACGGCCTGGCGCATCATGTTGGAGCCCATCAGTGCACGGTTGGCATCGTTGTGCTCCAGGAAGGGGATCAGGCTGGCGGCGATGGAGGCGATCTGGTTGGGCCCCACGTCCATCAGGTTGATCTCCTTGGGCGGCACCACGGGGAAATCGCCCATTTGGCGGGCCTTCACCCGGTCGTTGGTGAACTCACCGTTGGCCTCCAAGGGTGCATTGGCCTGCGCGATCATTTTCATGTCCTCCTCCTCCGCGCTGAGGTAGATCGGTGCGGCTTTCAGGTCCACCTTGCCGTCCTTCACTTGGCGGTAGGGTGTTTCAATGAAGCCGAGGTTATTGATCTTGCTGTACACGCACAGGGAGCTGATCAGGCCGATGTTCGGACCTTCCGGCGTTTCGATGGTGCAGAGGCGGCCGTAGTGGGTGTAGTGCACGTCGCGCACCTCGAAACCGGCACGCTCGCGGCTGAGGCCGCCGGGTCCAAGTGCCGAGAGGCGGCGCTTGTGGGTGATCTCGGCCAGCGGGTTGGTCTGGTCCATGAACTGGCTGAGCTGGTTCGTTCCGAAGAACGAGTTGATCACCGAGCTCAGGGTTTTGGCATTGATCAGGTCCGTGGGGGTGAACACCTCATTGTCGCGCACGTTCATGCGCTCGCGGATGGTGCGGGCCATGCGCGCCAGGCCCACGCCGAACTGGCTGTGGAGCTGTTCGCCCACGGTGCGTACGCGGCGGTTGCTCAGGTGGTCGATGTCGTCCACATCGGCCTTGGAGTTCACCAGTTCAATGAGGTAGCGGATGATGGCGATGATGTCCTCCTTGGTGAGCACGCGCACGCTGAGCTCGCTTTCCAGGCCCAGTTTCTTGTTGATGCGGTAGCGGCCCACCTCGCCCAGGTCGTAGCGCTGCTCGCTGAAGAAGAGCTTGTCGATCACGCTGCGCGCCGTTTCCAGGTCGGGCGGCTCGGCGTTGCGAAGCTGGCGGTAGATCACCTCCACGGCCTCCTTTTCGGAGTTGGAGGTATCCTTTTGGAGGGTATTGAAGATCAGCGCGTAGTCCGCCGCGTTCACACCCTGCTTGTGCAGGATGATGGTTTTGGCGCCGCTGTCCAGGATCTCCTCCACGTGGTGTTCCTCCAGCACGGTTTCACGGTCGATCAGCACTTCGTTGCGCTCGATGGAGACCACCTCGCCGGTGTCCTCGTCCACGAAATCCTCCACCCAGCTCTTCAGCACGCGGGCGGCCAGTTTGCGGCCCACGGCCTCCTTCATGGCGGCCTTGGTCACTTTCACTTCGTCGGCCAGGCCGAAGATCTCCAGGATCTGCTTGTCGCTTTCGAAGCCGATGGCGCGCAGCAGGGTGGTTACCGGCAGTTTCTTTTTACGGTCGATGTAGGCGTACATCACCCCGTTGATGTCCGTGGCGAACTCGATCCAGCTTCCCTTGAAGGGGATCACACGGGCGCTGTACAGCTTGGTGCCGTTGGCGTGGCGGCTTTGGCCGAAGAACACGCCCGGGCTGCGGTGCAGCTGGCTGACGATCACCCGGTCGGCGCCGTTGATCACGAACGACCCCTTGGGGGTCATGTAGGGAATCTGGCCCAAGTAGACGTCCTGCACGATGGTTTCGAAGTCCTCGTGTTCCGCGTCGGTGCAATAAAGCTTCAGCTTGGCCTTCAGGGGCACGCTGTAGGTGAGCCCCCGCTCCACGCATTCCTCGATACTGTAGCGCGGGGGATCGATGAAGTAGTCGAGGAATTCGAGCACGAACTGGTTCCGGGTGTCCGTGATGGGGAAATTCTCCATGAACACCTTGTAGAGTCCCTCGGTGGCCCTGTTCTCCGGCAGGGTCTCGATCTGGAAGAACTCCTCGAAGCTCTTCAGTTGGATATCGAGGAAATCGGGATAGGCGATCGGAAGGGCCGCGGATCCGAAATCAATGCGCTTGTTCTTGTGCTTGGGGTGCATCTGAGGCATGTGGGAGTGCTGAAGGAATTGATCGCAAGACCGGCGACCTGGCTGTACCATTTAACCCCGGTACCGGGGGTCGGAGAGGGTGCCCGCCTCAACGGGCAAAAGGACCCGATGGGCCGGGTGCGCAGCTTTTCACTGCCTCACCCGGCCATCGCGGTCCTTTGGATCCTGTGGGCTTACTTGATCTCAACTTCTGCCCCGGCTTCCGTCAGTTGCTGCTTCAGGTTCTCGGCTTCCTCCTTGGAAACACCCTCCTTCAGGGGCTTCGGTGCGCCGTCCACCAGTTCCTTGGCCTCCTTGAGGCCCAGGCCGGTGAGTTCCTTCACCAGTTTCACTACGGCGAGCTTGCTTTGTCCACCGGATTTCAGCACCACGTCGAAGCTGGTCTTGGCGGCGGCTTCTTCGCCCCCCCCTCCTGCGGCGGGGCCGACGGCTACTGCCACGGCGGCTGCGGCGGGTTCAATTTGGTATTCGTCCTTCAGGTACTGGGCCAATTCGCTCACCTCCTTCACGGTGAGGCCAACGAGCTGATCGCCCAAGGTTTTGATGTCTGCCATCTTTTGGTTTTGTTACTTGCGGTTGTTGGGAAGCTGACTGTGCGTAACGCGTTTGTTGCAGGGCTGCGTGGCAGCCCTCCGGTATCTTTTTATGCGGCTCTTTCCTCCAGGGCCTTCACCAAGCCGGCGATCTTGTGGCCGCCGCCGCCCTGCAGGGCGCTGATGACGTTCTTGATCGGGCTTTGGAGCAGGCCGATGATCTCACCGATGAGCTCTTCGCGGCCCTTGAGCTGGCTGAGCATCACCAACTGGTCGTCGCCGATGAACACGGCTTCGTCGATCCAGGCGCTCTTGAGCATGGGGCGGTCGCCCTTCTTGCGGAAGTCGCGGATCAGCTTGGCCGGCACGTTGCCCTTTTCGGCGAACAAGAGGGCGGTTTGGCCCACCAGGGTGGGGAACAGTTCGCTGTAATCCTTGCCTTCCACACGCTCCATAGCCTTGCGTAGGAGGGTGTTCTTCACCACCTTCATCCGCACACCGCCCTTGTTGCAGGCGCGGCGCAGGTTGCTGGTGCTTTCGGCGGTCATGGAACTGGCATCGGTGAGGTACAGGACGTTGGCGTCCTTGATGTCACCGATCAGTTCTGCGATGGCTTGGTCTTTTTCTGCGCGGGTTGCCATTGTTCTGTTTCGTTTGGGGTTGGTTATCCCACCACGCGGGTGTCCACTTTAATGCCCGGCCCCATGGTGCTGCTCACGTAAATGCTCTGGATGTAGGTGCCCTTGGAAGTGGTGGGCTTGAGCTTCACCAGGGTTTGCAGCAGTTCATTGGCGTTCTCGGAGATCTTGTCGGCGCCGAAGGAAGCCTTGCCGATCACCGCATGGATGATGCCGGCCTTGTCCACCTTGAAGTCGATCTTGCCGGCCTTCACTTCCTGGGTGGCCTTGGCCACGTCCATGGTCACCGTGCCGGTCTTGGGGTTGGGCATCAGGCCGCGGGGTCCGAGCACGCGGCCCAGGGCGCCCACTTTGGCCATCACGTTGGGCGTGCAAATGATCACGTCCACGTCGGTCCAGCCGCCTTTGATCTTTTCCACGTACTCATCCAGGCCGGCCATATCAGCACCGGCGGCCAAGGCTTCCTCGCATTTGGCCGGGTCGGCCAGCACCAGCACGCGCACGGTGCGGCCGGTGCCATGGGGCAGGCTCACGGTGCCGCGCACCATTTCGGTGCTCTTTTTGGGGTCCACCCCGAGGCGCACCGCAATGTCCACGGTGGCGTCGAACTTGGTGGTGCTGGTTTTCTTCACCAGGTTGGCGGCTTCCAGCAGGTCGTACGCCTTGGAAGCATCATACAAGGCTGCGGCAGCCTTGCGCTTTTTTGTCGTTTGTGCCATGGCTCGGGTTATTTCAGGGGGCTTTCGCCGGTTACGGTGATGCCCATGGACCGGGCGGTGCCGGCCACCATGCTCATGGCGCTCTCCAGGGTGAAACAATTCAGGTCCGGCATCTTGTCCTCGGCAATGGTTTTCACCTGGTCCCAGCTTACGCTGCCCACCTTGTCGGTCTGCGGAACGCCACTGCCCTTCTTGGCCTTGGAGAGTTCCAACAGCTGCACGGCGGCAGGCGGGGTTTTGATGATGAAGTCGAAGGACTTGTCCGCGTAGAGGGTGATCACCACGGGCAGCAGCTTGCCTGCCTTGTCCTGCGTGCGGGCATTGAACTGCTTGCAGAACTCCATGATGTTCACCCCTTTGGCGCCCAATGCCGGGCCCACCGGGGGGGCGGGGTTGGCCGCTCCTCCTTTTACTTGGAGCTTCAATTGCCCCGTAACCTCCTTTGCCATGTTCGTGTTGTTGTGTCCTGGTTATCGTGCGCCATGCGGCGGACTCGGACTGGTTTATTCGTTGTTGGGGTGGCACGCCGCCCGCGGTTGCTGCCTTGGTCAGATTTCCTTCTCTACTTGCATGAAGCTCAATTCCAACGGCGTTCTACGGCCGAAGATCTTCACCATCACCTTGAGCTTCTTCTTCTCTTCGTTGATCTCCTCGATGGTTCCGTTGAACCCGTTGAAGGGTCCGTCGATCACCTTCACCCCTTCCCCGACATGATAGGGGTTGTAGGGCGATTCATCGGCATCGGCCAGTTCATCCACGGTGCCCAGGATGCGGTTCACCTCGCTTTGGCGCAGGGGCACGGGATCGCCGCCCTTCTCTGCGCCCAGGAAGCCGATCACGTTGGTCATCTGCTTGAGGGTATGGGCGGTTTCCCCGCTCAGGTCCGCCTCCAGCAGCACGTAACCGGGGAAGAAGTTGCGCTCCTTGCTCACCTTCTTGCCGTCGCGGATCTGGTAGAACTTCTCCATGGGGATGAGCACCTGGGCGATGTATTGGCCCAAGTTGGAGCGTCGCACTTCGGCGTCGATGAGCTCCTTCACCTTCTTCTCCTTCCCGCTCACGGCGCGAAGCACGTACCACTTCTTGTTGCTTACCCCGCTCATCCCCTTATCCGATGAACTTGTAGATGAACCCCAGGATACCCTTCCAGAAGCTGGTATTGCCCATGTTGTGTACGCCGAACACGAAGTCCATCAGGAAGATGATGAGCGACATGACGGCCGTGGAGACCAGCACCAGGATGGAACTGTTCTGGAGCTCCTTCCAGGTGGGCCAACTGACCTTGTGCACCAGTTCGGTGTAGGCCTCGCTCAGGTATGTCTTGATGCTTGCCACTGTTGTCAGTTTTTGCACGGGAGGCAGGAATCGAACCCGCAGCCTACGGTTTTGGAGACCGTCGCTCTACCGATTGAGCTACTCCCGTTCATTTCCTTTCCTGTGCCTTGCTTTCGGCGCCGAAGGCCGCCCCGCGCAGTGCGGAGCGGCCTTTTGGCATCCATATTCTGCGCTTACTTGCTGATCTCGGTAACCTGGCCGGCACCCACGGTGCGCCCACCCTCGCGGATGGCGAAACGCAGGCCCTTGTCCATGGCGATCGGCACGATCAGTTTCACGGAGATCGTCACGTTGTCGCCGGGCATCACCATTTCGCGGCCTTCGGGCAGGGTGATCTCGCCGGTAACGTCCGTGGTGCGGAAGTAGAATTGGGGGCGGTACTTGTTGTGGAAAGGGGTGTGGCGTCCGCCTTCCTCCTTCTTCAACACGTAGATCTCGCCCTTGAACTCGGTGTGCGGGGTGATGCTGCCGGGCTTGGCGATCACCATGCCGCGGCGGATCTGGTTCTTTTCAATGCCGCGCAGCAGCAGGCCCACGTTGTCGCCGGCCTCGCCGCGGTCCAGCAGCTTCTTGAACATTTCCACGCCGGTGCAGGTGCTGGTGAGCTTTTCCTCCTGCATCCCCACGACCTCCAGGGGGTCTCCGGTCTTCACCACGCCCAGCTCGATGCGGCCGGTGGCCACGGTGCCGCGGCCGGTGATGGAGAACACGTCCTCCACGCTCATCAGCAGGGGCTTTTCCACGTCACGGGGCGGCACGGGAATCCAGGTGTCCACCGCTTTCATCAGTTCCATCACACTTTCCACCCACTTGGGCTCGCCGTTCAGGGCGCCAAGGGCGCTGCCGCGGATCACCGGTGAGTTGTCCCCATCGTACTCATAGAAGCTGAGCAGCTCGCGGATCTCCATTTCCACCAGGTCGAGCAGTTCGGCGTCATCCACCAGGTCCACCTTGTTCATGAACACCACGATCTTGGGCACGCCCACTTGGCGGCCCAGCAGGATGTGCTCGCGGGTTTGGGGCATGGGGCCGTCGGTGGCGGCCACCACCAGGATGGCACCGTCCATTTGCGCGGCACCGGTCACCATGTTCTTCACATAGTCGGCGTGGCCCGGGCAGTCCACGTGCGCATAGTGGCGGTTCTCGGTGGAATACTCCACGTGCGAGGTATTGATGGTGATGCCGCGTTCCTTTTCTTCGGGCGCGTTATCGATCGAGTCGAAGCTGCGTGCTTCCGAATAACCCTTGTCGGCCAGCACTTTGCTGATGGCCGCCGTGAGGGTGGTCTTGCCGTGGTCAACGTGGCCGATGGTGCCGATGTTGAGGTGCGGTTTGTTGCGTTGATAAGTCTCCTTTGCCATGTGGGAACGGTCGTTTGGTGTTGTTCTTGTTCGTTACTTGTTCCGGTTGATCCTTTCCGATGTACCTGCCGTTGCGGCTTTCTCCTTTCCCCATGGACCGGGGCCTGGAGCCTTTGGCGGGAATTGAACCCGCGACCTCTTCCTTACCAAGGAAGTGCTCTACCCCTGAGCTACAAAGGCCTTTGTATGGTTGGTTCGCCGCACCCCTGGAAGCGGGGTGGCAGCGATCGGCCGCCGGCGCGGATGCGGGGCGGCCAAAGAGCGGGAGACGAGATTCGAACCCGCGACATTCAGCTTGGAAGGCTGATGCTCTACCAACTGAGCTACTCCCGCTTGGTTGCCGGACGGGCGATCTTCGGGCGGCTCCGTGAAGGGCGATGGTGGGGAGAGCAGGATTCGAACCTACGAAGTCGTAAGACAGCAGATTTACAGTCTGCCCCCGTTGGCCGCTTGGGTATCTCCCCTTGGTCCTGGCACGGAGCCAATGAAGGGACTCGAACCCCCGACCGGCTGATTACAAATCAGCTGCTCTACCAGCTGAGCTACATTGGCAAGTACAACACGGAAAAGAACACTCCGAACCCGCCTCCGGGATGGTCATCCCCCCGGAATTGGGCCTGCAAATGTATACAAAAGCATGAAGCCACCAAACGCAGGCACCAAGAAGACCGCCATGGCCTTGCGTTAAAGAGTTGCAAATGCCCTTGCCGCAAGGCTTGTGGGCTATCCGCGCACCTTGGCCTTGTCTTTCTCCACTTGGCTGCGCAGGGCCTCGATGGTGTTCACGGCGGCTTCCTCAAAGCTTACCGCGCGGCGCTTGGCATAGAGGTCGTTGCCCGGCACGGCCAGCCGGATCTCCACATGCTTGTTCTCCGGCCGCTCCCCGTCGGGGCCTACCCGCAGGGTGACGTCGCCAGAAAGGATGTTGTCATGGAACAAGGTGAGCTTGTTGAGCTTCTCCTTGATGAAATCCACCAGTTTGATGTCGGCGTCGAAATGGAGGGAATGCACGTTCACGTTCATCTCACGATCACTTTGGTTTGTTCAGTGGTTGTTCGGGCCCGCCGCGCGGATGTGCCTGGCGATGGGCCTGTTTGAGCTTCTCGATGGTGTTGTGCGTGTACACCTGCGTGGCGGCCAGGTTGGCATGGCCCAGCAATTCCTTCACGGCATTGAGGTCGGCGCCGTGTTCAAGCAGGTGCGTGGCAAAGGTGTGTCGCAACACGTGTGGGCTTCGTTTGTCCTGGGTGGTGACCGCACTAAGGTAATGCTTCACCAGGGATTGCACCGTGCGCCTCGGCAGTGGCTTCCCGTCCGGCTTCACCAGCAGCGCGGTACCTGGGCCCAATGCGGTGCGCAGGGGCAGATAGGCGCGCAACAGGTCCACCAGCGGGGAAGCCAAGGGAATGATGCGCTCCTTGTTGCGTTTGCCCAACACGCGCACCGTGGCGCGGTGCAGGTCGACGCTCTCTGCGGCCAGGCCCATCAGCTCGGCCAAGCGCATGCCGGTGCCGTAAAGCAGTTCCATGATCAAGCGGTCGCGCAGGCCGGCAAACCCCTCGGGCCAGGGCATCTCCTCCAGCATTTGCTGCATGCTGCGTTCAGTGACGAATTCGGGCAGCCGCGCGGGCGCCTTGGGCGGGGTGATCAGTGCGGTGGGGTCGCCCTGCACGGCACCCACGGTGCGTGCGAAGCGGAAAAAGGCCCTCAGTGCGCTCAGCTTCCGGTTCACCGAGCGCGCCCCCACCCCTGCCTCCATCAGTTGCACCATCCAAGCCCTTACGGCCTTCCCGTTGGCCCGCAGCAGGTCTTCCATTTGAAGCTCTTGCAGCAGGAAATGGGCAAATTGCCCCAGGTCGCGCCGGTAGGCGTCCACGGTGTGGCGACTGGCGCGCTGCTCGTAGGCCAAGTGTTCAAGAAAGCGGTCGATCACCATGGGCGGGAAGCGAAATGCAAAAGAGGCGAACGGACCGACCGGTCCGGTCGACAAAATGAACAAAATGTAAAAAGGCCCAAGGTGAAAC
>ERZ795041.254-NODE-254-length-20486-cov-4.746953_pt1 | contig 20486 bp, 19 predicted proteins | sample MGYA00375125_ERZ795041 | MGnify/ENA primary metagenome ERZ795041 (study PRJEB30170, sample SAMN03074214) | activated sludge metagenome | biome: Common Effluent Treatment Plant; feature: Wastewater; material: Activated sludge; isolation source: activated biomass in...
GCGCCGTCGCAAGTTGAATCGCCGTCACGCCGATGCCGCTCGAACCACCGTGAACCAGCAATGTTTCGCCAGGTTGCAGATGCGCGAACTCGAAGAGATTGCTCCAGACCATGAAAAACGTCTCGGGCAGCGCAGCGGCATGCACGAGATCGACGCCTCGCGGAATCGGCAGCACCTGGCCTGCATGCACGCTGCAATACTCGGAATAGCCGCCGCCTTGCAGCAGCGCGCACACACGATCGCCGACCTCGAACTCGCGAACGTTCGCGCCCACCGCCGCAATCGTGCCGGATACTTCGAGCCCGGGATTCGATGGAGCACCTTTCGGCGACGGATACGCGCCGCGCCGCTGTATGACATCGGCCCGGTTCAGGCCGGCCGCAGCGACCTGAATCAACACCTCGTCGGCGCCGATCTCGGGTATCGCACGCTCGGCGATCACGAGCTGTTCCGGACCGCCGGGTCGAGCGACGTCGACGATGCGCATGGTGTTGCCGATCGCTTTCACCTAACCCTCCTTCGCCTTGCTGGGAAGAGAACGGCGAGGCAGATACAAATCCGTGAGCGTGCCGTCGAATGCTTCCGCCGCGAATGCAATGGTCTCGGACAACGTCGGATGCGGATGAATCGTGAGGCCGATGTCGGTGGCGTCGCAACCCATCTCGATGGCGAGCGCGACTTCCGCGATCAAATCGCCGGCATTCGGTCCGACGATGCCGCCGCCGACGACGCGACGTGTCGTTTTATCGAACAGCAGTTTCGTAAAACCTTCGTCGCGACCGAGCGAAAGCGATCGTCCGCTCGCCGCCCACGGGAATAGCGCCTTCTCGTATTCGATGTTCTTCGCCTTGGCATCCGTTTCCGTCAAGCCGACCCATGCGATTTCCGGATCGGTGTACGCAACGGAGGGAATCACACGCGCATCGAACGCGCGCTTCTCGCCGTGCGCCACCTCCGCCGCGAGCTTGCCTTCATGCGTGGCCTTGTGCGCGAGCATCGGCTGGCCGGCGATGTCGCCGATCGCGAAAATGTGCGGCACATTCGTGCGCATCTGGCGATCGACCGGAATGAAGCCGCGCTCGTTGACGAGCACACCCGCAGCCTCGGCATCGATGCGCTTGCCGTTCGGGCTGCGGCCGACCGCCAGCAGGACGCGATCAAATACGGTTTCATCCGATTCCCCCTCTCCCGCGGGGGAGCGAGAGCTCGAGGTGGGGGGATTCAGACCATCGGCCGACTCGAACCTCACTCTCAAACCATCGGCCTGTGCCTGGATCTTCGCGACTTTCGTCTTGACGAGAATCTTTTCGTAACGTTTCGCGATGCGCTTTTCCAGCGGCCGTACGAGATCGCGATCACAGCCTGGAATCAGGCCATCGGTGAGCTCCACGACCGTGACCTTGACGCCGAGCGCGGCATACACCGCGCGATGGCGTGCCAGCGGCGGCATGCCGGCGAACGCGTCGCTGACCACGCGCACGCTGAAGTGGCCGCGGCCGTCGCGCGCGCCGGCATGGCCGGCATGGCGATGGCTGTCGTCGTCGATCTCGAGCCGTTCGGGGGCGAACTGTGCGGACAGGCGCGCACGGATCGCCTCGACGCGTGCGCTCACGGCAGCACCCGGCGGAACGGACGCACGCTGACCTCGCGGTAGACGCCGGCCTCGAGATAGGGATCCGCCCGCGCCCAGGCTTCGGCCGTGGCGAGGTCGCCGAACTCGGCGACGATCAGGCTGCCACTGTAGCCCGCGGCGCCGGGATCCTCGGCATCGATGGCCGGAAACGGTCCGGCCAGCAGCAGACGCCCCGCGTCACGCAACTGCTCGAGCCGCGCCACGTGCGCCGGCCGCGCGGCCAGGCGGCGCGCCAGCGAATCCGGGTGGTCGAGACCGGTGATTGCGTACCACATGGGGGTTCCGTCCGCAGGGGGACGTGCATGGTAGCCGATGGCGACGCCGGCGCCGACCCTGCGCGGGCGTCCGCGGCGGCGAGGAACGCCACCTGCGGCACGGAATTTCCGCCGCCTTGCCGGCCGGTCGCGCCGGCCTCGGCGCGGTCGCCCCGACTCCGGCAGCGCGGACCCCTCCCGCCACCTGCGGTCGCGGTGCTGGACTTCGACCCGGGATCGCCTTAGTCTTGCGCCGCAGCCGGCGAATGCGACTTCCGCAACGACTCGCCGCCGCGGCACGGGAATCCCGCTGCCGCCGTCCCGCCGGACACCCAGGTCCGGACGATAGCGACGAAGGATTGCCCCGGCTGACAGTTCCGACGTGCGACGCGATTGCCTGTGCCGGACAGCGGCGCAGCCGGTCACGGGGGCGTCCCGGCCGCAGGCGCGGCCACGTGTCGAGACCGATTCAAGCGTTGGCCGAAGGCGCATCAGAAGACGCCATGCCATCGACGAGCCGCATGGTGACAGCCCGCGAGTGACGGCCACCGCCGCCCGCACTGACCACGCAGTTGCCCGCCAAGGGCTGCCCTTCATCCAGAGTGACGTTTCGCTCGATCCACGCCGTGAGGCGTCGGTCGGACCGACCCGACATGAACAGCGCGAATCCCGAACCGCAAGCAGCGCCGGAAGACCCGGCCACGACGTTCCCGCCGATCCCGCAGCAGCAGGAAATGCCGCTGGCGATCGTGCGTGGCGAACCGGTGCTGCAGATGCCGCAGGACCTCTACATCCCGCCCGACGCGCTCGAGGTCATCCTCGATGCGTTCGAGGGGCCGCTCGACCTGCTGCTCTACCTGATCCGCCGGCAGAACCTCGACATCCTCGACATCCCGGTTGCCGAGATCACCCGCCAGTACATCGACTACATCGACCTCATGCGCGACCTGCGCCTCGAGCTCGCCGCCGAGTACCTGGTGATGGCCGCGATCCTCGCCGAGATCAAGTCGCGCCTGCTGCTGCCGCGTCCGCCCGAGGCCGAAGGCGGCGAAGACGACCCGCGCGCCGAACTGGTGCGCCGCCTGCAGGAATACGAGCGCTTCAAGAAGGCCGCGGCCGACCTCGACGCCTTGCCGCGCATGGAGCGCGACACCGCCCCGGCCAGCGCCTGGGTGCCCGACCGCAACATCATCCGGCTGCCACCTCCGGTCGACCTGCGCGAACTGCTGCTCGCGCTCAAGGACGTGATGAAGCGCGCCGAGCTGTTCGGCCACCACGCGATCCAGCGCGAGGCGCTGTCGGTGCGCAACCGCATGAGCGACGTGCTGCGTGCGCTCGGCGACGGCGGTTTCCATCGCTTCGAGAACCTGTTCGAGCTGTCCGAGGGTCGCCGCGGCGTCGTCGTCACCTTCCTCGCCATCCTCGAACTGGCCAAGGAACAACTCATCGAGATCAGCCAGGGCGAAGCCCTCGCGCCGATCTACCTCAAGTCACTGGCCACCGCCAGCGAGTCCGAGAGCCCATGACCGATCCCGAAATGCTCAAGCGCATCGTCGAAGCCGCGCTGCTCGCGGCCGGCCACCCGCTGTCCCCCGTGCAGCTGCTCGCCCTGTTCGGCGAGGAAGAACAACCCGCCCGCGACGACATCGCCCGCGCCCTCGCCACGCTGCAGGACGAGTGCAGCGGCCGCGGCATCGAACTGGTCGAAGTCGCCTCGGGCTTCCGCTACCAGATTCGTACCGACGTGCACCCCTGGGTGGCGCGGCTGTGGGCGGAGCGCCCGAGCCGCTACTCGCGCGCCCTGCTGGAGACGCTCGCCCTGATCGCCTATCGCCAGCCGATCACGCGCGCCGAGATCGAGCAGATCCGCGGCGTCGCCGTGTCGACGCATATCGTCAAGACCCTCGAGGAGCGCGAATGGGTCCGCGTCGTCGGCCACCGCGATGCGCCCGGCAAGCCGGCCCTGCTCGGCACCACGCGCGGTTTCCTCGACTACTTCAACCTCAAGTCGCTCGACGAACTGCCCTCGCTCGGCGAGATCCGCGACATCGAGGATTTCGATCCGCAACTCGCCCTCGGCCCGCCCGGCGAGATCGTCGCCGCCGATGTCGATGCGCTGGCCGATGCCGCGCGCTCCGCTGCCGACCCCTCCCCCGCCACCGGCGAAGCCGCCGAAGCGGTCTCCGACGCCGCCGACGAAACCCCTCCCACCGAACCCCTCGACCCGTCCGCCGCGGAAGCCGGCGACGAAGCCACGGAGCACACCCCATGACGTCCCCCGCACGCAATGTCCTTTCCCTCAAGCGCGCGACCGCGGAAGCGGCCAACGCGACGCTCGAGGAGCGCCTGCACAAGGTGCTGGCGACGGCGGGACTCGGCTCGCGCCGCCTGCTCGAGACGCGCATCGAAGCCGGCGAAGTGCAGGTCAACGGCACCCCGGCCACGCTCGGCCTCGGCGTCAAGGCCGGCGACCGCGTCGAGATCGACGGCAAGCGCTTCGTCGTCATCACCGACAGCGCCGAACATGCCCAGGTGATCGCCTACAACAAGCCGGAAGGCGTGGTCACCACGCGCGAGGATCCGGAAGGCCGCCCGACCGTGTTCGAACAGCTGCCGCGCCTCAAGGGCGCGCGCTGGATCACCGTCGGCCGGCTCGACATCAACACCACCGGCCTGCTCCTGCTGACCACCGACGGCAACCTCGCCAATGCACTCATGCATCCGCGCTCGGAACTCGAGCGCGAGTACATCTGCCGCGTGCATGGCGAAGTGCCCGACGAGGTCATCGAACGCCTGAAGAGCGGCGTCGACCTCGAGGACGGCCCCGCGCACTTCGACGAGATCGCCGTGATCAGCCGTGGCGGCAGCCATTCCTGGTTCCGCGTGGTCATCCGCGAAGGCCGCAACCGCGAGGTGCGTCGCATGTGGGACGCGGTCGGCCTGATGGTCAGCCGGCTCAAGCGCATCCGCTACGGCAACATCGAACTGCCGCGCCTGCTCAAGCGCGAGCAGAGCGTCGAGCTCGATGCCGCCCAGGTGAAGGGCCTGCGCGAGCTCGCCGGCGCCGGCGAGCCCGAAGCGCACTTGACCCTTGCGCCGGTGATCGGCCAGCGCCGTTCGGCGCCGACCGAGTTCCGCCCGGCCGGCAAGGAACAGCAGGCCTGGACCGGCACGCGCACCGAGGAAGCGCGCGAGTTCAGCCAGTTCGACCGCATCCGCGACGATGGCTGGCGCGCACCGTCGGCCAACAAGGGCAACAAGGGCAAGCGCGCACGCGGCGGCGCCGGTCCGCGTCCGCGCGGCGGCAAGCAGCAGCGTGCCCCGCAGGCCGGTTCGCAGTACGTCGATCCGGGACTCAATCCGGCCATCCTGCGCACCTGGTTCCCCGATTCGCCGCAGCCCGGCGCGCGCAAGAAGTACGGCGGCAAGCCGCGTCCGCACGGCGGCGGCACGGTGTTCGGCCAGCCCTCGCCGCATGCGAATGCCAACGGCAACGTCGACCACGGCAACCGCGATCCCCGCGGCACGGGCGACGCCTTCGGCAACCGCCCGCCGCGCAAGCCGCGCCGCGACGACAACCGTCCGCCGCGCCAGGGCGGTCCGCGCGACGATGCCTTCGGCAATCGCGCTCCGCGCACGCAGGGCCAGGGGCAACCTCGCGACGACTCGTTCGGCAATCGCGCCCCGCGTGGCCCGTCGCACCACGACGACTCGCGTGGCAACCGCATCCAGGACGGCAACCGCGGCAATGTCTGGGGCAACCGATCCGGCGGCAATCGTCCTTCCGGAAACCGCCAGCCCGGCAATCCGAACGCCGGCCGCGGCAAGCCGGGCGGATCGGGCCCGCAACGCAAGGGCCCGGGCGGCAACCGCCGCGGCGGCGGCGGTTCGCGGCAGCCGTCCTGAACTCGCCGCAGCCACACCCGGCGGCATCCCCGAAGCAAAAAAAGCGGAGCCCGAAGGCTCCGCTTTTTTGTTGCCGTCGTCGCGCGACTGCGTCAGTCGAGCTTGAGGCCCTTCTTGTTGCTGTCGCGGCGCTTGCGCTCCTTGGCCGCGTACTCGCCTTCGCAACCGCCCTTCTCGACCATCACGCAACTGAGGTAATCGGTCACCTCGACCAGCACCGCGCGGATGGCCTTGCCGGCCGGCGTGTTCTTCTCGTTGGCGAGGGTGCCGCCGAAACCGCCGCGGAACACGCCGACGCTGACGCCGCCGCCGGAGGTGCGACCTTCCACGGTGCGCGAGAAATCGATTTCGCCGGTCGTCGCATTGACCACGCGGATGTCGACCGCGATGTAGGCTTCGCTCTTCTTGCCGCCGAGGGCGATGCCCTTGAAGGCGATCGCGCCGCCGGTGCTCGCGGTGTTTTCCTCGTACGAGGTCACCGTGCCCAGGACGAGGTAGTCGGCGCCGGTCACCTGGCCCATCTTCGCGCCGGTGCCCGAACGCACGCGGCCGGACGCGGCGAGGTTCTGTTCCTCGAGCACCTTCTCGAGCTTGGCGCGCTCGACGACGCGGAAGCTGCCGGTGCTCGACAGTTCATTGGAGAGCATGCCGGACAGTTCCCAGCCCACGCCGCCGCGCCACCAGGCCGCACCGGACTCGTTCTTGAATTCGGCGACGCCGATCGCCGGCTTGCCCTGCGCGTACGCCGTACCCGCGGTCAGTGAAGCAATGGCCATCGCGGCCACGACTGCGAACTTCTTCATTTGCTGTGCTCCCATGAGGATTGCATCCACCATCGACTCCCCGCCCGGGCGGGCGACCCTGCCCGGACCTGGTGGCGCGCGGCCTTCGACTTGGCGTCGCCCGCGCCGCCGGAGCGATCGCCGCGCATTCTAGCAGGCAGCGAAAACGCGTATGCGTTGCACTTGTCAGCACCGGGCGGGATCGGCGCACACCCTGATTGCCAACCACCGCACGTTCGCTGCGCCGCAGCATCATCGGCATGACACACGCGCTTCATGCCTGCGCCACACCGTACCGCCACGCTGCAACTACTCCCCCTGCCGGTGAACCACGCCATGTCAGCCCCCGAAGACTCCACCGCCCACCTGCTTGGCTACCGCATCGAACGCGAAGCGCCGGCCGTGGACCGCTGGCGCGTGCTGGCACCCGACGACCCCGGCGTGCTGGCCGTCTTCGACGGACTGCCGGCGGCTGAACGATTCGTCGTCCTGCGCGAGCTGCGCGGGCTGGACCTTCGTCCGCGGCACCCGGCGTACTAGGTGCCGACGCTTGTCTCGATCCCGGGTTCGGCTACAGTGAGGTCCCCTGCGCCGGGACATCCCGTTGGACGAAGCCATCCTGCTGCACAATCCGCGCTGCTCGAAGTCGCGCGAGGCGAAGGCCCTGCTCGACGCCCGCGGCGAAGCCGTGCGCGTGGTCGACTACCTCGACACGCCGCCGGATGCGGCCCTGCTCGAACGTCTGCTCGAACGCCTGGCGGTCGAGCCGCGTGCCCTGATGCGCACCGGGGAACCGCTCTACGCCGAACTCGGCCTGGCCGACCCGGCCCTCGGCCGTGCCGAACTCCTTGCCGCGCTGCTGGCCCATCCGCAACTGCTGCAGCGGCCGATCCTGCTGGCCAACGGCAAGGCGGTGATCGGCCGCCCGCCGGAAGCGATCCTGGACATCCTCTGATGGACAAGCTGCAGGCGATGCAGTTGTTCGTGCGCGTCGTCGATGCCGGCAGCTTCACCGCCGGCGCCGAACAGATGGGCATCTCGCGGGCGCTCGCCAGCAAGCAGATCCAGTCACTCGAGGACACCCTCGGCGTGCGCCTGCTCAACCGCACGACCCGCCGGATCAGTCTCACCGAGCCCGGCAAGAACTACTACGGCCGCGTCATCGAAGTCCTCAATGCGCTGGCCGAAGCCGAAGCCGAGGCGGCAGAACTGCAGATCGAACCTCGCGGGCGGCTGCGGGTCAGCGTGCCGATCTCGTTCGCGGTGCGCCATCTCGCGCCGGCATTCGCCGAGTTCCAGAAGCGCTTCCCGCGCGTCGAACTCGAACTCGGCCTCAACGACCGTCTCGTCGACCTCGTCGACGAGGGCTTCGACATGGCGATCCGCATCAGTCGCCTGGCCGACTCCAGCCTCGTCGCCCGCCGCATCGCACCGGCCAGCCTCGCCCTCGTTGCCGCACCGGACTACCTGCAGCGTGCCGGCATGCCCGTGCATCCCGAGGATCTCGCCGGCCACAATGCGCTGATCTACTCGCTGGCGTCGAAGCCGGAGGAATGGAGCTTCACGCGCGCCGGCGAAAACGTGCAGGTGAAGGTGGCCGGCAACGTGCGCGTCAACAATGGCGACTACGTCCTCGCCGCCGCCATCGAAGGCTGCGGCATCGGCCTGCTGCCGACCTTCATCGTCTTCGAAGCCCTGCAGGACGGACGCCTCGTCTCCGTGCTCGACGAATGGCAGTTGCCGGCCGTCGGCATCCACGCCCTCTACCCGCAAACGCGGGCGCTGCCGGCGAAAACGCGCGCGTTGATCGATTTTCTCGTCGAGCACTTCGGGCCCGAGCCGCACTGGGAGCGCGTGTGCCGCGAGGTGCGTGCTTCGCGGTAGTCCGGTTCGCACGCGTGCGCGGTTGCCGTGTCTATGCGTCGGAAAGCGTGAAGGCGTCGGCGTCCATCCACGCCGGAAAGCGTTCCCGGTGGGCGGCCAGGATCCCGGCATCGAGGTTCACGGTGACCACCTGTTCCTGCGCGCCGAGTTCGACCAGCGGCTGGCCGAGGAAATCGAGGGCGATGCTGTCGCCCGCGTACGGCAAGTCATTGCCGTCGGTGCCGACGCGGTTGACGCCGATGCAATAGCTCAAGTTCTCGATCGCGCGCGCGCGCAACAGGGTCGACCATGCATGCCGGCGCGGCGCCGGCCAGTTGGCGACGAACACCAGCAGGTCGTAGTCGAAGCGCTGCGCCTCTTGCGACCAGCGGTTGCGCAGCCAGACCGGGAAGCGCAGGTCGTAGCAGACCTGCGGGCAGATGCGCCAACCCTTCAGATCGACGATCAGGCGCGCAGTTCCACCGGCATAGCGCTCGTGCTCGCCGGCCATGCGGAACAGATGGCGCTTGTCGTAGTGCTCGAAGGTGCCGTCCGGGCGCATCCAGACGAGGCGGTTGACGCAGGTCTTGCCTTCGCGGATGACCAGGCTGCCGGTGACCACCGCACCGACTTCGGCGGCGAGGCCGTGCAGCCAGCGCAAGCCTTCGCCGTCCATGCTTTCGGCCTGGCCGCCGGTTTCGTTGGTGAAGCCGCTGAGGAAGGTCTCGGGCAATACCACCAGGTCGCCCTGCCCGGCCAGCGCGCGCACCAGCTTGCCGTAGTAGGCGCGGTTGGCCGCGGCGTCATGCCAGCGCGTGGCGCCCTGCACCAGCGATACGCGCAGCGGTTCGGTGGGCAAGCTCATCGTCGGCAATTCCTCGATGGGTGTTCGCTGGGTCGGAAGCAGAAGCGGAAGATTGAAACACGAAGGACACGACGGACACGAAGGAAAAGCACTTCAGTGATTGGCTTCTCCTCCGTGTGCTCCGTGTGCTCTGTGTGCTCCGTGTTTCAGGCTTCCGCTCCGATCCCGGCCGAAGGCGGAAGATTGAAACACGGAGCACACGGAGAAAAGCTCTTTTCAGGAACGCTCCATTCCTTCGTGTCCTTCGTGCTCCAGGCTTTTCCCAGGCCCCGCCAGACGGTCACAACGCGCGCAGGCGCTCGGCGCCGGCGCGCAGAATGTCGTCGGACTTGGCGAAGCAGAAGCGCACGAGGCGCTGCCCGGCCGGGGGCGTTTCGTAGAACGAGGACAGCGGGATCGCGGCGACGCCGGCGTGCTTGACCAGCCATTCGCAGAAGGCGAGATCGTCGCTGTCGCTGATCGCCGAATAGTCGGCGACCTGGAAGTAGGCGCCGCCGACCGCCAGCAGGCGGAAGCGGGAACCCTGCATGAGGTCGCGGAAGAACTCGCGGCGCGCCTGGTAGAACGCCGGCAGCTCGAGATAGTGCTGCGGCAGTTTCTCCAGCACTTCGGCCAGCGCGATCTGCGCCGGCGTGAACGTGCAGAAGGTGAGGTACTGGTGGACCTTGCGGAACTCCTCGCTGAGCGCGCGCGGAGCCACGCAGTAGCCGATCTTCCAGCCGGTGCAGTGGAAGGTCTTGCCGAACGAGCTGACCACGAAGCTGCGTGCGGCCAGCTCGTCGTGGCGCAGCACGCTCTGGTGCACGGCGCCGTCGAAGACGATGTGTTCGTAGACCTCGTCCGACAACACCAAGATGCCGGTGTCGCGGGTCAGCGCGGCCAGTTCGTCGAGGTCGGCGGCGGTGAACACGGAACCGCAGGGGTTGTGCGGCGTGTTGACGATGATCATGCGCGTGCGCGCGGTGAGCGCATCGCGCACGCGCTGCCAGTCGACCGAGAAATCGCGGTCATCCAGCGGCACGTGGACGGCGACCCCGCCGTTGAGCTCGATCGCCGGCTCATAGCTGTCATAGCAGGGATCGAGCACGATCACCTCGTCGCCACTGCGCACGACCACGGCGATCGCGGCGAACAAGGCTTCGGTCGCACCCGACGTCACCGTCACCTCGGTATCGGCATCGACCGCGCGGCCGTACAAGGCCGTCGTTTTCAGGGCGATCTGCTGGCGCAGGGCCGGCCAGCCGGTCATCGGCGCGTACTGGTTGCGACCGGCGTTCATCGCCGCGGCGAGCGCATCGCGCAGTTCCTGCGGACCGTCGAAATCGGGGAAGCCCTGGCCGAGGTTTACCGCCTGGTGGGTTGCGGCAAGCTGGCTCATGACCGTGAAGATCGTCGTCCCGACCTTCGGCAGCTTGGATTCGATCTGCATCGCGTCTCGGAAGTCCGGATGGCCAAATGGCCGGCGATGGTAGCACGCGACGGCAGCACGGCCGCCGGACCGGAGCGCCTGCGGGACGGGAGAACCGCTGCGGTTCCGATGGCGCGCCAGCGGCGATGTGCACGCGGCGAAGTGCGGGGCGCGATCTGCCGCGCCCCGTGCAAGAGCATCGCCGTTCAGCGGAATCGACGCGCAGCAGGAATCCGCCAGGCATCGCTGCGCGCGCGGCGATGCCGTCACCGCCGCGCGAAATCCCTCAAGCCTGCGGCGTGCCGAGCAGGATGCGGTTGAGACGCTGCACGAACGCCGCCGGATCGTCGAGCTGCGCGCCTTCGGCAACCTGGGCCTGCTCGAGCAGCAGCAGCGCCAGGTCCTCGGCACGTGCCGCGTCGGCTTCCGCTTCGAAGCGGCGGACGAGGGCGTGGGCCGGATTGATCTCCAGCACCGGCGCGCCATCCGGCACTTCATGGCCCGCCTGCTTGAGCATGCGCTTCAGGTGCAACGCCATGTCGTATTCGTCGAGCACGAGACAGGACGGCGAATCGGTCAGGCGCTGGCTGACCTTGACGTCGCCGACGCGCTCGCCGAGCACGTCCTTCAGGCGTGCGACGACGCCGGCAGCGGCTTCCTCGGCCGCCTTGTGGCGCTCGCCGGCCTCGCCATCGAGCTCGAACTCGCCCTTGCCGACGTGGCGCAGCTTCTTGCCGGCGTACTCGGTGAGGTAGCCGGCCATCCATTCGTCGATGCGGTCGGACATCAGCAGCACTTCGATGCCCCTGGCCTTGAGCGCCTCGAGTTGCGGGCTGCCCTTGGCCGCCGCGTACGAGTCGGCGGTGATGTACCAGATCACCTCCTGGCCAACCTGCATGCGGCCGACGTAGTCGTCGAGGGCGACGCTCGGCGCCGCACCGTCGGACTTCGTCGAGGCGAAGCGCAGCAGCTTGGCGATGCGCTCGCGGTTCGTCGCGTCCTCGGCGATGCCTTCCTTCAGCACGCTGCCGAACGCGCTCCAGAACGTCGCGTACTTTTCGGCCTCGTCGCGGGCGATCCTGTCGAGCAGATCGAGCACGCGCTTCGTGCAGGCGCCGCGGATGCGCTCGACCTGGCGGTTCTGCTGCAGGATTTCGCGACTGACGTTGAGCGGCAGGTCGTCGGAATCGACCACGCCGCGCACGAAGCGCAGGTAGGCCGGCAACAGTTGCTCGCTGGCATCCATGATGAAGACGCGACGGATGTAGAGCTTCAGTCCCTTGCGTTCCTCGCGCGCGTTGCCGAAGTCGAACGGCGCCCTCGCCGGGACGTACAGCAGCGAGGTGAAGTTCTGGTTGCCCTCGACGCGGTTGTGGGTCCACGCCAGGGCGTCGCCGAAATCATGGCTCAGGGTCTTGTAGAAGCCCTGGTAGTCGTCGTCGCCGAGCTCGTTCTTCGGCTTCGTCCACAGCGCCGAGGCCGAATTGACCGTATCCCATTCGTCGGTCGGCTTGCCTTCCTTTTCCTTGCGCATGCGGATCGGGAAGGCGATGTGTTCGGAGTAGCGGCCGACCAGGCTGCGGATCGTCCAGTCCTGGAGGAACTCGTCCTCATCCGGCTTGAGGTGCAGGGTGACGGTGGTGCCGCGTGCCGGCAGATCGACGTCGGCGAGCGTGTACTGACCCTTGCCGTCGCTCTCCCAGCGCACACCCTGCACGGCGCCGGCTCCGCGGCTGGTCACGCTGACGCGGTCGGCGACGACGAAGGCCGAATAGAAGCCGACGCCGAACTGGCCGATCAGGTTCGCATCCGCCTTGCGCTCGCCGAGCGATTCCAGATAGCGACGGGTGCCGGAGCTGGCGATCGTGCCGAGGTTGGCGACGATCTCGTCGCGGCTCATGCCGATGCCGTTGTCGTGCACGCTGAGCGTGCGCGCCTCGCGATCGAGGCTGATCTCGATGCGCAGTTCGGGATCGTCGGCGAGCAGATCCGGTTGGGCGATCGCCTCGAAACGCAGCTTGTCGCAGGCGTCGGACGCGTTGGAAACGAGCTCGCGCAGGAAGATCTCCTTGTGCGAATACAGCGAATGGGTCACCAGATGGAGGACCTGGGCGACCTCGGCTTCGAACTTGCGGGTTTCGGTGGCGCTGCTCATGCGGGAACCTCGGCGACGTATCCTGGCCCGCGTATGGGGACGCCTGCGCGGGAAATCAACGCTTCGCCGCAGCGTCCCCGTGCGCACCCGCCGACCACCGCGAAGCGGCCAGCCAGGGCGGCAATTCTCGCCCCTCGGCGAGTGCGGAAACGGCTGCATCCGCCCCCGCCGGGCCGCCGCCCGTGCAGCGTCCGGCCAGCAGCCACCAGGCCAGCCACCAGTCGCGTTCCGTGCCGACGACGTCCGCGGGCGGTGGTGGCGCCGCCGGCGGCAGCGCGCACTCGCCGGCATTGCCTGCAAGCCACGCACGCGCAATGCATACGTGGCGGGTCAACGACGAGCGTGCTTCCAGGCCCTCGCAGGTCGGCGGCACGTAGGCGGCCAGCAGGTCGGCGGCAGCCGGGTCATCCCGCTCGAACAGCATCACGCCGAGGATGCCGGCGACCCATTCGGTACGCGAGCGCTGTTCGGCCGGCAGTGCCTCGTGCATGGCCCACGCCGCATGCGCGGCCTGCAATGCGGCATCGCGCTCACCCGCCTCGTCGCGCGCGACCGCGAGCTGGCCGAGCATGTTCACGCGCTGCGAGTGCGGTGCGCTGCCGAGCGCCTGCTCGACCATCGGCAGCAGGCGCTCGTACTCGCGTGCGGAGGCCGCCGGCCCCCGCCACGTGCGCAACAAGGATGCGCGGTTGGCCATTACATGCAGGGTTTGCGGATGCACGAGGCCATAGATGGCCTGGTGCCGCTCGATCGCCCGCTGCAAGGTCGATTCCGCCTCCCCGTGCCGACCCAGGCGGTGCAACAACAGGCCGAGGTCGTTGAGGATCACCGCCATCTTCGGATGGTTCGGCGCGATGCGCTGCTGCGCGTCCTCCGCCTCGAGCAGAACGGCAAGCGCCGCTTCGCGACGACCCTGGTATTGCAGGCTGGTCGCCAGTACGACGAGTGCATCGGGACGGATCGGCGCTTCGCGGGCACCGGCAAGGTCGATCCTCTGCAGCGCCGAGCGCGCCAATTGCTCGGCGATCGCGCTGCGGTCGAGTTCGACCTGCATCTCGGCCATGCGCACCAGCAGGTGGATGCGCTCGGCATCGGTCGATGCGAGGCCGGCGGCGAGGCCGATGCGCTCGGCTTCCTGCAACCGGCGCAGGGCTTCGGCCGGGTCGCCGCGCTCGTAGGCGAGCATGCCGCGGTCGGCGACCGCGACCACCCATTTCGCGGTCGGCACGGCGTTGCGCGCGAACGCTTCGATGGCCTGGTCGAGCGAGGATTCGGCGTCGACGAGGCTGCCGCGCTCGAGCTGTGCGCGGCCGATCATGCCGAGCATCTCGGCGAGCACGAGCGGCCGGGCGGCAAACTCCCCGCGCACGCGCGACGCTCCCGACTTCAGCAACTGCGAGGCCGGCGGATCCTGTCCTTCGGTGAAGTCGGGGTTGGCAGCGGCGAACAGGTCGAGCACGAAATCCTTCATCGCCGTGGCATGCACGGCCTGCAGACGGGCCTGTCGGGCTTGCCAGAGGGTGCCGGCGACCCCGGCCGCCAGGGTGACGACGAAGACGGCGGCAGCCGCCACGCCGACGCGGTGCCGGCTGACGAACTTGCGCAGGCGGTAACCGCGTTTCGGCGGCGTGGCCAGCAGCGGCCGGCCGGCCAGCCAGCGTCGCAGGTCATCGATGAGTTCATCGGCGGTGCCGTAGCGCTGACCCGGATCGAACGCCAGCGCCTTCAAGAGCACGCGGTCGAGGTCGTCGCGCAGCGCACGCAGGTGGCGCGTACCGGTGGCGTCGGTCGCCGCCACGCGCGACGGTTCCGGCGCATCGTGCGGGCCGGTCGCCACGCGCGGCGGCTGCCCGGTCAGCAGGCGATGAAGCAGCGCGCCGAGGCCGTGGATGTCGGTCGCCGTGGTCGGCGGCGCGTCGTTGAACTGTTCGGGTGCCGCGTACCCCGGCGTCAGCGCACGCCACTGCGGGCCGGTCGCCGGGGCGGCACCGGACACCAGGCGCGCGATGCCGAAGTCGAGCAGGCGCACCTGGCCGTCACGGTCAACGAGCACGTTGGACGGCTTGAGGTCGCGATGGATGACGAGGTTGCGGTGCGCGGCGGCCACCGCCGCGGCGACCTGCAGGAACAGGGTCACCACCTCGCGCGTGCCGGGCGCATGCCGGTCACACCAGACTTCGATGTGCACGCCGTCGACCAGCGGCATGACCAGCCATGGCGTACCGTCCTCGGCAATGCCGGCGTCGAGCAGTCCGACGACATGCGGGTGGACGATGCGCGCGAGAATGTCGGTCTCGCGGCGGAAGCCGGCCGCGCCTTCGCGACCGAGACTGTCGATGCCGAGCAGCTTGAGTGCGGCCACCTGGTTGGCGACACCGTCGATGCGACGCACGCGGTAGACCACGCCCATGCCGCCGCGGCCGAGTTCGCCTTCGATCTCCCAGCTGCCGAGGCGACGGCCCCGCAGCGTGCCGGGTGGCTCGGCCGCGGTCGCCTGCGCCCATGCCGAGACCGCATCGACGCCATCATCGAGCCAGGCATGCGGCTGCTCCACGCTGGCCAGCAGGATGTTCAGGCACGCGCGGACGTCGTCCGCCATTTCCATGCCGGCGAGCCGGTCCGCTTGCCGTGCCGGGTCGAGATCGAGCAGTTCGGCGAACAGCCGGTCCGCCGCACGCCAGGCATCGCGATCCGCCACATCCATGACCGCTCAGCCGAGCTGCGCCAGCAACATGGCACGCGCCCGTTGCCAGTGTCGATTGACCGTGCGCAGCGACTGCCCGCGCGACTCGGCCAGTTCCTCCAGGGTCATGCCGGCGAACACGCGCATCTCGACGAGCTCGCGCAGGACCGGGTCGACCGCATCGACGGCATCCAGTGCGGCGTCGATGTCGAGCAGTTCGGGAGGGCGGGAAACGACACCGTCGACGTTCATGAGGGAAACGAGATCGATGCCGGCACCGCGCTTCAGCGCCGCGCGCGCGCGTGCGCGGTCGACGAGGATCTGGCGCATCGCGCGTGCTGCGCAGGCGAAGAAATGATGGCGATCGACCAGATCGAGCCGATTCGCGTCACAGAGCTTGAGATAGGCTTCATGGACGAGGGCGGTCGCCCCGAGCGTGGTCTCGCCGGACTGCCTGGAAAGGCGTGCGGCGGCCAGCTTGCGCAGCGTCGAGTAGACCCGGGCGAACACCACGTCCAGCGAGCGGGGATCGCCGGCCCGGACGCTGCGCAAGAGTTCGGTGATGTCGCCCATGAATCCGGCCCGTAGCAGATGCCTGCACCGGTATCGTACTGCAAGCCTCCGCGATCCCCGTGCCGGAACGGGCATGCGCACGAACGAAGCTCGCGGCAGTGGGCGAGATGACGCGTCACTGCAGGAACCGGTCGATGCCGAAGCTGCCAAAGAACAGGATGTCGCGATTCTCGATCGCGCCGAGATCGTTGTTCCCCCAGGATTGGGGGACGCCGGGCACGTCGTAACCCGGCGCGGCGCGGTAGCCGTCCACATTCGCAACGACCATGTCGTCGTCGCAGAAGTCGATGGCAGGCGAACGCCCCGGCGGCACGAAGTCCGCATCCAGACGGGGATCAAGGACGATCGCACCGGGTGCCGAGTCATGCGCGATCAGGCAGGCATTGCTGTCCATCGTCGCGCCGGCGGTCGGCGTCCACACCTGCGCCCCGGGGGACCACAGGATGCTGCCCTGGGTGCGCAGGAGCCCGCCGTTCATGTGGAACAGCGTGTCGACGCTGTTGGCCAGCACCGTGTTGTAGACAAAGCGGATGCCGATGCCCGGGGCATTGCGCAGCAAGGCACCGGCATTGCTCGTGTCGGCGGTGTTCCCGGAGAAGATGCAGCGCTCGAAGATCATCTCGCTGCTGCCGGTCGCGAACGCCACCGCAGCCTTGCCGCTGTTGTAGTCGTGATTGTCTTCGAACAGCGTGCGCGAGAAGCGGAAGATGCCGCGTTGGCTGCCGGCGGCATTGCCGACGACACCGACCCCGCCGCCGGGCGTGGTAGCCGTGCCGGTATTGAAGGCGGCATTGTTGCGCACCAGCGAGCACGGCAGCTTCCGGCCGAGCCACATGCAGGGCCGGCCCGGGGAGGTGTGGTCGATCACCCAGTCCACCGCATCGGTCGAATAGAAAGCCCCGCCCTTGCCGCGTGCCTGGTTGTCCTCGACGATCGCATTGCGGATCGCGACGAAGGTGAACGGCACGCCGGTACCGGCGGCACCGGTGGCATGGATCGCCCCGCCCATGTTGGCGATGTTGTCGCTGATGAAGGTGAAGAACCGGTCGGACACCGGCGCGTTGATCGTCACCGCTCCCTGCCGGGTGTGGATCGCGCCGCCGAGTCCCGAACTGGCCGAAAATGCGCCTTCGCCGGCGACGTTGAAGAACAGGACCGCGGCGACGTCCGGGTCGACCGCGCTCGCGGGCGAAATCGTGAAGGAGGTGTTGGCGGTGGCGAGGCTGACGCCGCCGCCGTTGCCGCGGGCGAAATTGCGCTCGATCGTCCCGTTCCGCAGCAGCACGCGCGCATGATCGAGCGCGAACACGCCGCCGCCGTTGCCGAGGTTGCCGGAGCCGTCGGCGTCGTTGTTGGCAATGACCGCGCCGCCGGTCACGGTCAGCTCGGCGACGCGGCTCGACGAGGTGCCGTAGAGGCTCACGCCGCCGCCGTTCCCGGCCCGGTTCTCCTCCACCCGCGCGCCTTCGCCGAGGACGAGCGTCGAATTGAGCAGGATCAGCGCGCCGCCGCCGCCGAGTTCGTCGGCCACCCCGCCCTGGCCGCCGCGCAGGGTCAGCTGGCGCAGCTCGACCACCCGTCGCGTGTTGTTGTCGTTGATGAAGCGCAGCACGCGGCCCGGCACGTTCGGTCGCAACTCGGTGCGCTGGCCCGGTGTCGGGGCGCTGGCCGCGCAACTTGCATGACCACCCTCGATGGTGATGTCGGCCGCTGGCGCGCTCAGCGACAGCGGAGCCGTCGACAGTTCCCCCGTGCGCAGCTTGATCCGGTGCGGGCCGCCGGAGTTTGCGGCAGCCGCCGCCAATGCATCGGCCAGTGCGACATGCGAGCAATCACCAGTCGGGCCGACCGAATAGGTCGCCGCGCCGGCGAGCGGCGCGGCGGCAAGGAGGGAAAACGCGGCAAGCAGGGCAATCCGCTTCATCGACAGTCTCCGGGACGACGACGGACGTCGTTTGCCATGCCTGTTCGGGAAACGGCGCCGGAGCGTGCCATCCGCGGGAATGTCGGGACGCCGAAAACGACGAAGCCGCCTGGCGGCGGCTTCGTGGCATGGATCGGCCGGGTCGGGGCGTTGCCCCGCCGCGATCAGTCCTCGCTGCCGGAGTGGCTGAGGTCTTCCTTGATGCGCGCAGCCTTGCCCTGCAGGTCGCGCAGGTAATAGAGCTTGGCGCCGCGCACCGAGCCACGGCGCTTGACGACGACCGACTCGATCACCGGGCTGTGGGTCTGGAACACGCGCTCGACACCGGTGCCGTGCGAGATCTTGCGCACGGTGAAGGCGGAGTTGAGGCCGGCGTTCTTCTTGGCGATGACCACGCCTTCGTAAGCCTGCACGCGCTCGCGGTTGCCTTCCTTGACCTTGACGTTGACGATCACGGTATCGCCGGGGCTGAACGCCGGCAGCTTGCGGGTGATCTGGGCGGCTTCGAATTGCTGGAGGAGGTTCATGGCGTTCACCGATGTCGTCGTTTGTCTTCGTCTGCGGCCGTGGCCGCCGTGTCTATTCGTGTTCCGTTCCCGCCCGCTGCTCGCGACGGAATTCTTCCAGCAGCGCCTGCGACTCCGCATCGAGCGTCGCACGCGCCAGCAGATCCGGGCGTCGCAACCAGGTGCGTCCGAGCGCCTGCTTGCGTCGCCAGCGGCGGATCGCCGCGTGATCGCCCGACAGCAGCACGGCCGGCACCTCGCCGAACGCGTCGCTGACCGGGCGCGTGTAGTGCGGGCAGTCGAGCAGGCCGTCCGTGAAGGAGTCCTGCTCGGCGGACTGCGCGTCGTTGAGCGCGCCATCCTGCAACCGCCCGACCGCGTCGATCACGACCGCCGCCGCCAGCTCACCTCCCGAGAGCACGTAGTCGCCGATGGAAATCTCCTCGTCGACCATCGCCCCGAGCAGGCGTTCATCCACTCCCTCGTAGCGTCCGCACAGCAGGATCAAGCGCTCCCTGCGTGCGTAGTCCGCCACCTTCTCCTGCGTGAGCCGCGCACCTTGCGGGCTCGCGTAGACCACCTGTGCCGGACCTGCCGCGGCGCGCACCGCCCGGATCGCGGTCCGCAGCGGCTCGATCGCCATCAGCATCCCCGGCCCGCCACCGAACGGTCTGGAATCGACCGTGCGGTGGTTGTCGGTGGCGAAATCGCGCGGATTCCAGGTCCGCACCTCGAGCAGGCCGCGATCCTGCGCCCTGCCGACCACGCCGATCCGGGCGCAGCCTTCGATGAACTCGGGGAACAGCGTGATGACGTCGATGCGCATCGCGCGATGTTCCGTCGAGACGACCGCTAGAACTCCGGATCCCAGTCGACCGTCACGCGGCCGGCGTCGAGATCGACCTGCCGGATGCAATCCTCCAACACGAACGGCAACAGTCGCTCGCGTCCGGCATCCCGCACCACCATCACGTCGTTGGCCCCGGTGGCGAGCAGATGCGAGATCCGCCCGAGCACGACACCCTGCGTCGTGACGACCTCGAGTCCTTCGAGATCCGTCCAGTAGAACTCGCCGGCCTTCGGTCTCGGCAGCAATCCGCGGCTGATCCAGATCTCGCTGCCGACCAGCCGTGCCGCCGCGTCGCGATCCTCGACCTCCGGAAGGCGCGCGACCAGCCCCTTGCCCTGCTCCCTGCCACGGCCGCCGCGGATCTCCTGTTCGCCATCGGCGCTCTTCAGCAGCCAGGGCTGGTAACGGAAGATCTGCAGGCGCGGCTCGGTGAACGATTCAAGCTTCACCTCGCCGGCGAGGCCATGCACACCGACGATGCGACCGACCAGCAGCCTGCGGCCGGCCGGCTCCTGCATGCCGCTCAGGCAGCCTGCGACGACTTCGAGGCGAGCTTGTACAGCGCCTTGACCTTTTCGGTGAGCTGCGCGCCCTTCTCGATCCACTGCTTGACGCGCTCGGTGTCGAGCTGCAGCGGCACTTCCTTGCCGGCCGCAACCGGGTTGTAGAAGCCGACGCGCTCGATGTTGCGGCCGTCGCGCGCATCGCGCTGGTCGGCCACGATGATGTGGTAGAACGGACGCTTCTTGGCGCCGCCACGGGAAAGGCGAATCTTGACCATGGTATCTCTCTGAAAATGCAGGAACTTCCGGCACCAGCGCCGGAGGACTTCCGGGTCGGACCAAGGGAGCCGCGCATTGTAGCGGCTTTCCGGGAAAAGGGAAGCAGCAGCTAGGGGTTAGGGGCGAGGGGCGAGGGCTCGAAATCCGACGACCTGACCAAGCTTGCAAGCGTGCTGCGGGGAGGGACGGAGGGCTGTACGGAGTTCCGAAGCCGACGGCCCGCGGTTTTCGCGCCCTAGCCCCAAAACCCAAGCCCCAAAACCCAACGCCCAAATAAACAGGGAAAAAACGCCCCCCCCCCC
>ERZ795041.256-NODE-256-length-20449-cov-3.957095_pt1 | contig 20449 bp, 22 predicted proteins | sample MGYA00375125_ERZ795041 | MGnify/ENA primary metagenome ERZ795041 (study PRJEB30170, sample SAMN03074214) | activated sludge metagenome | biome: Common Effluent Treatment Plant; feature: Wastewater; material: Activated sludge; isolation source: activated biomass in...
TGCACCGGGTGACGCCGGTGACCCGCGGCATGCGCCTGGCCTCGTTCTTCTGGATCCAGAGCCTGGTCCGCGACGACGCCCGGCGTGCCGTGCTCTACCAGCTCGACAACGGCATCCGCGAGGTGGGCGCCGCCCTGCCCGACCAACCCGTGGTCGCCAGCCTGACGGGCGTGTACCACAACCTCCTGCGGCTATGGGGCGAGACGTGAGCGGACCCGGCCTGCCGCCGCCACTGGCACCGATCCCCGCGCAGATCGCCTCGCTGTCCGACTACGAGCCTTACGCGCGCGAACGCATGAGCGCTGCGACCTGGGCATGGCTGGCGAGCGGCGCCGGCGACGGCCTGACCGCTGTGGACAACATCGCCGCGTTCCAGCGCCTGCGCCTGCAGAACCGCGTGCTCGCCGACCTTGTCGGCGGCGACACCACGGTCGAACTGTTCGGACATTCGTGGCCGCATCCGATCTTCCTCGCACCGCTCGCCTACCAGCGCCTGCTCCACCCCGAAGGCGAGCGCGCCACGGCGCTGGCCGCCTCGGCGCTCGCGGCCGGCATGATCGTCAGCACCCAGGCATCGCTGCTTCTCGAGGACATTGCCGCGATCGCGCAGGCGCCGCTGTGGTTCCAGCTCTACCTGCAGGCCGATCGTGACTTCAGCCAGGAACTCGTGCGCAGGGCGGAACGCTGCGGTTATCGCGCCCTCGTCGTCACCGTCGACGCGCCGGTGGCCGGAATGCGCAATGCCGAACAGCGCGCCGGTTTCGTGTTGCCGCCGGGCATCGAAGCGGTGAACCTGCGCGGCATGCCGCCGGCCACGCCATTCACGGCCCGCGCCGGCGAAACGACCCTGTTCGACAGCCCGCAGATCGCCGCCGCTGCGCGCTGGCCGGACCTCGAATGGCTGCGCCGGCAGACCTCGCTGCCGGTGCTGCTGAAAGGCGTGCTGCGCGCGGACGATGCCGCGCGTGCGGTCGCCGCCGGCGTTGACGGTCTGATCGTGTCGAACCATGGCGGTCGCGTCCTCGACGGCCTGCCGGCCACGATCGACGCCTTGCCGGCCGTGGCTGCGGCGGTCCGGGGCAGGATCCCGCTGCTGCTCGACGGTGGCATCCGGCGCGGCACCGACGTGCTGAAGGCACTCGCCCTCGGCGCCCGCGCCGTGCTGGTCGGGCGTCCTTTCGCCTGCGCACTCGCCTGCGCCGGCGCTCCCGGCGTCGCCCATGTCGTGCACCTGCTGCGCACCGAACTCGAAATGGCGATGGCGCTGACCGGCTGCCGCAACCTCGCCGCCATCGACCCCTCGGTGCTCTGGCCGCCGCGCTGAGGTCTTTCACGGCTGCGTGCCGACCGCGGCCGCCGAAGCCGTCATCGCCGACCAAGGTCGAGTCGACCCGCAGCGATCGAACCGGCACGCTGGTCATACCGGCTTCCCGCCCGCGCGGGATCGGCGGAAACTTGCGCCTGCTCCGACCCGCCGGCCTGCACTTGCCCAGAGGAAGCCGCCCAACCCATGCGCATCGGCCTGCTCGCCGACCTGCACGCGAACCGCGAAGCGGTCGAAGCCTGTTTCCAGGCCCTGCGGGAAGCGGCCTGCGACCGCTACGTGTTCCTCGGCGATCTGGTCGGCTACGGCGCCGATCCGGCATGGGTCGTCGATTTCGTCCGTGCGCAGGTCGATGCCGGTGCGATCGCCGTGCTCGGCAACCACGACGATGCCGCCGTCGCCGCGACGGCCGGCGGCGCGATGAACGCCCGGGCCGAGGCGGCGATTGCATGGACGTCGACGCAACTCGACGCCGGGCAGCACGCCTTCCTGCAAGCCCTGCCGTTGTCGGTCAGCGAGGAAGACCGCCTGTACGTGCACGCCAACGCGTGGGCCCCCGCCGCCTGGGGCTACGTCGGCAACGCGCTCGCCGCGGCCCGCAGCATGGCCGCGACGCCGGCACGGCTGACGTTCTGCGGGCACGTGCACGAGCCCGCCCTGTATCACGCACTCGACGCCAGCGCCCATCGTTTCGCGCCGAAACCCGGGGTTTCCATCCCGCTGCCGCAAACGCGCCGCTGGCTGGCGATTCCCGGCTCCTGCGGACAACCGCGCGACCACGATCCCGCTGCCGCCTGCGCGTGGTTCGATTGCCGGAGTCGCGCGCTGACCTTCCTGCGCGTGCCCTACGACCACGAACGCGCCGCGGCGAAAATCCGCGCGGCCGGACTGCCCGAGGCGTTCGCCTCGCGCCTTGCGAGCGGAACCTGAGCCGTGCCGATCGACCTGCGCCCCGGGCTCGACATCGGCGGTTACACCCTCGTCGAACCCTTGCACGCAGGCGGCATGGCCACGCTCTGGCGCGTCTCGCATCCGCAGCAGGCATTCCCGCTGCTCGCCAAGCTGCCGAACATCGGCTATGGCGAAGGCGTGAGCCGCATCGTCAGCTTCGAAGTCGAACGCATGCTGATGCCCTCGCTGTCGGGTCCGCACGTGCCGCGCTTCGTCGCCAGCGGCGAGACCGGCGACCAGCCCTGGCTGGTCATGGAACGGGTCAGCGGCGAAACCCTGCAACCGCTGCTCGAACAGACCCCGCTCGCCGCCGAACGCGTCGCCGCACTCGGCGCAGCGGCGGCACTCGCCCTCGACGACCTGCATCGCCAGCACGTCGTCCATCTCGACATCAAGCCCGGCAACCTGCTGCTGCACGTCGATGCGCAGGGCCATGAACGCATCGTCCTGCTCGACTTCGGCCTGTCCCACCACGCCCATCTTCCCGACCTGCTCGGCGAGCAGTTCAGCGAACCGATGGGCACTGCGCCGTACATGGCCCCCGAACAGGTGCTCGGCGTGCGCAACGATCCGCGCAGCGACCAGTTCGCCCTCGGTGCGACCCTCTACTACCTCGCCACCGGCGAAACCCCGTTCGGCGCACCGACCAGCGACGGCGGCCTCCGGCGTCGCCTCTACCAGCCGCCGCGACCGCCGCGCGAGCTGCAACCGTCGATGCCGCGCTGGCTGCAGGAGATCATCCTGCGCTGCCTCGAGGTCGATCCCGACGACCGCTACCCGACCGCGGCCCAGCTCGCCTTCGACCTGCAGCATCCCGAACAGGTCGTGCTGGGCGAACGCGCCGAGCGCATCCGCGACGACGGCATGCTCGGCAGCGCGAAACGCTGGTTGCGCGGCTTCCGCCTCGACGCGGAAGAACTGCGTGCACGGCAGGCCCGCGACGAACTGCGGCCGCCGCTGATCGTCGTCGCCGTCGACCTCAAACAGGGCGATCCGGCGCTCGACACGGCCCTGCTCGACGTCACCCACCGACTCGTGGAAACCGCACCGAACGCACGCCTCGCCTGCCTCACGGTCCTGCGCGTCGCGCGCATCGGCATGGACACCAACATCGACGTCGAAGGCCGCAACCGCCACGTCAAGCGCCTGATCGCCCTGCGCCACTGGGCGCGGCCGCTCGGCCTGACCGAACAGCGCATCACTTTCCACGTCCTCGAATCCGCCGACATCGCCGAGGCGATCATCGACTACGCCCGCAACAACGCCATCGACCACATCGTCATGGGCGCACGCGGCATCACCGGCATGCGCCGCCTGCTCGGCAGCGTCTCCGCCCGCGTCGTCGCCGAGGCGAACTGCACGACGACGGTGGTGCGCGCGGCACGCCACGAGGCCGCAGCGGATGCCATGGATACGGCCGGGCGCAAAGAGGAGTAGTGCTCTTCCCTTCTCCCTCCGGGAGAGGGTCGAAGCCGCCCTCTGGCGGCTGAGGGAAGGGCGGATGAGGGTACGGCGGCATCGAACCGCTGCCACTGTGCCGTACTCTCACCCCAACTCCTCTGCCGAAGGGAGAGGGGCTTCAAAGCCGAGCGCCGCAAAGGTCAACCATGTCCGATGTGAACCGTCCAGCCGATCGGCGCCTGCACGCCCGAGTCGCCGGAAATCCCGGCGTGCGCTATTTCCGCGGACGCGCCCGCACCGTGCCTGCGTAGAAGACGTTGAACGGATGCGCTTCGTAGACGAAGGTTCCTGCGCTCACGGACGCATCGGCATCCATCATGGCCTTCACCGCGACGATGTCCTCCGCCGCGAGGACGACCAGTCCCTTGTCGGAATAGCGGGCGCCCATGACGAGGGCGCCGGCATCGCGCAGGCGCTTGAGGTTGGCCGAGTGCTCGCGGAAGAAAGCCTGCTCCTGCGCCGGTTTCGCCGCATCCCAGTTCGGACCCGTCTTGATCTCGACGGCAAACAGCGGCCGTTCGTCTACGCCGTCGGCCACGACCGCGGCGGGCATCTGGGCGAAAGCCGATGCGGCGAGGAAACATGCCAGAGCAGCGGACAGCAGACGGGCGGGCATCACGTGTCTCCGGCGCGTAGCGTTCGCACGATGGCTTGCGAGCCTACGCCATCCGCGTCCCGTCCGGCACCGGTCGCTCGATCGTCGTGATGACGACGCCGTCGTCGGTCGGGAATCCGGTCAGCAGGAACTGCGAGCGGAACGGGCCGATCTGTTTTTCCGGGAAATTGATGACGCCGACGATCTGGCGGCCGACGAGGTCCTCGGCGCGATAGAGGTGGGCGATCTGCGCGCTGGTCTTCTTCTCGCCGTGCGGACCGAAGTCGGCCCAGACCTTCCACGCCGGCTTGCGGGCTTCCGGGAACGGCTCGACGCGGTTGATGGTGCCGTCTACGAGCAACACCTTTTATAAATCGTCCCTGGTGATCGTCGACGACGATGCGTCCGTACTCACGGCTTCGCCGCCGTGTCGCGGCTCAGGCCGACCTGCACCCAGCCGAGATTGAGACCGATGCTGCTCGCTTCGGGATTCGCCCAGGCATAGGCCACGGCATGGCCGCCGGCATCCTCGACCAGCGAGAGTTTCAGTACCGGCGTGCTGCCGTCGCGATAGGTCAGGCGTTCGAGCTGCAGCGACCAGCCCGACGGCTTGCCGTCGCGCCAGTGGATCGCAGCGCGTCCACCTTCGTTGCCGATGCGCAGGTCCTTGTTCATGTGCCAGTCCGCGCTGTCCATGGTGGCCTTGTCGCCGGCGCCGTTGACCGCCGCCCAGCCGCTGAACCACTGCACGCGCCGCGCCTCGGCGCGGGCACCCTCGCCGCGCGCCTGGTCGGCGAACCGGCGCACGCGCAGCCATTCGCCCTCGTGGGCGATCGCCAACGGCAGCAGCGCGGCCTCGCCGCCGATGCCGGGCGCGATGGTGGCGCAGCCGCCGGCATCCGCCGCGACTGCAAATCCCGTCGCGCTGCGTGTGCCGCGCAGCGCGCAGGCGTCGAGCGCGACCCATTGCGCGGCATCGAAGCGCTTGTCGAGCGGCGCGTCGGCAACGAGCGGACGATGCGGCGTCAGCACGAGGTTGCCGTCGGCGACGCTGTCGATGCGCAGCAGCCAGGTCGCTTCGAGGGTCGTCGTCGCGCGCAGCCGCGTGCGCCAGGCAAGCCAGCCCTCGCGCGGCAGCGCATCGACGCGGAATCCGACCGCGGGCGGCGCGCTCGTACCGGCCGACCACACCTGTTCGTGGTTGTCGTAGTCGCCGGCCAGCGCGGCACGCAGGTCGCCGGTTGGCAAGGCCGCCGTCGTGTCGGGGCGCGTCGTGCGCTGGCACGCGGCGACGAGCAGCACGGCCAGCAGGAGCAAGGCGATTCGCAAGAAAGGGTACGGTTTCATCGGGCAAGGATAGACCGGCGCAGGGATTGGGCGATATACGGCACGCCCCTGCGCATCCGCCACGGCTATCCTCGCCGGCGTATCCGGGGAGGTCCGATGAGCGAGGAGATCCTGCGCGCCGACGCGCGCCTGCGCCGCATCACGTGGATCGCGCTCGCGGTCGCCGTGGTCCTCTGCATCGTCATCGTGATCGCCTTCGGGCGTTGGCTCGCCGGCACCCACTTCGACATGCCGGTCGAGATGCTGGCGAAAACAGTCCGCCGCTTCATCGCACTCACGACGACGGGCATCGCCCTCTGCCTTGCCATCCTCGCCTGGCTTGCCGTGCGTGCGGGGCGGCGCACCGGGCAGGCCCGGCAATGGCCGTTGCCCGGCGCGCGCGTCATCCGCGACACCCCGATCCGCCGCGGCGAAGCGGCACAGCGCATCGGCCGCCGCTTGCAGGCGCTCGCGCTCGTCCTGCTCGTGTTTGCCGTGGCCTGCGCGGTGTTGAGCCTGCGCCTGCTGGCCTGAGAAAAAGCCGCAACCGTCAGATCGCCTGCACGCGCAGGCGTCGCCCCTTGATGCCGCCGCTGCGCAGGCGTTCGAGCGCCTGCTTCGCCTGCTCGCGGCGGATGCCGACATAGCTGCGCGTCGGGAAGATCGTGATGCGGCCGACCACATCGCCGGCGAGACCGGCCGTGCCGGTCAGCGCGCCGAGGATGTCGCCGGGGCGCAGCTTGTCCTGGCGGCCGGCATCGATGCGCAGGGTCTGCATCTGCGCCGGCGCGGCGCGTGCCGAAGGCGCCGGGCGTGGCAGGTCGATCCACGGCAGGGCCCGACCGCAGCGCGCTTCGAGTGCGTGCGCGCGCGCCATCTCGGCCGGGGCGACGAGGCTGACGGCCCGACCGCTGCGACCGGCACGACCGGTGCGGCCGACGCGATGGCGATGCACGTCGGCATCGCTGGCGAGTTCCCAGTTGAGCACCAGCGGCAGGTCCTCGATGTCGAGGCCGCGCGCGGCCACGTCGGTGGCAACGAGCACGCTGCAACTGCGGTTGGCGAAGCGCACGAGGGTTTCCTCGCGCACGCGCTGGTCGAGATCGCCGTGCAGCGGCAGTGCGGCGAATCCGCGCCGTGCGAGTCCTTCGGCGAGGTCGTCGACTTCGCGCCGCATGTTGCAGAAGACGAGGGTGGAGGGCGCCGCCTCGGCAAGCAACACGCGTTCGCAGGCGTCGAAGCGGCGTGCCGGATCGATCTCGATGAAGGCCTCGACGATGTCGTCGTCGGCGTCCTCGGCGCGGATGATCAACTCGACCGGCGTGCGCTGCAGGGCGCGGCTGCTGGCACGCACGGCCTCCGGCAGGGTCGCCGAGAACAGCAGGGTCTGGCGGCCCGCGGGGGTGAGTGCAGCGATCCGCTCGATCGGCGGCTGGAAGCCCATGTCGAGCATGCGGTCGGCCTCGTCGAGCACCAGCACACGCACCTCGCCGAGCGCCAGCACGCCGTTCTCGACCAGTTCCTCGATGCGTCCCGGCGTGCCGACGACGACATGCGGCGCATGCACGAGCGAGGCAAGCTGCGGGCGCAACGGAATGCCGCCGCACAGGGTCAGCAGCTTGAGGTTCGGCAGGAACCGGGCCAGCGCGCGCAATTCGCGCGAGACCTGATCGGCCAGTTCCCGGGTCGGGCAAAGCACCAGCGCCTGCACATGGCTTGCCGAAGTGTCGATGCGTGCGACCACGCCGAGACCGAAGGCGATCGTCTTGCCACTGCCGGTGCGCGCCTCGGCAATGACGTCATGGCCGGCCAGCACCTCGGGCAGCGCCGCGGCCTGCACCGGGGTCATGGCGGTGTGGCCGAGCGCGTCCAGCGCGCGCACCAGGGCCGGGTCGAGCGGCAGGGTCGAAAAGGCAGTCATGCGCACATGATCGCATGCCCCGGGCACGCGCCCCGCGCAGGCACCGCTCAGTCGCCCGTCAGCAGCAGCGGCCACAGGCTCAGCGCGATCACGCCAGCGATCGCGGCGAGGATCAGCAGCACGCGCAACGGCTGTTCGCGCCATTGCGAGCGCCAGGTGGGCGCGCTGCCGTCGCGGCGTGCCTCCTCCCAGGCGGCGCGCATGCGTGCGCGACGCTCGCCCTGATAGGTCGCCAGCAAGGCACGCGCGTGCGCGGCGGCGTCCTTGTCGCGGACCCACAGGGCGCCGGCGGAGATGCCCCAGCGGTTCGGCGCCGTCTCGTACCAGTCGATGCCGTTGGCCTGCAGCAACGCGCGGACTTCGTCGGCCTCGTCGTCGGGCACGTGACGCAGGTTGAGGATGAGGTTCTGCATGGAGCGATGGTACCGCGCGCGGCTTGCGCCCTGACGGCGGACGATGCCGCGGACCCGCAGAGATCAGGTTTTCGCGGCGGGAGGCGTATCGAAGCGGTCGACGATGCGCGGCATGACGCCGAACACGACCAGCGCGAACACCGTGCAAAGCACGGCGGAGATTTCCTGGCCGAGCCCGGCGGTCATGCCGATCGCCGAGGTCATCCAGATGCCGGCGGCGGTGGTCAGTCCCTTGACGCGGCTCTCATTGTCGCTCTTGAGGATCGTGCCGGCGCCGAGGAAGCCGACGCCGGTCACCATGCCCTGGATGATCCGGGTCAGTTCTGCCGCCTGCACGCCGATCTGCAAGGGAATGGCGACGAAGATCGCCGAGCCGAGTGCGACCAGCATGTGGGTGCGCACGCCGGCGGCCTTGCCCTGGTGCTCGCGCTCGAAACCGAGCACGGCGCCGAGCAGCGCGGCCAGCAGCAGGCGCACGGACAAGCGCGTCATTTCGGCGACGTCGGTGATGTCGGCGAATTCGGCGGCGATCGTGTTGCCGATCTCTTGCAATACGCCCGCCATGCGCCAATCCTCTGCGACCCTCGCCGGACGACCCGGCGCGGTGAGCATAGGCAGCCCACGCTGAATGCATGCCCCGAGGAACCCCGCCACGGAGCCGCTGGCGACGCCCGCGAGCACCGTGCACCTGCGCCCCGGCAATTGGGCCACGCTGTTCGATGCCGTTTGTGCGCACTTCCCGCGCATTCCGCCGGACACCTGGCGCGAGCGCTTCGCCCGCGGACGCGTGCTCGACGAGGACGGCCTGCCGTTCGCCGCGGAGCATCCGTATCGCGCGGGAATGCGCGTGCACTATTTCCGCGAAGTCGACGCGGAGTCGCCGATTCCGTTCGCCGAATCGATCGTGCACGCGGATGCGGACCTCGTCGTCGCCGACAAGCCGCACTTCCTGCCGGTGGCGCCGAGCGGCCGGCATGTCGCCGAAACCCTGCTCGCCCGCCTGGTGGCACGGCTCGACAATCCGCATCTGGTACCGCTGCACCGCATCGACCGCGACTCCGCCGGCCTCGTGCTGTTCTCCGCCAATCCGGCAACGCGGGCGCGATACCAGGCCCTGTTCCGCGAGCGCGCGATCGAGAAGTCCTACGAAGCGCTTGCCGCGCCGTTGCCGGATTTCGCCTTCCCGCTGGTGCGGCGGACGCGAATCGTCGCCGGCACGCCGTTCTTCCGCATGCGCGAAACCGCCGGCGCGGCCAACAGCGAGACGCACATCGGGGTGATCTCGCGCGAGGCCGCCCGCTGGCGCTACGCGCTGCAGCCGGTCAGCGGACGCAAGCACCAGTTGCGCGTGCACATGGCCGCGCTGGGTGCAGCGATCGAGAACGACCCGTACTACCCCGAACTGCACACGGTCGATCCAGCCGATTTCTCGCGGCCGTTGCGCCTCGTCGCACGCGCCCTCGCCTTCGAAGATCCGCTCGACGGTCGCCGGCGACGCTTCGAGAGCGGCATCGCGTTGTAGAATGCCGGCCTTTTTCGCGGGTGCCGAGCGCCCGACAGCGGAGGCCGCATGCAAGCCGATCAGGTCAGGGCCGTCATCACCGGCGGTGTTTCAGGGCTCGGCCATGCCGTGGCCCGCCAATTCGTCGCCCACGGCGGCAAGGTCGTGCTGTTCGACGTCAACGACGACAAGGGCGCCGCCGCGGTCGCCGACCTCGGCGCCGGCCACGCGCATAACCTGCGCACCGACGACACCGACGAGGCCGCCGTGGCGGCCAACATGGCCGCGGCGAAGGCCCGCCTCGGCGGCCTCAATGTCGCCGTCAACTGCGCCGGCATCCTCGGCGCCGGCCGCGTCCTCGGCCGCGAGGCGGCGATGCCGCTCGACCAGTTCCGCACCACCGTGATGGTCAACCTCGTCGGCAGCTTCAACGTCGCCAAGTCCGCCGCCGATGTCATGCAGGCCAATGCGGTCGGCGAGGACGGCGAGCGTGGACTCATCGTCAACACCGCCTCGGTCGCCGCCTTCGACGGCCAGATCGGCCAGGCCGCCTATTCCGCCTCGAAGGGCGGCGTGGTCGGCATGACCCTGCCGATGGCACGCGAACTCGCCCGCTTCGGCATCCGCGTGATGACGATCGCCCCCGGCATCTTCTGGACGCCGATGGTCGACGGCATGCCGGCCGCGGTGCAGGAATCGCTCAACGCCTCGATCCCGTTTCCCTCGCGCCTCGGCCAGGCCGACGAATTCGCCTCCCTCGTCGCCCACATCGTCGGCAACCGCTACCTCAACGGCGAAACGATCCGCCTTGACGGCGCGGTGCGCCTCGCTCCGAAATAACCAGCCCGCAACGCGCGGCATTTCGACGTTCCAGCATCCACGGCAGCCGATTCCATGAAAGCCTCCGACATCAAGAAGGGCAACGTCGTCGAACACGACGGCAAGGTCTATCAGATCCGCGACATCGAGCGCAGTTCGGCGCAAGGTCGCAGCGGCAACGTCACCTTCCGCTTCATCATGTACAGCGTGCCGGGCGGCAACAAGCTCGACATCTCGCTGCGCTCGGACGACGACCTCAAGGAAACCGAGCTGACCCGCCGCCCGGTTTCGTTCTCGTACAAGGACGGCGATGCCTTCGTGTTCATGGACAACGAGGACTACACGCAGTACACGCTCGACGCCTCTGCCGTCGGCGACGCCGCCGGCTACATCGTCGACGGCATCGAGGGCTGTCATGTGCAACTCATCGACGACGCCCCGGTCGCCCTGCAGCTGCCGCAGAGCGTGATCCTCGAGATCGTCGAAACCGCACCGGAACTGAAGGGCGCCAGCGCAACCAAGCGCACCAAGCCGGCCAAACTCTCGACCGGCATCGAGGTCCAGGTGCCCGAGTACATCAGCAACGGCGAGAAGGTGTGGATCAACACCACCACCGGAGAGTTCTCCGGCAGAGCCTGAAACGGGTTATCGAACGCGTTGCGATCCAGCGACGGCTGCCCGCCTTGATCGAACGCGGGGCGAAGGGACAGCTGGCGTTTTCGCAAGAATGCGACGCTGCGATCCGGAAAAGCGCATGCCTGTCCCTTCGCCCCGTGAAGCGGGGAGAAGGTGGTGCGGCAGCACCGGATGAGGGGCGGTGGGAGCCGCGGACATGCACACCGCTGGAAGCAGGCGGATGCGCCGCAAAGCATTTCGCAAGCAGGAACCCGATGCGGTTGCAGCACCGCAGAATGCAAAGAGCCGCCCCTCATCCGCGGCTGCCGCCGCACCTTCTCCCCGCTGGCGCGGGGCGAAGGGACAGCTGGCGTTTTCGCAAGAATGCGGCGTGACAATCCGGAAAAGACGCATGCCTGTCCCTTCGCCCCGTGAAACGGGGAGAAGGTGGTGCGGCAGCACCGGATGAGGGGCCGTGGGAGGTGGGGTGGGCCTTCTCTCCACTGCGCGGGGCGAACGACGGCGGGTGCTGCTCAGCGCACGCCGGGTGCGGGTGACGAATGCGCGTGGCGGGTGAAAGCCGGGTTCAAGCACCTCGCGCCAGCCACCGCCGGGCCATGCGTCGCAGGGATTCGTCGGCTTCGGCGTCGGCGGCGAGGTCGGCGATGTCCTTCCAGGCCAGGTCGAGCGATTCTTCGCCGACGATGAACGCCTCGTGCGTGGTCGCGCACACGACGTGGCGCACGTCGTAGTGCCAGTGGCCGGGTTCGTTGCCGCGTTCGGGGATCCAGTGGCGGTCGATGTCGAAGATCGCCGGTTCGACCACGAGGCCGCGCAGGCCCGATTCTTCCTCGGCTTCGCGCAGGGCGACGCGCGCCAGGTCGCGCTCGCCGTCGGCGTGGCCGCCAAGTTGCAGCCAGCGTCCGAGCTTGCGGTGATGGGTCAGCAGGACGCGCCGGCCGTCGGCGCTGACCAGCCAGGCCGAGCCGGTGAAGTGGCCTTGCAGGCGAGCGCGCAGGAACGGGTCATCGGGGTCGTCGAGCAGGACGAGGAAGGCGTCGATCTCGCTGTCGGCGGCGGCAGCGCAGGCACGCAGCCGGACCAATGCTTCCCGCAGATCGCCGGGAACGGGGGTCGCGGAATCCTGGACGGGCATCGGAAAATCCTGCGGTTGGGGATGGACCGGCGCGCGCCAATCCCGATTCGCGGCGCTTGTGCGCCCGACGGCGGACCCGTTAAGGTCCGCAGGTCTTGCGGGCCGGCATCCGAGCCACGGGTTCAGCAAGTCGAACAACCGGGGAGGATGCAATGTTATTTTGGCGCGTCAAGCCGCTCGACAAGATTCTCGAAACCGCAGGCAAGAAAGCGCTGGTACGCCAATTGGGCGGATTCCAGCTGACGATGCTCGGCATCGGCGCGATCATCGGCACCGGCATCTTCGTGCTGACCGCCGAAGCGGGCCAGAAGGCCGGCCCCGCGATGATGATCGCCTTCGTCATCGCTGCGGTGGTGTGCGCACTGGCCGCCCTCGCCTACTCCGAACTGGCCTCGATGGTGCCGGTGTCGGGCTCGGCCTACACCTACACCTATGGCGTGATGGGCGAAGCCCTGGCCTGGGTCGTCGGCTGGGCGCTCGTGCTCGAGTATGCGGTCGCCGCCGGTGCGGTGTCGGTCGGCTGGTCGGGTTACATGAACGGCCTGCTCGCCAGTGGCGGCATGGAGCTTCCCGCCGCACTCAAGACCGGGCCGATGGACGGCGGCAGCTTCAACCTGCTCGCCTTCATCATCGCCCTCGTGGTCACCTTCCTGCTCGTCATCGGCACCTCGAAGTCGGCCAAGGTCAATGCCGTGCTCGTGCTGATCAAGGTCGCCGCCCTGACCGCCTTCGTCATCATCGCGGTGCCGGCGGCCCAGGACGCCAATTTCGAACCGTTCTTCCCGACCGGCTGGGGCAGCCCGCTCGGCGGCATCGGCGTGCTCGGTGCGGCGGCGTCGATCTTCTTCGCCTATGTCGGCTTCGATGCGGTCTCCACGGCGGCCGAGGAAACCCGCAACCCGAACCGCAACATTCCGATCGGCCTGATCGGCTCGCTGCTGGTCTGCACGATCTTCTATATGCTGGTCGGTTATGGCGCGGTCGGAGCCAACGGCTCGCAGCCGATGTTCGGCGCCGACGGCGTGGCCCTGCATCCCGGCACGCCGGAAATGGCGGCGGCCTGCGCCGGCAGCGACGCCCTCGTCTGCAGCAAGGAGCCGCTCGCCCATGTGCTGAGGGTGATGGGCTTCGCCGGCGTCGGCAATCTCATCGGCCTGGCCGCGGCGCTCGCGCTGCCCTCGGTCATCCTGATGATGATCTACGGCCAGACCCGCATCTTCTTCACGATGTCGCGCGACGGCCTGCTGCCGGAATTCCTTTCCAAGGTACATCCGAAGTTCCACACGCCGCACGTCGTCACCGTCATCACCGGCGTGTTCGTCGCCTTCTTCGCGGCCCTGTTTCCGGTCGGCATCCTCGCCGACATCTCGAACTCGGGCACGCTGTTCGCCTTCATCGCGGTGACGGCATCGGTGATGATCCTGCGCAAGACCGACCCGGGGCGCCACCGCCCGTTCCGCACGCCGATGATCTGGCTGATCGGCCCGCTGGCCATTGCCGGCTGCCTGCTGCTGTTCCTCAACCTGTCGCTCTACACGATCGCGCTGTTCTTCGGCTGGGCCATCGTCGGCATCATCGTCTATGCCCTGTACGGCTACCGCAACAGCGATCTCGGCCGCGGCCTCAAGAGCTCCGGCGGACCGAAGATCGACGCCGAACCGCCATTCCACGAAGGCCCGCAGGCCTGAGCGTCAAGTGCCCGCCGATGGCAAGGTCCAAGCGACCCTGCCATCGGCGGGCCGCACGGGATCCACCGCCGCACGAAACCCGTTGCCGGCCATCGCCCCGGACCCGGGGCCGACGCCCGCCGGTGCGGCGGCAAGGCATCCGCCGCACGAGTGCTATTCGGTCGACTCCGTTGCCGCACCGGCGGAACCGTCATCCGCCGCGGATCCGGCTCCGGCGACACCGAGCAGGTGCGCCGGCAGGCTCTTCTTCACCGACGCGATCTCCGCCAGGCTCTGCACCTGCAGCAGCACGCTGCCCTTGCCGCCTTCGGTGAGGCGCCGCAACGCGCTGGCATGTGCACGCTGGGCCTTGTCGAGCTGGCCGCCGAGGGCTTCGAGTTCGTCGACCAGCAGGGCGAAGTTGTCGTGCAGCTGGGCGGCGCGACGGGCGATCTCGTCGGCTTTCAGATTGCGCCGCTCGATGCGCCAGAGGTGGGCGACCGTGCGCAGGGTCGCCAGCAGGGTGCTCGGGCTGACCAGCGAGACGTTGCGCGCGAGCGCGTAGCCGTAGAGGTCGCCATCGAGGCGCACGGCCTCGATGAAGGCGGCCTCGATCGGCACGAACATCAGCACGAAATCGAGCGTGAGCACGCCGTCGATGCCGGCATAGTCGCGGGTCGACAGGCCATCGATGTGGCGGCGCAGGGACGCCAGGTGTTCGCGCAGCGCGGCATCACGTTCGGCCGGCTCGGCGGCGGCGACGGAACGCTCCCAGGCGACCAGCGAGAGCTTGGCGTCGATGACCACAACCTTGTCCTCCGGCAGGCGCACGAGGGCGTCGGGTCGCTGGCGGCGGCCCTCGCCATCGGTGAAGCTCGACTGCAGGTCATATTCGCGCCCGGCCTGCAGGCCCGAGGACTCGAGCACGCGCTCGAGCACCATCTCGCCCCAGGCGCCCTGTGCCTGGCTGTCGCCCTTGAGTGCGCGGGTGAGATTGATCGCTTCCTCGCTCATGCGCTGGTTGAGGTCCTTCAACGAGCGGATTTCCTGCGTCAGCATGCCGCGTTCGCGCTGGTCGCTGGCGTGGGTCTGCGTGATCGACTCGCGGAACTCCTTTAGCTGGACCTTGAGCGGATTGAGCAGACCGCCGAGTTGCTCCACGCTCTGTTCGCGGAAGCGCTCGGCCTTGGCCTCGAGGATCTGCTGGGCAAGATTCTGGAATGCCTCGCGCAGGCGCAGGTCGGCCTGTTCCAGCAGGGCGAGCTTGTCGGCCGCCGCACGCGCCTGCTCGGTACCGGCGGCCACCGTGCTGGCGTGGCGTTCACCGAGTTCGCGCAGGGCGCGCGTGGCGCTGGCCTGCTGCGCATCGAGCTCGGCCACGCGCGCACGCAGCTGTTCGATCTCGGCCTTGCGCTCCGCCGCCACCGCCAGCGCGGCCTGTTGCCGCTGCTCGGCGACATCGCGGTCGCGGTCGAGGCGTTCGAGCTGCGCGTTGCGGTCGTCGAGCTGGCGCTGCCTGCCGTCACTTTGCTCGCGCAAGGCGGCGAGTTCCGGTTCGATGCGCAGGCGCGCCTGTTCGGCCGCCGCGCGGGCCTGGCGCCGGCCCAGCCAGAAGAACAGCAGCGCAGCGAGCACGAAACCGGCACAGGCGGCGACGACGACAACGGGATCGAGAGCTGCAGGCATCGGTCTCCACCGGCACGGAACGAAGCCGTGATGATCGCAGACCGCGTCGCAGCGTGCGCGACCCGGTCCGGCCGAGTCGCGTATAGTCGCCTCCCCTCCGTTTGGATGGCCATCTGCCGGATGACCGCGACTGCCCCGCTTCCGTACGACCCCGCCCGCCTGCGCGATTGCGCCGAAACCATCGCCGCCGCCGGACGCGAACTGGCCGCACGCGGCTGGACGCCGGCAACGAGCAGCAACTTCTCGATGCGTCTGGATGCCGGCCACGCGGCGGTGACGGTGTCCGGCCGCGACAAGGGCCGCCTCGGCAGCGACGACGTCATGGTCGTCGACCTCGACGCCCGTCCGGTCGGCACCGATCGGCGGCCTTCGGCCGAGACCGCCCTGCACACGCAGATCTATCGCCGTTTCCCGGCCGTCGGTGCGGTCCTGCACACGCATTCACGCGCACAGAGCGTCGCTTCCCGGCTGTATGCGCGCGAGGGCCTCGTGCGCTTCGAGGGCTGGGAGCTGCAGAAGGCGATTTCCGGCTACACCACGCACGAGAGCGTGCTCGACCTGCCGGTGTTCCCGAACACCCAGGACATGGCCGAACTGGTCGCCCGCGTCGACGCCTGGCTCGACGCAGGCAAGCCGCTGCACGGCTATCTGATCGACGGCCACGGCATCTATGCCTGGGGCGTTGACATGGCCGAAACCCGGCGCCATATCGAGGCGTTCGAGTTCCTGCTCGAATGCGAACTGGACCTGAGGAGGTTGTCGACATGAGCCGCTTGAGCATCTTCCGCGAGGACCACGGCGAGACCCCGCTGGCCACGTACACGGAGTTCGCCGACATCGCCCGCGAACTTGCCGCCGCCGGCGTGCGCTTCGAACGCTGGGAGGCCAACCAGCCGATCGCGCCCGGCGCGAGCCAGGATGAGGTCATCGCCGCCTACCGTGCCGACATCGATCGGCTGATGCGCGAGGAAGGCTACAAGACGGTCGACGTCGTCAGCCTGACGCCGGAGCATCCCGATCGCGCGGCGTTCCGCGCGAAGTTCCTCAGCGAACACACGCATGCGGAAGACGAGGTGCGCTTCTTCGTCGCCGGCGCCGGCCAGTTCACCCTGCACCTCGGCGACAAGGTGTACGACGTGCTTTGCGAGCAGGGCGACCTGATCGGCGTGCCGGACGGCACCCGCCACTGGTTCGACATGAGCGAATCGCCGTACTTCGTCGCCATCCGCCTGTTCAACAACCCGGCGGGCTGGGTGGCGGACTTCACCGGCGATGCCATCGCCGAGCGCTTCCCGCGCATGCAGCCGCATGCATCGGCGACGGCGGCGGCGGCCTGATTGCGCGCCTGCTTGCCGGCGCAGGAAAACCCGGAGCGCGCCCCCCCCAAAGGGGGGAAGGGCGTGTGTTCGTCTTTTTTTTAAACTCGTGCGCGCCCCTCTCTTTGGGGGTTTTGGCCCCCGCTCCTCCGGACCGAACGGTAGGTTGCGGCCGGAAACGGTGGAACCTGCCGGAATGCGCTGGAATCCCGGCGAAATTCCGTGTCACGAATCATGAAGACGCAAAACGGCGGCAATAGCGGCCATCCGGCCGGCGAATTCGTCGGCCGGATCGCCGGCACCTGCTAATCTCGGCCTCTCGCTGCACGGAATTTTCACGATGACGATTCGCGCGATCCTCACCGACATCGAAGGCACCACGAGTTCGATCCGTTTCGTCAAGGACGTGCTGTTCCCGTTCGCCCGCGAACGCCTGCCGGCCTTCGTGGTCACCCATGCCGACAGGCCCGAGGTGCAGCACTGGCTGCACGAGGCCGCCCGCGAAGCCGGACTCGTCTCGGCGAGCGAGCAGGAGCTCATCGAAATCCTGATCGGCTGGATCGATGCCGACCGCAAGTCGACCGCGCTGAAGGCGCTGCAGGGCATGATCTGGGAAGACGGCTATCGCGACGGCGCCTTCCGCGCGCACATCTACGACGATGCCGCACGCGGCCTGCGCGAATGGCATGCGCGCGGCTTTGCGCTCTACGTCTACTCGTCCGGCTCGGTGCCGGCGCAGAAGCTCCTGTTCGGGCACACCGAAGCGGGCAATCTGGCGCCGTTGTTCAGCGGCTGGTTCGACACCGAAACCGGCGGCAAGCGCGAAACCGAGTCCTACGCGCGCATCGCCGCCACGATCGGCATCGAACCGGCATCGATCCTGTTCCTCTCCGACATCGGCGAGGAACTCGACGCCGCAAGGGCCGCCGGCATGGCCACCACCTGGCTGGTTCGCGAGGCGCCCTGCCCCGCCGATGCGCGCCATCCCTGCGTCGCCGACTTCAGCGCGATCGACCCCGGCGCGGCTTGAGCGGGACGCGGCTCAGCCGAGCACGGCCGGCAGGTCCTTCGCGATCGACTCCGGCGTGTCGGTCGGCGCATAGCGACGCACCGGCACGCCCGCCTTGTCGACGAGGAACTTGGTGAAGTTCCACTTGATCGCGCCGATGCCGAGCAGGCCGGACTTCTCCTTGCGCAGCCACTGGTAGAGCGGATGCGCGTCGGCGCCGTTGACGTCGATCTTGGCGAACAGCGGGAAGCTGACGTCGTAGTTCAGCGAGCAGAAGTCGCGGATCCCGGCCTCGTCGCCGGGTTCCTGGTGACCGAACTGGTCGCAAGGAAATCCGAGCACGCTGAAGCCCTGGCCGTGATACTTGCGATGCAAAGCCTCGAGGCCCGTGTACTGCGGAGTGAAGCCGCACTTCGAGGCGACGTTGACGATCAGCAGGGCCTGGCCGCGGAATTCGGCGAGCGGACGCTCGTTGCCATCGATGTCGCGGGCGGAGAAGTCGTAGGCGGTGGTCATCGCGGCATCCTCGGTGCGGGCCGGCGAGCTTAGCGCGATGTTCGGGCCGGGTTAATCGGCGGCGCACAGAATCGACCGCTCCGCACCCTGCGAGGTTCCGCCATGAACCGTCCCGCCATCGCCCTTGCCGTGTTCGCCTCAACCGGCAGCCTGTGCGCCGCCGCCACCGAGGTGCGCATTCCGCGCGAACACGGCGACCTGATCGTCCGCAGCACCGGCGAGACCGCCTATCGCCCGTCCGGACCGGCACCCGACTTCGCCAGCCTCGACAACGACGGCAACGGCTTCCTCGACGAACGCGAAGCCACCGGCTACGCCCTGCTCGCCAACGATTTCCTGATGGCCGATGGCAACCGCGACGGACGCGTTTCGCGGCGCGAGTACCAGCAATGGAGCGAGCGGCCCTGACCCCGCTCAATCGAAATCGTGGCGGAAGATGCGGTCCATCGGTCCCGCCACGCCGGCCACCGCGGCCACGTTCATCTTCATGATCGCGCCGCCGATGGCCTGGGCGTGCAGGCCGAGGTTGACCGGCAGGTCGGTGGTCTTGTGGTAATGCGTGTAGGCGGTGTAGTTCTTGTGGATGCTGAGCACCGATGGCCGGCCGCGGTTGATGTACGGCATGTGGTCGGAGCAGCAGGTGATCCCGGCGACCGTGATCGCGAGTCCCGGCACGTAGGTCAGCGCCGCGTCGGCGAACAGGTTGCGCGTGGCGAGGAAGGCCGAGGTGGTATCGAGGTCGGCACCAAGCGCGTCCGTCTGCGACCAGCCGATCATGTCCATGATCGCGGCGAGGCGGACCTTGGCGAGATCGCCGCTCGATTGCAGTCCGGACGCATGGGCATTGCTGCCGACCAGGCCCTGTTCCTCGCCGGCATAGCACATGAAGATCATGGTCGCCGCAGGTCGCAGGTCGCTGAAGATGCGCGCGAGTTCGAGCACCGCCGAGCAGCCGCTGGCGTTGTCGTCGGCACCCGGCGTGTTGAGCGTTCCCGACGGCGAATTGTTGCCGTTGCGCGAGTCGTAGTGGCCGCCGACGATGATCCACTCGTCGGGCCGGGTCACTCCGTTCAACCGGCCGATGACGTTGGACGGCGTGTAGGAACCGAGCGGAAACGAGGGCTCGCTGACCTCCAGCCCGAGCGAGGCGAAGCGTGCGGCGATCCACTGGCGGGCGTTGACCAGTTCGGGCGAATAGCTGGAGCGGTCCCAGGCGGCCAGCGTCTCCACATCGGCGAACCAGCGCGCGCTGTCGACCTGGTCGACCAGCGCGCTGATCGCCGGATCGGCCCCGAGCGGTACCGGCCGTTCGAAGCGGTACTGGCGCGCAATCACGCTGTTCGGCGCCACATCGACCCATTCCTCGGCGCCGAGGTGGGCCGGATCGTCGTGACCAAGCGCCGCCAGGCGCTCGGCGTCGGGACGCACGAGCAGGTCGTAGCGAGAGCCCGGATAGACCAGCAGGTCGGGTGGCGTCAGGTCGACCGCACAGCCGCGCGCGTGCAGCACGAGATCCTGCGGCTCGTACCGGCCGAGGTCGCGCAGAACGACGTCGCGATCGATCGCAGCGCGCATCGCCGACACGTCGCCGGAGAGCAGCAGGTCGTCACCGAGTTCGAGCCACCAGTCGACGCCTTCGGCATCACGCCAGGCATCGACCTCGGCCGCCCCGGCGTGACGGATGTCGACCAGCACGGCGCGCCGCTCCGGATCGGCGGCAAGCACCGATCCCGCAGCTGCGGCAATCAGGACGGCCGCGAGGAAAAGGTGCCGGATCCGCCGGATGGGTGTCGTGTGCATGCGCCTGTCCTCGTTGAACGGAGTGATGCCGCCAAGTTTTGCAGTCTAGTACCGCCGACCTCGCGCGCGATGGAAAATGTGGAACGGCAACACGTTCGCGGACCGATTTTCGCCCTGGTCACGGTCATCGCCGTGCCGGGTTCCGGCGCGCCGGCTGCCGGACGCCGGGATCACGAGCCGGTTTCAAGCATCTGCCAGCGCGCATAGGCGGCATCGAGCTCGCCCTGGGCCGCCGCCAGTGCGGCATTGGCCTCGACGATCGCGCCGGCGTCCTGGCGGAAGAAGGCCGGGTCGGCCATCGCCGCGGTCATCGCCTCGATGCGCGCCTCGCGCGCCTCGCTGCGCTGCGGCAACTGTTCGAGTTCGCGCGCCT
>ERZ795041.257-NODE-257-length-20432-cov-6.078716_pt1 | contig 20432 bp, 17 predicted proteins | sample MGYA00375125_ERZ795041 | MGnify/ENA primary metagenome ERZ795041 (study PRJEB30170, sample SAMN03074214) | activated sludge metagenome | biome: Common Effluent Treatment Plant; feature: Wastewater; material: Activated sludge; isolation source: activated biomass in...
CCGGCGGCCAGCGCCAGCGCGTGATGATCGCGATGGCGCTCGCCAACGAGCCGGACCTCCTGATCGCCGACGAGCCGACGACGGCGCTCGACGTGACGATCCAGGCGCAGATCCTCGAGCTCCTGCGCGATCTGCAGCGCGAGATGGGCATGGCCATGCTGCTCATCACGCACGACCTCGGCATCGTGCGGCGGATGGCCGAGCGCGTCTATGTGATGCAGAGCGGCTCCATCGTCGAGGAAGGCCCCACCGAGGCGCTCTTCACGGCGCCCCGGCATGCCTATACGCGCCACCTCCTTGCCGCGGAGCCGAAGGGCCAGCCGCCCCCGTTCAAGGCCGACGCGCCGGTGATCGCCGAGACGAATGACCTCAAGGTGTGGTTCCCCATCAAGCGCGGGTTCTTTCAGCGGACCGTCGATCACGTGAAGGCGGTCGACGGCGTCTCGGTCCGCATACTGGCCGGGCAGACGGTGGGCGTGGTCGGCGAATCCGGATCCGGCAAGACGACGCTCGGGCTCGCGATCCTGCGGCTCATCTCCTCGCAGGGGCCGATCGTGTACCTGGGCAAACGTATCGACGGCCTCTCGTCGAAGGAGATGCGTCCGCTCCGGCGCGACATGCAGGTGGTGTTCCAGGATCCCTACGGCTCGCTCTCGCCGCGGCTCTCGATCTTCGGCATCATCGAGGAAGGGCTGCTGATCCAGAAGCCCGAGTGGACGGAGGAGGAGCGACGCGCGCAGGCGGCGCGGGCGCTCAAGGAGGTGGGGCTCGATGTCTCCGCGCTCGATCGCTATCCGCACGAGTTCTCCGGCGGGCAGCGCCAGCGCATCGCCATCGCGCGCGCCATGGCGCTCGAGCCGAAGTTCATCGTGCTCGACGAGCCGACCAGCGCGCTCGACATGAGCGTGCAGGCGCAGATCGTCAATCTGCTGCGCGAGCTGCAGGCCAAGCGCGATCTCGCCTACGTGTTCATCAGCCACGATCTCAGGGTCGTGCGTGCGCTCTGCAACTATGTGATCGTCATGCGCAACGGGCGGGCGGTCGAGGAAGGCCCGGCCGAGGAGATCTTCACGGCGCCGAAGGCCGACTACACAAAGGCGCTGCTCGCGGCCGCATTCGACATCAAGGCGACGCACCGCGCCGAGGCCGCCGGCTGAGCGCTGCCCTCATGGGGCGATTGCCCCCGTTCGGGCGCCGCGGCCGCATTGCGGCTTGAGGGGGCGGGCGTTTTGCGACATCCTCGGGGTCCCTCTCCCCTTTTTGCGCCGGTGACGATACCCATGAGCACAACGCCGGAGGGTTTCCGCGGACCCTCGGTCGAAGCGACCATCGAGCAGATCCGCTATTGGGTGCCCACGATCTCCGACGTGGCCCGCATTCTCGAGGCGCGAGAGGACGAGAGCTGGCTCCTCTTGCTCGATCCGCATCTCGCCACGGCGTGCCCGGTCGCGATCGCGCTCAGGCAGGACGGCCGCTTCGATATCTCGCTTGCCGGGGAGACCTACGAGGATCGCGCGCTCAAGAGCCTCGACCAGCTCGTGGCGCTGCTGGAGCGGATCGTGGACGGGGACGTGATCCGGCGGAGCTGGTGCAGCACGGCGACGGGCGCACCGCAGGGCGTCGAGACGCACGTCCGGCTCGGAGCGGGCGTCGTGTTCCGCAACGGCCCGATCCCTGCCGACGGGGCCTCATGCTGCGACCGCCATTTCCTCCCCTATCGCCGGCCGCTCTAAGCTTCGTGCGTCGGGCCGGCGGGGCCCGAAGCGATCATGGTCTGGCTCGTCGTGGCGGCGTACGGCGCGAGGCGGCGGATGGCGGCAATCGGAGCGGACTGTTTGGCGATGCGGTCGGCGGCTTCCGGCAGCGTCTCCGCGGTCACGGCCATGTGGTGGGCGTTCGCGTGCACCATCATCAGGGCGTCGGACATGATGCCGACATGCCCCTTCCAGAATACGAGGTCGCCGCGCTTCAGCCCGTCGAGCTCCGCCGGGATCGGAACGGGCTCGCCGAGCTCGGCGACCTGCATGTCGGTGTCGCGCGGCGCGCCGATGCCGGCGGCCGCGAGCGCGGTCTGGACGAGGCCCGAGCAGTCGATGCCGATGCGCGTGCGGCCGCCCCACAGATAGGGCGTTCCGATCAGGCGCTCGGCGATGTCCACGAAGTCACGCTCGTAGCGATCGTGCTCGGTGACGTGGCGCGTCACGATGAAGCCTCCGCGCTCGAGCCGGCAAAAGCGCTCGCCCCATTCGGCGATGCGAAGCTCGGCGTTGAGAGGCAGATGCATGACGGGCGGCGTCTTGATGTCGGGGCCGGGGTAGACGAACGTGCCGAGCGCCTTGACGCGGTGGGTCGTAGGCACGATCTCGCCGGTGAGGGCTGCGGCGGGAACGTAGCCCACGTAGCGGTCCCGCTCGATCTGCACCCAGGCCCAGCCTTCCCGCTCGTCGTAGACCCTGACCAGCTCTCCGTAGAGCACCTCGTTCTCGAGTCCGAGGTTGGGGTTCGGCTCGCGCTTGAGGGGCACGGCGGGCCGCGTCACCTGGCGAACCACGCCGGCCGAGTAGCGCGGCGCCTCGACCTCGCCGCGGAGCGCGAGCGCGGCGAGATCCGGGCGCACGGCGTGGCGGCGCGGGTCGAGCGCGGGCTGCGGCGGCGGGGGAGGCCGCTCCTCCGTCCCTCCTTCGGTCGCCGGCGTTTCGTCCGTCATGCGGAGAGCTCCCGGGTGAGCCACGAAAAGAGGGCACGCGCCGTCTGCGGCTCGCCGCCTTTCGGACCGAGCGGGCGCGCGGCTGGCCGCCATCCGTAGAGATCGAAGTGGGCAAAGCGCTTCGCGTTCCTCACGAAGCGCCGCAGGAACAGCGCCGCGGTGATGGCGCCCGCGAACGGCGATTCGTAGACGTTGTTCATGTCGGCCACCTCGCTGTCGAGGTGGCGCTCGTAGCCGGGCCAGAACGGCATGCGCCACACCGGGTCGCCGACCGCCTGGGCCTCGGCCGCAAGCGCCGTCGCGAAGGCGTCGTCGTCGCAGAAGAAGGCCGGCAGATCGGGACCGAGGGCGACGCGGGCGGCGCCGGTCAAGGTTGCGAACGTCAGCATGGTGTCGGGGCTCTCCTCGTCGGCGAGCGAGAGCGCGTCGGCGAGGACGAGGCGGCCTTCCGCATCGGTGTTGCCGATCTCGACGGTCTTGCCGGCCCGGCTCAGGAGAACGTCGCCGGGGCGGAAGGCGTCGCCCGAGACGCTGTTCTCGGCGGCGGCGATGACGAGGCGCAGTCTGATGTCGAGGCCGCGGCTCATGACCATCGCGGCGAGCGTCAGCGCCGCGGCGGCTCCGCCCATGTCCTTCTTCATCAGCAGCATGCCGGAGGCGGACTTGATGTCGAGGCCGCCGGTGTCGAACGTGATGCCCTTGCCGACGAGCGTGAGGGTCGGCGCGTCGGGCGCGCCGCCGGGCTTCTGCCAGCGCAGGTCGATGAGGCGGGGCGCACGCGGGCTCGCCCGGCCGACGGCGTGGATCATCCGCAAGCCCTTGGCGAGGAGCTCGTCGCCGACGATGGCGTCGAGGTGCGCGCCGTGCTCGTCCGCCAGGCGCTGGGCGGCGGCCTGGAGGTCCTCGGGGGCGAGATCGGAGGCCGGCGTGTTGATCAGGTCCCGGCCTGCCCAGACGGCGGCGACCTGATCGACGATCGCGCGATGGTCGAGACCGGCCGGGATTTTGAGGCGCGGGGGCGCGGCGTCAGCCGGGGCGGTCTTGTAGCGGCGGAAGCGGTAGGCGCCGAGGCCCCATGCGAGCGCGGCGAGCCTGGCGTGGGGCGTGTCCTCCGCCAGGTGATAGAGACCGGAGGGTAGGCTCGCCGCGAGCTGCCCGATCAGGAGCTCGGAGGGGCCGGAGGGGTCGCCGGCGGCGCCGTTGCCGAGGCCCAGGACCACGCCGCCGATGGCGCCCGTGGGGCCCGGCAGCAGGATCTGCTTCCGGGCGCTGCCGGTGAAGCGGTGGGCTTCGAGCCAGCGCCAGGCGCTCTCGTCGAGGCCGACGCCGCGCGCGGCTGCCGCGGTGTCGGAAAGAAGGTAGATGGGGGTGCTCGCTTCGGCAGCGTCGTGGGGCGCCAGCACGTCGGTCGGGGAGAGCGGGCGCGCCACGGTGGATGTGTCGGTCATGAACGGGGTCTTTGTCTCGCGAAAATCGGCCGCTTGGACGGGCCGGCTATGATGGGGCATTATCCGTTCATACGGTGGGAAAGACAATCGCAAGAGGGTGCGCAGGAATGGCTGACGACGGCTTTCAACTCATCATCGGCAACAAGAACACCTCGAGCTGGAGCCTCAGGCCATGGCTGGCATTCAAACAGGCCGGCATCCCCTTCAAGGAGGTTCGAATCAATCTCCGTGCCCCCGACATGAAAGTGCAAATTCTCGCCCATTCGCCGGCCGGAAAGGTTCCCGTGCTCTGGGTGGGCGACCTCATGATCTGGGACAGCCTCGCGATCCTCGAGTTTCTCGCTGATCGGTATCCGGAGAAGGCACTCTGGCCCGAGCACCCTGCGGCGCGGGCGGTGGCGCGCGCGGCGAGCGCGGAAATGCATTCGGGGTTTCAGCCGCTACGCGAGCATTGCCCCATGAAGTTCCTGTCGCAGGAGCCCAGGTCCGAGCTTCCCGAGGCCGTTGACGACAACATCCGCCGGGTCGTCGGGCTGTGGAAGGACTGCCGCAGCCGCTTCGGGGCGGATGGTCCGTTCCTGTTCTCGCGCTTCTCGATCGCGGATGCGATGTATGCGCCGGTCGCCTCGCGGCTTCGGACCTATGTGACGGATCTCGGCGCGTTTGGCGACGACGGGACGGCGGCGGCTTACATCGACGCTCTGTTCGCGCTTCCCGCGATGGAGGAATGGGCCCAGGGCGCGCGCGAGGAGATGGCGGCCCGTTAACGGGTGGTTGTGCTCCGTTAAATCTTTATTGACCGCTGTATCGGAAAGTGACGGAAGACCGGGCATCCCGCCCGGCCCCCGTTCCGTGAAGACGAGCAGTGGAGACTTTCATGGCCGCCGATCTCGAGGCACGACCGGCCGGACCGTGCCGATCCCTCGGCGTCCTGGCGGCGCTGGCGGCAAGCCTCATGCTGGGCGCGTGTGCGGCGCAGGTCGGCGGGGGCGAAAGCGGCGACCTCTTCTCGGCGCTGCAACCGCAGTCGAGCGAAGAGGCCCAGAAGGCTGCCGCGCCTTCCGAGCCGGCGGCGGCCGCGGAGTACTGGGGCAAGATCTACGCGAAAAATCCGCGCGACCTCGAGGCTGCGCTCGCGTATGCGGAGAGCCTGAAGCTCACCGGCCAGAAGCGCGAGGCGCTCGCCGTCCTGCAGCAGGCGTCGCTGATCCACGGCACCAACAAGAAGCTCGCCGCCGACTACGGGCGGCTGGCGCTCGAGCTCGATCAAGTCAGCGTCTCAAAGAAGCTTCTCGAGATCGCCGACGATCCCGCCAATCCCGACTGGCGCGTCGTGATGGCGCGCGGGACCGCCTTGGCCAAGGAAGGCAGCTACCGCGAGGCGATCGCCTTCTACGAGCGCGCGCAGGCGCTCAACCCGCAGCATCCCTCGGTGCTCAACAACCTGGCGCTCGCCTATACGATGAGCGGGGAGCCCGAGCGCGGCGAGACGCTTCTGCGGCAGGCGTCGGTGTCCGGCAGCGAGACCACCCGCGTGCGGCAGAACCTCGCCTTGGTGCTCGGCTTGCAGGGCAAGTACGACGAGGCGACCAAGGTGGGCTCGCTCGATCTGCCGTCCGAGGACGCTCAGGCGAACACGGCGCTCTTGAAAAAGATGGTCAAGCTCGACGCAAAAGCGGCGCCCGCGCCGCTGCTGCTCGCAGAGCCGCCCGCGGCCGCATCCTGGGCACCCGCCATCGCCGAGGTATCGGCCGAGCCCGCCCGGGCGGCTGCCGGGTCTCTGCTTCGTCCGAGCTCGGTCGAGACCGGCTCGGCCGCCTCGGCCTCCGACAATCGCTCTGCGAGCCTGTTCAGCGCTGACTGATCCTTGCGGCACCGGCGAAGTCCGACCCTCCTTATCTAGACCGATGGTTGCGTGGACCGATGGCGGAGCCAAGCTCCGCCCGGCGGGGAGACGTCTCAAAGCGCGCGCGTTTGTTCACGCCTCTGCTCAGGCTTTCCGTTTTCCCACAGCCCTCGCGCGTGAGCGCTGCGTTCACGCGGAGCGGGCGAGGGCGTGCGCGTCCTCTTTGCGCAAGCGGGGCGCGGCCGAGACTACTGCAGCTTCCAGAAAGTGATCGCGGCGGGGCCGAGGATCACGAGGAAAAGAACCGGCAGGAAGAACAGGATCATCGGCACGGTGAGCTTGGGCGGGAGGGCCGCGGCCTTCTTCTCCGCTTCGCCCATGCGCATCTCGCGGTTCTCCTTGGCCATGGTGCGCAGCGCCTGGCCGACTGGGGTGCCGTAGCGCTCGGCCTGGATCAGCGCCGTCGTCACCGCCTTGACGCTCGGAAGGGCGGTGCGCTTGGCGAGGTTCTCGTAGGCGAGGCGCCGGTCCGGCAGATAGGAGAGCTCGGCCGTCGTCAGCGACAGCTCCTCGGCAAGCTCAACGCTCTGGGCGGCGACCTCCTTCGCCACCTTGCCGAACGAGGCTTCCACGGACATGCCCGACTGCACGCAGATCAGCAGCATGTCGAGCGCTTCCGGAAAGGAGATCTTGATCGCCTGCTGGCGTTTCTGAACGAGGTTTTGAATGAAGACGTTGGGAAGATAATAGCCCGCTCCGGCTGCGAGGACGGCATAGAGCGCCTTCATCGTCGGAGAGGCTTGGATGTCGGCGACGAGGAACAGGTAGACGAGCGCGACCGCGAATGCCGCCGGTGGCGCCGCGACGCGGAAGAACATGAAGGCGACGAGCGGCGCCTCGCCACGCAGGCCCGCCATCTTGAGCTTGTTGCGCAGGGCCTCGTTGTCGAACTGGGAGCGCAGGTCGAACTTGTCGACGATCTCGCGCATGAATCCCTTTGAGGTCTGGCGCAGCTTGGCCTTGGATTTTCCGCTGCGTTGTTCCTTGCTGAGGTCGGCAAGGCGCTGGGAGCGCAGCTTGTCGCGCTCGAGTGCCATGACGCGCATGCGCTGGTTCATCCGGTCGCGCGCGAGGACCGGCATGACGAGCGCGAGGATGGTCGCGAACGCCGATACGGCAGCCAGCACCGTCGCCAGAAAGGCGGGAGATGTCACGGTATCGATGATGTCCTGCATGGCGCGGCCTCTCGCGGGCTCCGGCCCTAGAATTTCTATGGCCTAGAATTTGAAATTGATCATCTTGCGCATGACCATGATGCCCAGGAACATCCAGAACAGGCCGGCGAAGATGAAGATGTTTCCCGTGCGCGTGGTGAAGAGCGGGGCGATGTACTCGGGCGAGGAGAGGTGCACCATGAGCATCACGCCCGGCGGCAGGCTGCCGAGAATCATGGCCGATGCCTTCGCCTCGGAAGAGAGCGCCTTGACCTTCATGGCCATCTTGAAACGGTCGCGCAGCACGCCGGAGAGGTTCGAAAGGGCTTCGGCGAGGTTGCCGCCCGATTGCTGCTGAATGGCGATGACGATCGCCAGGAACTTCATTTCCGGGAGCGGTACGCGCCGCGTCAGGCGTTCGAGGCCCTCGGGCAGCGACACGCCGAGGCGCTGCTGGTCGATCACCTCCTGGAACTCGCTCGCAATCGGCTCCGGGCTCTCCCTGGCGATCACGCCGAGGCATTCGTTCAGCGGCAAGCCGGATTTGATGCCGCGAACGATGATGTCGATCGAGTTGGCGAGCTCGGCGAGAAACTTCTTCTGGCGCCGGGCCGTGATCTTGGCGAGGACGAAGCGCGGCAGGCCGAAGCCGCCGACCAGGAGCGCGACGAACAGCAGCATGGGGCGCATGACCGGGGCGGACGCCGGCAGGAAGCTTTCGGCGATCACGACGGTCACGACGGCGGAGACGGCACTCGCGATCCAGAACGTCCGCGGCGAGATGTCGAGGCCGGCGCGCTCGAGGCGCAGGCGCAGCGATACCTTCTCGCGCGCCTTCTGCCTGTTCTCCATGTCTTTCAGAGTGTCGGCGACCTGCTTCTTGCGGTTCGCGGCGATCTCCGCCGTGGCCTGGATGGCAATCTTTTTGCCGCGGGTCTCGCTGACGCCGGCGACGCGCTTGTCCTTCATGCGGTCGGCGGAGACGTACGGATAGAGGAAGGCGTAGGCCATCGCCGCAAAAGCGACGGCGGCGATCAGCGCCGTCAGCAAGGGCATCATGTCCGTGTCGGTCATCGGCTCGCCCCTCGGGTCAGTTGCGGGTTTCGCCCAGGGGGACGCCGTTGGAATCGAGAATTTCCGCCGCGGCGAGCGCGCCCGCGAGACGGCTCTCCTCCTTGTAGTACTGGGCGCGCTCCCAGAAGGCCGGGCGTGCGATGCCGGTCGAGCGGTGGTGTCCGACCAGCTTGCCGTGCGCGTCCTCGCCGGTGATCTCGTAGACGATCAGGTTCTGGAGGGTGATGATCTCATCCTCCATTCCGGTGACTTCGGTGATGTGCGTCACCTTGCGCGAGCCGTCGCGCAGACGGGCGGCCTGGATGATGATGTCGATCGAGCCGACGATCATCTCGCGGATGGTCTTGATGGGGAGCGTGAAGCCGCCCATCATGATCATGCTTTCGAGACGGCTCAGCGCTTCGCGCGGGCTGTTCGAGTGGAGCGTGCCCATCGATCCGTCGTGGCCGGTGTTCATGGCCTGCAGCAGGTCGAACGCCTCGGGTCCGCGGACCTCGCCGACGATGATGCGCTCGGGCCGCATGCGCAGGCAGTTCTTGACCAGATCGCGCATGGTGATCTCGCCTTCGCCCTCGAGATTGGGGGGGCGCGTCTCGAGGCGCACGACATGGGGCTGCTGCAACTGAAGTTCCGCCGAATCCTCGCAGGTGATGATACGCTCGTCGTGATCGATGCAGCCGGTGAGGCAGTTGAGCAGTGTCGTCTTTCCCGAGCCGGTGCCGCCGGAGATCAGCACGTTGCAGCGCACGCGGCCGATGACCTCGAGAACGGTCTTGGCTTGCGGTGTGATGGCGCCGAACCGCATGAGCTGGTCCAGCGTCAGGCGGTCCTTCCTGAACTTGCGGATGGTGAGGACGGGGCCGTCGATGGCGAGCGGAGGCGCGATGACGTTGACGCGCGAGCCGTCGGGCAGGCGCGCGTCGCAGATGGGGCTACTCTCGTCGACGCGGCGGCCGACCTGGCTCACGATGCGCTGGCAGATGTTCATGAGCTGCTGGTTGTCGGCGAAGCGCACGCCCGTCTTCTGCGTCTTGCCGTTGACCTCGATGAAGGTGGTCGCGGCGCCGTTGACCATGATGTCGGCGATGTCGTCGCGTGCGAGCAGCGGCTCGAGGGGGCCATAGCCCAGGACGTCGTTGCAGATGTCCTCGAGCAGCTCCTCCTGCTCGGCGATCGACATGACGACGTTCTTGACCTGGATGATCTCGCTGACGATGTCGCGGATCTCCTCGCGCGCCGCCGCGCTGTCGAGCTTGGCGAGCTGCGTCAGGTCGATGGTGTCGATCAGCGCGTTGAAGACCGTAGTCTTGACGTCGTAGTACTCTTCCGAATGGTGGCGCTGCGACTCGGCGGGCTCGGCGCGCGGAGGGGGTTGCGCCGGCTCGGGGGAGGGCGCGTGGCTTCCGGGCGCCGTCTGGGAAGGCTGCACTGCCACGGCCGCGCCCGCAGGCTCGAGCACCCGCTTCTGCTGTCCAGAATCATTCGTACGCCGGCCGAACATGGCTCACCCTCACCGCAAACGCTTCAGCTTCTCGAGGATCGGCGCCAGCGGCGATTTCTTCTCGACCTTGATTTCCTTGCGGTGGGCGAGCGCGAGCGCGATGTCCCGGAACGCCTGCGTCGCTTTCGCCTTGGCGTTGAACTCCTCGATCATCTGGCCGTTGTTGGCCGCCTGGCCGAAGTTCTCGCAATCGAAATCGATCACGGCGAGCGTCTCGAGACCGAGCGCGCCCTCGAACTCCTTCTGCGTGATCTCGGGGCGCTTCTGCATGTTCGCCATGTTGAGGACGAGGTGGGGAGCGGCGTCGTTCTTGCGCGCCGCCCGCACCAGATCGACGATGTTCTTGGCGTTGCGCAGGTTGGCGAGATCCGGCATGGCCGTGATGACGATCTCGTCGGCTTGCAGCAGAAGGCGCTTGCTCCACGGGGCCCAGGTGTGGGGCAGGTCGACGGCGACGAACGGAACGTTCTGGCGCACGACGTCGATCACCGTCTCGCAGCCCTCGGGCGTCATCTCGTAGTCCCGATCTAGCACGACGGGGGCGGCGAAGATCGACAGGTGCTTCGAGCAGGTGGTGAGGAGGCGGTCGAGCAGCACCTCGTCCAGGCGGTCCGGGTTCTGCAGCGCGTCGGCGATGCCCTGCACGGGGTCCTGGTTGAAGTCGAGGCCGGTGGTACCGAAGGCCAGATCCATGTCGGCGATGACGATGTTGGTCGACAGGATCTCCGAGAGAGTCCATGCCACGTTGTGGCAGACCGTCGACGAGCCGACGCCGCCCTTGGCGCCGACGAAGGCGAGCACCTGGCCGACGGGGTCGGACGCCGGGTTGTTGTACAGATTGGAGAGGCACTCCATCAGCTCGAACGTGGAGACCGGGGCGACGAGATACTCGGAGATGCCGCGCTTCATGAGGTCGCGATAGAGCACGACGTCGTTGGCCGTGCCGACGATCACGACCTTGGTGCCGGCGTCGCAGCTCTGGGCCAGCTCCTCGAGCTCGGCCACGAGGCTCGCGTGCGGGGCGTGTGTCTCGAGGATGATGAGATTGGGGGTCGGGCTTTCCTGGTAATGCGCGATGGCGGCTGCCGCCCCGCCCATCTGGATCGTGACATGCGCCTTGCCGAGCCGGCGATCCTCGGAGGCCGCGTGCACGGCCTCGGCCACGCCGGGCGTCTCGCAGAACGCCTGGATGGAGATGCGCGGCAGCGGGCGGGCCCGGTCGCTCAAGGCCGGGGCTTCAGCGGGTTGCGACTCCACCGTGTAAGGCGAGGGCGCCTCGAACGGCTCGGATGCTGAACTCTGCAAAGACTTGGACATGGGGTGCTACCGTTACTTTGCGATCTTCACTCTTTCGTCTTCGGACTTGTCCGCGCCCGTCGTCTCGCCCCTCACGTACTTGCCCCAGACGACATCCCTGCGCTCGCTCGGGCGGTCGCTCTCGGTGCGAGGCCCGAGAAGATCGGCGGGGTTGGCGACCTGGACGGCGAGGTTGTGCTGGTTGGCGCAGCCGAAGTTCGGATAGTTCGCGTTGTCGCGCTGCTCGCCGAGGTTGGTCGGCCAGAAGCCGCAGACTGGTGCCTCCGCCACGTAGCGCAGGTAGGAGACGCGGACGGGAGCGTCCCCGCGGCCTCCGGCATGGTAGGCTTCGACGGCAATCGAGGAGTCGGCGAAGCCGATGTCTCCCAGGATCTGCCGGATCTCGACGACGGCGTGCATGGCCGCGGTCTCGTTCTCGCCGCCGCCCGGCGCCTGGATGACCATGCGGCTGTTGCCGGCATCGCCCGCGCGCGAGCGGTCGGCGAACTCGATCACGTCCGAGCGCTGGCGGGCCGTGAGACCACTGGCGGATGCGGGCACGCGGATCTGAATGGTCTGCGGCTCCTGGGAGACGATGATCGGATGGCGCTGCGAGGCGTCGACCATGGACCAGCCTGCGACCTGCGGCGCGGTGACGTCATGCTTGCAGCCGCCCGTCGCCGTCGCGACGACGGCGAGCGCGGCGAAGCCGGCGCGTGCGGCCATGCGTGCCGGGATCCGTCCTGTCAGGCGGGAAGCACGTCCGTACCTCATGATTGCGTCTCCAGCCTGATGGTCATTCGACGATGAAACCGTAATCGCCCTTGAGGTCCCCCGCGGGCGCGATGCGCTCGGTGCCGTAGATGCGATTGAGATGGCCCCAGAAGTTCGCCTTGCGGTCGGTCGCCTCGGCCAGTCCATCAAGAGGCCTGGCGAGGGACTTGGGTGCGACCGGCTTCACGAGGTAGGGCGTGACGATCACGACCAGCTCCGTCTCGCGCTTGATGAAGTCGCGGCTGCGGAACAGCGTGCCGAGCACCGGGACGTCCTTGAGACCGGGGAAACCGTCGATGTTCTGGCGAACGTCGTCGGAGATGAGGCCCGCGAGCGCGATCGATCCGCCGGACGGCAGCTCGACGGTCGAGTTTGCCTGGCGCTTCTTGAGCGCGGGGATCGAGGTCGAGTCGAGAACGACGGCGCCGACGTTCGTCAGCTCGCTCACCTCGCTCTCGATCTTGAGGCTGATGCGGCCCTCGGAGAGGACGACCGGCGTGAACGATACGCCGACGCCGAACTCCTTGTAGGTCACGGAGGTCTGTCCGTTGGAATCCTTGACGGGGATCGGATACTCGCCGCCGGCGAGGAACTTGGCGGGCTCGCCCGAAATGGCCGTCAGGTTGGGCTCGGCGAGCAGGCGGATCAGGCCGTCGCGCTCGAGCGCGCGCATGGTCTTGCCGATGCGATAGTCGCCGTTGCCCCATCCCGTGGTGGTGCCGGAGTTGCCGAAGGTGCCGTTGGGGCCGTCATTATAGAAGCACGCGACGCCCGCGCAGGGGCCGCTGTCGGCGATGCCCGGGACAGGCAGGGCCCCGAGGCCGGCGGCCGTCGTCAACGGCAGCGCGTTGGCGGTGAGCAGGCTCCAGGTGAAATTGCCGGCGTTGATGTCGGCGGCGATGTTGACGCCGAACTGCTTCAGAAGCTCGCGCTGCACCTCGGCGACGACGACGCGCAGCATGACCTGCTCCTCGCCCTCGACGCCCAGCAGGTTGATGACCGGCTTGGCGTCGCCGCCGGCCTGGCCGGACTTCATCGCGCTGCTTGCGTTGACGATGGTTGTCCCACCCGATGATGCGGCCGTTTGCTGGATTGGGCCGAGATCGGACATGAAGCCATCGGCGTTGGAGGCGGCGAAGGCCCGGGCGATGTCGGTGGCGCGGTTCGAATCCAGCGGCGTGCGCACACTGCCGATCAGGACGATGGACCTGCCGGCCATCTCGACGCGGATGTTCGAACCCGGAATGAGGCGGGTGAGAAGGCTTTCGAGCCCGCGCACGTCGGCGCCGACCGTGATGTCCAGGGTCAACACCTGCCGGCCGCGCGAATCGAAGAAGAACGCGTTGGTCTGTCCGGGCTTCTTCGCGATCAGGAAGACGCGGTTCGAGGTCTGCACGACCGCGTCAACGCTCTTCGGATCCGAGACCAGAACATCACGCAGCTCGAAGTCGAACTCGACGAGCATGGATTTTCCGGCGCCGAGCGCGATCGAGCGCGTCCCGGCTCCCTGCGAGCTGATGCGCAGGACGGATGCGTCCATCTCCGCTCTCGCGTCGGAGCTCGGGGCCAGCGCGGCGAGGATCGCTCCGCTCAGTGCCGGCAAAAGCCAAGTCCAGATCTTTCGCATTCTCCAAGTGCCTTCTGACGGCTAAACTTGTGACTTTCAGTTGACGCCGTACGCTCGCGACGCCGTGCCGTAGCGCAGGACGCGAATGGCCGTGTTCGCCTTGGTCGTCGGATCGGCGCCGGCGGTCGGTCCCTGGCTGGGATCGAGGTCGGCAATCGACCGCAGCGTGAGGCTGATGTCGCCCATGGCGTCGGCGAGCGCGAGCAGCTCGGCCTGTTGGGCGGTCAGCTCCAGCGTTGCGGTGTTCGCGTTGCTGTCGGCGGTCTTCTTGCCTTCCTTGGTCTCGATCTGCTGACCGATCGCGAGGACGCGCACGTTGCCGAACAGGAGGTCGCTCACGTACTCATCCTGACCGTTGCGGCCACGCGTGCGGCGGATCAGGATGACGTCGACCCGGTCGTTCGGGAGGATGAGGTTGGCGACGGCCGTCTCGTCCTTGATCCGGGTCGAGATGGCGCGCATGCCGGCCGGCAGAATGGCGGCGAGGACGCCGCCCTGGCCGGCTCTCACGAGCTTCACCTGGGTGATCGGCTCGCCGGCCATGATCGGCGCGCGCGCGATCGAGCCGGCGAGCTGGGTCATCGCGTCCGGCTGGTCGGTGCGGGTGATATAGCCCGCCGTCACGGTTTCCGTGGGCCAGGACTGCCAGCGGAAGAGGCCGTCGCTGGTGATCTGGCCGAGGCCGATGTCGGTCCGGGCCACGAGCACGTCGGTCGACTTGACCTTGACCTCGACCGTTTTCTCGACCGGCGGCTTGTTGACCATGCCGCGCACCATGACGAACGCCATGACGCCGGCCGTGGCCGCAATTGCCAATCCGATCAGTTGAGGGCGTTTCATCGCGCGCGTTGTCCCATACGGCCCTTGTGGCCGAACACTTGTGCTCGGCTCCAAAGATTGGAGGACAAACGTCAACGCGCCGTTAATTCGTGTATCGAAAGAGCTAACCGGCGGCCGCTAGGACCCAGGGTGTGACCGGCAGGACAAGCAGCCCCGCTGCGGCGATGGCGACGCCGTAGGGGATTCCGGAGCCGGGTTTGTGGAGGTCGATGGCCCAGTCCGGCGCGTAGATGCCGAGCAGAGGCTGTTTTCTGTAGAAGAGAATGAGGAGGGCAAGGACGCCGCCCAGAATGGCGGTGAGGCCCAGAAACAGCTGGAGTTGGTCGAAGCCGACCCAGAGGGCGCCGACGGCGAGAAGTTTGGCGTCACCGCCGCCGAAGCCGCCGATGGCAAAAAGCACGATGCCGGCGGCCAATACCACCGCGCCCGCCGCGATGTGCAGCAAGATCTCGCTGGGAGACAGGCCCATCACAGGGGCTGTAACAACGAAAGCCGCAGCAAGCGCCAGCGAAACCTTGTTGGGGATGGTCATCGTCAACAGGTCCGTCGCGGCCGCAAAGGCCATGATGGCTGCAAAGATCATCAAAACGGTGGACGCAATCACGATACGCACCTTTGTCTGTACTGGCCCGTCCGCGTCGTCTTGGGGCGGCTGTCGAGCGTGTCATTCATGGCAAGAGTCGCGCATTCCGGTAAACGGCGCGTTATCCTCGCCTCCGGACCTCAATCCGACGAGATATCCGGCACCTGCTCCTCGACGACGTTGAAGAGGCCGGTAAGGGCGATCTGAAAATTCGTCAGGCTGTACACGATCCCCATTCCGAGGATTGCAGCGAGCAGACCGTATTCGATCGCAGTGGAACCCTTCTCGTCGGCCCAGACTCTTTTCAGAAGACCGGTCATGTGCGCTCCTGGCACTCAGTGTTTGCTCGACCATGGCGCAAGCGGCGTTAATATCCGGTGCGCGGGTTGCGCCAGATCGGCGCTTGAAAACAAACAGGCCACCTGGGGTTGCCCCTCCAGGCGGCCTGCCATGCTCTGCATCTCAAGCGGAGCTTACGGCGTGGTGCCGGTGCTGGTGCCGGCGTTGTCGAGCTCGGTGCCCACCGTTCCAAAGATGTCCTGGAGGCTCGTCCGGAGGGTGCCGAGGGCGCCGATGATGCCGACGCTGACGATGGCGGCGATCAGGCCGTACTCGATGGCCGTGGCACCCGATTCGTCCTTCATGAAGCGCGAGAGGAAATTGGTCATGACTCTAAACTCCCATATGACTCTTTTCAGTTCCCGCGCCGGACGTCCCGCTCGCGTCTGAACTGAGAGGGAGACTACGGTCCATTCGTTAAATCGATGTAAAAGCGATGGATCTTCAGATGAGCGAATCTTTTTAATATGTAAAATTCATCGATACACTTCGTTCTCTGGTTAGATATTCAAAGTATACATCGTGTATTCGATTGGTTTCTTGCTGTTAATCGCACTATTTTATGTGAAATTATTGTGCGTATCGTAATTAATATTCCGTTGTTTCGATTTTTTGCTTTTATGGGCGATTGCGGTATCTAGCCGGACCCGTATTGGCGAGCTCGGGTCCGCATCTCGCCGTTCTCTATCCTGGCTTATTTCTGAAATGTCATAAGCAGAACGACGCGCGGCCTAGCCGCGCGTCGGGAGAAATTCTTGCCGGTTGAGAGACTGAGCGGCCGCTACTCGTAACGGCCGTGGCAGTGCTTGTACTTCTTGCCCGAGCCGCACGGGCAGGGCGCGTTGCGCGAGACCTTGCCCCAGGTGGCCGGCTGATCGGGATCGACGGCGCCGGCCGCCTTGCGCGTCTGGAGAGGGGCGCGCTTGGCGGGAGAGGCGCCGCCCCGTCCACGTGCCGCGATGGCGGCGTCGACCAGAGCCAGCTCCTCGCTCAGCTCGTCGCGGCCGGTGGTGGGATCGATGTGGTGCGCATACATTTCCGGAAGCTCGGGCTCATCGAGTTCCGGCGGCTGCTCGCCCGGAGGCGCGAGCTCCACATGCATCAACTGCCCGGTGGTCGCCTCGCGGAGCCGGGACAGCATGCTCTCGAACAGGACGAACGCCTCGCTCTTGTACTCGTTCAGCGGGTCGCGCTGGCCGTAGGCGCGGAAGCCGATGACCTGACGCAGGTGCTCCAGCGTGACGAGGTGCTCGCGCCACAGGTGGTCCAGCGTCTGCAGCAGGACCATCTTCTCGATCTGACCGTAGGTGTCGGATCCGATCTCGGCGGCCTTCTGGGCCGCCTTCTCGCTGGCGGCCGTCTTCAGGCGCTCGAGGATCTCCTCGTCGGCGATGCCTTCCTCCGCGCCCCACTCCTCGAGCGGCAGGTCGAGGCCGAAGATCGCCTGCACCGCCTCCTTGAGGCCAGCCATGTTCCACTGCTCGGCGTAGGCCCGCTCGGGGATGAAGCGCGACACGAGATCGCTCAGGACTTGCTGGCGCAGCTCGGTCACGATCTCGGAGACGTCGTCCTCGGCCATGATGTCCTTGCGCTGGTCGAAGATGACCTTGCGCTGATCGTTCATCACGTCGTCGTATTTCAGGATGTGCTTGCGAATGTCGAAGTTGCGCGCCTCGACTTTCTTCTGCGCCATCTCGAGGCTTTTGTTCATCCACGGATGGGTGATCGCCTCGCCTTCCTGGAGGCCCAGCGTCTTCAGCACGCTGTCCATGCGATCCGAGCCGAAGATGCGCATGAGGTCGTCGTCGAGGGCGAGGTAGAACTTGGAGCGGCCGGGGTCGCCCTGTCGGCCGGAGCGGCCGCGGAGCTGGTTGTCGATGCGCCGGCTCTCGTGGCGCTCGGTGGCGAGGACGTAGAGGCCACCGGATTCGAGGGCCGTCTTCTTCTGCACCTCAACGGTTGCCTGGATCTCGGAGCGCTTCCTGGCGATATCCTCCTCGGACGGCGTGCGCCCGGCGGCGGCCTCCTCGGCGATCCAGTCGCGAAGCTGATACTCGACGTTGCCGCCGAGCTGGATGTCGGTGCCGCGGCCGGCCATGTTGGTGGCGATCGTCACCGCGCCGGGCTTGCCGGCCTGGGCGATGATGCCGGCTTCCTGCTCATGGTAGCGGGCGTTCAGGACCTGATGCGGGATCGGGTCGTCGCTGCCTTTCGCCGTGCCGATGGAGATCAGATAGGCGCCGATGTCGTCGAAATACGCCTTGAGGTCGCCTTCCGGCGTCGTCTTGCCGTCCTTGGCCGCCTTCATCTTCTCGGCCTGCGCGATGAGGGACTTGCCGAGGGCCTCGATGTATTTCTTGTCCTTGAGGAGCTCGTGGAGCTGCTCGGACTTCTCGATCGAGGTGGTGCCGACGAGGATCGGCTGGCCGCGGCGCGCGCAGTCCGCGATCGTCGTCACGATGGCGTCGAGCTTCTCTTTCTGCGTGCGGTAGATCTCATCGTCGTCGTCGATGCGCGAGATCTTGAGATTGGTCGGGATCTCGACGACGTCGAGGCCGTAGATGTCCATGAACTCGGACGCTTCGGTGAGCGCCGTGCCGGTCATGCCGGCGAGCTTCTTGTAGAGGCGGAAATAGTTCTGGAAGGTGATCGAGGCCAGCGTCTGGTTCTCGGGCTGGATCTCGACGTGCTCCTTGGCCTCGAGTGCCTGGTGCAGCCCCTCCGAGTAGCGCCGCCCCGGCATCATGCGGCCGGTGAACTCATCGATGATGATGACCTCGCCGCCCTTGACGATGTAATCCTTGTCGCGCTGGAAGAGCTTGTGCGCCTTGAGCGCCTGGTTGACATGGTGGACGAGGGAGACGTTCTCGATGTCGTAGAGCGAGCCGGTGAGCAGCTTCGCCTCCGCGAGCAGCTGCTCCATGCGCTCGTTGCCAAGCTCGTTGAGCGCCACCTGGCGCTGCTTCTCGTCGAGCTCGACGAAGCCTTGCGTCTTGAGCTCCTCCTTGAGCTCGTCCTTCGAAAGGGACTTGGCGAGCGTGGCCTCGATGCGGTCGTGCTCGGCCACCAGCGCCTTCACCAGCCCGTCGACCGCAACGTAAAGGTCGGCGCGGTCCTCGAGGGGGCCCGAAATGATGAGCGGAGTGCGCGCCTCGTCGATCAGGATGCTGTCCACCTCGTCGACGATGGCGAACGCATGGCCGCGCTGCACCATCTCGTCCTTTCGGAGCTTCATGTTGTCGCGCAGGTAGTCGAAGCCCAGCTCGTTGTTGGTGGCGTAGGTGACGTCGGCGGCGTAGGCCGCCTTGCGCTGCTCGTCGTCGAGGCCGTGCACGATGGTGTCGACCGTGAGGCCGAGGAAGCGGTAGACCTGACCCATCCAGTCGGCATCGCGCTTGGCGAGGTAATCGTTGACGGTGACGACGTGCACCCCTTCGCCGGCGATGGCGTTCAGGTAGACGGCAAGGGTTGCGACCAGCGTCTTGCCCTCGCCCGTCTTCATCTCGGCGATGTTGCCTTCGTGAAGGACCATGCCGCCGATCAACTGCACGTCGAAATGACGCTGGCCGAGGGTGCGACGGGCGGCCTCGCGCACGGTCGCGAAGGCGGGCACGAGAAGGTCGTCGAGCGACGTGCCGTCGCGGTACTGCTGGCGGAAGGTGTCGGTGCGGGCCCGGAGCTCCGCGTCGCTGAGCTTCTCGATCTCAGGCTCAAGCGCGTTGATCGCCTCCACGCGCGCGCGGTAGCCCTTTACGCGCCGATCGTTGGACGAGCCGAAGATCTTCGAGGCAAGCGTACCGAACGAGCCAAGGGAGAGCATCAAGTTAATTCCTCAAAATCATGGACTTGGCGGGAGACGCGGTGCGTCCGGAAGATCGAGGCCCAGCATCGCCTGCTCGGCTTCCGGGGCGCGTCCGGCTGTCATCAAACACCAAGAACCGGAGAACCGCGGGAGCACCAGTCCGGCCGATCGGCCATACGGGGGCAGACATAAGGATTGCCGGCCATAGTTGTCAACGCGTGGCCGCCCTTTCTCATCGGTGAGTTTTTCTGTCGTTCCTAAGGCCAATTCTTGGAAAGACAGAGGCAAATATTTGCATTTGTTCACTTGGCAGGGGAACGCCGCGTGGTCTATGGATGCCGCGAATTTTCCGGTGCCGCGCGTGCCTTCCGGGCATGCCCGTCCCCAGGCCGCAACCCGAGGGCGTTTCCCGCGCGCACCCGGCCTTTCAGACCCCAGGAGCCAACCCCCGTGAAACGAGCCAAAATCGTCCGCCTCGCCGCGCTTGCGATCGCAGGGGGGATGCTTCTCTCCGTGTCCGGCCCCGCCATGGCCGAGGATGCGGTGGTTGCGAAGATCAACGGACAGGAGATCCGGGAATCCGATCTCAAGCTCGTGGAAGCCGAGATCGGCCCGGAGATCGCCAGCCTGCCCGCGGACAAGCGCCGGCGGATCCTGGTCGAATTCCTGATCGAGATGCGCCTTTTTGCGGATGCCGCCGATGGAGAGAAGCTCTCGAGCGGGCCGGATTTCGAGAAGCGGCAAGCCTACTGGATCATGCGCGCCAAGCGCGATGCCTACTACGAGGCCTCCATCAAGGGCGCGATCGGCGATGGGCTGGTGCGCGGGATCTATGACGACAAGGTCAAGATGATCCCCCCCGAGGAAGAGGTCGATGCGCGCCACATCCTGGTCGAGACCGAGGCGAAGGCCGGCGAGGTCTACGACAAGGTCGGCAAGGGCGAGGACTTCGCCAAGCTCGCCGCGGACTATTCGCAGGACCCCGGCTCCAAGGCCGACGGCGGCAAGCTCGGGTATTTCACCAGAGGACAGATGGTGAAGGAGTTCGAGGACGCAGCCTTCGCCCTCAAGACGGGCGAGGTCTCGAAACCCGTGCAGAGCAAGTTCGGCTGGCACGTGATCAAGGTCGAGGACCGGCGCACGAAGCCGCTGCCGACCTACGAGGAGGTCAAGGACCAGATCGTCAACAGCATGGTGCAGCAGAAGGGCCAGCAGGTGGCGTCGGATCTGCGCGGCAAGGCCACGATCGAGTATGTCGATCCCGCCATGGCCGAGGACGTGCGCAAGGAGACGGCGATCGCGGCGGCCAAGAAGAAGCTCATGGAAGAGCAGATGAAGAGCATGGGCGCCGAGGAGCAGAAGAAGGATTAGGCGGCCTCAT
>ERZ795041.262-NODE-262-length-20210-cov-3.930042_pt1 | contig 20210 bp, 14 predicted proteins | sample MGYA00375125_ERZ795041 | MGnify/ENA primary metagenome ERZ795041 (study PRJEB30170, sample SAMN03074214) | activated sludge metagenome | biome: Common Effluent Treatment Plant; feature: Wastewater; material: Activated sludge; isolation source: activated biomass in...
CTGAACTCATCGACCCGCTCCGGGCGCAGGAAGTCGCGCGCCGGCATCGCCGGCCCGCCTCGTAGGCGTAGCCGCCAGCCAGCGGCAGCGCAGCGGTAACCGCCCTGCTCGTACTCGGCGCCAGCGATGCGTTAGGGAGGGAGGTTCTAGCGAGAGGTTCCACGCGGGCCGAGGCCGGCGCACTCCAGCTCGACCACGGTCGGATCGCGTGAGCGGCCGGACCGCTCGAGCGAGCCGGCGCATCACACGATGCGAGCAGCCGACCGGTCCGCACGGCTCCACCCCCAAGGCCGCGGAGGTCCGCGGTGCGTATCACGACAACGAGGAGCACAATGACCGACTCTCGAAGCCTGAACCTTCCGCGCCGCCTGTGCCTGGCGCTGGCGCTGGTGCTCGTCATGGGCGCCGCGACGGGCGCCGTGTTCGCACAAGAGGAACGTGCGGAGGGCCTGCGCGGCGGAACGCTCATCATCGGCCAGCTGCAAGAGCCCGCCAGCATGGTCCTTGCGGAGTCCAGCACCCCGGTCTCCGCGCAGTTCTACACCGCCTACCTGATCAACGAACCCCTGCTCAAGGTCGACCACGACTACAACGTCGTGCCTGGGCTGCTGGCCGAGGTCCCCACGCTCGACAACGGCGGCATCAGCGCCGACTTCCTCACCTACACACTGCGGCTGCGTCCCGGCCTCGTGTGGGAGGACGGCGTGCCCATCACCGCGAACGACATCGCCTTCACCTGGCAGTGGCTGATGGACCCCGTCAACGTCGCCTACGCGACGCACGGCTGGGAGAAGGTCACGTCGGTGGAGGTCAGCGATGACGGCCTCACCGCCGTCATCACCCTCGCGGACACGTTCGCCTTCTGGCTCGACGAGGCCGTCATCGGCATGGGCATCGCGCCGCAGCACGCCGTCGAGGCCGCCGCCGACAAGGACGCCTTCAACCAGCACCCCGTAGGCAACGGCCCGTACAAGCTCGTCGAGTGGCGCGTCGGCGACGTCCTCATCTTCGAGCGCAACGACAACTACTACCGCGGCGAGGCGTACCTCGACCGGGTCGTCGTCCGCATCATCCCCGACTCGAACTCGCTGGCAGCCGCCCTCATGGCCGGCGACGTGCAGATCGCGATCGGGCTCCTGACCGCCAACGTCCCGCAGCTGCAGTCTGCACCGAACGTCGACGTCATCACCACCACCTGGCCGCAGCTCGAGCGCATCTTCTTCAGCCAGACGGTCGCGGGCGACCCGAGCACGCCGCATCCGATCCTGACCGATGTTGCCGTGCGCAAGGCGCTCATCATCTCGGTCGACATGGACGAGATCCTCGAGAACCTCTACTTCGGCATCAACCCGCGCGGCGTCAACGAGCTGTACGGCACCGGCTACTTCAACGAGGAGCTCGAGCCGTACCCGTTCGACCCGGAAGAGGCTCGGCGCACGCTGGAAGAGGCCGGCTGGGTCGACACCGACGGCGACGGCATCCGCGAGAAGGACGGCGTGAGGCTCAGCCTCACCCATTCGACGACGGCGGGCAACCGCCCGCGCGAGTCGATGCAGGCCATCATGCAGCAGGCGTGGGCCGACGTCGGCATCGAGGTCGCGATCGAGAACTACCCCGCTCCGAGCTTCTTCGGCGGCTGGGCGGGCGTCGCATGGGGGAGGCGCTACGAGATGGCGCAGTTCAGCAACGGCATCTTCGCGCTGCAGCCGAACCTCGCCGACTGGTGGCACTCCGACGCCATCCCCACACCCGAGAAGCAGTTCGGCAACGGCCACTCCGGCTGGTCGAACGCGCGCGTCGACGAGCTCCTCGACGAGCACCGCCGCGGCGTGACAGACGCCCGCGCTCGCGAGATCCTCAACGAGGTGCAGCGGATCATCTACGACGATTACGCGATGTTCCCGCTGTTCAGCGCCGCCACGATCTTCGCGATCAACCAGAGCGTGCACAACGTCGACCCGACGCAGTTCGGCGCACAGGCTGGCCTGTTCTGGGACTCGTTCGACTGGTGGGTCGAGTAGGTCCACCCCTGACACCGTGACGTGCGCCCGTGCGGCTCGCGATGAGCCGCACGGGCGGGGTCGAACGGCACGGCAGTTCTCGGGTCGGCGGGCCGCGTAGCCGGCACGGCGAGCCCACACCCTCGAGAAGAGAGGACAGTACCGTTGGAACGAGACTCCCTGGTCGCGGTAGCGCTCGGAGAGCGACCCGCAGGCCTGATCATCCGTGGCGGAACCCTCGTCAACGTCTACTCCGGCGAGATCTACCGAGCCGACGTTGCCATCGACGGCGACCGCATCGCGGCGGTCGGCGACGTCGAACGCTGTCTCGGCGACGCCACCCGGGTCGTCGACGCGACCGGCACGTATCTTGTCCCTGGCTTCATCGAAACGCATGTCCACGTCGGAGCGAGCTCTCTCGGCTCCACCGAGCTGGCTCGTCTGCTCGTCCCGTACGGCACCGCTGCCATCGTCACCGACTTCACGGAGGCGACCAAGCTGCGCGGACCCGGCGCCGCCCGCTTCTTCCTCGACGAGGCCAACAAGACCCCGCTGAAGGCCTATTTCTCGCCCTTCTACACAGCCATGCTGGGCACCGCTGCACGCCCAGGCGTCACCCCGGAAGAGTTCGAGCAGATGCTCGACTGGCCCGAGTGCGTCGAGATCCGCGAGTGGAACGTGCAGTCCAACAGGCACGACTCGCCGCTCGTGCGCGAGATCGGCCGAGTCGCCGAGCGCAAGGGCAAGCTGTTCGCCGGCCACATGCGCGCCCAGGTAGGACGCGTCCTCCAGGCGTCCGTCGCTGCGGGCACAGCCTCCGACCACGAGGCGTACACGCTCGAGGAAGCCGTCCAGCGCATCCGTGCGGGCGTCGCGGTGCAGATCAGGTTCGGCTCCGCGCACTGGACGGAGACCTGGGACCTGCTCAGGGCCATCACCGAGCGGCGCCTCGATCCGAGCCTCGTCATGTTCAGCACCGACGAGCAGGAGATCGTCGACGTCCGCGACCTCGGGTTCCTCGACCACCGTGTCCGCATGGCGATCGAGGCTGGTGTCGCGCCGCTCGACGCCATCCGCATGGCTTCGCTCAACCCGGCCCGCTACCTGCGCGTGACCGGCGACCTGGGCGGCATCGCCCCGGGCCGCAGAGCCTTCGTCAACCTCGTCGACGACCTGCGCTCCTTCACGGTCACCGAGGTCGTGTACGGGGAGGAGGTCGTCGCCCGCGGCGGCTCGTTCATCGCGCCGCTCGAGAGGCCCCAGTACCCGGCCGAGTTCTACGGCTCCGTGCGGTTGGCAGCGCCTCTCACCGCCGCCGACTTCGCGGTGCCCGTCGACGGCGGTGGCGCGAGCGCGACCGTGCGCGCCATCGGGTTCCATCCGGACAGGAGCGGCACGCGCGAGGAGCTGGTCAGCGTGCCAGTCGTCGCAGGCGGAGCCGTCTCGAACCCCGCCGCCGACGTCGTCAAGATCGCGTCGGTCGAACGCGGCACGGGCAGTGGCCAACGCGGCGTCGGGTTCGTCACAGGACTCGGCATGCGCACAGGAGCCCTCGGCTTCACGTACCATCCCGGGCCGTGCGAGCTGGCGATCATCGGGGCCGACGACGCCGACATGGCCGTCGTCGGCAACCGCATCGCCGAGCTGGGCGGCGGGCTCGTCGTCGTCGTCGACGGAGAAGTCCGCGCCGAGGTGCCGATGCCCCTCCTCGGCATCGTCTCCGATGCCCCCGCCGAGGAGGTCGAGGCCGCCATGCGGGCAGCCAAGGCGGTGATCGCCGAGGAGCTCGGCATCGACTTCGTCAGCAACGTGTACCGCCTGGCAGTGCTGTTCATCCCCGGCGTCGCACCCGAGGTGCGCATGTCCGTCAACGGGCTCCTGCGCATCGCCCACGCGGGCGACAAGCTGAACGTCGACGTCGTTCCCGTCGTCGTCACCGAGGCTGGAACCGTCGCCACGACGCCAGCGAGAGAGGAAGCATGAGCATGGACCGTGACGATCTGGTAGCGGTAGCCCTCGGGGAGCAGCCCGCCGGGCTGGTCATCAGGGGCGGCCGCCTTGTCAACGTGTATTCGGGCGAGATCTACTTCGCCGACGTCGCCATCAAGGGCGAGCGCATCGCCGCCGTCAGCGAGGCGGGCAACCCCGAGACGGAGCGCTGGGTCGGGGAGGGCACCACCGTCGTCGACGTCGGTGGCCGCTACCTCGTGCCCGGCTTCATCGAGGGCCACATCCACGTGGGAGCGACCTCCCTCGCCATCACCGAGATGGCGCGCCTGCTCGTCCCGTACGGCACGGCTGCCATCGTCACCGACTTCAACGAGGCGACGAAGGTCCAGGGGCCGCAGGTGGCGCGCTACTACCTCGACGAGGCGAAGCGCACGCCGATGACCGTCTACTACTCGCCGTTCCACACGAGCCTCATCCCCACCGACGGACGCGACGGCGTCAGCCTCGAGCAGCTCGACGAGATGATGAGCTGGCCCGAGGCGAAGGAGTTCCGCGAGTGGAACGTCCAGCAGCACCGCAGCCCGAACCCGAAGGTCAGGCGCGGCGGTGAGATGGCGCGCGAGCACGGCCTGCGGCTCGCTGGCCACCTGCGTCTGTTCATGGGCGGGCTGCTGCACGCCTCCGTCGCGTCGGGAGCCGTGTCCGACCACGAGACGTACACGGTCGAGGAGGCCGTCGAGCGCATCCGCGCGGGCGTCGCGCTGCAGATCCGCTTCGGGTCCGCCCACTGGCACGAGATCCACGACATCCTGCGCGTCGTCACGGAGAAGCGCCTCGACCCCAGCCTCGTCATGTTCAGCACCGACGAGCAGGAGATCGTCGACGTCCGTGATCACGGCTTCCTCGACCACCGCGTCCGCATGGCCATCGAGCACGGCGTCGCGCCGCTCGACGCGGTGCGGATGGCGTCGCTCAACCCGGCCCGGTACTTGGGCGTCACGGGCGACCTCGGCGGCATCGCGCCCGGTCGCAAGGCGTTCGTCAACGTCGTCGACGACCTGCGGTCGTTCACCATCGACGAGGTCGTCTACGGCGAGCAGGTCGTCGCCCGCGACCAGAGCTACATCGCCGAGCTGCCGAGGCCCGAGTACCCGAAGGAGTTCTACGGCACCGTCAGGCTGCCGCGCCCGTTGACGGCGGCGGACTTCGAGATCGCGGCGGCGCAGGGTGCGTCCGCCTCTGGCGCGGCTGGCTCGGGTGCGTCCGCCTCTGGTGCGGCTGGCTCGGGTGCCACGGCCACGGCGCGCGTCATCGGCTTCCACCCCGAGGCGATGGGCAGCAAGGAGCTGCACCTCGACCTGCCCGTCGTGAACGGCAAGGTGCAGGTCGACCTCGACCAGGACGTCGTGAAGCTGGCGTCCGTCGAACGCATCGCGGGGATCGGCAAGCACGGCGTCGGGTTCGTCAGGGGACTGAAGCTGAGGCAGGGCGCTCTGGGCTTCACGTACCACCCCGGCCCGTCGGAGCTGGCGCTCATCGGCGCGAACGACGCCGACCTGGCGCTGGTGGGCAACCGCATCGCGGAGCTCGGTGGCGGGCTCGTCGTCGCGCTCGACGGAGAGATCCTCGCCGAGGTCCCCATGCCCCTGCACGGGGTCGTCTCGGACGCCTCCGCGGAGGAGGTCGAGGCCGGCATGCGCCACGCGAAGCGGATGATCGCGGAGAGGCTCGGCATCGACTTCATCAGCAACTACTACCGCCTCACCGGCTTCTTCATCCCCGGCGTCTCCCCGGAGCTCCGCATGTCCGTCCGCGGGCTCCTCAAGGTCGCGTACGCGGGCGACCAGCTCAAGGTCGAACCGATCCCGGTGCTGGTCGAGACGCGGCCCGCGGCCACGGCAGGCGGCGCGGCCGGTGCCTCGGACTAGGCGGGAGCGCATGGCTGCAGCGGAGGTCACGAACGACGGTGGGGGTTCCGTCCGCGCGCGCGACGGACAGGGCGCGCCAGACGGACAGGGCGCGCGCGACGGGCTCCTCGAGCGCGACGGTCTGGTCGCGGTCGCGCTCGGCGAGGCGCCCGCCGACCTCGTCATCAGGGGCGGTCGGCTGGTCAACGTTTACTCGGGCGAGATCTACTTCGCCGACGGCGCCATCCTGGGCGAACGGATCGCGGCCGTCGGCGAGGTGGAGCGCTGTATCGGCCCCGCGACCACGATCGTCGAGGCGCGTGGCCGCTATCTCGTGCCGGGGTTCATCGAGACCCACATCCACGTCGGCGCGACGTCGCTGACCATGACCGAGCTGGCGCGCCTCCTCGTCCCCATGGGCACGGCCGTGCTCGTCACCGACTTCACCGAGGCAGGCAAGATGCGGGGCAAGAGCGCCATGCGCTTCTTCCTCGACGAGGCCGCCCGCACGCCGCTGTCCGTGTACTTCTCGCCGTTCTACACGACGCTCATGGGCATCGAGGGCAGGCCGGGCGCCTCGCTCGAGGACCTCGTCGAGATGTTCGGCTGGCCCGAGTGCCTCGAGCTGCGCGAGTGGAACGTCTTCGCGCAGCGCAACCCCAGCGAGCGGCTACGGTCGCTCGCCGACCTCGCCAGGCAGCACGGCAAGCTGCTGTGCGGGCACCTCGAGGGGCAGAGCGGACCGACCCTGCAGGCCAGCGCCGCGAGCGGCGTGCTGTCGGATCACGAGACCGCGACCGAGGAGGAGCTGCTCGACAGGCTGCGGCTCGGACTGGCCGTGCAGGTGCGCTTCAGCTCGGGTGCTGACAACCTGGGGGTGCTGCGAGCGCTGGCCCGCACGCGGGTCGACGGTAGCAACGTCATGTTCGCGACCGACGAAGAGGACATCGACGACATCGCGCGGCTCGGCCATCTCGACCACAGGGTGCGGGCGGCCATCGCGATGGGCATCGCGCCCATCGAGGCCGTGCGCATGGCGACCCTCAACGCAGCCACCTACCTTGGGGTCACGGGCGACGTCGGCGGTATCGCGCCGGGCAGGCGCGCCTTCGTCAACCTCGTCGACGACCTGCGCGAGTTCAACGTCACCGAGGTCGTCAGCGGCCCCGCCGTCGTCGCGAGGCGCGGCGAGTACGTCGGCGACCTGAGCGCGCCCACCTACCCCGAGGACTTCAGGAAGAGCATCAAGCTACGGGCGCCGCTGACGGCAGGCGACTTCGTGGTGCCAGTCGGCGACGCGGCCCGCGCGACCGACGGCACCGTGGACGCCCTCGTCATCGGCGTCGAGCCGTACGGCGTGCGCACGCTCGCCCAGCGCGCCTCGATGCCCATCGTCGACGGCGCAGTGCCGGCCGCGGCAGGCGCTGGCATCGCCAAGATCGCGGTCGTCGAACGGCACTTCGCCAGCGGCAAGGTCGGACTGGGGTTCACGCGCGGCTTCGGCATCAGGCGCGGGGCGTTCGGGTCCTCCTACCATCCGGGCCCAGTGCAGATAGGCATCGTCGGCGTCGACGACGCCGACATGGCCGCCGTCGCCAACCGCATCGCCGAGCTGAACGGCGGCTTCGTCGCCGTCGTCGGAGGCAGGGTCGTCGCGGAGGTCGCTCTGCCCCTGCTCGGCTTCCTGAGCGAGGAGCGCTCGGAGGACGTCGTCGCAGCCTTCCGGAAGGTGAAGCAGGCGATCGCGGACGAGCTCGGCGCCGACTTCGAAGGGCTCTTCACCGGCCTCGCCTACACCTGCATGCCGGGCGTTCTGCCCGAGGTGCGCATGGGCGTGGACGGGCCCGTCACCGTCGACAGGGGCGAGAAAGAGCTCGTCGTGAGGCCCGCTCCCCTCCTGCGGCAGGCGGGCGCGTAGTCATGACGGCCTTCGTCGGTAGTCGATCCGCTGATGGCGCTCCCCATAGCGTGGTATGGTGGTCATACCACGGGGGCGAGGGTCTGCCGAGCGTGCGCGGGCGAGCCGCGTCCCGGCCCGGCGCGCGCCAGATGGTCGTGCCGCCGGTCGAGCGGCAGGGGGCGAGGGCTCGACGATGATCCAACCAGTCAAGCAGCAACGGCTCTACGAGAAGGTGGCCGACCAGTTCCAGGACCTCATCGCCGCAGGGGACCTGTCGGCAGGCGACCGCCTGCCCAACGAGCGGATGCTGGCCGAGCAGTTCGCCGTCAGCCGCACGGTCGTGCGCGAGGCGCTCAAGACCCTCGCGGTCAGGGGCCTCATCGAGGTCCGGCCGGGTCAGGGCACCTTCGTCGTCGACGCGACGGGCGACACCCTGTCCCGCTCCTTCCAGACCATGCTCAACCTCGACCAGGGCGACGACCCGTACGCCAGCCTCGTCGAGGTCCGCGAGATCCTCGAGCCAGAGATCGCCTACCGCGCCGCCCTGCGCGCGACGCAGGAGAACGTCGCTGCCATGCGCGCGGCGGTCGCCGCGATGGACGCTCACATGCACGACATGGCCGGTTTCATCAGGGCCGACGACGCCTTCCACCTCGCGCTGGCCGTCGCGACCCACAACGCCTACGTTCCGCGCCTGCTGTCGTCCGTCGTCGACGTCCTGCACGAGCACCGCAGCCGCATCTTCAGAACCGACGGAGGCGCTCAGCGCGGCCAGAGCCATCACAAACGCATCCTCAGGGCCATCGAGGACGGTGCGCCGGAGGCTGCGCGTGAGGCCATGAGGGGCCACCTCGCCCAGGTACGAGACGACACCGAGCATTCGCTCAGCGAAGACGGCGCAGGCTCCGCGCCGACCATGGAAGCAGTGAAGCGGAGACCAGACGTGGAGAGCCGAAGTGAGTGACACAAAGACGAAGGTAGCGATCGGGCGGGCCGCGGTTCGCGAACAGGCGGACGCTGGCGCCCGGGTGGTTGCTGGCGAGCGCGCCGGTGCCCCGGACGCAGAGCGCTGGCGCCACATGTACAGGCAGATGTGGAAGATCAGGGTGTTCGAGGAGCACGCGAACGACCTGTACCTGAGCGGCAAGATGCCCGGCCTCACGCACCTCTACTCGGGGCAGGAGGCCGTCGCCGTCGGCGTGTGCGAGGCCTTGGAGCGCACCGACTACATCACGAGCACCCACCGTGGCCACGGACACTGCGTCGCCAAGGGAGCGCGGCTCGACCTGATGTTCGCCGAGCTGCTGGGTCGCGCGGCCGGCTACTGCCGCGGCAAGGGCGGCTCGATGCACATCGCCGACCAGGAGAACGGCAACCTGGGCGCCAACGCCATCGTGGGCGGCAGCGCAGGGATCGCGACGGGAGCCGCTCTATCGGCGAAGAAGCGCGGCAGCGGCCAGGTGGCCGTGTGCTTCTTCGGTGAGGGCGCCCTCGGGCAGGGCCTGCTCTACGAGGTCATGAACATGGCGCAGCTCTGGAAGCTGCCCGTCATCTACGTCTGCGAGAACAACCAGTACGGCGAGTACACGCACTTCAGCGAGACGACGGCCGGATCCGTGATGGACCGTGCGCGGGCGTTCGGCATCAGAACGGTCGAGGTCGACGGCCAGGACGTCGTCGCGGTGCATGAGGTCGTCGAAGACCTCGTGGCGCGTGCCCGCGCGGGCGAGGGACCTGCCTTCGTCGAATGCGGCACGTACCGCTACCACGGTCATCACGTCGGCGACATCAACCGCGAGTACTACCGGCCGAAGGCAGAGGAGAGCGAGTGGCGCACGGAGCGCGACCCGCTCGCGCTCTTCGGGGCACGACTGGTCGCGGAGGGCGTCATGGACGAAGCCGAGCTCGCCGCTACCGAGGCCTCGGTGCGCGAGGAGGCCGCGCAGGCCGTCGAGTTCGCGCTCGCGGCACCCTTCCCCGATCCGAGCGAGGTGACCCTGCATGTCTACGCCTGAGGTATCGCGCGGGGCCGTCGCGCCCGCGCCCGCCGCCAGCCAACGCGTCATCACGTTCTCGCAGGCCATCCGCGAGGCCCTCGCCGAGGAGCTGCGTCGCGACCCGAACGTGTTCATCCTCGGCGAGGACGTCGCCGAGGCCGGCACCCCCTTCAAGGTCCTCTCCGGACTCGTCGAGGAGTTCGGGCCGGAGCGGGTGATGGACACGCCCATCTCCGAGGCTGGCTTCACGGGCTTGGGGGTCGGCGCCGCCATGACCGGCATGCGACCCGTCGTCGACCTCATGTTCGGCGACTTCCTCACCCTCGACATGGACCAGCTGGTGAACCAGGCAGCCAAGACCCATTACATGTCGGGCGGGAAGCTCAAGGTGCCCATGGTGCTGCGCACGACGCTCGGCGCGACGCGCCGCTCCGCCGCGCAGCACAGCCAGAGCCTACACGCCTGGGTCAGCCACGTCCCCGGCTTGATCGTCGCCATGCCCTCCACCCCCTACGACGCGAAGGGCTTGCTCAAGTCGGCCATCCGCAACGACAACCCGGTCGTGTTCTTCGAGGACAAGATGGGCTACACCGACAAGGGCGAGGTTCCTGAGGGCGAGTACCTCGTGCCCCTTGGCGTCGCCGACGTCAAGCGCAGAGGCGAGCACGTCACCCTCGTAGCGACCAGCAGCATGGTCCAGGTCGCGCTCAAGGCCGCCGACGCGCTCGAGCAGGATGGCATCAGCGCCGAGGTCGTCGACCCACGGACGCTCTACCCGCTCGACAAGGACACGCTCATCGAGTCCGCCAAGAAGACCGGCCACGTGCTCGTCATCGACGAGGGCTACGAACGCTACGGCGTGACGGCCGAACTGGCGTCCGTCATCGCGGACGGAGCCTTCTACCACCTCGACGCTCCCGTCAAGCGGCTCGGCGCGCTCGACGTGCCCATCCCCTTCTCGCCGACGCTCGAAGACGTCACCGTGCCGACACCGGCAACGGTCGCGGCTGCAGCCAAGAAGCTCCTGGCCCCAGCCGGGACCAACTAGAGGAGCAGGACATGGCGATCCACACGTACGGCACCATGGGCGTCGACTGGGAGCAGCGCATCGACTTCGAGCGGCTGCGCACCCAGAGGCTCGACCGCATCAAGCAGGTCCTCGCACGATCGGACGCAGGCTCGCTGCTGCTGTTCGACATGAACAACGTGCGCTACGTGACCTCGACTCACATCGGCACGTGGGCGCAGGACAAGGTCGCCCGCTACACGCTCCTCGCCAAGGGCAGCGAACCCATCCTGTGGGACTTCGGCTCTGCAGCGCGACACCACCAGCTCTACGCCCCGTGGCTCGACGGCGCCGAGCGGTCGCGCCCCGGCGTGTCGATGCTGCGCGGCACCATCTCGCCCGAGATGGGCAGGGCCGAGAAGGTCGCTGCCGACATCCTGGCAGAGCTGACTGAGCGCGGCCTGCAGAACGACCCGGTGGCCGTCGACCTGGTCGAGCTGCCCATCTTGTTCGCGCTCCAGAAGGCCGGACTGACGGTCATCGACGGTCAGCAGCTCATGCTCGAGGCCCGCAAGATCAAGACGGTCGACGAGATCTCGCTGCTCACGCACGCGGCCGGGATGGTCGACGGCGCCTACCAGCTCGTCTACGAGAACCTGCGGCCCGGCGTCCGCGAGAACGACATCGTCGGGCTCGTCACCAAGTTCCTCTACGAGCACGGCTCGGAGATGGTCGAGGGCGTCAACGCCATCAGCGGCGAACGCTGCAACCCGCACCCGCACGTCGCGTCCGACAGGATGCTGCGCCCCGGCGACCCCGCCTACTTCGACATCCTCCAGAGCTACATGGGCTACCGCACCTGCTACTACCGCACCTTCGTCGTCGGCAGCGCCTCGCGCGCGCAGGTGAGCGCCTACGACACGTGCCGCGACCTGCTCGACCACGCCATCAGCCTCATCAAGCCGGGCGTCACGACGGCCGAGGTCGTCGAGATCTGGCCGCGCGCACAGGACTTCGGCTTCCCCGACGAGGAGCTGGCCTTCGCCCTGCAGTACGGCCACGGCATCGGCCTCAACATCTGGGAGAAGCCGATCTTCAGCCGCCTCGTCTCCTTCGATCACCCGGAGGTCATCGAGGAGGGCATGGTCTTCGCCCTCGAGACCTTCTGGCCCGCCGAGGACGGCTGGTCCGCCGCCCGCATCGAGGAGGAGGTCGTCGTCACCAAGGACGGGTGCGAGATCATCTCCCGCTTTCCCGCCGAGCAGCTGATGGTGACGGGCCCGCGCTACTACAGCACCGCGGGTCCGCTGGCCACCGTGAGGGACACGCAGTCGGCCCTCAACAACCCGCGGGTTACCCCAGCCGGGTTGCCGACAGGCGACCTGCCGACAGGCGACAGCGGCGCGACGACCCTGAGCACGACCCCCGAACTGGCGACCGATTGAGCATGCCAACCACGCGCACTGGTCGAGACCGTGGCTAGAGACGTGATCATGCCAGCCCTCGGGATGGCGCAGGAGTCCGGCGTGCTCATCCGCTGGCTCGTCCCCGAGGGAGGCGCCGTCGTCGAGGGCGACCCCTTGATGGAGGTCGAGACCGACAAGGCCGTCGTGGAGGTCCCCGCCACGGCGTCAGGGACGTTGGCTGCCGTGGCGTACTGGGAGGGTGCCGAGCTGGCGGTGGGAACGGTGCTGGCCGTGCTGCTGGGTCCCGGTGAGTCGCTTGGCTCGCAGTCGAGGTCGTCAGCCGGTGCGGGTGCCGGTCCGGCGGCCGCGGTGGTGGGGGCTGGCGCCACCGCGCCAGCGGTTGCCGTGCCAGCGGCCGCTGCGGTGGAGCCGGTCTCGGCGTCCGCCGCGGCCGTGGTCGGCTCTGCCGGCGTCGCCGCCAACGACCGGGCCGTGGCAAACGCCGGAGCTGTGGCGAACGACCGCGCGGTCGTCGGCACGCGAGCCGTCGTCCTGGCCTCGCCCAAGGCCAAGAGGTTGGCGCGCGAGCGCGGGATCGACCTCGCTACCGTGCGGGGCAGCGGACCTGCCGGTGCGGTGCGCTCCATCGACCTCGCTACCGCACCAGCCGTGGCCGAGACAGCAGCCACCACTGGGCCGACCAGCGTGCCGACCAGCGTGCCGACCAGCGCGCCCGCTGCACCCGTTGCGACCATAGCGGCCCAGGAGGAAGCGTGGCTCCGCACGACCGCAGACCTCGCGGGCCTGAGCGAGTTCGTGGAGCGCGTGTCGCGTAGCAGCCTTGCTCCGGCCGACGCCGCCATCGTCAACGCCGACGTGCTGACCAGGGCGGTCGTCGCCGGGTTGAGGCAGCGCACGGTGCTCGGGCCGGTGGAGATGACGGTACACCTGACGGTGTACGACGCCGTCGGTCGGTCGACGACCGTGACGCTGGCAGCCGACCAACTCGGCTCGATCGTGAGCGTGTCGGACGCCAGGAAGCGACTGGCTGCCGGAATCGACGCCGCTGGCCGAGCGAGCCAGCCTGGACCCACCAGCGATCAGCCGGGGCGGCCGGTCAGCCGGTCAGGTCCCGGTGCCCCGGTGCGAGTAGCCATCGTCGACCTGAGCGCAGAACGGCTCGAGCGCTCCCCGACGTTGCGATACGCCGACACGCCGATCCGCCTGACCCTCGGCCCCGCCGTCGTCCCGGCAACGGCCGGTGGTCGTGAGGCTCACGCGACGGGTGCGGCCCAGCTGCTGCTGGAGTACGACCGCTCCGTCCTCGACGACGAACGAGCCGCGACACTCATCTACCACGTCAGTCGGCTGGTGGCTGACCCCTTCGCCCTGGCCGTGCAAGGCTGAAGGAACATCGGGAGGCACACGCATCATGAAACAACTGACTGACGTCGGCAGCCACTACCTTGGCACGAGCTGGGCACCTCTGGGCACGTCGTTCGAGGTACGCAGTCCAGCGACGGGGCAGGTGATAGCCCGAGTGGCCGACTGCGGCCCCGCCGAAGCCGACGCGGCTGCGGCGGCCGCGACGACCGCGTTCGCGCAGTGGCGCCGCACGACCGCGTTCGAGCGATCGGCCATCCTCGAGCGCTGGGCCGCGCTCATGCTCGAGCACAAAGACGAGCTGGCAGCGGTCATGTCAGCCGAGATGGGTAAGCCCATCAAGGAGGCGCGCGGCGAGGTCGTGTACGCCGCCGGGTTCGTGAAGTGGTACGCCGAAGAGGCGAAGCGCGTCTACGGCGAGGCGTTCCCCAGTCACGTCGGCACCAAGCGCCTGTTCGCGTTGCGCCAGCCCGTGGGGCCCGTCTTCGGCGTGACACCCTGGAACTTCCCCATCGCCATGGTCACCCGCAAGGCAGCGCCGGCCCTGGCAGCAGGCTGCACGTTCATCCTCAAACCGGCCGAGCAGAGCCCCCTCAGCGCGCTTCTGACGGCCGACCTGTGGCTCGAGGCAGGGGGACCGGCAGGCACGCTCCAGGTACTGCCAGCCAGCGACCCGGTACCGCTGTCGGACGCGCTGATGGCAGACGACCGCATCCGCAAGGTCACCTTCACCGGGTCGACTGAGGTCGGCAAGATCCTCTACCGCAAGTCGGCAGACACCGTGAAGCGCATCTCGCTCGAGCTCGGCGGCCACGCGCCCCTGATCGTGTGCGACGACGCCGACCTCGAGATCGCCGTCCGCGAAGCCATCGCGTGCAAGTACCGCAACGCGGGTCAGACCTGCGTGTGCACCAACCGCATCTACGTGCAGCGCGGCATCGCGCCCGCCTTCACCGAGGCGTTCGTGGCCGCCTCCAACCGGCTGCGCGTCGGCGACCCGTCGGAGGAGTCCACCGACATCGGCCCACTCGTCGACGCCCAGGGCCTCGAGAAGGTCAACAGGCACCTCCACGACGCCGTGTCCAAGGGCGCGACGATCGTCAGCGGCGGCTCCACCGTCGAGGGGCTCTACTTCCAGCCCACCGTCGTCACCGACGTCACCGTCGACATGTTGATGATGCAAGAGGAGACCTTCGGGCCGGTCGCGCCGATCATCGAGTTCGACACCATCGACGAAGCGGTCCGACTGGCCAACGACACTCCCTTCGGCCTGGCCGCCTACCTGTTCACCAACGACCTGTCGCGCGCGCTGAAGGTCGCCGAGGAGCTCGAGTACGGCATCGTCGGCATCAACGACGGCGTCCCCTCGACGCCCCAGGCGCCGTTCGGTGGCGTCAAGCAGTCGGGGATCGGTCGCGAAGGCGGGCACTGGGGGATCGACGAGTACCTCGAGGTGAGGTACGTGTCGGTGGGGGTGGGGTAGGGGGCACTGGGCGACGAGCTGCAATCTCAAGCAAGTGTGACGTTGGTTCCGAGGTACTTGCAGACCGTCGCTATACTTCGTTTCGCCGTGCCTGAGCCAATCGACTCCCCGCTCATCAGCGTCGTGCTACCGACGTACAACCGCGCAGGCATCGTACTCGAGGCCGTGCAGAGCGTCCTAGACCAGAGCTTCGCTCACTTCGAACTGATCGTCGTCGATGATTCGTCCACCGACGACAGCTTGGAGGTGCTCGCGGAGGTCGCAGCACGCGACCCTCGGGTACGGGTGATCAGCAACTTGAGAACGAAGGGCTCTGCTGGTGCGCGGAACACGGGCATCGACAACGCAACGGGTGTGTGGCTCTGCCAGATCGACTCAGATGACGTCTGGGAGCCGGATCTGCTGGAGAAGCTCACCGCCGTCGCCGTCCGGTCCCCGGACTCGGTAGGTGTCGTCTACGGCAGCCATCGCGTCGTCGAGTACGCGACCGGCAAGGTCGTACGCGAACGGTTCGCAGAACTGTCCGGCTACACCTACCCGCGGATGCTCGAAGAGCACTTCTTCTATCACGGCGCGGCCGCCATGCGGATGGAACTGGTCCGTCGCGTCGGCGGCTACGACGAGTACCTGAAATCCAACGAAGACACCGACTTCCAAGTGCGTGTGACTGAGCTCTGCGAGGTGCGACCCGTACCCGAAGAAGTGTACGTGTACCGATCAGGATGGAGCGACCAGATCTCGCGGGACGACCGACTCTCCGCTATCGCCTACGACTCGTTCTTCAAGAAGCATGAGGCCGCGATACGCACTCTCCCGAAGGCAAGGTACAGCGCTGTGTACCCCGGCCTCGTCACGAGCGTCCGTGCCCGCCTGTGGCGCTTGGCCTTCCGCAATTGGCGCCTGATGTTGCCGCTTGCCGTGTCCATGCCACGCCAATACGTCCGGTGTCAGATCGATGTGATGCGCCTGGTCGCCCGCCAGGTTCTCGTGGGCGCCAGTAGCCGATGACGGTAGCGGAGGGTCGATGATACGTAGCCTGACGAGCACACTCAGAAGCGAGTGGGCCTCCTGGCCCAGCTACTCGGACGAAGAGATCGAGGCCGTTACACGCGTTCTTCGCTCTGGCAAGGTGAACCAGTGGACGGGGAGCGAGATCCGGGAGTTCGAGCACGAGTATGCCAACGAGCTCGGACGGCGCCGCTCGATCGCGCTGATGAACGGCACGGTCGCCCTCGAACTGGCGTTGCTCGCGTTGGGAGTAGGGCCGGGCGATGAAGTGGTCACCACGCCACGTACCTTCATCGCCTCCTCGAGCGTGGTTGTGCTTCGAGGAGCAACGCCGGTCATGGCCGACGTCGATCGCGACAGTGGCAACATCGGCGCCGACGAGATCGAGCGGGTCCTGACACCGCGCACGAAGGCCATCCTCGTTGTGCATCTCGGAGGATGGCCCGCTGACATGACCGGGATCATGGACCTTGCACGTACGCGCGGTATCGCCGTCATCGAGGACTGCGCGCAGGCCCACGGCGCTCTTCACCGCGGCAGGCCGGTTGGCTCGTTCGGCGACGTCGGCGCGTTCTCGTTCTGCCAGGACAAGGTGATGACCACCGGCGAAGAAGGCGGGCTCATCACGCTCGATGACGAGCACATGTTCAAGGCGGCGTGGGGGTACAAGGACCATGGCAAGGGTTTCGACACCGTGTACAACACACAGCATCCGCCCGGGTTCCAATGGCTCCACGACTCGTTCGGTACCAACTGGCGTATGACCGAGCCGCAAGCAGCAATCGGACGTATCCAGTTGACAAGGCTGGAGGCTTCCGTCGCACAGCGGACGCACAACGCCGGACTCTGGGCACGGCACCTCGACGAGGTTCCCGCCTTGCGGACTCCGCGCGCACCCGAGGGCGACAGGCATTGCTACTACCGCTACTACACCTACGTTCGACCTGAAGCACTGAAGTCCGGCTGGGATCGTGACCGGATCCGAGAGGAACTACGGTCCGCGGGCCTCGGCGTGACCGCGGGCAGTTGTGGTGAGATCTACCGCGAGGAAGCGTTCATCGCGACCGGGCTCTCACCTGCCGAGCGTCTGCCAGTGGCGGAGGAACTTGGTGAGCCTTCCCTCGCTTTCCTCACACATCCGACGCTTTCTGAAGCCTCTATTCATGAGGCGGCTAAGTTGGTTGCAGAGGTAGTCAACTCGGCTACCCGGTAGTTCTGCGGGTCATGCCTCAGTAGGTCAACGGCCTACCCGAGCCGTCGAAGCACGCGATGCCAACCTGGCCTGCACTATCGCAGGCGGCGAGCCCAAACGCCTCGACGGCGGCGGGCCTGAACGACTGCTTGTCGAATACGTAACTCCAGCGCCTGAACGGCTCTTGGATGTCGAGGTTGTCATGCGAGTACGTCTGGTCGTGACTCTTGACGGCCAAGAACGGCTGCGGTCCGAAGATCGGACGGTTGCTCTTCGCGGTTAGCCGTACCGAGTCACCCACATGGTCGAGGACGACATCGAACGTCAGAGGCTCGATCTGCTCACGCATGAGTACTGACCGAGCGGCGACCAGCGCCCCAGAGTTTCGCCACTCGACACCTGGGAACTCGCGCGCTACACGCTCCACCATGCCGTGTACCGCAACCACGTCTGGTCTCATGTCACGGAAGTCGTGGTCGGTGAAGGCAAGTACTGTGTCCTCACCCGCGGCGACACGGAAGAACGCCTTGCGGACCTCGGTCTCGTCCAAGAGCCGCAGCCTCGTGCCTACGTTGAGGCAGCGGAACACGGTGCGCCTGCACGATCCGAGAGCCTGGTAATCGTCGTGGTGAGGCTGATAGTGAGACCAATCTGACGGCGCCCTGCGCCAGTCGCCGAAGCGACCGTCGGCAAGGTCGAGCTGCTCCTCTTCGAGCCCATCAGCACGGATCGCCTGGTTCCCGAAGTCGAACGGCACGAACTGCTCGAGAAGCCAGTGACTGTCCGGTCGTTCGACATGGAACCCCGGCCGGAACACGGAAGGGAACCATCCTCGATCCAAGACTCGCCGGGCCAACGTCTCCAGGACGTGCGGGGATCGAAGGTAGGAGGTGGCGTTCCTATGGGCCTCTCCGTACGTCGACATGGGGTGAACATGCCAGTGGATCTCATCGGGGACGTCATGCTCACGGAGAACTCCGCGGTAGTGGTCGAAGATGTTGTGAAACCCGATGTCGCGCCTGCGGGGGTTGAGGGTGTATCCCACGTGGTCCACGCAGAACCAGCTGAAGGTCCAGGGGTTGCCGCCTGGGTCGCTGAACCGTGAGCGGAAGTCTTCGCTCATCAACTCGTCGAGCATGGAGTCGACCTTGTCCCACGTATCGTTGTACGACAGTAGCTGCTCGGAGAGGGCCAATCGGGCGATCGCCTCCTTGCCCCTCAGGTCGATCTCCCCGCGTCTGAGTGCCGCCAGAGTGGTTCGTGATGGGCTGAGACTCACGCCAGTCATGGCGTGGAGGCGCTCGAACGTCGCGTCGAGTGACTCGTACAAGGGTCCCTCGGTATCCACACAGTGGACGACATGCAGAATCGGCACGAACCATCGCCCCTCACTGACCCCGACGTGCGGTGCCCCGAAGAACGTAGCACGGGGCCGACGCGAGATCGTCGGAGCCTTCACAGCCGATCAGAGTGCGGATGACCCGTTCAGGGCGCATGTGGTCGCCGTACACTGACGGCATGCGCGGGAGCGGTCCAACGATGGGACGAAAGGTGGCCACCGCAACATGAGCAGCATCGCGGTGATCCCTGCTCGCGGAGGTTCGAAGAGGGTACTCCGCAAGAACATCAAGCTGCTGGGCGGCGTCCCCATGATCGTCCACTCGATAGAGGCCGCGCTTCGAAGCGGTGTGATCGATGCTGTGGTGGTCAGCACAGACGACGAGGAGATCGCGACTATCGCGCGCGGCCATGGTGCGACGGTTCCAGTCATGCGCGAGTCGAGCCTGGCCGATGACCACACTCCTGTCTCGACAGTCACCAGGCAGATGGTCGCTTGGTTGGGCGAACGCGGAGAAGCGTTCGACACGGTGGCGCAGCTCCTGCCGAACTGTCCTTTGAGAACTGCGGAAGACGTGCATGCTAGCTTCGCGGCCTTCGTCTCACAGCCACACGCCGCACAGGTCTCGGTCACGCGCTACGGGTGGCAGAACCCATGGTGGGCCCTGGAAAGAGACGAAACAGGCGCAGCAAAACCTCTCTTCGCCGACAAGCTGATGCAACGAAGCCAGGACCTGCCCACCCTCTACTGCCCGACAGGTGCCGTGTGGTGGGCGACGACCGAGGCGTTGCTGGAGTACGGAACGTTCCATCTTCAGCGCCGCGCGTTGTTCGAGCTCGACTGGGAGCACGGAGTCGACATCGACGAAGAAGCCGATTTCGAACTGGCCGAGGTCCTCTTGTCCCGGAGAGCGAGCGCTGGCACGCGTGACTGAGGCCGACGCTCGAGCAGAAGAGCTTCGCGAGCTCGAGCAGATGTTCGATCGGCTGTGGCCTCTCCCGCGCAGCCTGACTGGTGACGGAGTGCGCGCTACGCACGCGGCGCTGGGCGAGCTCATGCCGCTCGAGAGGCTCGAGCTTGCGTCTGACACCCCGGTGCTCGACTGGATGGTGCCACAGGAGTGGAAGGTGCGCGAGGCGTTCGTGGTCTCACCTGACGGCACACGTATCTTGGACTTCCACAGCAACAACCTTCATCTGGTCGGCTACTCGGAACCGTTCCAGGGACGCCTTACTCGCAGCGAGCTCGATGAGCATCTGTACAGCCTTGAGGACCGGCCCTCCGCCATCCCGTACGTGACGAGCTACTACCGTCCACGCTGGGGGTTCTGTCTGTCCCATGAGCAGCGGGTCTCGTTGCCTCCCGGTGAGTACGAGGTCGTCGTCAATACTGAACTGGAGCCGGGTTCCATGACCATCTCGGAGTGCCTGCTGCCCGGAACCAGTTCCCAAGAGGTCTTGATCAGCAGCTACACGTGTCACCCTTCTCTCGCGAACAACGAGCTCTCCGGACCGATCCTCGCTGCGTTCTTGTACCGGCGCCTTGCCCGCCTCTCGCAGCGCCGCCTGACATTCAGGTTCGTGCTGGCGCCCGAGACGGTTGGCGCCATCGCCTACTTGCACCTACGGGGCGATTGGCT
>ERZ795041.266-NODE-266-length-20086-cov-4.831212_pt1 | contig 20086 bp, 14 predicted proteins | sample MGYA00375125_ERZ795041 | MGnify/ENA primary metagenome ERZ795041 (study PRJEB30170, sample SAMN03074214) | activated sludge metagenome | biome: Common Effluent Treatment Plant; feature: Wastewater; material: Activated sludge; isolation source: activated biomass in...
GGCTTGGCCACGGGGGCGTTCCACGCCGCGATCCTCCAACTCGTCTTCGGCGCGATGTATCGACACCTGCGCAGCGGGCACGCGCTCATGTCGCACATCGGGATGTCGATCGTGGTCCTCGCCCTGGCGCTCGTCGCGGTGGCGTTCGCGCTCCGACCGGACAAGGAGGCCGGCCCGCTCGCCCGCGTGACCCGAACATGGGGCGTGACCATGGGGTCGCTTGTCTCGCTCCAGTTCGCCCTTGGGTGGGTCGCGTTCCTGCTGGGCGGCAAGACCCTGACGCCCGAGAACGCGATTCAGGCCGTTGTTCGCACCGCCCACCAGGCAAACGGGGCGCTGCTCTTCGGCTCGATGGCCATACTCGCGGTCTATGCCCGCCAACTCCATCGAAGGGCAACGGCGGTATCGGCCTAAGCCCATAGTCCGCGATCGGCCGCGACCCTGCCGCGTGGCGTGTGCAACCCGAAGATCGTGAGACCAAACAAATCTCTGGAATCAGGCCCACGGTCCATGAACGAGCCGATATTCCTTGGCACCACACGCCTTGTCGTGGTAGGCTGCAATCAGAGGGCGACGCCAGTCGTTAGGCGTTGATCGAGGCCGGCTCGCGTTCGTGCCGGGCCACATTGGAGGTGACGCGTGCACACCGGATCCACACCCATGCCCCAAGGCCTCGCGGCACGTCTCGCCCAAATCATCACCGGCGCGCCCATCGCAGACGACCCCGAGCCGTCGGGCGACGAGATCGAGTCCTCCCTCCGGCCCATCGCTCGCAAGGACTTCGGCTACGACCAGGCGCGGCACCTCCTGTGGCGAGCGGGGTTCGGCGGCACGTCGGCCCAGGTTCGCTATCTCGCCGACCTTGGGCCCGAGCGGGCCGTGGACATCCTCCTCAACGACGACAAGAGCACCTATCCCGAGCCTTCGCTCGACCAGTTCGACCGCGACCTGATGCGCCCGGCAACGGCCGAGGAAGCGGAAGCCCAGCGTCGCGCCCGGCGCGAGCGCGATGAAGAGACCCTGGCCCGCCTCCAGGAAGAACGCCAGAAGCGAGAGCGCCTCGATCGCCAGCAACTCCGAGAACTCCAGCGTTGGTGGCTCACACGGATGATCGAGACCTCACGCCCACTCGAAGAGAAACTCACGCTCTTCTGGCACGGGCACTTCGCCACGAGTTATCGCGGCGTCGAGGACTCTTTCCACATGTACATGCAGAACCTCATGTTCCGATCCAACGGCATGGGAAGTTTCCGTGATCTCCTCAAAGGCCTCATCCGCGACCCCGCGATGCTCAAGTATCTCAACAACGACCGCAGCCGAAAGGGCAGGCCCAACGAGAACCTGGCGCGTGAGATCATGGAGTTGTTCAGCCTCGGCCTAGGCAACTACAGCGAGAACGACATCAAGGAGGGCGCCAGAGCACTCACCGGATACACCTACAAGGACGACGACTTCAACTTCGACCAGCGCAACCATGACAACGGGAGCAAGGCGATCCTCGGGCACACGGGCAATCTCGATGGCGACGAGTTCGTCGAGGCGATCCTCGCCAACCCGGCGTGCGCCCCGTTCGTCGTGCGGCGTCTGTACAACTTCTTCGTCGCCGACGTGCCCCCCGACGAACGCGGCGGTGATACCGCGCTCCCCACGCCCCAGCGCGCCGTGCTGCGCAACCTCGCGAACGAGTGGCGCTCGCGGAACTACTTCGTGAAACCCGTGCTCAAGAAGCTCTTCCTGAGCGAGCACTTCTACTCGCCCGCCTTCATCGGGCAGCAGATCAAGAGCCCCGCCCAACTCGTCGTCGGCTCCATCCGCTCGCTCAACACGCCGGTGCGCGATCTCAACATCCTCCTCGACGCGATGGATCGCATGGGCCAGAACCTGATGATGCCCCCCAGCGTGAAAGGCTGGGACGGTGGGAGATCTTGGGTCAACACCACGACGATGTTCGTGCGCCAGAACGTGCTGACCTACTTGCTCACCGGGATGAGCACCAACCGGCGCGGCAAGCCCGACGCCCAGTACGACCCAACGCACCTCCTCGCGGATATCGACGGCGGCGATGCGGCCAAACGCGACGCCGAGCGTGTTGTCGAGCATCTGCTCCGCCAGACTCTTGGAGGCGTGCGATCGTCGGCCAAAGAAGTGTGCATGGACGTCATGGGCAAGGCCAAAGATCCCTCGGATCGCGAGGCGATCGTCGCCACGCTCCTGCTCATCACGGCCATGCCAGAGTACCAGTTGTGCTGACATCGCCGGAACATGTGAGGAATTGCGGAACCGAGCAGGGCGAGGCCGATGGAGGCGAGGCACCTGGATGACGAGAGCGTGTAGGACAGGAAGCCAAGGGTGGAGACCGAACATGAGCATTGAGCACAGCGCGTACACACGGCGGGAGTTCCTGAATAGCGGGTTGGTCTTCGCCTCCGCGGCGTTGGCCGTGCCGTCGTTCCTCCAGCGCAGCGCGATGGCAATGGCGAGGCCGCTCTTGGGCGTCTCCAGCGTCGCGGGCGTACCCGACGACCACATCCTCGTCGTCATCCAACTCTCCGGAGGCAACGACGGGCTGAACACCGTCGTTCCCTATGGGATGGACGCGTACCACAAGGCCCGCCCGGGGATCGGCGTGAGCGCCAAGGACGCCCTCGCCCTTTCCGGCGCCGACGGCATCGGTCTCCACCCGGCGCTCGCCGGCCTCAAGGAGATCTATGACGACGGCGCCCTCGCGGTTGTGCAGGGCGTCGGTTATCCGAACCCCAATCGATCGCACTTCAAATCCACCGACATTTGGCAGACCGCCGACATCAGCGCCACCGGCGAGGGATGGCTCGGGCGATACTTCGACTCCGAGTGCTGCGGCTTCGGCAAAGGCGAGAGCGGAAAGAAGGACAACTCCAACGAGAAGTCTTCCACCAACTCCAACCCCCCCGGCATCGCCATCGGACGCACCGCGCCCCTCTCGATGCAAGGACGACAGATCACCGGCGTGAGTTTCGAGTCTCCCGAGATGTTCCGATGGTCGGGCGAGAGCGTCGACAAGGGCCTCGCCAAGGCCTATGAGCAGTCGAACCTTCGTGGGAGCGAGCACACGGGCGGCAAAGAGACCAACGCCGACTTCCTCCTGCGCACCGCGCTCGACGCCCAGGTCTCGAGCGACCTCATCCGCAAGGCCATCGCCTCCGCCCCGCGAATCACCTATCCCAACGGGCAGTTCGCGAGCCAGTTGCGCATGATCGGGCAGATGATCGCCGCGGGCCTCAAGACACGCGTCTATTACGCGACGCTCGGCGGCTTCGACACCCACGCCGGACAGGGCGGCGCCCAGGGACGCCATGCCAACAACCTGCGCCAACTCGGCGACGCGCTCAAGGCCTTCCAGGCCGACCTCCGACAGCAGGGCAACGCCGGACGAGTCCTCACCATGACCTTCTCCGAGTTCGGCCGCCGCGTCAGCCAGAACGCCAGCGGCGGCACCGACCACGGCACCGCCGCCCCCATGTTCCTCATGGGCGAGATGGTCAGGCCCGGCGTCCACGCCGATCACCCCTCGCTCACCAAACTCGACGAGGGCGATCTGATCTACGGCGTGGACTTCCGCAGCGTCTACGCCGCCATCCTCGAGTCGTGGCTCGTCGCGAGCAGCAAGGACGTGCTCCAGGGCGACTTCGATCCCTTCCCGGTGATCAAGCGGGCGTGACGAAACAGGTGCGCGGCGTAGGACGTGCTCATCGCTCAAGCCGCTACGCTTGACGCATGACGCGACTCTGCAAGGCCGGCTCGGTCTCCATCGGCAAAGGCCAACCCCTCGCCATTATTGCCGGCCCCTGCGTGCTCGAATCCAAGGAACTCGGCCTGGAGATCGCACGCACTATCGGCGAGGTGTGCGATCGGCTCGGACTCTCGTACATCTTCAAAGCATCCTTCGACAAGGCCAATCGTTCAAGCATCGCCTCGCCACGCGGCCCGGGCCTGGAGCGAGGCGTCGCGTGGATCCGCGAGATCGGGATCGAGACGAAACGACCGACGACCACCGATATCCACGATCCATCACAGGCCGAACCCATCGCCGAGTCGATCGACCTGCTCCAGATTCCCGCGTTTCTCTGCAGACAAACCGACCTGCTCGCGGCGGCTGGCGTGGCGGCGGCACGACACCACCGCGGCGTGAACGTGAAGAAAGGCCAGTTCCTCGCCCCGGGCGACATGCGCGGGCCCGTCAAGAAACTCGCCGAGGCGGGCTGCACCAACGTCATGTGCACCGAGCGAGGCACGACCTTCGGCTACGGCCGACTCGTGAACGATTTTCTCGGGATCGGCGATCTGATCGAACTCAAGGCCGAGGGCGGCCCGCCACCCGTCTGCTTCGACGCGACACACTCAACCCAACTCCCAGGCGGCGGCAGCGTCGGAGGCGGGGCCGAACAGACCGGTGGGCGCCCGGATCGGGCGCCGCTCCTCGCGCGGGCGGCCGTCGCCGCAGGCGTGCACGCCGTCTTTCTCGAATGCCACCCCGAACCGTCGAAGGGCCTGTCGGACGCCGCGACGATGCTCCCGCTCAAGGACGTGTCCGCGCTGCTCCAGGATCTCGCGGCGATCCGCAAGGCCCTCTCTAAAGCATCCGTCTAGACTCGAACCATGTGGACTCTCGCCGCACCGCCGCAGTGGCTGCCATTCCTCGTCGTGGGAAGTATTTTCGGCATAGTGGCAACCATCATCGTTTCCACCGTCATGAACAAACGCCGCTGGCGCCGCGAGATGAACATGCGCTGCACGGCCCTTGGCGGAACGTTCATCGAGAAACCACAAGACCACGAGAAACACGAGGCCTTCCAGACCGTCGGCCCGTGGCAGAAACTCCAGACCGGCTCGCGCGGCGTGCAATGGCTCGCCACCGTGCCGCTCTCCGTCCTCCCACACGGCACGACGAGCGTGCGACTGCTCGGACATCTCTACTCGACCGGTTCGGGAAAGAACCGCCAGGTCCACATCCACACCATCGCCTGGATCGAGGCACCACGCGCGTGGCCGATCCTCTCCGTCTATGGCGAGCACTTCATGCACCGGCTCGCCGACACGCTCGGCCTCACCGAACGATTCGGCAAGAAGGATCTCCAACTCGACGATGCCGAGTTCAATAAACGCTACCGCGTGAACTGCGACGACGAGGACTTCGCCCTCATGGCCCTCACGCCACAGGCCCAGCGATGGTGCTTGGACCTCCCCAAGGACAAGGGCCAACTCCGCGTGGACATCGGGCAGGGTGCCGTCTGCGTCACCATGCGCCGCACCCCCAAGCCCGCGGAACTCGAGCAGATCGCGAGACGCGTCATCGAGATCAGCGACCTCATCCCCCACGAACTCGAGTCTTTCACGCCAACACCATCCGCGCCGGTGGCGTAACCGCGACCCCATCGAAAACCACAAAAAACCCGACCTTGGGGGCCGGGGTGAGGTGTTTCCGTGATGTCGGATCGTCGCGAGACTCGATCAGTTCGTGCTCGCCACGAGATAGTTCGGGCGGGCGGCCTTGGGATCGCTCGGATCGACATGGACCTTGCGCCCCTTGAAGATCACCCGACCGTGGGCGACGGAGAACAGCGAGTCATCCTTCGCGCGACGGACATTGAACCCCGGGAGGAACGGCGTCCCGACCTGACGCACAATGATCGATCCGGGCTGGGCGACCTCGCCGCCATAGAGCTTGATCCCGCGGTACTGGGGATTGGAGTCGCGACCGTTCTTGGTGGAGCCTTGGCCCTTTTTATGTGCCATGTCAATTTCTCGCTGTATGTGCGCCGTGACAATATGTTCGATTCCTGGAAGGGTCCGGCAGTTCGGCAATCTTCGCAGGGTCGAGACAATAGGCGGCCGCCCCCTGCCGTGTCGAGCGGGTCAATGGTCAGACAAGTCGATGGATTGAAACCGTCCCAAGAACTGCTTTTCGGGAAGTGGCGAAGGTGTGGCACAGGCAAACGCGGAAACAATGGGCAAGGGAGGGTGGCGCACGAGACGCCTCGAGAGGCGTGAATGGGTCGATGTTCGGGATCGGTGCAATCCGACGCTACGATCGCCTCCTATGAGCACCGAGCCTTCGAAAATGCCCGATCCTGCCGCCCAAACCGCTTCGGCGGCAACTCCCGTGAAGTCCATGGACGCCCTGATGGCGCTCTGCAAACGCCGCGGCTTCATCTATCAGGCCTCCGAAATCTATGGCGGGATCAATGGGTTCTGGGACTATGGCCCGCTGGGAGCCCAGATGAAGAAGAACCTCCGAGACGCGTGGTGGCAGGACATGATCCTGAACCCGTGCTGGGGGCGCCTCGGACCCAACGGCGAGAAGGTACGCTGCGTGCCCGTCGAGACGCGCATCATCCAACATCCGAAGGTCTGGGAGGCCAGCGGGCACGTCGGCGGGTTCAACGATCCGATGGTGGATTGTCGCGAGACCAAGCAGCGGTATCGCTATGACCATGTGAGCGTCTTTGTTCCACAATCGGGTGACGCCGGTGACAAGCCGCTCTTCGCGTTCATGAAAGACTCGCCAAGCGAGGCGAAGCAGTTGAAGAAGGCCGAGAAGGCGTTCGGTACCGTCAAGGTTGTGGCTCTCACGTCGATACCGGTGGCTCAGTTCCCCAAAGTCCTCGGCCCGGACGCGGAGAAAGTCGGGTCGCTGACCGAGCCACGCCAGTTCAACCTGATGTTCAAGACCTACATCGGCGCCACGGCCTCGGAAGACGACAAGTCGTATCTCCGCCCCGAGACCGCCCAGGGCATCTTCGTCCAGTTCAAGAACGTCGTGGACACCACGCGCGTCAAGGTCCCCTTCGGCATCGGGAACACGGGCACGAGTTTCCGCAACGAGGTCACGCCCCGCAACTTCACCTTCCGCTCACGCGAGTTCGAGCAGGCCGAACTCGAGTTCTTCTGCCACCCCAGCGAGTCGGCGGCGTGGTACGCCTTCTGGCGTGACTTCCGCATGGAGTGGTGGAAGTCCATCGGCCTCGCCGGCGAGAACCTCATCCTCCGCGAGCACGACAAGGACGAGCTCAGCCACTATTCCTGCGGCACAAGCGACGTCGAATACCGCTTCCCCTTCACCGCGCCGGACTATGGCGAACTCGAGGGCATCGCCCACCGAGGCGACTATGACCTCACCCAGCACCAGAAGCACTCGGGCATCAAGCTCGACTACTTCGACACCGACCGCGGCGAGACGCTCCCCAACGGTAGCAAGAAGGGCGAGCGATACCTCCCCCACTGCATCGAGCCGGCCGCCGGACTCGATCGCGGCGTGCTCGCGCTCCTCTGCGAGGCGTACACGCGCGACGAGGGCCGCGCGAGTCCGGAGTTCCTGAAACTCAACCCGCGCGTCGCGCCGATCAAGGCCGCGGTCTTCCCGCTGGTCAACAAGGACGGCATGCCCGAGATCGCCGAGCGCCTCCACGCCGATCTCTTCAAGCGGTTCGGCACGACCGGCTTCGTTGAGATCGACGCGAAGCAGTCCATCGGCAAGCGCTACGCCCGCATGGACGAGGCCGGATGTCCCTACTGCATCACGATCGATGGCGACACCGTGAGCGGGCAGATGGTGACGCTCCGCGACCGCGACACGGGTCAGCAGGAACGCATCGCGCTCGACCAGGTCGCGGGCGTGCTCGCAGAGCGGCTCAGCCGGTAGTCTGGTCGCCTTGAGTCTTCGAGTTTCTTGTGGCACAGGCGTCCCGCCTGTGCGCTCCATTCCGCCTGGCAACTTCTGTGCGCGGTACCGATTGCATCGCTCGCTCACCCAATATCGGATGGTATAAATGAGCACGAGTACCGTTCCAGGAGCAACACCGATGCGGCCGCGTTCTGTGCGGCGCGCCTTCGTGCGCGTGCTGTGCCTCGGTGCCGTGATCTATGTTGTGTGGTGCGCCACCGTCTTCTTCGTGCAGCGGTCGTTGATGTACCTGCCCGGCTTCGGGTCGACGATCACGAGCGAAGATCAGGTGCCGCCGGGCGTGCGCGTGCTGTGGCGTGACATCGACGGCGGCGAGAAGGTCGAGGCCTGGCTGAGCGTGCCGCCCGGCGCGAGCGATGAGCATCGTGTGCCGCTCGTGGTCTTCGCGCATGGCAACGGCGAATCCATCGTCGACGCGTGGACGACGGCGAGCGTGTACGACACGCTCGGGTGTGCCGTGCTGGTTCCCGAGTATCGCTCGTACTCCCGCAGCGGCGGGAAGCCATCGGAATCGGCCATCGTGGACGACGCGGCGTGGTTCCTGCATGGGGCGCTCGCGAGCGCCCCAATCGATCCGATGAAGCTGGTGTTCCACGGGCGATCCCTCGGCGGCGGCGTCGCGGCCCAACTCGCGGCACGCCACACGCCCAAGGTCCTCATCCTCCAATCCTCGTTCACGAGCGTCGCCAGTTTCTCGCCAAAGTATGGCGTGCCGACGATTCTGGTGAAGGACACATACCGAACCGATCGTGTGCTCGAATCGCTCGATGCCAGCGTGCTGATCCTGCACGGCGATTCCGATACGATCGTGCCCACCGAGCACGCGAAGCGACTCCGTGTCATTCTCGATGCACACCCACGGCCGGGACGAGTCGTCGAGATGAGCCTCATGCCCGGCGGGCACAACGACTTCCCGCGCGATGCCCGCGCCTACTGGAAGACGATCCAGGATTTTCTCGCCAAGGCCGGCGTCCGTCCGAACCGTTCGTGATCCCTACGAGCTCGATCACTGCCTGTCCATCGGCACCTTCGCGATGTCCTCGTCTTTGCCCATCAGGATGAGGATGTCGTCTTCACGCAGGGGCTCGGTGGCCTTGGGCATCTCGATCTTCGCGTCGGCGTTGCTCGGCGCCTCGTCCGAGGCGTGCTCCGCGGAGACCGGATGCCGATCCTTTCGTAGGCTCTTCACCGCGACGACGTGCAGTTTGAACTTGGAACGAAGGTCGAGATCGATGAGCGTCTTGCCGATCCACTCGCGGGGCGTCTTGATCTCGACGAGGCTGTACCCCTCGTGGAACTCGATCTGGTTGAGCAACTGCGGGGCGCTGATGCGGTTCGCCCAGCGCTCGGCCGATTCCTCCTCCGGACTCACCACCTCGTCGGCGCCGATCTTCCGCAGGATCCTCGCCTCGAGCGGCGACGTCGCGCGAGAGACGACCCGCTTCACGCCAAGGTTCTTGAGGAGGACCGTCACGAGCAACTGGGCCTCGAAACTCGACCCGATGCCGACCACCGCGACGCGCGTGTTCGAGGGCAGGTTCGACTTCACCGCCTCCTCGTCGGTCGCGTCGAGCGCGACAGCGAGCGTCACGTCGTCACGCACCGATTCCACAAGATCACGACGCCGATCGAACGCGACCACCTCGACGCCCCGCGACGCCAGACTCTTGGCGAGCGGCGTCCCGAACTGCCCCAGACCGACGACCACCACGGGTCCGTTCATCGTCCCATCTCCTTAGCCAAGCGTCACCTCCTCGCGCGGGAACGCAAAGCCGCGCCCCGGCGGCTTGTGCATGATGAGCGCGCCGACGAGAAACAACGGACCCACGCGCCCCAGGAACATCGTCGCGATGAGCACGAGTTTCCCGGCCGTGGACAACTCGGGCGTGATCCCCAGGGACAACCCCGTCGTCGTCGCGGCGCTCACACTCTCGAAGACCCGGACCCCGATCTCGCCGTTCATTGGCGCCGGATCGGTCATCGAGAGCAGCAGCGTCGAGCCGAGCGTGATCCCGAGCATGCTGAGCGCGACGGCGCCGGCCTTCCGCACGATCCGCTCGGGGATCGCCCGCCCAAAGGCCTCGGTCTCGGCACGCCCGCGCACCGTCGCAACCGCCGCGAGCACGAGCACGGCGAGCGTCGTGGTCTTCATCCCACCCGCGACCGAGCCGGGGCTGCCGCCGATGAACATGAGCGCGGTGAGCGCCACGCGCGACGCCGGGGCGAGTTCCTCGCTCGGAACGCTCGTGAACCCGGCGGTGCGGGCGCTGACCGACATGAACGCGGCATCGCTGAGCACACGCCACTCCTGGTCTTCCATGGGCGCGGCCCGCTGCGCGAGTCCGAGAATGATGAATCCCGCAATGTACAGAACCGCGGTCGTGATGATGGTCGCCCGGGCGTGCAGGTTGAGAGGCACGACGCGTCAGCGCTTGGTTTCCCCGCACCACCACGCGCGATAACGCTCCACCCCGACACGCCACAACTCGAGTACGACCGGAAACCCCAGCGACCCGAGCATCATGAGCGCCATCAGCGGCAGGAGCATCGCCGGGCGCTCGCGCCAGCCGATGGCGCTCGTCCCCGAGATATCGAACCCCGCGTTGCAGAACGCGCTCACGGAATGGAAAACACTGGCCCAGAGGCGTTGGGCGATCGTGCCGACCTCTGGCGAGCTCGCGGCAAAGAGGAGCATCGCGCCAAGGAGTTCCAGCGATAACGTCGCGATGAGAACCACGAGGACAAACTGCCGCACGCCACCGATCGATGCATGCTCGAGAACCTCGCGGAGGGTGATGCTCCCGCGAAGAGACGCCTCCATCGGAGTCGCGGCCCGAGTGCCGCTGTGAGATCGGCGTTCCGACTGCTGGCCGCCTCGCCCTGCCGAGCCGGCCTCGCCGAAGAGCCAGCCGACGCCCGCGCCAAAGAGGACGATCCCCAGACCCCCGAGTTGGATGAAGACGAGCACGACGACCTGCCCGGCGATCGTGAACGTCGAGGCCGTATCGCGAACCGTGAGGCCCGTCACACACACGGCGGAAGTCGAGGTGAAAAGCGAGTCGATCCAGGAGATCGACTCATGCGTGCACGCCGGAAGGCTCAGCCCGATCGAGCCGATGAGCATCGCCCCCAGGAACGTCAGCGGGAGCATGAGCGGCGCGAGCGTGCCATGGAGCAACCACCCGCCGAGCCGCACAAACTCGATGAGAAGCACGGCGACGAGAGCCAGATCCACGATCTGCGGGACCAGCGAGGACTTCCAGAAAATCAGCACGACGCCCGCGACCGCGAGCAGGATTGCGGGTGTGTCCACCGCGCGAATCCCTCGACGAGAGGCACGCACCGAGCACCCGCGCCTCGACACAAGCCCACGCACCATGGCTCCGACGCGACCGACGAACGACATCGCGTGCTGAGGCGACTCGACCGTAGACTCGAACCCACGCCAGAGGCGATACGCCCAGTAGGCCAGAAGCACGCCAATCTCGATTACGCTTGTGTAGAGCGAGATCGGCATAAGGTCGGCGAGTTCCAGGCTCACAAGGCGGGACCTCCTCGATCGACGATACGCGCCAAAGCCGATCGGTGTCGCCCACGTTCACCCGGTCTCAACAGTGCTCGCAGAGCACCAAACAACGCGAGGGCCGGCGCACGCGCCGACCCTCGTCGAGTTGATTCACACTGTGGCGGCATCATGGGCGCACCAACACGGCGCACCGATCAATCAGCCTTTGATCTCGGTGACTCGGACCCGCGTGTAGGGCTGGCGGTGCCCCGTCTTCTTCTTCCACGCCTTCTTCTCGCGGAACTTCTGGATGTGCACCTTCTCGCCCAGTTCCTTCCCCTCGATCACCTCGAAGGAGACATGGGCGCCCGAGACATACGGCGCGCCGACCTTGGCCGTGCCGCCGATCTCGCCCACGACAAGCACGTGGCTGTTCTTGATGCTCTTGCCGGCGGCGAGTTCGCCACCCTCGGCGAGGTCGATCAGGAGTTCGTCGCCCTTCTTGACCCACCGCTGCGAGCCGGATTCTTCAATAATCGCGTACATCGTCCACTCCAACAGATTCAGACCCGGGTCGGCGTCGCCTTCCCTTGGGGCCGAGATGATAGCCGACGCCCAGACAATGGCGAGGTGATCCGCTTCCTGACACAAAAAAGGCCCTCGAGATGCCTCCCGAGGGCCGTTCGTTTGGATCCTGAAAGGGTTTTAGCACCCCGACTGGAATCGGATCAGGTAGTAGAGCAGGTCGTCGATCGTGACGGCCCCATCGGTGGTGCCGGTGCTCGAGCCATCATCCACGTCGGCCTCGACGCCACCGAGTTGGAAGATCGTGATGTAGAAAAGCAAATCGTCGATCGTGACGGCCCCGTCGGGCGTCCCGGTGCCCGAGCCATCGTCCACGTCCGCGATGCACGCGCCGCCGCCGACGTCCATCTGGAACCAGAGGATCTCGTGGGCCAGATACTTGGTCGCGGCGAAGGTCCGCGTGCCGGTGGTGTCGGTGATGGCAAAGCCGAGGTCAAGTCCGGTGGTGGCGCTGCTGTTCACGATCGCGTTCGGGAAGTCGAGCACGTTCCCATCGGTGAAGCCGTCGGTCGTCGGCGAGGCCTGGTTGTTGGCGAGGTTGAAGTTGGTGAGCGCGAGGTAGTATGTGCCCGCGCCGAGATTCCGCGTGAGCGTGCTCCCGGTCGAGGCCCCGGCGTCGTCGTTGCCAGCGCCGGCGATTGCCTCGAGATTCGAATCATAAATCCAGAGATCGCTGTCGGTCTGGGCGGCACCCGTCTGACCAACCGTCGTGATCGTGATGTCGCCCGCCTCGAACGTGACGCCGAGCGATGTCGGGGTGACCTGCGTTGTCGTCAGCGTCGCGAAGTAGGGCGCGGTCGTGCTGGGGCTTCCTTGGACCTGCCAGAAGATCTCTTCCTGGCGACCGAAGCCGTACCACACGTTGCGTCGCTTGAAGTCGGTCTGGATCTGAGCGGCCTGGACCACCGCCTGCGCGTCGTCGATCACGCCGTTGTTCTGGGCGAGTCCCATGATCGCGGCACCATGCCCGTCCCAACCGTTCGTGTCGAGGTCCAACTGGTGGCGGTAGATTCCAGGAGCCGCCGAAGCGGTCCGGATCTTCCAGAAATCGGGCGTTCCCGGCGCGGCACGATCGGCAACGATGCCGGTTGTCACGCCGCCGAGAATCTGCCCGTTGCTCATGCCCGCGGCGAGCGTCGCGGTCGCCTTGTCGTTGTTCGGCTCGACCTCGGTGAAGTTGAAAGTCGGAGGCGGCGTCGGCGTGGGATCGCACTGGACCGCATCGGTGTAGAAATCGGGCTGCACCACCACATCGACCGTCTCGGCGATGTCCGGTCGCACGTGCCAACGCCCATCGGCGAGTGCCGCCGGCGAGACATCTAGGAACCCCGACGCGACCGCCAGGTAGTACGTCCCCGGCCCGAGCGCCCCGTCCTGACCGATGTTGTCCGCCTCGGCGGCGTTCCCGCTGTGCGCCAGACGCGGATCGACGTCTCCGTACGAGAGCGTGGGCCACGCGATGTCGATCGTGTCCGGGCCGTCGGCGCTGACGAGATTGCCGTTGGCATCGAAGAGGGCCGCGGTCCCGAAGTTCGGGACGCCACCACCAAAGAAGCCCGATCGGCTCAGATCGATATCGAAAAACGTTCCCGGATCACGCATCCCGGCACAGACATCGAACTTGTACCACACGATCCCGCCCGGGCCTGTCTGCGCCGAAGCCGCGGACATCGTTCCGGGAGAGAGGATCTGCCCGAGATCCTCGACAACCAGCGGGGGAACGCTCTGCGCGAGAGCCGCGCCGTTGGTGTTCGTGTGGAAGTGGAGTTGGAAGTCGCCAGCGCCGGCGCCGGGGAAGGTCGTGAAGTTCTGATCGAAGAGCGAGCCGCCGGGCCCGACCGCGAGGACGAAGTCGCCCGCGAAGAGTTGCCCGTCGCGCCCGTCGTACTGCGTCCCGTCGCCGACCGCCGCGCGACGACCGATGCCGTAGGTCAGCATCGCGTTGTTCCCCGAGCCGTCGTTGTCGTCGATGGCGGAGTTCCCGATGCCGTTGTTCCGTCCGGCGAGGCGACCGTTCGCGTAGTACAACGCCATCGAGACGTCGGCCGACGAGCCCTCGGAATCGATGTCGAGGAACTGCAGGGCGGCGTCGGTCGCGTCGCCCGCGAGGGTGAACGTGTAGAACTTGATCTCGTTGTTCAGCGTCTCGGCGAGGCGATCCAGCCCGGCGTCGGCGACCGTGCCGAGCGCGATCGGGGTGCCGGGGATGGGCGTGCCCGTCTCTCCCGTGAGCGAGAGAGGAAGTTGGAGCGGCTGCGTGCCACACGCCGACGCGGGCGACGTGAACACGAATCGCTCGCTGTTGATTCCCGCCGGGGGAGCGTTGAGATTGAACGGATCGGCCGTGACGCCGCCCGTGTACGTCTGGAAGGGCGCGGCGAAATCGAGCGAGTAATCATCCGCGGTCGATCCCAGCGTCACCCCGCCCGCGACCACGGCGGCGGCAAGCGTGAACGCGTCCCCGTTCGCGAGCGGCACATTCCCCCCCGGTGCCGTGAAGACCTGCTCCACGAAGATGTCACCATCTGGAACGATGATCCCGCCGGTCTCCGGGAAGAACTGATCGAGCGGCAGGTTGCCGACAAACAGCCCCGCCCCGGCCGTGGTGATCGGATTGAAGCCCACGCGGAATCTCGCGATTTGATCGCCGGGGATGTTGGCGGCGGCAAAGTTGCCCGTGTTGTAGATCCCGATAATCACATCGAACGGCCGGGCATTCACGGCCTGGGTGATCCCGATCCGCATCGAGAGCGCGGTGATCAGGTTGTTCCCGGTTGTCGCCCATGGTCCGGGCGCAAAGGAGACATCATCCACACCCGCCGCGGCGCCCATGAGGAAGTTCCCGCACCGCCCCGTGAGATTGTCATACGTCAACTCCACCGCGCGATCCGCGATCACCGGCTGGGCCGTGAACGCCACGCCATTGACCGAGTTGATCTCCAGTCGAACCGGTGATTCCTCCACGGGTACCAGAACGGGGATGGCCTGTCCAAACACCGACGTCGCCATGCCCGCGGCCAGCACGATACCAAGGGATACAGAACACCTCATGTTGAACACTCCTCGCTTCTTTCGGTTCATCGAGACCCGATTCACTAGACCTTGCGTCAGAGACAAATCTCGTCTCAACGGGCCCACACATCGCCGCACGCCGACACGGACAGCCCGCGTGCGTCGCCCGCCCCATGTCCCTACGGACCCATGGCCCGCGTGGTTGCCCGGAATCGACGCCGCTCACGCGCTCATCGCATGATACCGAACGATCACCGCATGACGCAAGCAAAACCCGCACAATTACCGCGAGTTTGCCGCGAGACGAGCCTCACCTCGCCGGGCACGCATCGCCTCGACAAAGTCGTCGAACAAATACCCGGCATCATGCGGGCCGGGAGAAGCCTCGGGGTGATACTGCACACAAAAGACCGGAGCCTGACGGAGTTTGAACCCCGCGACCGTGCCGTCGTTCAGGTGAACATGGGTCGCATCGGCACCCGCCGCGTCGAGTGAGGCCCGGTCCACCGCGAAACCGTGGTTCTGGCTGGTGATCTCGACACGCGCGCGGTCGGCGTTGAAGACGGGCTGGTTGATCCCGCGATGCCCGAACTTCAACTTGTACGTCTTGGCCCCAACCGCCAACGCGAGGAGCTGGTGCCCGAGGCAGATGCCGAAGATCGGGATGGTTCTCGGACCCGCATCCTTGAGCACGTCGCGAAGCGTCGCGATGGTCGCTTCGACGGCCGCGGGGTCGCCCGGACCGTTGGAGATGAAGAGTCCGTCGATCTCACCACGCGCATAAAGATCGCGAATCGTCATCGCGGACGTGTCGTGGGGCACCACTTTGATCGCGCACCCGCGATCCGCGAGGTTCCGGAGGATGTTGCGTTTCGCACCGCAGTCGAGCGCGAGCACGGTGAGCGGACGGTCGTCGGTCTGGCTCGCGTGGGGCGACCACTCCCCGAGGGTCTCGGACCAGGACTGCGGCGCGGTGCAGCCGACGCCCGTGACGAGGTTCTGCCCGGACATGTTGGGGGCGTTGCGCGCGCGTTCGACGAGTTCGGCGTCGCTGATTGAGTTCGTGCCCGTCGCGGGACGATCGGTGATGACGCCCGACATCGAGCCCTGCGAGCGCAGGATCATGGTGATCGCGCGCGTGTCCACGCCCTCGAGGCCGAGGACGCCCTCCGACCCGAGATATTCGCTCAGCGACCGGTTCGCGCGATAGTTCGAGTGCCGGCGGGCCAACTCGCGCACGACAAACCCGGCGACCTGGATCTTGCTCGACTCGACATCCTCCGGATTCGCCCCGGTGTTGCCCATCATTGGAAAGGTCTGCACGAGGATCTGCCCGGCGTACGACGGGTCGGTGAGCGACTCCTGGTAACCAGACATCGCCGTGTTGAACACGACCTCGGCGGCCTGGACGATGCCTTTGCCCGTCGCGCCGAAGGCCACCCCGTGAAAGACCGAGCCATCCGCGAGCGCGAGGCGACCATCCCGCCGGGTTTCAACAGCCTGACCCACGATCCACTCCTTCCCAGGCCGCGTGGGGGCGTCCACGGGGCATTTCCGGTCGGGCGCGGCGGCATCCGGTGCCGACGGTTCGGAACCGACCTCTACAGTGTACGCGCCCGTGACGCGCACCTCGCTGTTCCAGACCGACGCTTCCGCCGAGCAGGCGGGTCGCTATGTCCTTGTCGCGATCGAGCGGGGCGTGGAGCGCGGGTCGCGGCGGTCGGGAGCACGCGAGGACGCGCCCGACGCGTCGCTGGTCTATGCCGACCCACTGGGCCTCCGCGTGGGCGAGGGCGTGAGCGTGCCCCTTCGCGGCGTGAGCGTGCCTGGTGTTGTGGTCCAGACCGGCGGCCCGGAATTGCTCGGCGGCGTGCCCGAGGACGTGGTGCGCGCGGTCGAGTCGCGATCCGGTGGGACACTACCGACGCGGCTCGTCGAGCTCGGTCAGTGGATTTCGCGATATTACGTTTGCCCGCTGGGCATGGTCTTCGCGACGATGCGCCCGAGTGCCGTGAAAAAGGGCGTCGGTCGCGAGGCTCAGACGATGCTCACGCGAGGCGAGGCCCCGGACCTCGAATCGCTCACGCCCTTATCGAAGAAGACGTGGAACGCCATTGCTGGTCTGGAGGCGACGGCGTTTCCGATCGAGGAGTCGTCGCTTATCGGGCGTCTGGGGTTGAGGTCGCCGAGGGCCTTGCGGGCGCTCGTGGCCGCCGGGGCGCTGCACGCCGAGCATCGGCACCGTGTGCGTGCTCGCGGGCGATTCACGACGTTGATCGACAGCCTGGCGAGCGCGACGCGTTCGACGGGGCACGCCCTCACGCCGAGCCAATCGGGTGTCGTGGACGGGATCGAGAAGACCCTCGGCACCTTCGCGACGCACCTGCTCTTCGGCGTTACCGGATCGGGAAAGACCGAGGTCTACCTGCGCTTGCTGGAGCGGGCGATGGCGAACGAGACCGCCGGCGCGATCGTGCTCGTCCCCGAGATCGCCCTCACACCACAGACCGCCGACCGGTTCATCTCGCGCTTCGGCAGCGAGAACGTCGCGGTCCTCCACTCGGGGCTGTCGGCGTCGGAGCGGCACGCGGAATGGGAACGGCTGGCGCGGGGCGAGGCGCGCATCGCCATCGGCCCACGCTCCGCGGTCTACGCGCCCCTCGATCGCGTCGGCTTGATCATCGTCGACGAGGAGCACGACCACTCGTACAAGCAGGACCAGTTGCCCCGCTACCACGGACGCGATGTCGCGATCAAGCGCGCGCAACTCGAGGGCTGCCCCATCGTCCTCGGCTCGGCAACGCCCTCTCTGGAATCCTGGCACAACGCGCACCGCCCCGCCCTCGAGGGACATCGCTCGAGACTCTGGCGGCTCCACGAACGCGTCGCGGGCGGGAGACTCCCCGCCGTGCGCATCGTGGATCGCGCCCAGGAGCGGCACCATCCCGGAGCCAATGATCGCGACCTCATCGGCCCCACCCTGCGCGCGGCAATCGAGCGGACGTTGCGAGCCCGGGGGCAGGTCATCCTCCTGCACAATCGACGCGGCATGAACGCGTACCTCGCGTGCCCGCGTGCGGCGTGCGGCCATGTCGTCGGATGCGAGCACTGCGACAGCCGGCTCGTGCTGCATGCCGACGCGGCGTTGCGTCTGGGGGGCGTCGTGCGTTGTCACTATTGCCACGCCGAGACGCGTGTGCCGAGGCAATGCCCGCACTGCGACGCGACGCTCCGACGCCTCGCCCCGGGGACGCAGCATCTCGAGCAGGAAATCGAGGCGACCTTCGGCGATCTGGGCATCCGTGCCGGCGAGACACTCTGGCGCGTCGACTCCGATTCCATGCGGTCCGCCGCGGACTATTTCCAGGTGCTCGGCAGGTTCGCGAAAGGCGAGATCCGCATCCTCGCGGGGACACAGATGATCGCGAAGGGACTGGACGTGGCCAATGTGCGCCTCGTCGGCGTGCTCGACGCGGATGTGGCGCTCAACCTTCCCGACTTTCGCGCCAGCGAGCGCTCGTTCCAACTGATCGCCCAGGTCGCCGGCCGGGCGGGTCGTGGCGAGCACGAGGGGCACGTCATCGTCCAGACCTTCGATCCGATGAATCGCGCGATCGTGCGAGCGGCCGGGCATGACTTCGAGGGGTTCGCGACGGAGGAACTCGAGGATCGGGCGCGGTATGGGTTGCCGCCGATGACGCGGATGGCGCGCGTCGTCTGCCGGGACCAGGACGAGTCGGTCGCCCGGGCTCGAGCGAAGGATCTCGCGGAAGCGATCGCCTCGGTCGCGGGTGATCGCGTGACGGTCGAGGGGCCGATGCCCTGCGAGATCGCGCGGATCGCGGGGTTCCACCGCTGGGAACTGCGGCTCATCGCCCGATCCGCCGGGGCGATCCAGCAGGCCCTGGCCGACGCCCGCAGACGCGGCTGGCTCAAGAGCGACCACGCGACGGCAGTCGATGTCGATCCCGTATCCTTGATGTGACCGAGTGTTGTGCTGGGCACGAGGTGATCCATGGCACGAGCGATGGAGCGGGTGTGAAGAACTTCGAGTCGAAACGCGTGACGGTGATGGGCCTGGGCCGATTCGGTGGTGGGTTGGGCGTCACGCGATGGCTCGTCGACCAGGGCGCCGAAGTGCTGGTCACCGACAAGGACCCTGCCGACAAACTTGAAAACTCTCTGCGTGAAATGAAGCCGCTCATCGACACCGGGCGCGTGCGACTCCGCCTCGGCGAGCACAACGTTTCCGACTTCACGGACACGGACCTCGTGATCGCCAACCCGGCCGTCCCCAAGCCCTGGGACAATCGGTTCCTTCGCGCCGCCGACGCGGCGGGTGTCCCCACCACGACCGAGATCGGGCTGCTCGTCGAGCGATTGCCAGCACGCGAGCGCGTGATCGCGATCACCGGCTCGGCCGGGAAGAGCACGACATCATCACTGGTGCATCACGCTCTCAAAGAGCTCGGCGTGGAGACGGTGCTTGGCGGGAACATCGGCGGCTCGCTGCTGCCCGTGGTCGCGAATATCGAGGCGGGCACGTGGGTCGTGCTCGAGGTCTCGAGCGCGATGCTCTACTGGCTCGCGCAGCGCGGCACGTGGTCGCCCGCGATCGGCGTCATCACGAACATCACCGCCAACCACATCGATTGGCATGGCACCGCCGAGCACTATGCCGCGTGCAAGCGGATGATCTCGGCCCACCAGCGGCCTGGCGACACGCTCGTGCTCGGACCCGAAGTCGAGACATGGACGACGCCGAGTGGCGTGCGCGAGGATCGTGTGCGTGATGGCGAGCGCGTCACTGGGCTTTCGATTCCCGGGGCACACAACGCGCTGAACGCCGCGGTCGCGAGGCGTGTCGTGCGGCGTGCCCTCGATGTCTATGGCGATGATGCCGTGAGCAAGAATGCCCCCGAGCACGAGCGAATCGACGCGGCCCTCTGCTCGTTCCGCGGTCTGCCCCACCGCCTCGAGTTCGTCGGCGAGCATCGCGGCGTGCGATTCATCAACGATTCCAAGTCCACCACGCCCGAGGCAACGCTCCTCGCGATCCGGGCCATGGACGATCCGGCGCGCACGCACCTCATCGTCGGTGGGTACGACAAGGGGTCCGACCTGACGCCGATCGCCGACGCCGCGACATCGATCACGGGACTGTGGACGATCGGCGCCACAGGCGAGGCCCTCGCCAACGCCGCACGCGCACGCGGGGCCAGGGCACGCTTCGCGCACGATCTCGAATCGGCGATGCGAGAGCT
>ERZ795041.267-NODE-267-length-20074-cov-4.069234_pt1 | contig 20074 bp, 12 predicted proteins | sample MGYA00375125_ERZ795041 | MGnify/ENA primary metagenome ERZ795041 (study PRJEB30170, sample SAMN03074214) | activated sludge metagenome | biome: Common Effluent Treatment Plant; feature: Wastewater; material: Activated sludge; isolation source: activated biomass in...
ACTCGTATTTGTACGTGCCGTTCGGTTGCCGCATCAGCACGGACACGAAGCGCATTTCGAGCCGGGCGAGCGTGAGATCCTCGACACGCGTGCGCTGTGCGTTCGGTCCGATCGCAATCAGATGCGCGCTGCGATTCGCATCGCGCGGCAGGAAGTCGAGCGCTCCGTCGGTCTTGTAGCCGATCAGATAGGGCATGCTAGACACCAGTTGCGCGGCTTCCGAGGTGACGCCGCGTCCGCCGTCGGCCTCGAAGCCTTGCGCCACGAGCAGCACGCGATACGTCGCGCGCTCGAAGCGCTGCAGGTTCAGAGGCAGTGTCGCGCGGCCCTCGGCATCGGTCGCCGCGTCGGGCAATGCTTCGCTGAAGCCTTCCTTCGCGTAGTGCGGATCGTGGAAGCGATAGTCGGGATGCGAGCGAAATGCCGGGAATGCCGGGCTCAATGTCATTTGCGCGGTAACGCGCCGGTTCTCCGCGGGCGTGCCGAACAGATTTTCGAGCCGCACGTCGGCGGTGAGAGCGTCGGGTGAGACCCAGCCGTCGAGCGATTCCGCCGAGAAGCGCGTCTGCATGCGCAGACGATCGGGCTGGAAATCGCGAACCTGTACGGTGGTTGCGCCGATCAAATCCGCATCGCGCTGATTACGAACGATGGAAAGCGACAGCGTGTACGTGCCGGTCGGCGAGCTCGCCTGCGTCGCCTGGCGGATTTCGCCGAAGCCGCCCGCGCCGGGCGTGAATGTTTCGCGGCGAATGACGGTGCCGCGCGGATCGACGATCTCCAGGCGCAGCGGCACGCCGGCGAACGGGCGCGCCCAATCCTGGTTGCGCACGATGGCCGCGGCGCGGATTTCTTCGCCGGGGCGATAGATGCCGCGATCCGAGAATAGATACGCGGAAAGCGCGTTGCGATCGGCGTTGCTTGCGACGCCGCCGATGTCGAAGCGCGACCAGTCGAGTCTGCGGCCGCGCTCGTCATAGGGCAGGAACGAGCTGTCGGCGCCGAGTCGCGCCGAATACAGCACCGGCTGGCGCTCGCGCTGGAAATTGCGCACATCGGCGAAGCGCGCGCGGCCTTGCGCGTCGGTCGTCTCGGTCAGCACCGGCAGACCGTTGCGACCGATGATGTCCACCTCGACGCCGGCGAGCGGCTCGCCGGTTGCGATCGATTGCACGTACACATCCTGGCTGCCGTCGATCGAGCGTTTGACGATCAATCCCAGGTCGGTCACGACGATCAGACGCGCATCGCTCAACTTGCCGCGCGCCTCGTTCCAATGCTCGCCGCGATATTCGAGCGGACGATTCTGTTGCGTATCCCATGCCTGCACACGCAACAGGAAGATGCCGCGACGGTCCGCGCCGGACGACGCATCGAGATAATCGCCGAGATTCAGGGCTTCGTACTGCGGTTTGCCGGGGCCGGCATCGGCGAGACGCACGGTTTTCTCGTGGCGCTCGGTGATGTTCGCGACATCGAACGCCCAGTTGTGGAAATAAGGGCTTTCGAAGCTGCCGCTGGTTTGCGTGACCAGATGCTGCAATTGCCGCGGCAGCAGGCGGCCGACTTCGATGCGCATCGCCGGTACGTTGCGCGCGAACAGCGACAGCGTCTTGTCGCCCGACAAGGACAGCAGCGCGCCTTGCGACAGAATGCTGAGCTCACGCGGATACTGCGGCACGGTGATGATGCGCTCGACGGCATCGCCGAGCACGTAGCCGCCGAAGGATTTCAGGCCCGCATCGATTTTCACGTAGAGCTGGCGGCCCGGATCGGCGCTGTAGCGAAAGCTGTGCAGCTCGTAGTGCTCGCGCTCGCCTGGGATCTGCGCGAGCTCGATGCGATTGGCATCCACCAGCACCTCGGGCCGCAGCGTCGCCGCGCTCCAGACGAACGGCCGCGAACCGTAGGTGCGCTGCTGTTGCGGATCGGGGTGCTGCAGCGGCAGCAGCCAGGCACGCACTTTCGGCGGCATCTCGGCCTCCGGCACCGAGAACGAGCTTTGAATCAACAGAACTTGATTCGGCTCGTTGCGCTCGTCGCGAACCAGATCCAGCGCGACGGACGCAATCCTCAGGCTGTTCAAACCAGGCACGTCCACGCTGGTCGTGAGGGGCGCGCTCGTTGCATTGCCGGCGCGTGCGGCGCGCACGCCGGGCTCGATGGTGAGCTGCAGGCGGCCGGCTTTCGGCGGCACCTCGAGCTGTTCACTGTGAACGTAGGCATTCAGCTTGAGCTGGTCGTAGACGATCGAATGCTTTGGTGTCGTAAGCTCCTTCTCGGTCTTGTCCGTGATCTTGTCGAACATCCGCAGGCGCACGCGCCGCTCGAAGCTGTCGCGATCCACCGGATGCGTGAATGCGATCGTCACGACGACCTTCTTGTTGCTCGCGACGACCGGGTCCTGATGGAACTCGGTGGCGGCGACCTTGGCCTCGAACGCGGGCGTGCGGAATTGCAGTGCGTAGTCGGTGAGCCGGATGTGATCGGCCGTGAAGCCGCGGCGTGCGAAATCGAGCTTGATCGATGCGCCGATCGGCCAATCCTCCGCAGGCGCGAAGCGCAGCGTCTTGTCGTCGACCCAGCTCCAGGTGCCCGCGAGCGCGGGCGACATCGAAACGCCGTGCTGACGCGGATCGAAATCATGGCCGACGAGATCGAGCGGCGCGGCCGGGCCGGCGAATTGGATGAACAGCGGATTGGGCGGCTGAGGCGGATCGCAGGCGTAGCAGGTGACGGCCGGCGGCGTCACGGTGTAGCCGACGGCCACGGGTTTCGGCTGGCGCTCATACCAATGCCATGCGTACCAGCCGCCGGCGATGATGGCCGCGATGCCGAGCAGGAACAGGCTCGCGGCTCGTGGATTCGCGCGCAACCCGGCGACGCTCCGTGCGCTGCCCGCTCTTGCGACGCTCGCGCTGCGTTCGAGCCAAGCCGGCGCACGCCAGTGGAATTCGCCGAAGACGCTGCCGGCGATCGAGCGAACCTTCGCCACGAGGCGTGCCAGGCCAGAGCGCGCGAAGCCAGTGATATCGGACCCCATATCAACCCTGCCGCTGGTTGTCGAAGCTTCGGATTGGCCGGCAAGCCGGTACTTGCCGGGCGCTTGCAGATTCACTCTTACTTATAAGAGTGGCCGGCGATTGTGCCGCATCGAAGGTGCCATTGTGGCAAACCGGGGGTGACGAAGCCGGGGCGCGCCCTGTCCTGGTGCGTGTGCTGCTTGTACCTACGTCGAGACGACGCGGAGTGAGCCTGCGACTTGAACCGCGCGGACCGAACGGGCAGTCTGCCGGCCTTACGATTGACCTCGGCCTTGGCGTATCCATTCAAATGAGCCTACCGTTCGCGCTGCCCCTCCTTCGTTTCTCATCCGTCGGGCTGCTTGCCCTCGCTCTGCTCGCCTGCGGCGGGCGCGACAAAATCTGTGGGGATTCCCGGGAGCCGTATCTCACGGCCGTCAACAACCCCGCCCTGCGTGTTCCCGAAGGCATGAGCTTGCCCGATCGATCGGCAGCGCTCGAAGTGCCGCCGCCCTCTGCGAATTCGGCGCCGCGCACCGGTTCGGGCTGCCTCGCCGAGCCGCCGTCGTATTTCCGCTCGTCGGGCATGGTGGCGCGATCGCCCGAGGAAGTGGTCGCGAGCTGGGCGCAAGCGTGGGCCAATCGCGAGGCCGATGGGGTCATCGACCTGTATTCGTCGACGTTTACCGCGCCGACCGACACGGCAGGCAGCGCTGCCTGGCTCGAGCAGCGTCGCGAACAAGTGGCCGTCGGGGCCCTTCCCGATGCGCGCGTCGAGAATCTAAGCATCGAGCCGGATGGCGCGGATCGCCGGATTGCGCGATTTACCCAGAATTTCGGCACGAACACCGTGCGAAAAGAGCTCGTCCTCGTGCGCGAAGCCGGCTCCTGGCGCATTGCGCAGGAGAAAGTGGTGGAAGTCCGATGAAGAAGGGCCAGCTGGGGATCCGGCCAGCTGGCCGGCTGGCCAGAATCGGACTGCCGCATTTCAGATCGTCGCAAAGTTCCAAACAGTCATAGATGAGCGTTTCATTGCAATCCGCTCTTTTTCTGGCCAGCTGGCCAGCTGGCCGGATCCCCAGCTGGCCCTCCCGACGGATTCCCAGCTGGCCCTCTCGATGAATTCTCCTCGCACCACCGCCATCGGTTCCTCTTTCGCTCTGCGCCGCGGGGCGGTGCGTGAGGCGATCGTCGATCGACTGGAGCGGTCGCTCGGCAAGAGCGTCGAGGATGCGACAGGCCGGGATTTTTACAACGCGCTGTCGATCGCGGTGCGTGAAGAGCTCGCCGAGCGCTGGGTGGCGACATGCAATCGCATCGCGCATGCGCGCGTGAAGCGCGTCTGTTATCTCTCGATGGAATTCCTGCTCGGGCGCAGCCTGATCAATGCGCTGTCGTCGTTCGAGAACGGCATCATCGAAGAAGTGCGCGAGACCTTGCGCGATTTCGGCCATGAGCTCGACCAGATCGCCACGGAGGAGGAAGACCCGGGGTTGGGCAACGGTGGTCTCGGACGCCTCGCAGCCTGTTTTCTCGATTCGCTCGCGACGCTCGGCTACGCGGCGACGGGTTACGGCATCCGCTACGACTACGGCATTTTCATGCAGATCATCGATCAGGCCGGCGCGCAGCGTGAAGTCGCGAGCTCGTGGCTGGGTTTTCAGAATTTCTGGGAGAGCGGCAATGGTGGCGTGCGCTATCGCGTGCGTTTCGGCGGGCACGTACGCTCCACGCGCGACACATCCGGTCGTGTGCGCTCGGAGTGGTACGACACGCGCGATGTCTGGGCGGTTGCGTTCGACCTGTTGATTCCCGGCAATCTCAGTCCGACGGTCAATCATTTGCGCCTGTGGTCGGGGCGCGCGATCACGCCGTTTAAGATCGAAGAGTTCAATGCCGGCAACTATGCCGCCGCGGTTGCGGATCAAATCGACGCGAAGAATCTGTCGCGCGTGCTGTATCCCGACGATTCCACGCCGCAAGGCAAGGAGCTGCGCTTCAAGCAGCAGTATTTCTGCGTGAGCGCCTCGCTCCAGGACATGCTCGCGCAGCATCTGTACGAGAGCCGCGACCTGAGCGAGCTCACCGATGCGATCGCGATTCAGCTGAACGACACGCATCCCGCGCTCACGATCGTCGAATTGATGCGCCTGCTCGTCGACGAGCACGACTTCGAATGGGCGCAAGCCTGGCGCATGACGCGCGCGATCTGCGGCTACACGAATCACACGTTGCTGCCCGAGGCGCTGGAGACCTGGCCGGTGTCGTACTTCGAGCGCTTTCTGCCGCGGCATCTGCAGATCGTCTATCAGATCAATCGCGACTTCCTCGAGGAAGTCAGCGCGAAATATCCGCACGACATGGAGCGTCGCCGCCGCATGTCGCTCATCAACGAGGAAGGCGACCGGCGCGTGCGCATGGCGTACCTGTCGGTGGTCGGCAGTCATCTCGTGAACGGCGTCGCGAAGCTTCATTCGCAGCTGATGCGCGAGACCATCTTTGCGGATTTCGCCGCGCTGTGGCCCGACCGGTTCACGAACGTCACGAACGGCATCGCCGTGCGGCGCTGGCTGAAGCAGGCCAACCCAGGCTTTGCGCAGCTCATCACCGACCGGCTCGGCTCTGCATGGGAGAACGATCTGGAGGATCTCGAACGCTTGAAATGGGCGGTCGACGATCCGGATTTCCGGCGCCGCTTCCGCGAGATCAAGCTGGCGAACAAGCAGCGCCTGGCGGACACCATCGAGCGGCTGCTCAACACCCGGGTGAGCGTCGATGCGATATTCGACGTGCAGGTGAAGCGCATTCACGAATACAAGCGCCAGCTGTTGAATCTGCTGTCCGTCGTCGTGCGCTACCTGCGCATCCTCGACAATCCGCAGGCCGATGTCGTGCCGCGCGTCGTGATCTTCGCCGGCAAGGCGGCGCCGGGTTATTGGATGGCTAAGGCCATCATCAAGCTCATCAACAACGTCGGGCGCGTCGTCAACAACGACCCGCGCGTCGGCGACAAGCTGAAAGTCATCTTCCTGCCCGACTACGACGTCTCGCTCGCACAGGACATCATGCCGGCGGCGGATTTGTCGCAGCAGATCTCCACCGCGGGCATGGAGGCATCCGGTACCGGCAACATGAAGCTCGCGCTGAACGGCGCGCTCACGATCGGTACGCTCGACGGCGCGAACATCGAAATCAAGGATGCGGTCGGCGCCGACAACATCTTCATATTCGGCATGACGGCACAGGAAGTGGTCGAGCTGCGCGCGAAGGGCTATTCGCCCTCGGCGTTCATGCAAGGCAACCCCGAGCTGAAGCGTGCCATCGAGGCGATCGACTCCGGCCTGTTCACGCCGGAAAACATTGCCGATTCCGCGGCCGTCGTCGATCGCTTGTTGAGCGACGGCGAGAATTTTCTCGTGCTCGCGGATTTCGATTCGTACGCGCAGGCGCAGGCGCGCGTCGATACGCTGTTCAGCAATCAGGAGGAATGGTCGCGCAAGGCCGTCATCAACGCGCTCAGCATGGGTCCGTTCTCGAGCGACCGCAGCATTCGGGAATACGCGGAGAAGATCTGGGGAATCAATCCGGTTCTTTAGAAGGCGCCTATCCCCTTCATGTACCCGACAGACACTGCCGAACCGATGGATGCAACGCAGATCACCGAGTTCGATCTGCATTTGTTCGGTGAAGGCAACCACCACGCCATCTACGAAAAGCTCGGCGCGCATCCGGTGACGCGCGATGGGCTCGCGGGTACGCGCTTTGCCGTCTGGGCGCCCAATGCCAGGCGTGTCAGCGTCGTCGGCGATTTCAATTTCTGGGATGGACGGCGCCACCCGATGCAGGCGCTCGCCTCGTCCGGCGTCTGGGAGCTGTTCATTCCCGGAATCGGTGTCGGGGCGTTGTACAAGTTCGAGATTCTGACGCAGCACGACAACCTCGTGCTCAAGTCCGATCCGTACGGTTTTCAGTTGCAGCTGCGGCCGGACAACGCGTCGATCGTGGCGGATATCACCGACTATCGATGGAATGACGCGCAATGGCTCGAGCAGCGCAGGCAATGGGACCCGCTGCGCGCGCCGATCGCCGTGTATGAGGTGCATCCCGGATCGTGGCGGCGTTCGTGGCATCGCAAGCCTGCGTTCCTGTCGTGGGACGAGCTCGCCGACCAGTTGATTCCATACGTGCTCGACCTGGGCTACACCCACGTCGAGCTGATCGGCGTCGCCGAACATCCATTCGACGGATCGTGGGGCTACCAGGTGCTCGGACATTACGCACCGACGGCCCGTCACGGCTCACCGCAGGATTTCATGCGCTTCGTCGATCGCCTGCACCAGGCGGGTATCGGTGTGTTCATGGATTGGGTGCCGGCGCACTTCCCTAAGGACACGCACGGCTTGCGCGAGTTCGACGGCACTGCGCTGTACGAGCACGAAGACCCGCGCCGCGGCGAGCATGTCGAATGGGGCACGAAGATCTTCAATTACGGCCGCCACGAAGTACGCAACTTCCTCATCGCCAACGCGCTGTACTGGCTCAAGCACTACCACATCGACGGGCTGCGCGTGGATGCCGTGGCCTCGATGCTGTATCTCGACTACGCCCGCAATGCCGGCGAGTGGGTGCCGAATCGATTCGGCGGCCGCGAGAATCTGGAAGCGATCGAATTCCTGAAACAGATGAACTGGACCGTCGGGCACTATTTTCCCGGCGTGTTGATGATGGCCGAGGAATCGACGGCTTTCCCGGGCGTGAGCCGTCCGGTGCACCTGGGTGGCCTCGGCTTCCATTTCAAATGGAACATGGGATGGATGAACGACACGCTGCGTTACATGGCGACCGACCCCATACATCGGCGCCATCATCACGAACTGATCACGTTCTCGTTCGTTTATGCCTTCTCAGAGCATTTCATGCTGCCGCTGTCGCATGACGAGGTGGTGCACGGCAAGCGCTCGCTGCTCGACAAAATGCCGGGCGATGAGTGGCAGAAGCGCGCCAATTATCGATTGCTGATCGGCTACATGATGGTGCATCCCGGCAAGAAGCTCTTGTTCATGGGTGGTGAGTTCGGGCAATGGCACGAGTGGCGCGATTACGAAGACCTGGCATGGGGCGCGCTGGAGCATCCGTCGCATCGCCAGCTGCGGGATTGGAATCGCGCGCTGAATCGCTTGTATCGCGACTATCCCGAGCTGCATGGCAGCGAACATTCATGGGAAGGCTTTCGCTGGATCGACGTCGACAATCGCGACGAATGCGTGTTTGCGTTCCTGCGCCAGCGCCTGGGGAACGAAGGTGGCACCCAGCTCGTCATCGCATTCAACGCAACGCCGGTGCCGCGCGATCACTACCCGCTCGGCGTGCCGTTGCAGGGCCGCTATCGGAAAATTCTCGACAGCGACGATCCCGCGTTCGGCGGCACGGGGTATTGGCCTTGCGATGAGGTGCACACCGAGGAGCACGGCTGGCGCGATTTTCCCGCGCGTATTCGCGTGAGCCTGCCGCCGCTCGCGATGGTGGTCTGGCGACGCGAAATCGGTTGAGAATGGATAATTGATCCTTCTCAGGCGGGCGTACATCCGTCACCATGTCGCATTCCATGAACGCCATCCAGCCATTGCCCGACGACTTTTCGAACGTTGTGTTGCAGCCCGGGTCGCCGCAGCCGTTGGGAGCGACGTGGACGGGTGAGGGTGTGAACTTCGCGGTGTATTCGAGCGGGGCGCACCGGATCGAGCTGTGCCTGTTCGATGCAGCCGGCGAGCGGGAGCTGCTGCGCGTGGCCTTGCCGGAGCGCAGCGAGAACGTGTGGCACGGATTCCTGCCCGCCCCGCATGGCGTGCCGGGTCTGGTGTATGGATTCAGAGCCCACGGTCCGTACGATCCGACATACGGATTACGTTACAACCCGCACAAGCTGTTGATCGATCCTTACGGGCGCGATCTGGCGGGCAAGTTCGTCTGGCATGACGCGCTGCTCGGTTATTCGAGAGAGGCGGACGACGAGGGGCTCGATACCGCTGACAGCGCGCCGTTCAATTACAAGTCGCGCGTCATCGACACGCACTTCGATTGGAGTGACGACCGTCCACCCGCCGTGCCGTGGCGCGACACCGTGATCTACGAGATGCACGTCAAGGGATTCACGAAGCTGCATCCGAAAGTGCCGTCCGAGCAGCGCGGTACGTATCTCGGTCTCACGCATCCCGCCGTGATTGCGTATCTGAAGCAGCTCGGCATCACGGCCGTGCAGCTGCTGCCCGTCCAGGCGTTCGTGCCCGAGCGCTTTCTCGTGGAACGGGGGCTCGTCAATTATTGGGGTTACAGCTCGATCGGGTGGTTCGCGCCGGCGCGCGAATATGCCATCGAAGATCCCGTCGGCGAATTCAAGACGATGGTGAAGGCGCTGCACGCGGCGGGTATCGAGGTCATTCTCGACGTGGTCTTCAACCACACGGTGGAAGGCAACGAGCTCGGTCCGACGTTAAGCTTTCGCGGTCTGGACAACTCGGCCTACTACAAGCTCGAGCCGCAGAACCTGCGGCATTACATCAATCGCACCGGCACCGGGAACACGGTCGCGATCGGTCACGCGGCCGTGCGCACTCTGGTCATCGATTGCCTGCGCTATTGGGTTGAAGAGATGCACGTCGATGGCTTTCGCTTCGATCTTGCCGCCGTGCTCGGCCGCGACAACGGCCGTTTCCGTCCCGATGCCGGTTTCTTCAAGGCCGTCGCGGCCGAACCCACGCTTCGCTATGTGAAGCTCATCGCCGAGCCCTGGGACATCGGCGTCGACGGCTATCAACTCGGGCGTTTCCCGCCGGCCTGGGCCGAATGGAACGACTTGTACCGCGATACCATGCGCGGGTTCTGGCGCGGCAATCCGGGAATCATCGGTAATTTCGCCGAGCGTTTCGCCGGCTCGAGCGATTTGTTTCGCGCCAGCGGCCGGCGCCCCACCTCGAGCATCAACTACGTCGCCTGCCACGATGGCGTCACCCTGTACGACGCCACCGCGTACGAGCAAAAGCACAACGAAGCGAATCTCGAAGACAACCGCGATGGCCACAATCACAGCTTGAGCTGGAACTGCGGCGTCGAAGGGCCGAGCGACGATCCACGGGTCGTGGAGCTGCGCGAGCGCCAGATCCGCAATCTGCTCGCCACGCTGCTGTTGTCGCAGGGCGTGCCGATGCTGCTGGCGGGCGATGAGTTCGGCCGTACTCAACGCGGCAACAACAATGCTTACTGTCAGGACAACGACATCAGCTGGATCGATTGGAATCGCGCGGAGCAGCGCAGCTGGCTGATCGGTTTCGTGAGACAGCTGCTGTTGTTGCGCAAGCAGGCGCCGGGGCTGCGCCGCGACACGTTCCTGAAAGGCGCACGCCAAGTCGACGGCGAGCACAAGGACGTGAGCTGGCGTCATCCGGGCGGTCACGAGATGACGGCGGCCGATTGGCACGACGGCAATGCGCGAGCGCTCGGCGTATTGATCGGGCAGGTCTTTCGCGATCCTTACGGAACCCCCAACGGCCACTTGCTGTTTCTCTGCAATGCGAGCGATCAGGCGGTGGAATTTCGCCTGCCGGCGCCGACGTCGAACGCCGTCTGGCAAATCGTCTTCGACACGGCTCGTTGGCGCGCGAACGATCTCGGCACGCGCATCGCCGCCGGAGAGACGTGCGTGGTTGCGGAGCACAGCTGCGTGCTGCTCGTGGATAGCGAGGCGCCGCCGAACATTCGCGCCGGATTCGCCGGTCAACCGCGGGCATCGTGATCGATCCTCGCGGGGCCCACTTCATTCATGAGCAGTGAGCCGAATTCGCCGCCGAATGAATCCAGCGGCATCGAGCACCTGGCGGCATTGCACGGCATCGGCGCGTCATATTTCGACTTCAAGGGCGATCTGCAGCACATCTCGACGCAGAGCAAGGCGGCGATTCTCGGGGCGCTGGGCATTGCGACGCACGAGGATCGAGCGATCGACGCGGCGATCCTGAATCGACAGACCGTGCATTGGATGCGCATGCTGCCCGCCGCCAGCGTCGTCACCTCAGGCGAGCCTGCGCAAATTCAGGTATCGATTCCGCTGGCGCTGGGGGCAACCAGAATCGACTGGACCGTCGTGCTCGAATATGGCGCCGAGCGCGCCGGCTCCAGCGCATTGGCGGATTTGCCGGTGATCGAACACGGCGCGCTCGACGAGCGTCAGTTCGTGCGCGTTCGACTCGACCTGCCGGACGATCTGCCTCTGGGCTACCACGCATTGAGCGTGTCGCTCGACACGGGCTTATCCGGCGAATCGCGCTTGATCGTCGCACCGGCAGTGAGCTTCGAGCCGGCTGCGTTTCGAGGCGGCGAGCGCGTGTGGGGCATCGCGGTGCCTTTGTATTCGCTGCGTTCGCAGCGCAATTGGGGCATGGGCGATTTTCGCGACCTCGCCGATCTGGTGCGACTCGCCGCGCCGCTGCATTGCGGCATCATCGGCCTGAACCCGCTGCATGCACTGATGCCGGCGCAGCCGACCCAGATCAGCCCTTACAGCCCGTCGAGCCGCGAGTTCCTGAACGTGCTGTACATCGCGATCGAGGACGTTCCCGAATTCGCCGAATGCAGCCAAGCGCAGCAGCTCGTCGCCAGCGCCGATTTTCAAGCGAGCCTCGCGCGGCTGCGCTCCGCCGACAGGGTCGATTACGAGCAGGTCGCCGCGGCGAAATTCGCCATTCTGCCGATGCTCCACGAACGGTTCCGCGCGCAGCATCTGGCGCGGGACACGTCGCGCGCCGGCGCGTTTCGGGAATATGTGGAAGAGCGCGGCGAGTCGTTGCAGCGTCATGCGCTCTTCGATGCGCTCGATGCGCATTGGCAGCGGCAAGGCCCGCAATACTGGGGATGGCCGAGCTGGCCGGAGGAATATCGCGATCCCGCCTCGCCCGCCGTGGCGCGCTTCGCGCGCGAGCGTGCGAGCGATGTCGAATACTTCGTCTATTTGCAATGGCTTGCCGAAACGCAGCTCGCAAGCGCACAACGCCTGGCGCGCGAGCTTGGCATGACGATCGGCCTGTATGGCGACATCGCGGTCGGTGCCAATCCCGGCGGCTCGGAGGTGTGGTCGAATCGACATCTCTATCTACAGAACGTCTCGGTCGGTGCGCCGCCGGATGCGCTTGCGCTCAAAGGGCAGGATTGGGGAATTCCGCCGCAGTGCCCCGAGGAACTGAGCGCGCAGTGTTACCAGCCGTTCATCGAGATGCTCCGCAACAACATGCGTCCGGTCGCGGCGCTGCGACTGGATCATGCGATGACATTGTTTCGCCTGTGGTGGGTGCCGCGCGGACTGTCGTCGGCGCAAGGCGCCTATGTTCACTATCCGCTCGCCGATCTGATCGCGATTCTCGCGCTCGAAAGCCAGCGCAACGAATGTGTCGTGATCGGCGAGGACCTGGGAACGGTACCTGAAGAGGTTCGGCTCGCGATGGAGCGCCAACGCATCTATCACTACAAGGTGCTGCTGTTCGAGCGCGAGGCAGACGGCCGCTTCAAGGCGCCGCACGAATACGTACGCCATGCGCTGGCCACCGTGACCACGCACGATCTACCGACGTTGCGCGGCTGGTGGGAAAGCCACGACATCGAGTTGCGCGATCGATTGAATCTGTATCCCAGCGAGGAGATCAAGAGCGACGTGCACGACGGCCGCGCCGGTGAGCGTATCGCCATGATGCGCGCGCTGAACGAGCAACGGCTCTGGTACTGGCAGCCGCATGAGCCGCTGCCTGATTACTCCGCCGCGCTCGCACGCGCCATCCATGCGTACCTGGGCCTGTCGGCCTCGAACATCGCGATGCTGCAGATCGAGGATCTCATCGGCATGACGGATGCCGTCAATGTTCCAGGCACCGATCGCGAGCACGCCAACTGGCAGCGTAAAGTCGCTCTCGACACGGAAGCGATCTTCGCCCGCGACGACGTGAGAGACATGCTGAAGGCCATGAATGAGGCGAGGCAGGGGCGGAATCCAAATGAATAGGGGCGAATAGGGCGAGTAGCGGGCCTCATTCGCTGGCGAGGTACCACACGGTGAGCCCCGCGAGCGTAATCCCCGGAACGATGCGCCACCAGGCAGCCGGCCTCGCTGCCGAGGTCACGACCGTGGCGGGACGCCGTCCCGTGAACATGGCGCCGATCAGGTTCGTTCGTCGCACGAACAGATAAAACAGCACCGCGGCGACGTGCAGCACGATGAAACCCAGCAGCAGGTTGAAAACCATTTCATGCGCGTCGGCGAGCGTACGGCTCGTATCGAAGCTCACCAGGTAGGACAGCGGCCCGGATTCGAGTCCGTCGGTATCGGTCACGAACAGACCGCGCGTGACCTGGATCAGCAGCAGCACGATCCGCGCCATCACGCTCAGCGCACCCACGGGATTGTGGCCGGGCGCGGCGACTGCCGGTTTCTCGCGCAGGTAGGCGGCGATCGCGCGCGGACCTTTGACGAACTGAGCAAAGCGCGCAGTCGAGCTGCCAGCGAAGCCCCAGTAGATGCGGAATATGATCAGGCCGGCCAGCGCGTAGCCGCTGTAGCGGTGCACATCCATGACGCGCTCTTCCGCGGACCACCACGACACGCCGACGGCGATGACGATCAACCAATGGATGACCCGGACCGGGACGTCCCACACGACGACGGAAGCATTCTCTTTGTTCATGGGGCTGTCTCGCGATTGCACCTGGCGTGATCATAAGGACCGTTCGAACCGAAGGATCACTTTCGCTGCTTTCATCGAGGTGCGCCAGTGCGGCGGGCGTCACGAGCGGAAATTATCGTTTCTGCACCGAACTTTTCATTCAGGGTGATCACACTACGGTGCCTGTAAACGACTGACGGCCTCGCACGGGAGATATCGACACGCCATGGCTCGGAATATTCGCTCGACATTGTTGATGGGTACGGCGCTTCTGGCCATGACGTTCGGCATGGCATTTGCCGCCGGCGCGCCTGCCGAGCAGACGATCAAGGCACGGCAAGTACATCTCAAGGATCTCGGCGCGGCGTTCAAGGAAGTGCGCGACCAACTGCGCAGCTCACGGCCCGACATGGCGCAGCTCAACTCCGCTTCCGGCCAGATCGCGGCGCTGGCAACCCAGATGAGCGACTGGTTCCCGCAAGGATCGGGGCCGGAATCGAGAGTCAAGACCGATGCAAAGCCCGAGATCTGGAGCGACCCTGCCGGTTTCGAAAAGGCGCTGAAGAACTTTCAGGCCGAGGCGCCGAAGCTGCAGCAACTCGCGGCCGCGAACGACGTCGGCGGCATCAAGGCGCAGGTCGGCAAGCTCGGCGGGGCGTGCAAGGGCTGCCATGACAACTACCGAGTTCCCCGGGACTAAAACAATTCTCGCTTCGACTACGAAATGTCCACATCACTGACACATCACGAGCTGCCCACACCGGCCATGCCTTCCCTGCGCAGACACGAGCGCGTGCTCGACGAAGCGGCGCGCCAATTGAATGCCAAAGGCATTTCGCTGACTTCGTTGACGGAGATAGCGGGAAAACTCGGGATCTCGCGCGCGGCGATGTACTACTACGTCGAAGACCGCGAAGACCTCGTGTTCCAGTGCCATCGGCGCTCGTGCGAGATCACGGCGCGCCATCTGAACGAAGCGACGCGCGAGCCGGGCACCGCGATCGAGATGATCGCGCGCTTCGTCACCCGTATGCTCGATCCGAACGAGCCGGAGCTCGCAGCGCGCGCCGAGATCGCGATGATGACGGCCGAGCAGCGCGACACGATTCAGAGGATGCACGACACTCTCGCCGCAAGAATCGCTCACTTGCTCGCCACGGGTCAGAGTGAAGGCTCGATCCGCCCGTGCGACGTCGAGGTGAACGCGCGCATCATCCTGAGTCTCGTGACCTGGACGCCGCTCGCCCGGTCATGGGCGCGCGCGATCACTGTCGTCGATTCGAGCGCATTGCGCGCCGCCGTGCTGGCGATGATCTTCGACGGATTTGCGCGCGAGCGCAGCATGCCGCAGTACACGCAGTTCGATCTGTCGTCGCTGCGTATGCGCACCGGCGCGGTGTTCGATCGCGACGCGATTTCCGAAGCCAAGCGCGAAGCGCTCGTCTGCGTGGCCTCGCGCCTGTTCAATCGCAAGGGCATCGACGCCACCTCGCTCGAGGAGATCGCGGCGCAAGTCGGTGCGACGAAGCGTACGCTCCATCGTCATCTCGGCAGCAAGCAGGAACTGGTTGGCGCGTGCTATGACCGCGCGTTCAAGATCTTCCTGCACATCAAGGATGCGATGCTGACCTGCGAGAGCACGCGCCTGTCGGCGGTCACCACGGCAATGCATACGCTCGCGCTCGCCTATCCGCGCGAAGACCTGTCGCCGCTGTTGCCGCTCGTAGGCTTCGATGCGCTTTCGGTCGAGGCGCAGCAGAAATTCATGCAGCATTTCACCGAGCTGTGCCAAGGCTATCGCGAAACGCTGCGCCGGGGCATCGAAGAAGGCAGCATTGCGAACGTCGACGTCGAATCCCGCGTCCTCTTGCTGCCGGGTCTGTTGCGCTGGCTCGTCAAGGACGATGTTCCGACGGATGAAGCGCGCCGCAACGACATCGCTGGCGAGATCGCGAAGCTGGTGGCGGTGGGATTGCGCGCGTGACGGCGCGACGAATTGCATCGTCGTCTTGTTCGAGGCGTACCTGGGAGCTGGGCATTCGATGCTGCGGGTCCAGATGCCTCTTCGAAGCCTCATCAAGGTAGAGTGGCGCGGCGGGGATCGTCCGCATTCGTCTGTCGAGGAACCGATGATCGTCTATGAATACAACGACGGAATCGCCGTCCTAACGCTCGATAAGCCACCTGCGAACACCTTCGATAGCGACACGCTGCGGCAATTGCGCGACCTCATTGCGCAGATGAATGCGGACCGCAGCATTCGTGCCGCGGTGATCATTGGGCGCGGAGAGAAATTCTTCAGTGCCGGTGCGGAGCTCAAAGAACTGCATGGCAACGACAGCGCACATGCGCATGCGCTCATTCGCCACTTCGGTGCTGCGTTCGGCGCGTTGCAGGAAGCGCGTCCTGTCGTCATCGCCGCCATCAATGGTTATGCGATGGGAGGCGGTCTCGAATGCGCTCTGTGTTGCGATATGCGAATCGCGGAGGAGCATGCGCAACTGGCATTGCCGGAAGCATCCGTGGGATTGCTGCCGGGAGGAACAGGTACGCAGACGCTGCCCTGGCTCGTCGGTGAGGGTTGGGCGAAGCGCATGATACTGACGAACGAGCGGGTGAATGCGGCATTGGCTCTGAGGATCGGGCTGGTGGAAGAAGTCGTGGCGAGCGGCCAAGCGCTCGATGCGGCGCTGAAGGTCGCGCGTCGCGTCGTATCTCTCAGTCCCGAAGCGGTCGAGTACTCGAAGAGCCTCATTCATCTTGCCCGCCGCGGCATACCTAGAGATGCGGCGCACGCGGTGGAGCGCGAACGTTTCGTAGACTTGTGTGAAGGTCGGAACTGGCGAGAAGGTATCGAGGCTTTCCTTGGAAAGCGCCAGCCGCAGTGGCAGAGCGGTTGAAGCGGGCTGGCACCATTTATCAGGCTGCTGTCACCAAAAAGCAGGCAGTGTAAGGAGCAGTCTCGCTAGCATGCGTGGCGACACAGATCATCCACCTTATCGAAATGACCACATTGCAGCAGGAAGCGACGCCGCCCACTCGCATCGGCGAGACTGAGTACGAATTGACGCCGGAGCGCATCGCCATTTTGGATACGGCGGACCGATTCGCTCGCAGGGAATTGGCACCGCTGTTCGCGAAGATGGATGCGCATGAGTGGTGGCCACCGGACATCATGCGAACGATTGGCGCGGCAGGGCTGATCGGTGTCGCTGTCGATCCCGAGTACGGCGGTGCAGGCATGGATTTCTTTTGCCAAGCCTTGGTGATCCAGGCTTTTGCGCGTCACAACTCGTCGATCGGGCTGAGCTATGCAGGGCACGAGAATCTGTTCATCAACAATCTGGACCGCAACGGTACGGCGCGCCAGAAAGAAAAATACCTGCCGGGCTGCATAGTCGGCGAGCTCATCGGCGCGCTAGGCATGACTGAACCGGGTGCGGGTTCCGATGCCATCGGCAGCATGGCGACGACGGCGCGCCGCGACGGCGATGACTATGTGTTGAACGGCCGCAAAATCTTCATCACCAACGGTCCGATTGCCGATGTGATGATCGTCTACGCGAGAACGATGTCGGGGCGAGATGCCAAAGGGGTCTCGGCATTTCTCGTCGAAAAGAACTTCCAAGGGTTCTCGGTGGCGCAAAAGCTGATCAAGATGGGGCATCGCGGCTCACCGACGGGCGAGCTCGTCTTCGACAATTGCCGGGTGCCCGCCGAAAATCTGCTCGGTGAGGAAAATAGGGGCGTCGCCATCATGATGAGCGGCCTCGATCTCGAACGTGCAATCGTCGGCGCGCACGCGCTGGGTGTTGCGGAACGTGCATTGGAGATCACTGTGGAATACGCGAAACAGCGCGTGCAGTTCGGCGAACCCATCGCCAGCTTTCAGATGGTGCAGGCGTTGTTGGCCGAAATGTATACGTCGGTCGAAACCATGCGACAGATGGTTTATTACACCTTGGCCAAGTGCAATCGGCTCGCACGCACCGAAGGCGGGCGTGGCGAGATTCACAAGCTCACGGCGGCGACGGTCCTGTTCTGCGGCACCGCCTTGCAGAAAATCTGCGACAGTGCAGTGCAAGTGCACGGCGGCATGGGCTACATGTGGGAGAGCGAGGTCAACCGGCTCTATCGTGCGGCGAAGGTGTTCGAAATCGGCGCCGGCACGAATGAAATTCGACGTTTGATCATTGCCGGCGAGCTGTTGAAGGCTTGAGTCATTGGCGCGCGCGCACCGTGCGGCGCATGTCGCGGTGCTTTCGATAGTCGGTCGGCGGCATCCCGTACCATTTCTTGAACGCGTGATTGAACGATGTCAGATCTGCATAGCCTAGATGCGCCGCAATCTGGGTGATCTGCATCTGCGTATCCCGCAACAGAAACTGCGCCTTCTTGCGGCGGCATCGCTCCAGCAACTCGGTGAACGTCGTGCCGTGCTTCAACAAGGTGCGGTGCAGCGTACGACGATGCATCGACAGCATCAAAGCAATGTTGCTGGCACTGCAGTTGCCGAAAGTAAGCGCGCGCTCCATCAGGTAATTGATCTTCGCCAGGGTATCGGCCGGATAGTGCGCTTCCATGATCTTCAGATAGCGCTGCAGCGTCTCAGCGAGCTCCTTATCCGAGGTCGCGATGGTCTGCCGTAGGAATTTGGCGGGGAACACCAGCGCGTATTCTTCACGATCGAACTGTACCGCGCAGGAGAACAGCCGGCGATAAGGCGTACGGTCCTTGGGCGCGGAATGTGCGATGTGAATCTGGTGAGGAGTGAACGATCTGCCGCAGAAGTAACGAACCAGCTTGAAGGTGGCCGCCAGGGTCGCTTCGGCCAGATAGCGAACGTCCTTCAATGAGCTGAAGGACAGAATGACGTGAGCCTTGTCGCCGAACGTCTCTATGCGCCAGGTAGCGGTGTTCTGCCAGAGCAGATGATTGTTCGAGATCAAAATTTCCAATGCGGCGCGCACGTTGGCGGCTTGTTTCATGGCAAGGCCGAGGTCTCCGAGCGCGGAAATCGATTGCTTGCTGCCGAACAGCACGCCGAAATGCTCGCACTGCGCGGCTTTTGCGGTCAGTCGCGGGATTTTTTTCACCTGCTGTAGCTCGATCATGTCGCCGTAACGCGAAGATTCCACGGCGGCTTCGCTCTATCCAACTGCACGCAAGATGACATCAGTATCGATGCCGAGGCTGCGTGTCGTGCGGCTGTAGCCGGCGAGCGCCAGCGTTCTGACCAATTCCATCGAACGTTCCTCAATTCGAGGTGTCACCAATTATCAGAAGCATGACACCAAATATCAGGTCGAGCGAGTGTGCCGATAGTAGCATCGGTTCACGAATAGAGAGCTAGGTCTTCGTAACGTCGGGGGGCGTTGCAGCAAATGCGAGTGATCGATCGCACTGAAATTGAATTCGAGTTGAACAGCGAACGTGCCGCAATTCTCGAGACGGCCGATCGATTCGCTCGCAACGAGCTTGCGCCGCTATTCGCACGAATGGACGCGGAAGAATGGTGGCCGGAAGACGCGATGCGAAAAATCGGCAGTGCCGGGCTCATCGGTGTCGCCGTTGATGACTCATTAGGCGGTGCGGGAATGGATTTCTTCTGTCAGGGGCTCGTGATTCAAGCAATCGCCCGTCACAACTCGTCGGTTGGGCTGAGTTACGCGACGCATGAGAATCTCTTCGTCAACAATCTCTACAGAAACGGCACCGAGGCACAGAAAGGAAAGTACCTGCCCGGGTGTATTCGTGGTGAGCTGATCGGTGCGCTCGGTATGACCGAGCCCGGTGCAGGCTCCGATGCGATCGGCAGCATGGCAACCGTCGCACGGCGCGAGGGTGGTGACTACATTCTCGATGGACGCAAGCTCTTCATTACGAACGGCCCGATCGCCGACGTGATGATCGTCTATGCGAAGACCAGCAAAGAATTGGGGGCGAAAGGCGTATCGGCGTTTCTGGTCGAGAAAGGATTTCCCGGTTTTTCAGTCGCGCAAACGCTGAGCAAGATGGGAAACCGCGGCTCGCCCACGGGAGAGCTCGTATTCGATCGATGCCGCGTACCGGCCGGGAACCTCCTCGGCCAGGAGAACAATGGCATCGCGATCATGATGAGCGGCCTGGATCTGGAGCGCGCAATCGTCGGCGCGCACACGCTCGGCATCGCGGAGCGCGCGCTCGATCTCGCCGTGGAATACGCGAAGTCGCGTGTGCAGTTCGGCAAGCCCATCGCGAGCTTTCAGATGGTGCAGGCGATGCTCGCCGATATGTACGTCGCGGTCGAGAGCATGCGGCGCATGGTTTATTACACGCTTGCCAAGTGCAACAACATGCGTGAGGACGAGG
>ERZ795041.269-NODE-269-length-20068-cov-8.284315_pt1 | contig 20068 bp, 11 predicted proteins | sample MGYA00375125_ERZ795041 | MGnify/ENA primary metagenome ERZ795041 (study PRJEB30170, sample SAMN03074214) | activated sludge metagenome | biome: Common Effluent Treatment Plant; feature: Wastewater; material: Activated sludge; isolation source: activated biomass in...
TCGCCGAGGTCCCACAACAGGGTTCCACTGAGGGCCGGATCGGTGAGGTTGGTGAACACGGTGTTCAGCGGGGCGCAGCCGGAAGCGGGCACGGCCTGGGCCAAAGGCACCGGATCTTCCACCACCACTTCCTGCTCCGTGTATGCACACGATCCGTCCGCTCGGATCACCCGCATGGCGTAGGTGCCTCCGCCCAGGCCCAGTGCTGAGGCATTCAGGATGGAATCGGTCTGGCCCACGATGGCCACACCGTTCAAATACCACTGGTAGCTGTTGGCGGACGTGTCATACGGGGCTGCGGTGAGCACCAGGTCGTTCGTGCAGGGGTGGCCGGTGCGGGTGATGGTTACCTCGGCCAAATGAATGGCCATGTTGTCCAACAGGAAATAGGGCCAGGTGGTGTTGTAGCTGATGTAATCCTGCGGGATGGGGCAGGCGGGGCCGAACAAGATGGCCGCCACATCAAACGTCGGCTGAAAGGTGAAGGCGATTTCCTGCCAAGCGTTTACCGGGTGGTAGGTGGTCCGACCAAGCTCCACCCAATTGAGTTCGGTGGGGCAACGATTGGCAGGCAGCGGGTTGCCGAACACAGGGTCGTATTCCACAAAGGGCGAGGACGGGCAGGTGTCGATCCCGTACATCACGAAGTCGATGGGGCCGAAATCCACCGGCAGGGTGAGGTTCAGGTTCACCGCTGGTTGGGTTGAACTTCTGGTGGCGGCCATGTTGAAGGAGAGCGCATAGGTATCCCCCGCCACCAACGGCGTAGCCAAGCATTGCACCATGCATTCGTAGTAGCTGTCGTTCCACGACCAATCGGTCATCTGCCCAAAGCCGGCGACCGCATTGCCATCGGGTATGGGCTGCGGGATGCCGGTAGGCATGAAGCCGCAGGCATAGTAGTCGGATGAGGACGTCACCATGTAGTCCGTCCAACCATTGGCACATTCCAAAACGCCCGTGGGCCATGAGGGATTCGTGTTCGGGCAGCACGTATGGTCCTCGAAGGAACCGTTGGTGATCAGGTTCACTGGCGGGGGCAGTAGCGTGCACGGGCACGCGCTGGTGTCGTTGAGGTCGATCAGGCCATTGCCGTCATCATCCAGGCCGTTGTCGCAGATCTCCTGGGCACGAACCATGGAAGCCAATAGCAGCAACGCAAGCAGGCCGGAGAGGCGTAGGCGCATGGGGGCGGTGTTCAGCACGCTGCGGCTACTGTTGACCCAATGACGACACCGTAGCACAAGCATGAGCATGACGGCCGGTGGCACCAACTGGTTGCATCGGAAGCGGTACCCAGCCAAGTATACCATGGAACGGGTGGCCGCCATGCGGTACTGGGGCGACCGGTTCGGGATGGTACGAAACACCTTACGGCAGCACGGTCACGTGGCCCTTGTACTCGTGCATCAACCGGCTCACCCCGTTGCGCACCTTCAGCTTCCACACGTATACACCCGTCACCGGGTCCGAACCCTTCACCTTCCCGTCCCAACCCTCCCCCGGGCGATCCGTGTGGAACACCTCACTGCCCCAGCGGTCAAAGACCCAAAGGCTGTAGTCCCGCTCCAGCTCGTCGCGCACCACCGGCAGGAACACGTCGTTGTCTCCGTCGCCATTGGGGGTGAAGGCGTTGGGCACATACACGCTGAACACACCGTCGATCACAACCTCGCGCACCAAGGTGTCGGTGCAACCGTACTGGTTGGCCACGATCAGTTCCACCGGGTAGGTGCCCGCCCCGTCACCCGGAAAGGTGCTTTGCGGGTGCTGCATCGCGCTGGTGGGCGGATCGCCCTGCGGAAACTCCCAGTGCCACTGCACCACATCACTGCTGGAGCGGTCCTCGAAGGTGATCAGCGGGTGGTAGAAGTCTGTTGGCCACGGGGCATGGGTGAAGCCGGCCACCGGTGATGGGCGGACCCGCACCAGGTGGTAGATGGTGGTATCCCCTTCGCAACCCGCCGGAGAGGTGACCGTGAGGCTCACCGTGTAGGAGCCCGGGTTGGCGTAGGTGTGCGTCACTTGGCAATCCGTGGATGTTCCTCCATCGCCGAAGGCCCATGTGCACCCGCCGATCATGCCCGGGTCGGTGGTATTGTTGAACTCTACTTCCAGGGGTGCGCAGCCGGAATCGGGCTCCACGAAGAAGGTGACCGTCGGCAGCCCGAAGGCGGTAACGGTGTCGTTGGCCGTGGCACTGCAGCCCAGGGCATTGGTCATGGTCAGGCTCACGCTGTAGGAACCCGGCAGGGTGTAAGTGCCATTGGTGTTGAAGGCCGTGTCGGTCTGCCCGTTGCCCAAGTCCCAGAAGGTGGATTGCCCGCCTGCATCGGGGGTGAGGTTGTCGAAGCGCACGTTCAGGGGCACGCACCCGCTGTCGGGCGTGGCGGCAAAAGCCGGTGCGGGGGTGGGCAGAATGGTGATGTACTGGCTGATGGTGTGGTCGTCCTGGCAGCCGAAGGCGTTGGCCACTTGCAGCATCACGTTGAAGGTGCCGGGGGTCTGGTAGGTGTGGGCGGGGTTGCACTCGCCGTTCTGGATGATCTGCCCGTCACCGAAGCCCCAGGTGCAGGTGTAATTGTCCGCCGGAGTGCTGGTGTTGGTGAACTGCACGGGCGTGCCGATGCAGCCGGTGGTGGTGTCCGCCAGAAAGGATGCCGTGGGCGTGGGGTGCACCACCACTAAGTCTTCAAAGAGGCTGTCCGCCGTGCAGCCCAAGGCCGTGGTAACGGTAAGGCGTACATCATAACTGCCGGGGTTGGCGTAGGTGTGGTTCACGGTGCCTGCGCCGCTGGTGGATCCGTCGCCGAGGTCCCACAACAGGGTTCCACTGAGGGCCGGATCGGTGAGGTTGGTGAGCACGGTGTTCAGCGGGGCGCAGCCCGAAGCGGGCACGGCCTGGGCCATGGGCACAGGGTATTCCACCACCACTTCCTGCTGGGCCAGTGTACATGACCCGTCGGGTTTGATCATACGTACACTGTAGGTGCCCTCCCCAAGACCCAGTGCGGAGGCATCGAGTGTTTCGCCGGTCTGGCCCACGATGGCCACGCCGTTCAAGTACCATTGGTAGGTGCTCAACGGCGGGTCATAAGGGGCGGCGGTGAGCACCAGGTCATTGGTGCACGGGTGGCCTTGGCGGGTGATGGTCAGGTCCACGTTCGTCAGGCTCATGTCATCGAAGAAGAAGTAGGGCTCACTGGATCCCCACATGTTGTAGTCCTGCGGGATGGGGCAAGCCGGGCCGATCATGATGGCGCCTACATTGAAAGGCGGTTGGAACGTGAAGCTCACTTGCTGCCAGCTGTTCGATGGTGTATAGGTTACGGTGCCCAATTGGGTGAGGCCCAGTTCGGTGGGGCAGTACTGCGCGGGCATGGGTGTTCCCCACACGGGGTCGTACATGGTGTAGGGCAGCGGGGGGCACGTGTCCAACCCGAAAATGGCAAGCTGCAGCGGCCCGAAATTGATGGGCAAGGTGCCGGTGAACCCGAACTGCATGCGCACCGCTGCCACGTTGAAGCCCAGTTCATAGGTCTGCCCGGCCAGCATGGGCGTGGCCAAGCACTGCGTCAGGTATTCATACGAGGCTCCGCCGGGCCAGGTGTGCACCACCATGCCCGCCACGGAGTTGCCATCGGGCACGGGCTGTGGGATCATGGGTGCGAAGTATCCGCACGGGTTGTAATAGTCCGCTGTGGCGGAGATCTGGTAATCGGTCCAATCATTCGCGCAGTCGATGTAATTGCCCTGCATTTGACCGGGTTGGCCGGGGCAGCACGTGTGGTCTTCGAAGGATCCGTTGCTGATCAGGTTCGCCGGCGGGGGCAGCAGTGTGCACGGGCATGCAACCGTGTCGTTGAGGTCGATCAGGCCATTGCCGTCATCGTCAATGCCATTGTCGCAGACCTCTTGCGCTTGTGCGGCCGAGGCCATGAGCAGGAAGGCCAACAGCCCCATGCACCAGGGGCGCATGGGGCTGTTCAGCGGGTTGTTGCCTCCTGCCATTTGCACGATCACGGGTTCGCCACCATTACCCGTTGGTGGTTCACGGTGCCGTCGACCAAGGTAACCCGGACCACGTACAGGCCGTTGGGCAGCTGGTCCACGGGCACGATCACACTGCCTGGCCGGTTGTTGGGCATGGTTTGCAAAAGACGTCCGCCGGTATCCATCAGTTGCACGGCCGCGATGGGCGAACGTTGCGAACTTACCGTGAACCATCCGGCAGCAGGCGATGGCTGCACGCTGATGCCTGCGGATCGCGCTGCAAGGTCGTCGATGCCCACGGCAATGTTCAGGGTTTGACAGGTGGATGCCTGGCCGCAACTTCCGGTGATGGTGAGGCATACGGTATAGGTTCCATTGCCCGCATAGATGTGGTTAGGCGATTGTTCGATGCTGGTGGTACCATCGCCGAAATCCCAGAGGTAGGAGGTTGCGCCGGTGCTGCCATCGATGAAAAGCCAGCTGTACCCTTCGCCGTGTTGCTGGGTGGTGAAGGCAGCTGTTTCCGCGCAGCAGGGGTTGTACGCACCAACGGCCACGCTTTGCTCCCCGATGGGATAAGGGAACGCATCAAAGCCCGATCCGGTAACGCTGTTGAACGGCCTGACCAGAGCCGTGGCGGGCAACCAGGTCAATGGCAGGTTTACATTATTACAGTCGCTTTCACCGTTCGCATCCGTGTAGATCACGCTCAGGTCCCAATCCGAGGTGGCTCCGATGGTTTTGGGCCCAATGATGATATACCCGCCGTCCGACCGAGGGAAAAAGTTATTCGGCACCTCGCTGTATTGTGAGCCGTGATAGTGGGAGCTGGTGAGGTTTCCGTCGGCATCGAAGGTGCCCCAAGCCATGTCATAGCTGCCAGCGCCACCAGCGAATTGGTTCGGCTGCAACAGCCAGGATACACCGCCGTTGGCCAAAGGCAGCAGCCGGTGCACCTCGATCCCGCCTTCGATGAAGCGCGTCCAAAGATGGTCGCCCGTGGAGGAGATCTTGGTGATGGAACCCGCATCCGAAAGGTTGCCGTAGCCCAAGGAGCGGCCACCCACATAAATGCTGCCATCCGTTCCTACTGCCACGGTGGAAGGCTGGTCGGGCCTGGCTCCGCTGCTGATGCTGCGGGCCCAGAGTTCATTGCCCAAGGCATCGGTGCGCACCACGTAGCCGGAGGGGGAAAGAACCACGCCCGGCGGGGTCAGGTTGGTGAGCAGGCTGTCCCCATAGCCCACCAGCACAAAGCCCCCGTCCGCAGTGGGCCGGGCTTCCTCGGCCCAATCCCATCCGCTGCTACCGTACGTTTTGGACCAGAGCATGGTGCCCGAATCGTCCAGTTTGGCCATCAGCATGTCGTACATGCCTCCGCCGCCGTATGCCCTCCCGGCCACCATGAACCCTCCATCAATGCGGTTGATGCCATGGATGGCATTGGAACTACCGCCCACGTCGATGCGCGTGGATTGGAGCAGGGTGCCATCCTCGGGGTCGATGCGCAGAATGATGCCGTCCCTGGAATTGGTGCCTTGCCCCATCGCATAGCCGCCTACAACAAGCCCCTCGGGACCCATGGCGATGCTGTTGTTGTACAGGCCCATTTCAACAAAGTAGGGATAGACCTTGGTCCAGGCATGGGTGGCATCGGCCATGATCTTGGTGACCTGAATGTTCCGGTCCGGGTGCAGTTCAGTGGCCGTGTAAATATTGCCGTCGTTGTCCATGGTGGCAGCCCCTGCCCAAAGAGCACTCGGCACATCGTATCGCCGCTCAAAGGGCAGATCGGGCGTTTGGGCGTGTGCAAGACCGGAGCACACCAAGAAGATGAAGAGCGTATAGAGTTTCATGAAGTTGTTCCAATTTGTGGTTGCACAAAGTTCAGTATTCAGCAGTATGGCAACCGGTCCGTTCATCACTAACCCAACCATCCACCATTGCATGGGAGGTTGATCGGGGACCGGCGGGCACCAGTTGCATCCGAAGACAGGCGAGCACCGCTGGCAGCGGTCCAGCCGGATGCTTTCCCGAACTGGCAGGTCCGATACCCTGTGCATACTGCCGGGCCCCTCACTCTTGTTCCCGTTCAGCCAGCTGCTGTGCCAGCACTTCCTTATAGCTGCGCCCGCTGAGCAGGTGCTTGCCGTTGCTCATGGTGAAGGTGAACTCGTTGTTGCCGCTGTAGCGTGTATTGCGCACTTGGGCCATGTTCACGATGTAGCTGCGGTGGATGCGCACGAACCGCCCGGGGTCCAGTTCGCTTTCCACCATGTTCATGGTCATCCGCAGCAGGTACCGGCGTGCCTTGGTCTCCAGGACGATGTAGTTGCCTTCGGCGCCAAACCAGATCACGTCCTTCACCGGCACCCGGTATTCACGCCCCTTTTCCTTGATGAGGAATTCCTCGGTGAAATCCTGCCGGGCCTTCATGTGCCCCTGCACCAGGTCCATCAGGCGCCCGGTGAGCCGCTTGGTATCGCGCATTTCAATGTAGTCCTTGGCGCGGGAAAGCGAGAGGTGGAAGCGGTCGTCGTCGAACGGCTTCAGCAGGTAGTCCACTGCGTTCACGTCAAAGGCCTTCAGTGCATAACGGTCGTGCGCGGTAACGAAGACCATGAACGGTACCTGCCCCGAGGCACTCAGTTGCTGGGCCACCTCCAACCCGCTGACCCGCGGCATCTGGATGTCCAGGAACATCAGGTCCACGCGGTGCAGCCTAACGGCTTCCAAGGCTTCGGGCCCATTGCGGCATTCGGTCACCAGTTCGATCTCCGGGTCGGTGGAAAGAAGCCGCACCAAACGTTCGCGGGCGGCCGGTTCATCATCCACCACAATGGTCCGAATGGTTCTCATGCGGTGGCTTCGCGGGTTTCATACGGAATGGAGATCGCCACGGTGAACCCCTGGCCACTGGAGGAGGTTACCGCCACACGACCCTTGTCGCCGTATAGCAGGGAGATCCGCTCCTGCACGTTGCGCAGCCCGATCCCCCCCTTGGCAAGTGCGCCTGGCACGTCGGGGCAGCCGCTGCCATTGTCGCCTACGCGCAGCAACAGGTTGCCATTGCTGCGCTGCGCATCAATGGCGATGTTCACCTGCCCCTCCGAGCCGTCGAGCCCGTGCTTGATGGAGTTCTCCACCAAGGGCTGAAGCACCATGCCTGGCACCAGGGCATCGTGGCAGTCACCGGCAATGTCGTAGTGTACCTGCAGCCGGTCCTTGAAGCGGATGGATTCAATGCCCAAGTAGTCGCCCACGTGGTCCACTTCCCGCAGCAGGTTCACCTTCTCGCGTTGCTCCTCGTCCAAGGTGGAACGCAGCAACTGGCCCAATCTGGAAAGCACCGTCCGCGCGCTTTTCACGTCCACGTCCATCAACGCGCTCACCGTGTTCAAGGTGTTGAACAGGAAGTGCGGCTGGAGCTGCTTCTTCAGCGAGAGCAGCTGGGTGGCCTGCAGCTCGTTCTGCAGTTTCAATACGCGGGTGCGCTCCTCGCGGATCTGCTTTTGGGTGTCCACATACATCAGCAGCACCAGCAGCAACCAGTATTCCATAAAGCGCTGCAACACAGCCGAAGGAATGCTCAGCAGCACATCCCCCAACTGGTCCGGGCTCCATGGGATCCGCCCCACCTGGTCCAACAAGGTCATGTACAGGACATTGGTCCAGACCTCGTGAAAAGTGCACAACACCAATCCCAGCGCGAAGTGGGCAAAAATGGGCCGCCAAACCGGGCGATCCTTCAACGACCAACGGTGCGACCAACGGTACACCAAAGGCAGCAGCAGCGCCCAGGTGAAAAAGTTCATGAACGGGATCGGCGCCTGCAGCCACCAATCAAAATTCTTCGGGTTCATGCCGATCTGCGTGCGGCCGATGAAACTGGTGAACACGTAGAGCGTGGAAAGCATTGCTGCAGCCACGAACACCGTTCCGATGGGCACGGGCGAACTGGCGAAATACCTGCGTATGGCCGCGATCACCTTCATGGCTGCTCCAGTGCGCTCCGGCCTCTGCAACGGCTCTGTGCCAAGGAAAACAGGTTGTTCAGGTGGAGTTGCACCGCACGAATTTACGCCATGTGCCGCCGTGGCGGCACGGTGCCGCTGTAATGGGGATGGGGAACTCATGACGACCATCCCGGAGGATGCCGCCTGTCGGCATCTCCCGGAATGGGCAAAGTACCAGCCCTTCAGCCGCCCGGCCGCCTCCCGAGGGATGGACCGTGCGGAATGGGATGAATCCCTTGGTGCACCGGCCGAGCCGTGCATGCCGCCGCCGCTACTTCTGCAGCACCGCGAACGTGAAAGCGTATGGATGACGCTCGTCCGCCTTGTGCTTTTCGCTCCACACTTCCTTCCAGCCTTCCCCTATCTCCGGGAAAAACGTATCCCCATCAGGCTTGGCATGCACCGTGGTGCGGTAGAAGCGGTCCACCAAGCCTGCATCAAATGCCTCCTTGTAGAGCTGCCCACCGCCGATCAGGAACACTTCCTTCACATCGGCTTTACGCGCCAGTTCCACGGCCTCTTTCAAGGAGTGGCAAATGATGGCGCCCGGGGAATCATAGTGTTTGTCATGGGTGACCACGACGTTGGTGCGGCCGGGCAAGGGCCTGAAGCGAGGCGGAATGCTTTCGTAGCTCTTGCGGCCGCTGATCACGTAGTGGTTCAAGGTGGTCCGCTGGAAGAACTTCATGTCGTCCGGCAAGTTCCAGGGGAGCTTGCCGTCCTTGCCGATCACGCCGTTTTCGGCAACGGCTGCTATGGCGCTGATGATCATACGGAAACTGCTGCTTTGATGTGTGGATGGGGGTCGTAGCGGAGCAGTTCAAAGTGCTCGTAACGGAACGCAAAGATGTCCTTCACGCCGGGATCGATCTTCATGGTGGGCAACTGGCGCGGTTCACGAGTGAGCTGCAGCTCGGCCTGTTCGAGGTGGTTCAAGTACAGGTGCACGTCGCCGAAGCTGTGCACGAACTCGCCCGGCTGCAAACCACAGACCTGGGCCACCATCAGGGTGAGCAAGGCATAGCTGGCGATGTTGAACGGCACCCCGAGAAAGGTGTCCGCGCTGCGTTGGTACAGCTGGCAAGAGAGCTTGCCATCCGCCACGAAGAACTGGAAGAGGCAGTGGCACGGCGGCAACGCCATGCGGTCCACATCCGCCGGGTTCCAGGCGGTAACGATCAGGCGGCGGCTGTTCGGGTTGGACTTGATCATCTCCACCACCTTGGCGATCTGGTCGATGTGCCCTCCGTCCGGCGTGGGCCAACTGCGCCACTGGTGGCCGTAAACCGGCCCGAGGTCGCCTTTTTCGTCGGCCCATTCGTCCCAGATCTTCACCCCGTTCTCCTGCAGGTACCGGATGTTGGTGTCGCCCTGTAGGAACCAGAGCAGCTCGTGGATGATGCTCTTCACGTGCAGCTTCTTGGTGGTCAGCAGCGGGAAGCCGTCCGCCAGGTTGAAGCGCATCTGGTAACCGAAGCAGCTGATCGTGCCCGTGCCGGTGCGGTCGCCTTTGCGTACTCCGTTTTTCAGCAGGTGGCGGAGCAGGTCGTGGTATTGTTGCATCGGATGGCAAAGGTATCTGTTGCGTAGTGAGGGTGCGAAAGTGCAAAGGAGCGAAGGTCCGCAACCCTGTAACCCGCAACTGAGAAACATAGGCAAAGGAGGTGAAGGAGGGCCGTCCCGCAGGACCCGTTAGGCGCCGGAGTTGTTGGTTGGTGTGACCCTGTGGGGGCGGAGGTGAATCCGTAAACAGTAACCGACCAACGCATGGGTGTGAACGATAGCAGCGAACCGGCAACTCGTCAACTCGCAACCCAGCAACCCCTAACCCTGCAACCCCTCAACTCGCTACCCCTCAACCCGAAACAGAACAAAAGTCACCCCGCATCCTCCGCCGCCGTTTTTTGGCGCAAGCCCGGTACCGAAGCGACCAATCGGTCCTTCATGCGCTGGTAAAAGGGCTTTGCATCGATTGCGTTGGCGACCAGGGAGGCGATCATGGCCGCGTACATCAGTTGCAGGATGGCACTGTGTCGGTCAGTCATTTCCAGAATGATGATGGCACTGGTGAACGGCGATCGCGTGATGCCGGTGAGGAAGGCGCACATGCCCCCCAGCACTAAGATGTTCAGCTGGCCGCGGTCCACGCCGAACCAATGGCCAAAAAGCCCGCCGATGGCAGCACCCGACGACAGGGCCGGGCCGAAGAGGATGCCGCCCGCGCCGCTGCCCGTGGAGACAATGGACCCGATCAGCCGCCCGGCCGCATCGCGCAGCGAAGGCTCGGGGGTTTGGCCGAACAGGTAGTGGTCCATGAGGGCTTCGCCGCTGCCCAAGGCCAGCAGGCCGAAGCTGTGCACTAACCAGGCGAAGAGCCATGCACAGCACAGCACAAAGAGGCCTTGGGGCACGGTCTTCTTGAACAGGCGCCTCACCTTGTCCAGCAGCAGCACGGCCTTGCCGCTGAGCACCCCGGCAGCGCCCGCCACCGCGCTGATGGCCAGCAGGGTGTACATGAAGGAGGGGCCCACGCGTTCCAGTTTCGGGTAGCCCAGCAGCAGGTAGGGCCCCAGCAGCCACTGCGCCGTCATGCCGCTGATGATCACCGAGCTGAGCACCGCGGTGCGGAACTTGCCGATGTGGCTGCGGGTGAGCTCCTCCATGGCGAACACGATGCCGCCCAGGGGGGTATTGAATGCGGCACTCAGGCCAGCCGCACCGCCGGTAACCAGCATGATGCGGCGGCTCACCTTGGGCCAGAAGGGCGGCAACAGCTTGTGCACCACGCGGTACACGCTGCCGGCCACTTGCAGGATGGGCCCCTCGCGCCCGATGGCGCCGCCACCGGCCGCCAAGGCCAGCGTAGCCCCGATGCGCACCAGGATGATGCGCACGTTGAGGAAGCGCCAGCTGCCATCGTGCTTTTCCTCGTCATCGGCCACCTCCGAAGCGGCGATCAACTGTGGCACACCGCTGCCCCCGGCCATGGGCGAAAAGCGGCGCACCAACCACCAGGCCAACAGGAAGGTGGCCGGGGCGGTGACGAAGATCCAGGAAGGATGCGCCGTGATCAGCTCCCGGTTGCGCTCGCCGGTCCATACGAACAGCTTGGTGAAGCCCACCGCCACCAAGGCCGTGGTGACGGCCGCCACCTGGTAGGGCAGGGCCAGCAGCCACAGGTCGCGCACTTGGGCACCCACCCCAGAGCCGCGGACCCGGCGCAGCAGGCGGCCCGCCACCGCGCGCAGGCGCCGCCACGGGCCGCCCCTTCCCTTCCGGTGTGCATGTTCCACGCCGCAAGGTTAGCGCGGTGCGAGTGCCGGTTCCACCGGGGGATCAGGTGTTCTTCAACATCCCATTGCGGATGCGCTCCCCATTCCCGCTCCAACAGCTTTATACCCTTTCACAATAAGGCCCCATCCGATCTACTTGCTCTTTTTCCGCATGGCTTCCCCGATGAGGTCATTCCGTAGACACCGCTACGCAACGCCCTCCTCGTATCGCCCTGCGAAAAAATAGCTGCGCATCTTTGGACAGCCCCTTATTGCGAAAGGGTATTACATCAAGATCCCCGCGATGGTGGCGCTCATGTAGCTGGCCAAGGTGCCGCACAGCAAGGCCTTCAGGCCCAAGCGCGCCAGGTCGCCGCGCCGCTCAGGGGCCAGCTCGCCAATGCCGCCGATCTGCATGCCCACGCTGCTGAAGTTGGCAAAGCCGCAAATGGCGATGGACACGATCATCAGCCCCTTGTCCGTGGTGATGGGCAGCGAATGGTTGGTGAGGTTCATGAAGGCCACGAACTCGTTGATGGTGAGCTTTTGGCCGAGCAGGGTGGCCACGTTGGCCACATCGGCGGCGGGCACGCCCATGGCCCAGGCCATCGGGTAGAAGAGCTTGCCGAAGATCCAGTCCAACGACAGGTTGAGGTCGGCGCTGAACAGGTGGCCGATCTTGATCAGCCCGTAATCCACCAGCGCGATCAACGCGATGAAGCCGATGAGCATGGCGATCACGTTCATGGCGATGCGGAAGCCGTCTCCCGCGCCATGGCTGATGGCGTCCACGGCATTGATGTAGGGGCTCTTGACCTCCAGCTTCACGTTGCCCATGGTTTGGCTCTCCTCGGTCTCCGGCCACACGATCTTGCTGATCACCAGCGCGCCCGGCGCGGCCATCAGGCTGGCGGCGATCAGCTTGGGGGCCAGGTCCATTCCCGCTTGTGCGCCCATGGCCACGTACACCACCAGGATGCTGCCCGCGATGCAGGCTAAGCTACCGCTCATGCTGGCCAGCAGCTCGCTCTTGGTCATGCCTGCCAAGTAGGGGCGGATCATCACCTGCGCCTCCACCTGCCCCACAAAGGCACTGGCCGCATTGCTCAACGCTTCAGCGCCGCTTACGCGCATCACCCAGTTCATCGCCTTGGCGATCACCGACACGATGTGCTGCATGATGCCCACGTGGTAGAGAATGGCCACGATGATGCACACCAGGATGATGGTGGCCGTGATGTTGAAGGCGAAGACAAAGCCGCCCTGCGTGTAGTTGGCGATGGTGTTGTCCGGCTGCACGCTGGCGATGCCGCCGTAGACGAAGGCGGCGCCCTGCCGCGCAAACTGCTCGATCTTCTGCATGCCGTGGCCCATGCCCTGGAAGAAGCGCGTCACCGGCGGGATCTTCAGCACCAGCACGGCGATGAGCAGTTGGAGGCCCAGCCCGCTGAGCACGGTGCGGTAGTTGATCCGCTTGCGGTTGTTGCTCGCTAAAAAGGCGATGCCCAAAATGAGGGCCATGCCGAGGAGACCTTGGAATCGATCCATGCAGGTGGTGGATGGGCGGTCAATGTAGGGGAAATCCAGTTTCCGAAAATGAGCAGCGGGCAGCAGCAGGTGGCAATGGGGGCCGTTCACAGCTCACCAGCGGCTGGCCACCGGTGTCCGTCACGGGGGAATCGTTCGTAGGGTGCAGTTCGTGGGGCGCAGTTCGCAGGGGCGCAGGGCATGGCACGCTAAGCCCGGTTCCGCTCGGCATGCGCCAACGGCTTGATCACATTGCGGCGCACCCAGCGCGGCAGGAGGATGGCCCCAATGAGGATGTACGGATAGTAGCTCACCAAGCGCCACAGCAGGGCGATGGCGGGCGCTAGGCCGGGGGCCACGTACATGCCTAAGAAGTCGTTGAAAATGAACTCCGCCAGGCCGCTGCCGCCGGGCGTGGGGCTCAGCAGCACGATGATGCCCATCACCACCTGCTTGGCATACACCACCAGGTCGCTGAACTCGATCCCGTGGGGGAAGGCGTGCAGGATGCAATTCACGATGCTGTACCGTGCGCTCCAACTGATGAAGGTGGTGAGCAGGGCCGGCCACCAATAGCTCCAGCCGCGGTGTTTCAGGCCCTTGGCCGCCACGATGAGCTGGTCGCCCGTGGTCACTGCCCAGCGGCGCCAGCGGCGCAACACCGGTGCCGACAGGAAGCCCACTAAGGCGCGCTTCACGAACACGGGGTTCACGAACAGCGCGTAGGCCACGAAGAGCTTGTAGGCCAGGATGATGAAGTACACCGTCCAGAAGGCCACGAACAGGCTCTTGCCCAGGAAGGTGCCGGTGAATTCGGTGCCTTCGAACAGGGCGGAATGGCCCACCAGGAAGTACACTAACGGGGCCATCACCGCCAGGAAGATGCCGTCCAGGAAGGAGGTGAAGGTGATCACGGTGATGCTGGCGCCCGTGTCGATGCCTTCGCGGCTGAGGAACCAGATGGCGAAGAAGAAGCCGCCGCCGATCATGCCGGGGGCCAGCGCACTGGCGAACTCCCAAAGCATGATCACCACGAAAGCCCGTGTCCAGTTCAGCTGCTTGTCCGTGAGGTGGCGGATGCGCAACATGTACATCCAGTCGCGCACCACCAAGCTGCCCAAGGCCAACAGCATCCAGAACGTGGTGGTGCCGGTCCAGCGGATGGTGTGCAGCGCACTCAGGTCGGCCGTGCGCCAGATCAGCAACGCCGTAATGCCTAGGCCGATCACCACGGGCATCAGCATCTTGGTGAGACTGAAGCGCTTCAGCAGGGCGGCCTCATCGTTCACCATGGCCTGGCAAGGGTGCTGATCGGAAGGGAGGTGCCTGGGTTCATCAGCTGGTCATACTAGGCCCGGTGCCCGGCACTAATTGGTGCCCTCGCGCCGCTTCAGCTCGTCGCGCAACTTGCTCGCACCTTCATAGTCCTCGGATTCCAGCGCTTCCTTCAGCAACTGGTGCAGCTGCTCCGGACTGGCATTGCGGATGTCCGCCTTTTGTTCCGTTTCCTCATGCTGGGCTGCGGCGGAGCTTTCCTCTTCGCCTTCCTCCATCTTCAGGCCGGCAGCCGCCAGAATGAACTCATAGGTGTGGATCGGACAGCCGAACCGCAACGCTAGCGCAATGGCATCGCTGCTGCGCGCATCCACCTCCACGGCCCGGCCTTCCTGCTCCAGCAGCAGCTTCGCATGGAAAATGCCCTCCACCAGGTCGTTGATCACCACCTCCTTGATGGTGATGCCCAACGCGTCGCAGAAGTTCTTGAACAGGTCGTGCGTCAAGGGACGCGCCGGGCGGATGTTCTCCACTTGGATGGCGATGGCCTGGGCCTCCACCCCGCCGATGATGATCGGCAGCCGGCGGTCGCCATGGAGTTCCGAGAGAATGAGCGCATAGGCCCCGGCATGGGTATGGCTGTACGTGATGCGGAGGAACTTCAGCTCAACCTTTTCCATGGCATTTAGCGGGGCGGTGAAGGTAAGGGGGAAGCTGTTGCGCGCCAATGCAAGCTTGAAAAGATGCCCCCAACCATGCGGGCAGGCGCGGTGGCCCCGCGAAATGGGATATCCGTTTCGCGAGGGCCTGTGCACCCAACAGGCCCGAAGCGATCTTGTTCTGCTCCTGCGGGCGGAAGCGAGGAAGTATGCGGGGGCTTCGCCGAGGAGATCGCTTCGCGGCCAAATGCGCCGCTCGCGAAAGGGATGGTGGTTGGTTCGCGCAGGGTCCACTTCGTGTGACCCTACGCGAACCCAAGTCCGCCTCGCAATGACGGGTTGGATCAAACCCCACCACATCGTCACTGCGAGGAGGCTCCGCGACCCCGGCCTTGCGCCGGGGAGCAGTCCAGGCATGATCGCCCATATGGATTGCTTCCCGGCACAAAGCCGGGACCCGCGACGGCCTCGCAATGACGGATTGGATTAAACCCCACCACGTCGTCACTGCGAGGAGGCTCCGCGACGAAGCAGTCTATGCAAGGGGTGCCCTAATGGATTGCTTCCCGGCACAAGGCCGGGACCCGCGACGTCCCTCGAAATGAGATGCCGTTTCGCGAGGGCCTGTGCACCCAACAGGCCCGAAGCAATCTTGTTCTGCTCCTGCGGACGGAAGAGGGGAAGTACGCGGGGCTTCGCCGATGAGATCGCTTCGCGGCCAAATGCGCCGCTCGCGAAAGGGTATGTCCGTTTCGCGAGGGCCTGTGCACCAAACAGGTCCCGAAGCGATCTTGTCTTGCTCCTGCGGGCGGAAGAGGGGAAGTACGTGGAGGCTCTGCCGGGGAGATCGCTTCGCGGCCAAATGCGCCGCTCGCGAAATGGGATGGTGGGAGATCGCAAAATGAGATGCCGTTTCGCGAGGGCTTGTGCACCCAACAAGCCCGAAGCGATCTTGTTTTGCTCCTGCGGGCGGAAGCGAAGAAGTACGCGGGGCTTCGCCGATGAGATCGCTTCGCGGCCAAATGCGCCGCTCGCGAAAGGGGATGGTGGTTGGTTCGCGCAGGGTCCACTTCGTGTGACCCTGCGCGAACCAAGAATCCCCGAGCGAAGCGATTCCTGCACACGCCCGTGGCATCGCACCCCCATCCCCTGATCGAACTCCTATCCTGCTCATTTCCACCGCATGCCATGCCCATTAGCTCAGCCAGTCGATCCAGATCCGGATTTGATACAGACCACTGAACAGTTCGGCAAACGCGTAACATTCCTTGCATTTGTCGGAATTTTCAATATGTTGCGAGCCCAAACCCTGACTACGCCGATCCCCCTGAGCGAACCCCGACTACCCCACCAACGAGGCGCCTAACGCCTTCCCTTCTTCTATCCGACTGGCGCAAGCCATACCAACGTACCCGGGCACGGACGCCCGTTAGGAAAACTCACACTTACCCAAACACCCATGATGAATTCAGACACTCCAAAACAACGAATGCGCTGGTGGGCCGCCGCAACACTGGCAGTATGCCTGTGGGCCGGCCCCCCGAGCGCCCAAGCCCAATCCGTAGTGATCGGCGGTGATGCCCAGAACACCAACGGCACCACGCAAGGCCCCATCAATGATTGGTATGCTTACCAGCGGTACCAAGTAGTGTACTTGGCCAGCGAATTGTCCGCTGCAGGCATGCCAAGCGGTGCCTCCATCACCGCCTTGGGCTTCTCCATCAGCGAGGACAATGGCCCGGCATTCCCGGGCTACACCATCGGCCTGGCCCATACCTCGGCCACCAACAGCGCCGCGCACAATTCCGCCACGCTCACCACGGTGTTCGGCCCGGCTTCGTACAATGCCGCGGTTACTGCGGCCGGAGTGCATGACATGATCACGTTCTCCACCCCCTTTGCCTGGGACGGCGCGAGCAACATCCTGGTGGACATCTGCACCGGTACCACGGCAATGCCCTACGCAAGCCCGTACGGTGGTGTACGTGCCTCCAACATGACGAACGGCTCGCGTTATGCGCAATCGGACGGCAGCGCCCAGTGCAGCGTGAACACCGCCTCCTCCACTAACCTGCGCCCGCAGATCCGCTTGAACTACACCGGCGGTACGCCCTGCGCGGGCACCCCTGCACCCGGCAACACCACCGGCCCTGCTATGGTGAGCGCCGGTGCCAACTTCTTGTTGGGGCTGCAAAATGCCACGCCTGGTGCTGGCGTTAGCTACCAATGGTATGCCAGCACCACCTCCGCCACGGGTCCGTGGACCGCTGTAGGTCCCAGCTTGAGCGTATACAACACATCCACCTCCGCGGACAGCTGGTACTACTGCGAGGTGACCTGCTCGGCAGGGCCCGGCACGGGGGCCAGCAGCGTGTTGTTCGTTGAAGTACTGCCGACCTACGCAGTACCTCTAACGGGAAATAACAGCGTAGCCTGTGGAACGAACCTGATCCTTACCGACAATGGCGGCTCCGGTGGCAATTATGGCACCAATGCCAATGGCTACACCGTGCTGGAAGCAGGGACGGGTGGCATCATCAGCATCACGGGTCCTTATGCCACGGAAAGCGGCTGGGACTATGTCCGCCTATATGACGGCGCAGGCACCGGTGGTGTCCAGCTTCAGAGCGTATCCGGCAATGGGTCCCTGAACTACACGGGCACCGCAGGGCAAACCCTCACGATCCAATTAACTTCGGACGGGTCGAACAATTTCGCGGGCTTTGAATTCATCGTGTCGTACAGTGGCCAATGCTATCCAACCTGCACATCCACTCCGAACCCGGGCAACACCACCGGCCCGGCCTTGGCATGTGCGGCCACGTCGTTCGTGCTCGGCATTGACAACCCGTCCACCGATGCGGGCATCAGCTACCAGTGGGAGCTCTCTTCCGACGGGCAAACCTGGAGCAATGCCCCGGGAGCCAGCACGAATGCCACCTACAGCACCACCCAGAGCAACACCACCTGGTACCGCGTGCAAATGACCTGCGCCGGCCATGGCACCGCCGCCAGCACCCCCTTGGAAGTGGGCATGAACCTGCCTACCGCATGTTACTGCACCCCCACCGGGGCCGCGAACAACTCCGATGAGATCCGCAACTTCACCTTGGCCAACATCAACAACAACTCCGCGGCAAGCGAAGGCACCAACGGCTATATGGACTATACCGGATCGGTGGCTGCTGCGCAATTGCTCGCGGGCACCAGCTACACTGCCTCGCTCACCAGCGGGGCCGGAAGCGGCAGCCATGAAGCGGCTCTTTGGATCGACTACAACGATGATGGCGTGTTTGACGCTGCCGAACTGGTGGCCACTATCGCCTCCATCAGCCAAAATTCCACGGAGGACTTCACGCCCTTCGTGCCCGCGCCGGCCCATGCCGGAATACACCGTGCACGTGTTCAATACATCTATAACTACTCTGCCACGCCAGACCCCTGCACGGTGACCACAACATTCGCCGAAACCGAGGATTACCTGGTGGAAGTCACCGTACCTCCTGCCTGCAGCGGCATCCCGGATGCGGGCACCATTACCGCTTCCCAAAGCCTTGTTTGCCTTGGCATTGCCTTCAACCTGAACGGCGTTGCCGGCAATGAGCTGGGCCTCACCTACCAGTGGCAAAGCTCCCCCGCAGGGGCCGGCTCCTGGTCCGATATCTCCGGGGCCACTAACTCCTCATACACCGTGTCGGCCGGTATCACCGCCAGTACTGATTACCGCCTGGTGGTCACCTGCACCAACAGCGCTGAAAGCGCCACCTCCAACGTGGCATCCGTGGCATTGAAGGCAATCACCGAGTGCTATTGCACCGTGGGAGGAAACAATTCCAGCTACTACATCGATAGCTTCACCACCACGGGCGCCAGCCAAAACATCAGCAATACGGGTTCGGGCTATTCCACGGGCGGATACGGCAACTTTGGCGCCACCCACACCGTGAGCCAGAACGCAGGTGCATCCGTAGGCTTCACCGCCACCTATGCTGCAAACAACACCTTTGGCCTGAAGGTATGGGTGGACTGGAACCAGGATGGTGACTACAGCGACCCCGGTGAACAGGTATATGCCAGCACGAGCTATGCTGGAAGCCACACAGGCAGCTTTACCGTGCCACTGACCGCCACTGCAGGCACCACCCGCATGCGGATCGGCAACTCCTATACTCCGAGTTCAGGCCCCTCCAGCCCCTGCCTGATATCGTTGAGCGGTGAGTATGAGGACTACAGCTTCGAGGTGATCCCACCGCCAAGCTGCAGCGGCACCCCGGATGCGGGCACCATTACCGCTTCCCAAAGCCTTGTTTGCCCTGGCATTGCCTTCAACCTGAACGGCGTTGCCGGCAATGAGCTGGGCCTCACCTACCAGTGGCAAAGCTCTCCCGCCGGAGCTGGCGCCTGGTCCGACATCACCGGGGCCACTAACGCCTCATACACCGTGTCGGCCGGCATCACCGCCAGCACCGATTATCGCCTGGTGGTCACCTGCACCAACAGCAACGAGAGCACTTTCTCCAACGTGGCTACCGTAACGTTGAAAGCGGTGGCGGACTGCTACTGCACCGCCTCGTCAAATACGGTGGAGCCGATCTGCAATGTGACCTTCGCAGGCATCAACAACACTTCCGCAACCACGGGGGGTGCGGGCTATGAGGATTTCATGGGCTTGGTCGCCCCTGCCCAGGTTTCCCAAGGCGGCGCCTACCAGATCTCCGTTTCCGGCAATACTGACGGGGACTTTACAAACTACTTCACCGCCTTCTTCGATTGGGACCGGAACGGCACCTATGAAACAGCCGTTCCCATCGGAAGCATAGTGGACGATGAGTGCTCCGTGGTGATCAACGCCACGGTGTCCGTACCGGCGAACGCAGCCACCGGCATCACCCGCATGCGCGTGATCAAGAACTTCAACAGCGCACCGGGCGGCCCGTGCGGCAATAACAGCTACGGTCAAGTGGAAGACTACTTGGTGAACGTGAATGCGTGCACCAAGGTGGAGGTGAACATCACCACCGACGGCAACCCCGGCGACCTGAGCTGGGAGATCACCGATGCCAACAGTGTAGTGATCGCCTCCGGTGCCCCTGCCGCAGCCAACCAATTGGTGAGCGAAGCGGTATGCATCGGTGAAGCACCGGTGGACGCCTGCTTCGGCTTCCGCATCCTGGACAGCTTCGGCGACGGCATCACCGGCGGCGGTTGGGAACTGCGCACACCGGACGGCAGGCTGATCTTGCGCGATGAGTTCGCCGACGGCAGCCAAAGCCCCTCCGCCACCCCGCAGACGCCCAGCTACGGCAGCGGCCACAGCTTCTGCCTG
>ERZ795041.270-NODE-270-length-20062-cov-4.449993_pt1 | contig 20062 bp, 18 predicted proteins | sample MGYA00375125_ERZ795041 | MGnify/ENA primary metagenome ERZ795041 (study PRJEB30170, sample SAMN03074214) | activated sludge metagenome | biome: Common Effluent Treatment Plant; feature: Wastewater; material: Activated sludge; isolation source: activated biomass in...
ATTAAGAGAGTATAAGGTTTTGAATGATTTGAATCCTGACAATTGGGATATTGGAGAATACCTTAATTTGAAATATGATATAAATGCTGCAATCGCTTTCAGTAAATTATTTTTCCCTGATTTTATTGAAAAAGATGGTTGTGTAATTCTCGCATTTAGGTATGATGAGAATAACTTTAGAGATTGGTACCAACATTTTAACGGAAATGTGTCAGAGATTGAAAGAGTATGTAACAATTATGAGGTTATGAATTATTTTCATCTAAATTGTCTATTTAGCGAATCACCTGATCTTTATAATTTGCAAATTGATGAATTTGCAAAGGCTTTAAAAAAAAGCTGGGAAATAAATTGTAAACTATTATTTCCAGATAAGTTATTTCATGTTGATGTTTTTGATGAATACGAAACCACTCGAATCACAATGTATTCTGTGTTAGAGGAACTAAAGTAATAATATAATATGTAATTGACAGAACTTGATTTGCCAATTTATATTTCATACTCTTCCCCATCATCCCCCTCTCACTGCCTTTCCCATCCATGCCAATAAAAGTGAGCAAGAAATGAATCATTAGGCTTCTACGAACTACTAATATTTACCATTCATTACAATAACTCCTTTCTATCAATATTTCATAACCATTCAGTTCATCCAGACCAAAAAATCCCTACATTTATCTCAGCATTTATTGCAGTAGCATATTGTTCTTTGAAAGTTAGTTTGTGTTGTATTGTTACTACCCGTTCGGGTTAGTAATGCAGGGGATTAGTAGCAAGGCTTTAACATTTGGTGGTGCGGAGAATAAATACAAGTATAACGGTAAAGAAGAACAGCGTAAAGAGTTTAGTGATGGTAGTGGACTTGATTGGTTGGATTATGGGGCAAGGATGTATGATGGGCAGATTGGAAGGTGGAACCATATAGACCCATTGAGCGAAAAGATGAGGCGGTATTCTCCTTACAATTATGCATTTGATAACCCGATAAGATTTATTGACCCCGATGGGATGGCTCCATCTGACGATTATAAGTTAAAAAAAGATGGTCGCATTGAGTTGATAAAGAAAACTGAAGACAAAAATGATAAATTATATGCTTCTAACGATAAAGGAGAAGTTGATAAAACTAATAATATTACTGTTGAGAAATCGGTTACTAACAGTATGGTATCAAAACCTGATGCAACTGGAAATAATCTAGACTACACCGCATTAACTATGAATTCAAACACAGGTGCAGCGAAGGAATTGTTTGAATTTCTTAGCAATAACACAAATGTAGAGTTTGCATTAACTAATAAAAATGATTTTTGGGGTCAAGCTTCAAGTGTAATAACTACGTCTAACAAAAAGGATGTTGAAGTTGGTGGTAAAAACGAGTTCTTGATTACATCTAAGGTTGTAGGGAGCGAAGTTACAGAACTTGATCACAGCCATCCAGGAAATGGGAAATTCGTATCAACTCCATCTGGATTTAATCCAAAGACCAAGCAACCTGTTGGCCGTGATGATGGTGATAGAACAGTTGCGGAAGAAGTTAATGCTAAGTATCCTAATGCAATTCTAAAACTATACATACCCACTCTCAAAACTTATGTGCAGTATGATTCAAAAAAAATATATTAAGGTATGCTAAAATTATTTTCGCTACTTATATGTGCAACATTTAGCTATTGCGCAGAGTCACAAATTAATTTCAGGAATAAAGATTTAAAAAATGAGGTTGATACATTTCTACATGATTTGAAAAAAAATAACACTGAAATTATTTCGATAATTTGTGAGACTACTAAAAAGGAAGATTCCGTTTTTATCTCAATGTCAAATGGACACCCAGACATAAAGCGAATAAAAGCTTACGCTAAGTACAAGGGGATTTATTTTTGTCTTGGGGGAGATTTTCCAACAAAAGAGTATTTTGTGGTAAAAAATCCTGAACCAGTACCCCCGGAATTAAAAAAGGCGTATGAAAAAAGAAAGAAGGAATCTACAGCTGTTTTTTACGAACCATTTACAATATACCTGACTTTCTACAAATGCAAACTTGTTGAGTCTGTAGTTGCAAATGGAGTGTAATTACACGGCCGTTGTGCGGAGTCTGTTACCTTCCAAATTCTCCTCCGCCACCATTCCAGCCCATGTCTGCCGTGTGCAGGTAAGTGAGCGGCAAGCGACATTGAACACTATGTAACATAATCTTACTTCGCAGCCCAGTGTCAAAGTCCATGTGTGCCGGACTTATGGCTCTTTCCAATTAATTTGAATGAGAAGTTGTAAGTTAAACCATACCCGTAAAACACTAAATAATGGAACCGGATAAAGTAATTTTTATCAATCATTCCATGCCATGTTATATGTGAATTATATCTTTATTACAAAATCTTTCTGATTACTGAATTTTCTGAATTTCAGATTTAAAACGTCTCATAACATTATTTTTGTTTCTTTTGTATCTATTTATGAAGCATGTAATCGTTACAGGTGGGGCCGGTTTTATTGGCAGCACATTAATCAGAAAATTGTTTCTGCAATTTGAAGGAATTCATATTACTTGTATCGACAATTTTGATGATTTTTATCCGGCTGATTTGAAACAACTCAATATTCGTGATTTTAAAGCGAATCCTCATTTTCATTTCCTGTACCTTGATATTTCAGAAATAACAGTTGAGGAACTTCAATCAGCTATTCAATTGCCGGTTGATGCCATTATTCATATTGCGGCAAAGGCAGGTGTACGACCAAGTATTGAAAATCCATTGGCCTATCAGCGCACCAATATTATTGGTTTGCAGCTTATGCTTGATTTTGCAAAAGTCAGCAATATCAAGACTTTTGTTTTTGCTTCCAGTAGCAGTGTTTATGGAATTAATAACCATTTTCCCTGGAAGGAAGACGAACAATTGATGCCCATCAGCCCTTATGCTATGACAAAGTTGTCGGGCGAAATGCTAGGTCATGTTTATAGTAAATTGTTTGACATTCGCTTTCTGGCACTTCGCTTTTTTACAGTGTATGGCCCGGCACAAAGACCCGATCTTGCCATTCACAAGTTTACTAAATCAATCATACAAGGAATTCCAATCAATATGTATGGTGATGGTAGCACCAGCAGAGATTATACTTATGTAGATGATATCGTTCAGGGAATCAGCGCTGCAGCACAGTATGATCAATCTGACTTTGAGATTATAAATATTGGCAATAATTATGCTATTACACTTTCGGAGTTAATTAGTGCTATTGAAAAGATAACCGGGAAAAAAGCCATCATCAATCCCTTGCCCGAGCAGGCGGGCGATGTACCCAAAACTTTTGCTGATATTTCTAAAGCAAAGCGTTTATTGAATTATGAGCCCAAAACAAATCTGGCGACAGGCCTTCAAAAATTTTATGATTGGTTTCGGGAAAATGAAACGATTTTGCTGGACTGATTATAGAACCACATCTTTATCATGCACAATCTCTTTTTTTGCATAATAAATTTTTCTGACATTATAAGTTTTCTTGTTTTGCGATTCAAAATAGGTGCGGGTATTAATGTCGGCTATAATGCCAATGGTAATAAACTGAATTCCTCCGAGTAATAAAATAAGTCCAAGTATCAGCAAAGGTTTGCCCCAAATGTCGTGCCCCATTATTTTTAATATCAATAAGTAAATATTAATAGCTGCGCCAAGCCCCACACTTATAAATCCGATTGGACCAAAAAGGTGCATAGGCTTTTGCAAGTACTTCCTCATAAAAACCATCAACACCAAATCGCTCATTACTTTAAATGTTCGGTTGATTCCATATTTACTCTTGCCGTGTATGCGGGCGTGATGTTTTACATCTACCTGGGTGATTCTGGCTCCTTGCAGTTTTGCCAATACCGGAATAAATCGATGCAGCTCGCCATACAACCCCAATTCTTCCGCAATCTCTCTTCTGAAAACTTTCAATGTACAGCCATAGTCTTTTATATAAACCCCCGTCATACGGCGAATGAGCGCATTGGCTATTCGGCTGGGTATTTTGCGAAGGATAAATCCATCCTTCCTGTTTTTGCGATTGCCGGCCACTACATCCCAATCTTCTTTTTTTAAAAGTTCAAGCATCGCCGGAATATCTGTGGGATCGTTTTGCAAATCTCCATCCAGCAGGGCAATATATCTTCCTCGGGAATAATCAATACCGGCTGTCATGGCAGTACTTTGACCATAGTTTTTTCGCAATTCTACCAGTGTCGTTCTTTCGTCCGAATGTTCCAGTACTTGTTGCTTGGTTTTGTCGGTAGAGCCGTCATCTACCAATATTACTTCAAAGTCGATACCTATTAATGCCTGACGTACAGCATCTAAAAGAGGTTTGATATTATCCTCTTCATTCATAACTGTAATTACTACTGAAAGTTCCCGCATGTGTTTATTATTGGCACGAAGTTAAGCTCCTTATTTTAATAAAAAGAAAGACCCGCCGGGTAGCAGGTCTTCTTTACCAAATAACAAACAACAAAGACTTATTAAAGTATTCCGGCTAATTCGAGGCTTTTCTTTTTTATTTTTTTTGAAGCTACTTCCTCAATTACCGGATCGGGCAACAGGATAAGTGAAATGCCATTTTCTTTCCACCAGTTGCTAGATTTTAATTTACTGAATGCAATAACACCCGATAAATATTTTCTTCCCTCTTGCGCATGCCATTCTTCTATCCATTCAAATTTTTCTTTGGGCACGGCTTCAATATCGTCAAAACTGATGTACACATTCAAAAAGAAATCGTCAGTAAGTTCATGTGGCTGATGATGATACAGTTTTTTATACTCGTACTTATAACCATACCTTAAAGCCGATATATCGCTTAGCACTGCTGAGGCTGTAGGGAAGCTGCCGGCTCCTTTGCCATAGAAAAACTGTTTGTCGGCAAATCCACTTTCTATTACCACACCATTATATTCATTTTTTACAAATGCCAAATGATCGTCTTGATTGATAAACTGCGGCAATACAAAGGCTGCTACATTTCCGTTTTTTAATTTCTTTGCTTGTGCTACCAATTTGATTTCCTGTTTGCGGGCTGCAGCGGTTTCGGCATCTCTTGAATGAATGTTTTGAATGCCATTAAATAAAATGTTTTCCGGCGATTCGGTAATGCCATAAGCATGAGTTAATAAAAAAGTCCATTTGTTTACGGCATCATATCCTTCAACATCCAGTTTGGGATTGCTTTCTGCAAAGCCCGACTGTTGTGCCAGCAATAAAGCCTGTTTAAAGTCTAGTCCTTCTTCAAAAATCTTGGTGAGAATAAAATTGGTAGAACCGTTTACAATGGCTTTGATAGAATGTAGCAAGTCATTATCATAGTATTCCTCAAGATTTCGAATGACCGGTATTGAAGCACAGGCCGCAGATTCATATAAAAGCGATCGTCCGGTTTGTTGTTGCAATGCTAATAATGCAGTCAGATTTTCCGCAATCATTTTTTTGCTGGCACTTACTACATCTTTTCCGTTTTGCAAAGCTGTGGTTACAATTTCAAAAGCCGCTGTAGCGTCATCAATTACTTCTACAATTACATTGATGTCTCTGTCGTTGAGCAGGTCGTCTTTATCAGTTGTAAATAAGGATGCAGGCGCATTTCGCTTCTTTCCAAAATGCTTGATACATACTTTTTTAATACTTGCATTGAGCGATGGCGTTTGTTGTAGCACTTTGTACAGTCCTTCGCCTACCACACCAAAACCGAAAAGACCAATAGTTAATTTATTATGTGTTATCATTAGATTGTATTTTGAAGTTTGTTTATTTGAATGGGTTTGTTGTTTAAAAATTGAATAATGGCAGTTTCTATTTGCTCATATTCTAATAAAAATCCATCGTGTCCATAACCGGAATGGATAGATTGAAAAACTGCACCGGGAATATTTTCAGAAAGAAATAATTGTTCTTCCGGTGGAAACAAAATGTCGGAACTTATACTTAATATCAAAGTATTTGCCTGAATGTTGCTTAGTGCTGCTTCAGCGCTATTTCTGTGTCTTCCCAGGTGGTGGCTGTCCATACTTCTGCTTAGAAAATAATAGCTGAATGCATTAAACCGCAAAGCCAGTTTTTCTCCCTGATATTGTTGATATGTTTCACTTTTGAATCCTGAAATTTTATCAGAGAGTACCTCAGTTTGAGATCGCTGATAAGTTTCATAGTTTCTATAAGATAGCAGCGCTATTGATCTTGCGGTTTTCATTCCATTGATGCCAGCTTTGCTGTCATTTTGTTTCCATGTACTATCATTTTCTATGGCCAATCTTTGCGAAGCATTAAATGCAATGCCCCATGCAGAATGAAATGCATTGGTAGCAAGGGCTATTACATTTTCAAACAGATGTGGTTCAGTAGCCGCCCACTCCAATAGTTGTTGGCCACCCATAGAACCTCCAATACCAATTTGAATTTTCTGTATGCCAAGTTCTTTTCTTAGCAGCTGATAGCTTTTTACCATATCCTTGATGGTAAAAAATGGGAATTGATGAAAGTATGAGGCATCCGTATCCGGATTTTTATCAAGTGGGCTGATGCTGCCATAGCAGCTGCCCGGCATATTTACACAAATGATAAAATATTCTCTTGGATCAAATACTTTGTCTTTTCCTATAAGGCCGGGCCACCATTCGGCAGGGTCGCTATTGGCTGTCAATGCATGAAAAACCCAAACTACATTATTTCGTTCTTCATTCAATTGCCCATAACTCGTATAGCCAAGATGCAGCGATGCTAACTGATGTCCCGACTCTAATTCAAAAGGTTGATGATATGTGTAAGTTGAAAACATTTAAGCTACCAGTTCTTTTGCAAATACTTTTTCAAATGCTTGTTCAAAATCTGCTTTGATATCTTCTATGTGTTCAATGCCTACGCTGATGCGAACCTGATTGGGCAATACACCGGCAGCAGCTTGTTCAGCCTCACTGAGTTGTTCATGTGTTGTAGATGCAGGATGAATAGCCAGTGTTTTAGCATCTCCCACATTGGCAAGGTGACTTACCAGTTTCAAGGCATCAATAAACTTACTTGCATTTTCTTTTGACCCTTTGATTCCTACATTGAGTACACTGCCATATCCATGTTTCAGATATTTTTTTGCAAGATCATGATAAGGGCTGCTTTGCAGACCCGGATAAATTACATATTCAACAGCCGGATGTGTTTCCAGCCATTGAGCTAAAGCCAAAGTATTATCAACATGCCTTTGTACACGCAGACTTAAAGTCTCTATGCCTTGCAACAATAAAAATGAGTTGAATGGACTTTGCGAAGCGCCAAAATCTCTAAGACCTTCCACTCTTGCTCTTATTGCAAAGGCAATATTGGGCAGACCCAAAGGATTGCCTTCTCCAAACACATCCCAATATTTCAATCCGTGATAACCTTCGGAAGGTTCTGTAAACTGAGGAAACTTGCCATTGCCCCAGTTATAGTTGCCGCCATCAATTATTACGCCGCCAATTGTGGTGCCATGTCCGCCAATCCATTTCGTTGCGGATTCTACTACCACATTAGCGCCATTTTCTAAAGGGCGAAACAGGTATCCGCCTGCACCAAATGTATTATCAACAATCAATGGCAAGTCATATTCCTTGGCAAGTGCTGCAAATTTTTCAAAATCGGGAATATTCAATCTTGGATTACCAATGGTTTCCAGATAGAATGCTTTTGTGTTTTTATCAATGAGTTTTACAAAACTTTCTGCATCATCGCTATTGGCAAACCGGGCTTCAATCCCCAGTCTTTTAAATGCCACTTTAAATTGATTGTAAGTGCCGCCATATAAATAAGAACTGGTGATGAAATTATCTCCGGCCTGCAAAATATAGTTTTATGCAAGAATCTGTGCCGACTGTCCTGAGCTGGTGGCCAATGCAGCCACACCACCTTCCAAAGCGGCAATGCGTTGTTCAAACACATCTGTTGTTGGGTTCATGATTCGGGTATAGATATTTCCAAATTCTTTTAGCCCAAACAGATTGGCGGCATGTGCTGCGTTATTAAACCCGTAAGAGGTAGTTTGATAAATGGGAACCGCTCTTGATTTTGTGGTAGGGTCAATCTGCTGTCCGGCATGTAGTTGTAATGTATCGAAATGAAGTTGTGTGCTCATAAAATGATTTTATTGATTTGAAATAATTATTAATGCTTAAGTAGAGAAACATAAAGAGCGCAGGCTCTTTGCGGAACTATAGTGTATGCCTTACGGCATACAACAACAAATGCACATACAATGCTGAGAAGTGAAGGAGCTATTTGTTGTAGGGAGGTTCATAATACTCTACCAAAATAATGGACTAAAAAATGATCTGCCAAATTTATTTTGATTTTTTATTTAAATTAAATGTTAACGGTTTGATTTACGTTTGTCTTGTTTGCTGCTTTTGCCTTCTCAAATGCTTGTTCTAAATCTGCAATCAGGTCAGCGGCTTCTTCCAATCCTACTGAAAGCCGAATTAAACTATCAGCTACACCTGATGCCCTTCTTTTTTCAGTCGGAATTGATTTGTGAGTCATTTGTGCCGGATGACACAAAAGGCTTTTCACTCCGCCGAGGCTTTCGGCAAGCTTGAAATATTTTGTTGAAGTAACAAATGAAGTGGCCGCTGCTTCTGTATCATCTTTTAATGTGAAAGAAACAATTCCGCCAAATCCTTTTGCCTGACTTGCGGCAATATCATGATTGAAATGAGATTTTAATCCGGGATAATATACATTGTCAACTGCAGGGTGTGTTTCCAGATATTCGGCAATTGCCTGCGCATTGATACAATGTTGCTTTATACGAAGCGGCAGAGTTTCAATGCCTCTGATCACCAGCCAGCTGTCAAAAGGGGAGAGGATAGCACCACTTGCATTCTGAATAAACTTAATTTTCTCACCCAGTTCTTTTTCCTTAGTTACTACCAGTCCCGCTATCAAATCGCTATGGCCTCCCAGATATTTTGTAGCAGAATGAATTACAATTTCAGCTCCCAGCGAAAGAGGTTGTTGTAAGGCGGGTGAAGCAAAAGTGTTTTCCACGCAAAGCCAACACCCCGAAGCCCTTGCTATTTTTGCAATAGCTTCTATATCAGAAATTTTTAAAGTAGGATTTGTGGGTGATTCTATCCATATCAGTTTTGTTTTGGGTGTGATAGCATGAAATACGTTTTCCGCTTTTGTGGTATCAACATAATTTACGGTGATTCCGAATTTTTGATAGATATGTGTAAACAAACGGAAAGCGCCGCCATAGATATCGTCCACGGCTACAATTTCATCACCGGCTTGCAATAGTTTTAAAACTGCATCAATAGCTGCAAGACCGCTGCCAAATGCAATGCCTGTGCTACCGTTCTCCAGTTTTGCAACAATGGTTTCTAATGTAGCACGGGTAGGATTGCCGGTGCGGGCATAGTCGTAACCCTTGTTTACACCCGGTGCTTCTTGTACAAAGGTTGAGGTTTGATAAATAGGAACTGAGATGGCACCGGTAAGTTCATCTACCGGAATGCTGTGAATCAGGTTTGTTGCGTTGTTACTCATCTTTTTTGCTTTTTAAACATCCGTTTTTTACGGAATGGGTGATTGAATTGTTTATACATTTTCACATCACTTTTCAAAAAAGACTATCGGGCAACTTTATTTCCACTTACTTTAATTAGTAGAAATAAAAAAGCTCACCCGATAAATCAGATGAGCTTTTAATATTTTAGTTAGATATTTTGAAGCTTTTAATCTGACTTATCTATCCCTACTAAATCAGTAGGGGTGGAATTGGCACCTTGCAGTAAACATTTTTTAAATGCTTATGCAGGTTGTCAAGGCTTCATTGGGCCATTACCCTCAGCCTTTCTTGATAAGTGTTGTAATAAAGAACTGCTGCAAATATATAGTTCAGGTTTTGATATTTCCAAACATTTCCTAAAAAATTATGATGAACGGTTGTTTGCTTTTATGGTGAAATCTGCTACCGGTAAGGGTTCTGTACTGTAATATATTTTTATAAATTCAACCCGTTTGTCGTTTCATTGCCTTCCTTTCAATTTGGTATCTTCGTTTTTCTCCTCTTATGATACAGCAACAAAAAAATAATCTTCTGCCCGACAATGAAATGATTGAAGTTTCCGGCGCCCGGGTTCACAATCTCAAAAACATTGATATTTCTATTCCAAAAAATCAATTGGTTGTGATTACCGGTATCAGCGGAAGCGGAAAATCTTCTTTAGCATTTGATACGATCTACAACGAAGGTCAACGTCGTTATATGGAAACATTTGGTGCCTATGCTCGTCAGTTTATTGGTGATATGGAGCGGCCCGATGTAGATAAGATAACAGGACTATCTCCGGTTATTTCCATTGAGCAAAAAACAACAAATAAAAATCCACGATCAACGGTAGGCACGGTTACAGAGATTTATGATTTTCTGCGATTACTGTTTGCCCGAATTGGCGAAGCCTATTCTTACAATACCGGAAAGCGAATGGCGAAATGGAGCGAAGAAGAAATTGTTGAAAATATATCTCAGAAGTATGCTCAAAAAAAAATAATGCTGCTGGCGCCATTGGTAAGAGGCAGAAAAGGACATTATCGTGAGTTGTTTGAAGAAATGCGAAAAAAAGGTTTTTTGAAAGTGAGAATTGATGGAGTGATTCAAGATATTGTACCCAAGATGCAAACCGACAGATACGCCATTCATGATATTGAACTGGTAGTGGATAGACTGGAGGTAAATGAAGAATCAAAGGCAAGACTGAGCCAGAGCGTGGCACAAACGATGAAGCTGGGAAAAGATTTGATGTTCGTTGCTACAGTTACTAATGAAAAGAACGGCAACGGTGAAGTAAGTAATAAAAAATCCAAATCACTTTTTGATGATATAAATATAAAGCAGAATGATAGTGATGTGTCAGCATATTCCAGGCTATTGATGTGTGAAGATACAGGCATCAGCTACGAAGAACCTTCGCCCAATTCATTTTCATTTAATTCGCCTTATGGTGCTTGTCCGGTTTGCAAGGGATTGGGTAATGTTTATACGATTAATTTGGATTTGGTATTGCCCGATAAAAATTTATCGGTGAAAGAAGGCGGTATTGCCCCTTTGGGTATAGAGCGGGAGGCCAGTGTATTTTATCAGGTAGTGGATTTTGCAAAGAAAAATAAAATTAATCTTGACAAGCCTATAAAAGATTTAACAGCCAGTCAACTTGATTTATTATTGTATGGCGACAAAGGAATTAATCCAGCGCTTACGGTTGATGCTGACGATGAAACGGTGCCCAATGTATATAGCGGAAGTTATGAAGGCATCATTCCAATGCTGAAACGCTGGTTTACATCATCAGGTAGTTCCGATTATTTGCGGGAGTGGGTAGAAAAATATATGGAGCTGGCAACCTGCCATACTTGTAATGGACAACGATTAAAAAAAGAAAGCCTTCATTTTAAAATAAATGGACGAAATATTGCCGAACTGGGTAATATGAATCTGGATAATCTGGCAGCATGGTTTGATGGTATAGAGCTGATGCTTGATAATAAACAAAAAGCCATTGCCAAAGATGTGTTGAAAGAAATTAGAGAGCGGTTGCAGTTTTTGCTGAATGTGGGACTTACTTATTTATCATTGTTCAGGCCTTCAAAATCATTGAGCGGAGGCGAATCGCAACGTATAAGACTGGCTACACAAATAGGTTCACAGTTGCAAGGCATTACTTATATTTTAGATGAACCTTCCATTGGACTTCATCAGCGGGATAATCATCGCTTAATTGAAGCCTTACAACATTTAAGAGATATAGGAAATAGTGTGATTGTGGTAGAGCATGATAAAGACATTATGTTGGCGGCAGATCATTTGGTGGATATTGGTCCCAGGGCCGGTTATCACGGCGGAAAAATTGTTGCGCAGGGAACTCCTGCTGATATTTTAAAATTAGAAACGATAACGGCTGCTTATCTAAACGGACACCGTAAAATAGCCGTTCCCAAAGAAAGAAGAGCAGGCAATGGAAAATTGCTGGAAATAAAAGGTGCGAGTGGAAACAATTTGCAAAAGGTAGATGTAAAATTTCCGCTTGGAAAATTTATTTGTGTAACGGGTGTAAGCGGCAGCGGAAAATCCACGCTTATAAACGAAACATTGTATCCCATTCTTTCCAAACATGCGTATGGTTCAAAAATGAATCCATTGGCTTACAAATCAATAAAAGGACTGGAGCATATTGATAAAGTAATAGAAATAGATCAAAGCCCCATAGGTCGCACACCGCGAAGCAATCCGGCAACCTATTGTGGATTTTTTACTGAGATCAGAACCTTGTTTGCTGCTATACCTGAAGCGAAAATAAGAGGTTACAATGCCGGGAGGTTTTCATTTAATGTAAAAAGCGGAAGATGCGAAGTGTGTGAAGGTGGCGGTATGCGGGTTATTGAAATGAATTTTTTGCCTGATGTATATGTATTGTGCGAAAAATGCAATGGCAAAAGGTATAACAGGGAAACATTGGAAATACGATACAAAGGAAAATCAATTGCCGATGTATTGGCCATGACGGTGGAAGAAGCGGTTTCTTTTTTTCAAAATGTTCCTTATTTATATCGCAAAATAAAAGTGTTGGAAGAAGTAGGTTTAGGCTACATCACACTGGGCCAATCGGCTGTAACATTGAGTGGGGGCGAGGCGCAAAGAGTGAAACTCTCAACCGAGCTTGTCAAAAAAGATACCGGCAAAACTTTTTATATATTAGACGAGCCCACTACCGGTTTGCATTTTGAGGATATACAGCAATTGCTCAAGGTGTTACAGAAGTTGGTTGACCGAGGCAATACGGTATTGGTAATAGAGCATAATTTGGATGTGATAAAGGTGGCCGATCATATCATTGATTTGGGCCCCGAGGGCGGTGATGGGGGAGGTCTCATACTATTTGAAGGAACGCCGGAGCAATTAGTGAAAGTAAAGAATAGCTATACAGGTCAGTTTTTGAAAGCGGAATTATAAAATTTGAAATATGTCACTCGATAATTTAAGCGGAATGCCCGATTGGGATGATCAATTTTTTGAGGATGACAATGAGGGCGAAGAATGGAAACCCAGGCCTACAAGAGATGCTGCCAAAGCTATGTACGAGCAATGGAAGCAGGTTATGATTTTATTGAAAGGCGCAGTGGGTGATATGGGTTTAAAAAAAGCAGACGAAAATGATGATGCAATTGAAAGTGAGTTGGATGCAGATTATAGGGATGACATGAAGGGAATGTTGCTGAGCGATGCGCACATGGTTGCTGTAAAAATCAGAAGCTCTGAAGCGGGGCTTTATATGTTGCGAATGGAAAATGCCTGCCTTATCCGCATGTATGCTCAGTCCATTCAATCTTCTATGTTTACAAAAATTGCAGAGGGTTTTATTGATGAAGCCCATGGAATGGTAATAAGAGAAGAAATAGATAAGTTCAAGTTACTCTTCAAATACTGGGTGAGCACTTTTGAAAGAGATGAGTTTGAAGACGAATGGGGATTGTTTTGATAATTGAGGATAATTCAATTTTTACTTATTGTACATAAAAAAGCCCACATATTCTGTGGGACTTTTTTATAAAATATGTTTTATTTTTTAGCTTAATTTATCTACTTTCTCATCAATTGATTTTGGTGGTTTAATAATACCTAATAAGAGTAGTAGGCCAATAGCACCGGCAGCCAATCCAATAAACAAACCAAAGCCAGGTGAAGGCTTAATTCCGTATGCACCACCTACGGAAATTATTCTGATAAGGTAAATAACTGCCCCACCGGCAATAGCGCCAAAGCCTCCAAGTGCGACTTTTTTACTCATATCATCATAAGCTTTCGTTTTATCACCCATAAAGCATGATGCAATAGCCGCTGCAACTCCTAAAAGAGCAAGATATCCCCATCCGCCAAAACCGTTATGAGAATAGCCCACTCCAAAACCTCTGGCACTAACTGTGATCCATGGAAGTAGCAATGAAACCAAGGCAAGCCCTGCTAATATTAAAGAATACATTTTTGACTTGTGAAGTCCGGCAACTGGATTTGATGAATTTTGTGACATGTTATAAAGTTGATTTTGGTTGGGCCTACTCATATGGCTTTTCGGCATTCGCCCCTGTTTTTGGGTTTCAGGTCTCCCTTTGCAGGACTAATATATGACAGTTTTTGATTATAAAACCGTCAAACGGCGATTTTTTTTAAACCGAGAATCAACATTTTGCTAAAAAACTGAAAATCCTAAACAAAAAGCAGGAAGTGATTGTCACAAAATTTGAAGCTTAATAAGGCAAAAATCTTTTTCGGCAGCCAGGAATACTGGGTTTTTCACCGGATCTGGATTTTTACAATTTTCCTGCTTATCATTGTCATTATTAAGATTAATATTGGCAATAATGTTAAGGGCTTTCTTATTTATGACGTGAAAAAGAACGCTTGAAGTAAGTTGCCCGTGAGCAGAGAGTGGTTAATAAAATTTTAATACAATGAGAGTACCAATAGAGAACGGATCAGGTTTTTGCAACCAGGTATCAGATTTTATTAAGCTCTCTGCAGCACTAAGGCAATTTGATAAAAAGATTTTTCAACGAATTTCAAACTGGCCTGAAGCCGTTTCAATATCTCCACTAAAAGCACGGTAGATGTATTTGCCCCTTGCCAATCCTGCAATTTTATAATGGTCTTTAGTATTCAATTTGTGATGCTGTACTAAAGTGCCTTGTACATCAAATACAAAAAAATCAAGTTGTTCTTTATCCTCTTTTGAAATGACATGCATTTCCCTTTTTAATATGTCGGGATAAATTTTTACTGAGTTGTTGTTTAAGCTGCCAAAATTTTTGGATTTAGCAGTCTTGGACTTATTCTTTTTCAATGGCTTGTCCTCAGCGGGCCTGTTGTTTGCCAGCAAGGACTGTGTTATTAAAAGTCCACCCGCAAGGATAAAGGTGATTACTCGCATTTTTCCATTGTTAAAAAATGGTTTCATAGTGGTTTGATTTTTTTTTAATAGAATACGGGACATTTCAATTGTTTTAATCGGGCATCTGATTTACCCAATCTCCAGCCAAAACGCAACATACTGGTGAAGTAAGCGTCATTTTGTTTTGGATCGCCTCGTTGTGCAAATTCCTGATAAGGTCTGGTAGTTGGAAAAGTATAAATGCCACGATAATATAAACTTCTGGCAGTAACTGCATCAGCCGGCGATAAATAGCTGTCAAAATGTATAGGATCAATATAATAGTTGTGACTTACGTCGTCAACATAGTCAGTAAATAATTTGCGATGCAGAATTTCTAAACCGATATACATATTCTCTTTGAGATAGTATTTGAAACCAAATCCAATCATTAGATTTTTCTGTGTCAGTTTGTAAGGTTTGCTCTCAGGATATTCAGCAAAACCCTGCCCTTCTAATTTCAATGGTGCCAGTGCAACCAGATTCCCATTATTATCTTTTGCTTTTGGATTAAAATGATAGATACCGGCGCCACCTAAAACATAAGGGCGAAGTTTTCCCTGCAATCCATCATATTTTTCAAAAAAAACAGTGGGATAAAATTCCAGTGCAGCATAAGCTTCATTGATTTTTGATTGGAAACTTAAATTTCTGTATTTGCGATCTTCTTCATCACCACCTTTTGCAGGAGCTTCGGCATCATTGCCCTCTACAAAGCCCATTGTGCCTGAAATGCGCAGTCCCACCCATTCTGTAGGATAAAAATTTAAATAAGCACTTTTTGAAAGTTTTGTAAGTGGAAGGTCTAGGTCTTTAATAAAAGTTTTTCCAACCCCTGCACTACCTCCCAAATCTCCGAGGAAAAACATAGGGCCTAAGCCAATTCCTAATTCTAATTTTCCATTTGCAGAGCTGATTGATTGTGCGCTGGTATGAATTGAAAATAAAGAGAGAAAAAAGATAAGTACGGACAGCCGTACAAGGTGTAAACTTGTTCTCATTGATATCGGATTTCTGGTTTTTCGATCTATTGGTTACCAGCACAAAATAGAAACAGAAAAATGTTATAGAAGAATGTTCGACTGAAATTTTTCTTTTTGTAAGTAATAAATGGAGATAACGCTAAGGGATTCTACGTTACCAACTGTAAAATTTTACCATTTCAATATGTTCAATACCATCTTCTAAATAAATATTGCCTTGCTCTCTAAATCCGAAATCTGCATAAAATTTTCGGAGGTAACATTGAGCGCCAATACGGATATTTTGTTGCGGATATAATAAATACAGTTGTTCAATTGATTTTTCCATCAACATCTTGCCCAGTCCTGTGCGTCTGGTTTTTGGTGCTGTTACTACTCGGCCTATACTGGGTTCTGTAAAAGCAATGCCCGGTGGTATTATTCTTGAATAAGCTAATAATTGTTCATTTTGCCAGTACATTAAATGATAGGAGGCCTGATCTTTATTATCCATATCCTGATATACACAGTTTTGCTCTACAGCAAAAACAATATTGCGAAGTTGCAAAATGGCATACAATTCATGCGGACCAAGATTTTCAAATTTTTTTACAGACCACATACATTTTGAATTTGAAAAATAAAAATAGGGTTTTGACTGACATGAAAATGAAATGCATAACTTTAAATCAAACTGCCGGCTATGCAAAAGGATTTGAGTACTATTCACCAATTGATTAGTAATATGTTTGTCTGGCCACAATCTGCAAAAGAGTGGGAACCTTACAAATTGAGTAATGAACAAGTCCAATCATTTCGTGAAAATGGCTTTCTTTCGGGTGTAAAGATGTTGGATGAACAGCAGATGGATGCCATAAGAAAAGCACTGGAAGAAATTGCCGATCCCATGCATCCGGGGCATCATCTGTTTTATGAATTTAATTCTAATGAATCCACCGATCCCAACACCATACTTTTTCATGCATTAGGTGCATGGCGTATTGCACCTGCCTTGCATGATGTTTTGTGGAATCCCCGATTTGTAATGGCCGCAAGTCAATTATTGGGCAATGTACCCGTTCGATTCTGGCACGATCAGATTTTTTGGAAACCGCCCAAACAAGGAGGTGTAGTAGCCTGGCATCAGGATTATTCTTACTGGACCAGAACAAAACCAATAGCGCATCTTACTTGCTGGTGTGCATTAGATGATGCTACTTTGGAAAACGGTTGTCTGCAATATGTTTCCGAAAGTCATCGATGGGGATTGTTGCCCAAACCTGAAATTGCAGGAACTTTCAATCGAATTGAAGATTTTTTGGATGAGAATCAAAAACAGCAATTCCAAAAGCCGGTATTTGCAACAGTAAAGGCAGGCGAAGCTATTTTTCATCATTCATTAACCTTGCATGGATCAGGTGCTAATGCTTCATCAAAACCAAGAAGGGCATTAGTGCTAAATGTGTTTGCCGATGGAGTGGTTTCTGATGCAGATGAGCCATTATTGGAAGGTGTACCTATAATACCCAAAGGAAATAAAATGGAAGGACGGTTTTTCCCATTATTATTTGACCCGAAGAATCAATAATGATATTTTTCTTTCCATAGTGTCTTTAAAAATTTTCTAATATCTTCCTCTCTCGCATTGTTGCCGGGATTGTAAAATTTTGTTCCCGAAATTTTTTCGGGCAGATACTCCTGCGATGAAAAATTATTAAAGAAGTTGTGGGCATATTCATATCCCTTCCCGTATCCCAAATTTTTCATCATACCGGTAGGAGCGTTGCGAATATGCATAGGTACAGGCAAGTCGCCGTATTTTTTCACGGCTTGCTGTGCTTCATTAATGGCAACAATAGCTGCATTACTTTTGGGTGATGAGGCCAGGTAGGTTGCGCATTGAGAAAGAATAATTCTCGATTCAGGGTAACCGATTTTATGAACCGCATCAAAGCAGGTATTGGCCAGCACCAATGCGGTAGGGTTGGCATTGCCAATATCTTCGCTGGCTAAAATCACCATTCTACGTGCAATAAATTTTACATCTTCACCGCCTTCAATCATTCTGGCGAGCCAGTACACAGCGGCATTGGGGTCGCTGCCGCGTATGGATTTTATAAAGGCTGAAATAATATCGTAATGTTGCTCACCGCTTTTGTCGTACAGTGCCATTTTCTTTTGTGCGGTTTCAAGCACCAATTTATCGGTAATGATGACATCTTTGCCCGAAGCATCAATTACAATTTCAAACAAATTCAATAACATTCTGGCATCGCCACCGGAAATATTGAGCAATGCTGCTGTTTCTTTAATCTGAATTTTTTTATTTTTCAGTATTTCATCTTTTTGCAATGCAGCATGCAATAAGCCCGTGAGTGCATCATTGTCCAATGGCTTTAAAACATAAACCTGACATCTGCTGAGTAAGGCGCTGTTTACTTCAAAAGATGGATTTTCAGTAGTTGCGCCTATTAGGGTTATGACACCTTTTTCTACTGCACCCAGCAGCGCATCTTGTTGGCCTTTGTTAAAACGATGTATTTCATCAATGAATAAAATAGAGCCGGGTTTTGTTTTTGCTTGTTCGATGACCTCTCTTACTTCTTTTACACCTGCACTGATGGCGCTTAGTTGGAAAAAGGGAACTTGAAGTGAATGTGCTATGATATTTGCTAGTGTAGTTTTGCCTGTACCTGGCGGCCCCCAAAAAATAAGAGAGGGCACTTTCCCATTTGCAATAGCTTTTCGCAATATACTTCCATTGCCTGCCAAATGTTCTTGTCCGGCCAATTCATCCAAGGTATGGGGTCTGATGCGTTCTGCAAGAGGCACATGTGTATTCATAAGTTCAAGGTAATGAAAAAAGCATCCGTTACACTACTCGGATGCTTTTGAAAATATAAAATTGATTGGTAACTCCAAAACTGCTCAGTTTATTTTTTAATAAAACTGATTGTGACGGCAGCACAACAATATCGACACCGCCATGTAATATGATGGTGGGCGGGCTTTGTGCGGTTATATAATTTAAGGGATTTGCTTCAGCATATATAGTGGGTACAGAAGTAGGCGTGCCCCCTGTTACACTCATGAGTTGAAAAGGTACCAGAAAATTTGCAGGATTGTTAAACATATCAACCAAATCTGTTGGCCCAAAAAAATCTACAACCGCCTTTATTTTTACAGGTGTATTGTATTTATAAGCATATAAGCAAGATAAATGACCACCTGCACTGGCGCCTAGTAAAACAAATTTGTCGCTGATGCCATATTCACTTCTTTTGGAATAAATGAATTCGATTGCTTTTTTTACATCCATTTCCTGTGTGGGAAAAAGATTGGGTGCACCGGTTGCTAACCGGTAATTAATATTAAAAACTGCCCAATCAGGCATTCTTTTCTTTAAAGTATCTACATAAGGCGTCATTTCGGTTTTATCTCCGCCCGACCATCCGCCACCATGTATATAAATAATTACTTTGGTAGTTGTGGTTTTTCTTCCTGCCGGCAAATAAGCATCATAGGTTTGTTTTGGGTCTGTGCCATAAGCTACATTCAATTCTGTTTTACTGGGCTCGGGTGGGGGTGGGGGAGGTGTTTCATCATTGTCTTTTTGACAAGCCGCAAACAAAAAGGAAGTACATAGAATTAAAAACAGTTTTTGCATAAGGTCAATTTAATTGGCAATATTGAAAATTATAATTCAGATACAAATTAACGGATTAAAAGTTAGGAATATTGCCGTTGAAAACTAGTTCAAAAATCATTTGGCGGACAAATTTCTCACTGCTATCTTTGCCGCCCGTTCATAAAAGGGTAACGGCCCGTTCGTCTAAGGGCTAGGACACCACCCTTTCACGGTGGTGATACGGGTTCGAATCCCGTACGGGCTACAAAGCTTTTCAGCATTCGCTGAGAGGCTTTTTTATTTTGAGCCGTTGCAGATTTATCTGCATAAGGTGAAAAATAAAAAAGCCGGGCAGCCGCGAGAGCGGATGCAGAGGCTTTGTGTAAATCAAATGCGATGGGGATCATGTTAATAATCCCGCATAGTAATTATTTTGAGCCGTTGCAGATTTATCTGCATAAGGTGAAAAATAAAAAAGCCGGG
>ERZ795041.271-NODE-271-length-20032-cov-3.718476_pt1 | contig 20032 bp, 1 predicted proteins | sample MGYA00375125_ERZ795041 | MGnify/ENA primary metagenome ERZ795041 (study PRJEB30170, sample SAMN03074214) | activated sludge metagenome | biome: Common Effluent Treatment Plant; feature: Wastewater; material: Activated sludge; isolation source: activated biomass in a...
GTGCTCGGCGTCTCGCGTGGCCGCGTTGCCACCGATGTCGCTCCGGCGCGCATCGCCCGTGGCACCACCACGCGAATTACCGTGCACGGGCACCAGTTGGCCGGCGTCGACGCCGTCGGGATTGTCGCAGCGGACGGCATCGCGATCGCCGACATCACCCCTTCGGCGGACGGAACCAGCGTGGCCTTTGATGTGGATGTCGCCGTCGATGCCGCGACCGGCCACCGGCGAATCACCGCAAGTGCCGCAGGAGTTCCGGTTCCGTTTTCGCCGACCGGCGCCGCTCTGGTGACCATCGACGACAACATCGTGGCGGGTCCGGTTGCCGAACCGGACACCTACGCGGTAGTCACCAACCTGCCGCTGTCGGTCGGTGCGGACCAGGGCGTGCTGGCGAACGACCACGACCCGCAGGGCGGCACGATGTACGCGGTGCTGCGCCGCTTGCCGATGTTCGGAACCGTGAGCCTGGCGGCCGACGGCGGCTTTCTCTACACGCCGAACGAGGATTTCGTCGGTCTCGACCGCTTCGAGTACTCGGCTGGCAGCGGCGCACTCGTCGGCGCTTCAGCGATCGTGACGCTGAATGTGGCGCAGATCCACGATGCCGTCGACGACCACTACACGACAAACGACAACCAGCCGCTCGACGTGCCGGCCACTCTCGGTCTGCTGACCAACGACATCATTGCGGCGGGAGCAACCGTCACGGTCGAACTGGCATCTTCGCCCGCATTGGGCCAGTTGACCCTGGCTGCGGATGGCGGATTCCGCTACGTGCCCAACGGAACCGCGGGAACCGATCGTTTCCGATACCGGATCGTCGCCGATGGGGTGCGCTCTGCGGCCGCCGAGGTGACGATTGCAGTCATCGACTTCAACGAAGCACCGGTCGCAGTCGATGACCACTTCGCCGTGGACCAGGGGAGCACGCTTGTCGTTCACGCACCCGGCGTCCTGCGCAACGACAGCGATCCGGACGGAGACCCGCTGACCGCCCGTGCCGTCAGCTCGCCGGTCGTCGGCACACTCGTGTTCCAGGCATCGGGCGGCTTCACCTACGCGCCGCCAGCGGGATTCACGGGGCAGGTGAACTTCATCTACGAAATCAGTGACCCGCGCGGACTTCGCGCGCAGGCCGCCGTGACCATCAACGTCAACGATCATCTCGCGCCGGCCCCCGACGCCTATTCGTTGAACGAAGGGGAAGTGCTTTTCGTCGATGCTCCCGGCGTACTCGGCAACGACAGCATCATTCCGCAAGGAGCGCTGCGCGTGGTCGTGGTCGAGCAGCCCGACCACGGCAGCGTGCAGATGGCCAACGACGGCAGCTTTGTCTACACGCCGCAATCGACGGACATCAACGGCATCGACATCTTCCGCTACCGGCTGGAGGATGCGGCGACGGTTTCCTACGCGGTCGATGTCCGCCTGACCATCCACGCCGTGAATGATCCGCCGCGAGTCAGCGACGATCGCTATCTCACCGACGAGAACGTCGAACTGTCGATCGCCGCACCCGGCGTTCTCGGCAACGACAGTGACATCGACAGCACCGGCCTGACGGCACGCCTGGTGACGCCGCCCGTCCATGGCAATGTCGTACTGCGCGCGAACGGTTCGCTCTCCTATGTCCCCGAGACGAATTATCGCGGCACCGACAGTTTCACCTACGAAGCCGTCGACACCGAAGGTGCGGCGACGGCGGGTGTCGTGCGCATCGACATCACCCAGCCGCCGACCCCGACCAATGACGTCTATCTCGTCGATGTCGACACCACCCTCGAGATCACCGACCCGTTGGAAGGGCTGCTCGTCAATGACCACGATGCGCCGGAGGACGACGACCTTTCCGCCGTCATGGGCGCGCCACCCGAACATGGAACGGTGGCGCTTGCCGCCGATGGCACGTTCACCTACTCGCCGAACCCGGGATACCAGGGGATCGATACGTTCACGTATCAGGTAACCGATGGGCGTTCGCTGTCGAACTTCGGCAACGTCACTCTGGCCGTCGGCGTCACCAGCCTGCCGCGTGCGAATCCCGACACCTATGCGATGGACGAAGACCAGGAACTCGTCGTCGACGCGATCGATGGCGTGCTCGCCAACGACACCGATGCCGACACGCCGCACGAACAACTCGAAGCCTACATCGTCGGCTACGACTACTGGAACATCCAATCGGTCACCCTCGAAGACGACGGCAGTTTCCGCTTCCGGCCTGCGACGAACTTCACCGGCGAAACGTACTTCGTCTACCAGGTCTACGACGGCACCAGCGTCAGCAATGCGGCCATGGTCCACATCACGGTCGGGCCCGTGAACGATGGGGTGATCGCCGAGGATGACCAGTACGGCGTGCGCAGAAACACGATATTCGAGCCGACGGGTCGTCCCATCAGCTACAACGACCGTTACGACGGCGACTATCCGGTCAACTTCGAAGTGGCGGTTCCGCCGCAGCACGGCACGATCGAACTCAATGCCGTAACAGGGCACTTCCGCTACACGCCGCCACAGGACTTCGCCGGCACCGATACCTTCACCTACCACGTCTTCCAGATCGCCACCGGCATCGGCGATACCGCTGTCGTCACCCTGCGGACCAACGGCGCTCCTGTGGCAAACCCGGATGTCTATACGGTGGTCGAGGATTCGGTCGAGAACGTGACGCCGAGTCCGCTCGCCAATGATTCGGACCCGGATGGCGATCTGCCCAGACTCGTCCGGCGGGATTTCCGTGACGGCAACGGCTATGGCGAGGTCGTCGTGGACGATGAAACCCACCCGACCGTCACCACGGTAACGACGAGTCGCCACTTCTATGGAAGCCTGCCGATCCGCTACACGATCGACGATGGCACCGAGCAATCGTTCAGCACGATCACGCTCACGGTGACGCCAGTGCCGGAGGCGCCCATCGCCGCCAATGACGACTACATCACTCCCCGCAACACACCGCTCGTCGTCACCACGACGGCGCAGTCGGTGCTCTACAACGACTTCGATCCCGACACGCGACCGCACCCGAACGGGCCGGTCTGGGAAGCCGCGACCGGAGTCGATCTGCTGCCGATCACCGCACAGCTGGTGACGCCGCCGGCACACGGCGCTCTTGTCCTGGGTCCTGTCGGCACGTTCACCTACACCCCGGACACCGACTACTCGGGCAGCGACAGCTTCGTCTATCGCGCCATCGATGCGACCGGCCGCGCAAGCGCTCCCGCAACGGCGAGGATCCGCGTCAACACGCCGCCGGCCGCGGCGGACGATGCCTATGCCGTCATCGAAGACGTTCCGCTTGTCGTCACCGCGACGGAAGGCCTGCTCGCCAATGACTCCGACATCGATGGCGATGCGCTCCATGCCGCGGTAGCCAATCCCGGTGCGGGATGCGCCCCGTGCAACGGCCGTATCGAAATCCGCGCCGATGGCGGCTTCCGCTACACGCCGAACGCCAACTATTTCGGGCAGGACGAGTTCTACTACACCGTGCGCGATGGCGTCGCCGGCAGCGATGTCGGCCATGTCAGTCTCACGGTGTTGCCGGTCAACGACGCGCCCTATACCGAGCCGGACACCTACCGTACACGCGAGGACGAAGTCCTCGTCGCTCCCGAGCCACAAGGCATCCTGCGCAACGACCGTGAGGTCGATGGCGAGCAACTTGTCGACGCTCAACTGATCGAGCCACCGAACCGCGGCGCAGTTGTCGTCATGCCGGACGGCAGCTTCACCTATACGCCGCAAGTCGACCTCAACGGACGCGATACGTTCCGCTACCGCGTCCATGACGAAAGCGGCCTGTACTCGGACGAAGACGTCGAAGTGCTGGTGACGCCGGTCAACGATCCTCCGCATGCGCAGGACGACAGCTACGCCACCGATCAGGATGAAATCCTCGCCGTGCCGGCCGAGGAGGGGGTGCTCGCCAACGATCACGACGTCGATGGTCCGCAGATGACGGCCTCGCTGATCGGCCTGCCCCAGCACGGGCAGGTCGATCTGCAGGCGGACGGAAGTTTCATCTACGAACCGGACGGAATTTTCACCGGTGTCGACCGTTTCCAGTACCAGGTCGACGACGGGCTCGGCGCCGTCGCGGTCGGGGTGGCCGCCATCGTGGTGCGTCCGGTGGACCCGACCGTCATCATCACGGTGGAGGACGACCTGTTCGGATTCGAGGGCCCGTCGGTCACGATCGCCGCGCCGGGCGTGCTTGCCAACGACGCCGTCGCCGGTGCCCCGAGCCTTGTCGCCAGCCTGGTCATTGCCCCGGACGTCGGCGCCGTGCAGCTCGATGCCGACGGCGGCTTCCGTTACACGGCGCCGGCGGGCTACAGCGGACTTACCGGATTCACCTACGCGGCGTCCGCCGCCGGCGTCAGCGAGCTTGCGCGCGTCACGCTCGATGTGCGCAGGACCGACAATGTTCCGCCGGTGGCGGTCGGCGAACAGTTCGGCATGCTCGAAGACCACACTCTCGACTCGCACTCGTCGGGGAGCCTGCTCGCCAACGACAGCGACCATGAAAATGCACCGCTTGCGCTCGTCGTCGATTCAGTGCCTGAACACGGCAGTTTCACCGCCCGGAGCGACGGCCATTTCGTCTACGCTCCGGTTCGCGACTACAACGGCAGCGATCGCATCATCTATCGCGTCAGCGACGGCGAGCGCCTGTCGGAGCCGGCGACTGCGACGATCATCGTCTTCGCGCAGAACGATGCGCCCGTCGCGAACGACGATCTTTACCGCGTAACGCGCGATACGCCGTTGACCGTGACGGCGACGCTCGGCTTGCTCGCCAACGACCACGATGTGGATGGCGATGCGCTCGACGTGGAGCTCGTGGATGCTCCCCAGCATGGACAGACCCAGGTCAATGTCGACGGCAGCTTCGTCTTCACTCCCGCGCCAGGCTATGTCGGTGGCGACCTGTTCCGATATGCGGCGACCGACGGCCTCGCCCGCGATGTCGCGGAAGTCACCCTGACCGTTGCCGCGGCGCCGAATCGCCCACCGGTTGCGACGGGCGAGGTGTTCAGCATCGACGAAGATTCCGTGCTGCACAGCGATCAGGTCGGTTCGCTGCTCGCCAACGATTCCGACCCGGATGGCGACCCGCTGCACGTCAACATCGTCGAAATGCCGGCGCATGGCACGCTCGAGATCGACGGCGACCGCTTTGCCTACGCACCTTCCGCCAATTTCTTCGGAAGCGACGCGTTCCGCTATTCGGTCACGGACGGCGAGTTGTCGAGCGATGCGGTCGCCGCCACGATCGAGGTTCGCCCGGTCAATGACGTCCCCGTGGCCGTCACCGATCTTTATGCCGTCGTGCAGGGCTCGACGTTGACCGTGGAGGCTGGCGAAGGCGTACTCGCGAACGACTTCGATGTCGACGGGCAATCCCTCTCGGCGCAGCTTGCCTCGGCGCCTGCGCATGGCGTGCTCGATCTGCGCGCCGATGGCGGGTTTGGCTATGTCCCCCTGGCGGGATTCAACGGTCGTGACGAGTTTTCCTATCGATCCAGCGACGGCGAAGCCGCGACGATCGGTCGTGCGGTCATCGATGTGACGCCCGTACCCAACCAGCGTCCGCTGGCGATCGGTGAAGTCTTCGCCATCGCCGAAGACAGCGTGCTCGACACGCGTGCGCTCGAGAGTCTGCTCGCGAACGACCACGACCCCGAAGGCATGCCGCTGACGCTCGTGATGCCGACACCGCCACCCGCCGGTACGCTCGAAGTGTTCCCCGATGGCCACATCCGCTACGTGCCCGAGCGGGATGCCGTCGGCGATGTCGTGATGCCCTACACGGTGAGCGATGGCGTGCTCGAATCCGAAGCGGTCGAGGTCCGCATCACCTTGCTGCCCGTGCAGGATCCACCCTATGCGCAGTCCGACCTCTACCTGCTTGCTCCAGACCAGTCGGTGCTGGCGGTGGATGCCGCTGCCGGTGTCCTCGCCAATGATCTCGATGTCGACGGCGACGCCCTGGTCGCCGAACTCGTGCGCACTCCGGCCCACGGCACCCTCGATCTGGGTCTCGATGGCTCGTTCATCTATCGCCCCGGCACCCCACGCCCCGCGAGTGACGGCTTCCGTTATCGGGCACGCGATTCCGCAAACCAGGCCGCCGAAGCCGAAGTCGTGATCGACCTCGGCGGCGACTCCGCGAGCGACCCCATTTTCACGAATGGATTCGAGACGCCATGAAGCGAGTATCCCGACTTCCAATCACCGCAGGTCTGTTGCTCGTCGTCATGCTGTCAGCGGCATGGCCTTCGCGGGCAACGGCTGACATTGCCACCGGTCTGCAATGGTTGCAGGCGCGTGACAGTGCGACGGGCGTACACCGACCGGACGATCTGGCCAACGCCGCCGACACCAACGCGGAGACGTACATCACGGCCGCGGCGTTGTCGAGCACGGCGGATTTTCCGGGCACGCTGGCAGCGGCCCGGACAGAGCGTGACGAGACGCTGCTCTCGCTGGCCCGCCTCATCCACAACCGTATTGCGCAAGGCCAATCGGCCACCGACGACCTGACCGTCCTGCTCGCCGTACAGGGCGCCGATGGCGGCTTCCCGCCGCTGCCGGGATTGCAGAGCGAGGCTCTGACTACGGCATGGGCACTGCGCGCGCTCGACCGCGCCGGACGCGGCGGGCAGACCGAGGCTGCCCGCGCGCTCGGCTACCTGACTGCCGCCCAGCAGGCCGATGGCGGCTGGCTCGCTGCCATCGGCAACACGAGCCATGTCGTCGTCAGTGCCGAGGTGGCCCGCGTACTCCACGACTACCGCAATCGCTATGTCCTCACCCAGCCGATCGGCCGTGTACTGGCCCATCTGCTGCAGGCCCGTCTGCCAAACGATACGTTCGGCGAAGTTTTCGAGACCGCCTATGCCCTCGAGGCACTGGTCGCCCTTGGCGTCGACCGTGTAAGTCTCGCTCCCGTTGCCGTGGCCCTCGCGGGTTCGCAGTCTGCGGATGGCAGCTTCCAGAACGATGCCTTCGTGACCTCGATCGCGTTGCGCGCCTTGTGGAAGTTCGAGCAGCCTGTCATCGATCCGCAGCAGGCCGGCATTACCGGCCGGGTCCTCGCAGCCGATACCGGCCTTTTCATCAGCGGTGCGACGCTTGCGCTCACCGGCGTCAGCACGGCCGCCCTGGTCAGCAATGACTTCGGCCGCCTCCATTCGAACACCCTGACGGCTGGTCCGTACAACGCGCGCCTCACCTATGCCGGCATGCGTCCGATCGAGTTCCAGGTCAATCTCGTCGATGGCCGCACGCTCGACCTCGGCGACCTGCGCATGTACCAGGGCGATGACGGCTCGAACCTCGGCATCGTGCGCGGCGTCATCACCTCGGCCGAAACCGGCACGCCCGTCGCGGGCGCGCGGGTGTTCATCGAAACGCCGCCCATGGAAGTGACCACGGGTACCGACGGCAGTTACCAGATCCTTCAGGTTCCTGCCGGCCATGTCCGCATCGGCGTCACCGCAGCCGGATATTCGAGCCGGTATGGCGAGGCCGACATGGAGCCGGGGGCGATCCTCGAGTTCTCGCCCCAGCTGCACCCGGAATCCCCGACAACCGGTGCGACGATCCGCGGAACGATCGTGCACGGCGTGAACGGGCAACCACTGGGCGGCGTCACCGTTGCCGTGACCGCCGGCGCGACGCCGGTCAGCACGCTGACGGATGCCGCCGGCAACTACAGCCTGCTGTCGGAGGCGAGCCCGCTGGCAACCATCGTCGCCTCGCGCCCGGATTTTGACAGCGTCACCGTGCTTGCTCCACTCAATGACAACGAAGTGCTGCCGTTCTCGCCGCGCATGTATCCGATTGGCGAAACGCCCGAAGACGCGAACCATGCGCGCATCCACGGCAGGATCGTCAACCAGGCCAATCGCCAACCGATCGAGAATGCGCTGATCGTCGCCACCGACGCGGGTGGCCAACGCGTCGCACGCTCCGATTCCGCCGGCCTTTTCTCGGTCATTGGCGTCAGCGGGCCGACCACACGGCTCGCGATCAGCGCCGATGCCTTCGATCCGGCGACCCTGGCGGTGCCGATCCAGCCGCTGGAAATCCGCAATGTCGGCGACATCGGGCTCAAACCCGTCGCCATCGACTTCTACTTCCCCGATCTCGTCATCACCGACAGCAGCCTGGCGGAAACGGACCCGGACACCTTCACGCTCGAGCAGGCTTTCACGCTGACCGTAGCCAACCGAGGCACCGCATCGGTGGCACAGGACTTCACCGTCATCGCCTTCATCGACGCGAACGCCAATGGTGCCTTCGACCCCGGCCTGGAACCGCAGATCGGAAGCACGCGCGTCGAAACGGACCTGCCGATCGGCGCCAGCAGCGAAGTCGGCATCGCGGTGTCCGCGCAGATGACCTTCCGCGACGCGCCCGTTGCCTTCCAGGTCGATGCCGAAAATGAAGTTCCCGAGCAGGACGAAGGCAACAATGTCGGCACGAGCCTGCTCGGGTGTCGCGTCACGCCCGCCTTCGTCGGCAACGACACGGTCGAGGAGTTCTGGCGCTGGGAAGGCCTGTCGTCGAATCCGCAGATCAATTCGTTGAATGCGACGCCATCGGTCGTCCAGCTTACCGATGACAACGGCGACGGCGTCATCAACGAATACGACATCCCCGATCTCGTCTTCGTCGCGGGTCGGCGCAACAGCAGCGCGCCCGCGCAGACCGCGCTGGTCGCCCTCGACGGACGGACAGGCCAGGAACTGTGGTCGCGCACGGACATCCGCCTGTCCCAGTTCTCCTCGCCCGCCACTGGCGACATCGACAACGATGGCGTCGCCGAGGTAATCGTCGTGCGCGGCTATCGCGAGGAACTGATCGCTTTCGAGAACGACGGAACGCTGAAATGGCGCGCGCCACTCAATGGCCCCGGCGTGCCGGTTCCACTGATTCCGCCGCCGCCGCACGTCTATGACATGCCGATCATCGTCAATCTCGAAGGAGACAACGAAGCCGAGATCGTGCTCGGGCGCGAGGCCTTCCGCGGCCTCACCGGCGAACAGCTGTGGGAAGGCGAGTTCGACGCCGGGGGCGATGGTGGCGTGCCGCTCAATCGGTCGTTGCGGGTTGCTTACTCGGTCGCCTCGGTCGCCGCCGACATCGACCTCGACGGACGCGTGGAAATCATCGCCGGCCGCACGGTCTACGACTTCGAAGGTCGCACGCGCTGGCACCGCGACGACATCAAGCCGGTTCCCTACCAGGACTTCGGCGGGAACTGGATGAACACTTCCGGCTACGTGGCCATCGGCAATTTCGACCTCGATGACCAGGCCGAGATCGTGCTCTCCGCCAACGACGAGCTGTGGCTGCTCAACCACGACGGCACCACGATCTGGGGGCCGAAATACGCCCCGGACTTCGGTGACCTTGGTGCGCCGAGCGTCGTCGATATCGACGACGATGGCCTGCCCGAGATCATCGTCTCGAGCAATCGCAAGCTCACCGTGTTCGAGACTGATGGCACGGTCAAGCGCACCTTCGACATCAATGACGTATCCGGTGTGACCAGCGCCACGGTGTTCGACTTCGAGAACGACGGTCTTCTCGAAGTCGTGCACATGGACGAGGACAACTTGCGCATCCTCGACGCGCGCACGCTGGTGCAGCGTTTCATCACGGCAAATTCGTCGCGCACCGTGTACGAAGTTCCGGTCGTCGCCGACCTCGACGGCGACAAGCAAGCCGAGATCATCATCACCGGTTACGATGATGATTTGGCGCTGCGTTCGCCGGGCATCCGCGTATTCAAGGCGCGCAACGGCGCCTGGGCCGATGCGGGATCGGTGTGGTCATCGCAGGCCTTCCACGTCAACGAGCTCAACGAAGACAGCACGCTGCCGCTCGTCGAAACACCGTCCTGGCTCACCCACAACACCTATCGCGTCCAGCGCAGCCCGTTGCCGGATCCGCTCGGCATGCCCGATTTCACCGTCGGCGACCTGCGGCTGATCGACCAGGGGGCCGGCAACAATCCGGCCGTGCAGGTCCGCGTGGGCAATGCCGGCCCCGTCGATGCGCACGAGCCGCCTTACATCGGCGTCTATCGAGGTGACCCAGCGGCCGGCGGCGTGCTGCTCGCCGAGACCCGCCTCGACACCTTGCGCCCCAACCGCTTCCAGATCGTCAATCTCGGCGAAGTCGACACCGCCGGCAGCGGAGAGCTTTTCGCAATCGTCGACCAGCGCTCGCGCGCGCGTGAATGCCGCGAGAACAACAACCGGCGCAGGGTGCCGTTCCTCGCCACCAACGGTCGCGGCGATCTGCAGGTCGCTACCGATCACCTCGTCTACGCACCCGGCGCGACCGCGACGCTGACCGCTACGGTCGCCAACCTGGGCGCGCTGGCCGCCGGCTATACGGTCGAATGGTCGATCCGCAACAGTCAGGGTGCGGTGACGGCCGAACTCGCCTCGCTCTCCTTCACCATGGTCGCGGCCGGAGCGTCGACCGCGCTGGCGCTGCCGTGGTCGACCGAAGGCGTGCTCGCCGGCAACTACGTGCTCAATGCACGCTTGCGCAACGCACAAGGCAGCGTGATCGATACCGCGACAGCTGCCTTTGCCATCACCGGCGACGCGTCCGGGCCGGCCGGCACGCTGGTTCTCGGCACACCGCGCTCCGAGTACGGCGCCGGCGAGGCGATACGCATCGACTACGTCGCCCGCAACGTGTCCTCGTCCGAGGTGCTGCGCTTGCCGGAAGTCGTCATTTCGATTGACGGCCCCGGCGGCTACGCGCGCAGCCAGACGTTCACCCACGACGACCTTTTCAGCGGCGCATCGGCCGTCGGCGAAATGCCGGTGGAGGGCGCGAATGTGCCCGGTGAATACACGGCAACCGCGCGCCTGCGTTCGCGCCTGACCGGGATCGAGTACGCCGTCGACACCCTCCACTTCCGTCGCCTCGAAGATGCCACCGCGTCGATCCAGGGTTCTGTCGACGTGGCCCTCGCCAGCGTCGTCGCCGGGGAGATCCAGACCTGCCTGTTCACCGCGCGCAACCGCGGTTCGGTACCGATGCCGGGCGTGTCGCTGCGCCAGCGCGTCGTCGAACTCGACTCCGGTGCGGTGCGTTTCGAGCACATCGCCACGGCCGACCTCGTCGCCGGCTCCGACTACGTCACCAGCCAGACGATTCCCACCACGGGCTTCGCGGCGGTCGATCATGCCTGCACCCTGGACATCGACAATGGCGGCACGTGGAGCCCGCTCGACGCGGAGCCCTTCCATGTCCGTGCGCCGGCCGGCGCCGGCATTCGTGTCGCTCCCACGGAGGGCCTGGTCACTTCGGAAAGCGGACAAAGCGCCAGCTTCGAGGTCTCGCTCACGCGCCGGCCGGATGCCGAAGTGGCGATACCGATCCAAAGCGGCGATGTCACCGAGTGGCTGCTCGTCGTGGATCAGCTCGTCTTCACGCCGACGAACTGGAACGTCACCCGCATCGTCACCGTCACCGGCGTCGACGACGACGATGTCGATGGAGACCAGTCGGGTACGATCCGCCTGCTGCCGGCCGCATCGGCGGACCCGGCCTACGCCGGCCTCGACGCCGCGGATGTCTCGATCTCCAACCTCGATGACGACGGGGCCGCGATCCTCGTCGAACCGACCGCCGTCAGCACCTCGGAGACGGGCACATCAGCCAGCGTGACGGTGCGCCTGAACATGGCTCCCGTGGCACCGGTGCAGATTGCCCTGGTCAATCCGGACAGCAGCGAATGGCTGCTCTCGGCGACCAGTTTGACCCTCGACGCCGGCAACTGGCAGGGCGGGCAGTCGTTCACGGTCACCGGCGTCGACGATGACCTGTTCGACGGCACGCAAGCCGGTCTGCTCGTGCTGCAACCGGCGACAAGCGCCGATCCCGCATTCGATGACCTGGATCCGGCGGATGTCAGCCTCACCAATGCCGACGACGAACAGGCGGACATCATCGTCGAGCCCCTCGTCGTCACCACGCGCGAAGGCGGGCCCGCCAGCGCCTTCGTCGTACGCCTGAACAATGCTCCGGCTGCCACGGTGACCATCCCCATCGGTCCGGTCGACGCGAGCGAATGGCAGATCCTCGAAACGGACATCGTTCTCGATGCGACGAACTGGCAGGCCGGTCATTCCGTCGTCGTCACGCCCGTCGATGACGACATCCCCGACGGCGACCAGTCGGCAACGCTGAGCCTCGGCATCGCCCAGAGCGCCGATCCCGCGTTCAACGGCGTCGATGTCACCGACGTCACCCTGGTCAACTTCGACGACGACGGCGCCCGCATCCTCGTCAACCCCACCGGCGGGCTCATCGTCGACGAGAACGGTGCCACGGCCAGCTTCCTCGTTGCACTGACCACAGCCCCGGAGGCCGAAGTTCGCATTCCGGTCAACAGCGGCGATACGACCGAGTTCGCCATTGCCGAAACCGTTATCGTCTTCACCCCGCTCGACTGGAACGCGCGCACGATCGTCGTCACCGGTGTGGACGACAATCTCGTCGATGGCAACATCGTCGGCGCCATCGTGCTCGAATCCGCGATCAGCACGGACGCGCGCTACGCCGGCATCGATCCGGCCGACGTCGTCGTCACCAATCTCGACAACGAGACCGTGCAGGTCATCGTCGACCCAGCCGGCGCCATCGAAACCAGCGAAACCGGCACGACCGCCACGATCACCGTGCGACTCGGCACGCCGCCCACGCAGCCTGTGCGTATCGATGTCGTCAACCCGGATGCCACCGAGTGGGTGCTCGACGGGACCTTCCTCGAGTTCCCGGCGGGCGGAACCGCCGCGCAGACGCTGGTCGTCACCGGCGTCGACGATGACGAAATCGACGGCGACATCACCGGCACGATCGTGCTGCGGCCGATCGTCAGCGACGATCCGGTCTACCAGGGCCTCGATCCCGCCGACGTCCCGGCATTGAACCGGGACGACGATCGTCCGCTCGATGTCGCCTGGGTCATCGATCCGGTCGATGTCCAGACCTCGGAAGCCGGTGACACCGGCCTGCTGCGCATTGCCTTCGACCGTATGCCGAACGCGGATGTCCGCGTCGGCATCGAATCGAGCGATCCGAGTGAAATCGTCGTCGATCCGCTGGAACTCGTGTTCAGCCCGACCGATGCGACGACCCCGCAAGCTGTTGTCCTGCGCGGACTCGACGATGACGTCGTCGACGGTACGCGCGACGTCGGCATCACCATCCGCGTGATCTCCTCGGCCGATCCGCAGTTTGCCGCGTTGTCGCCGCAGAACATCATGGCAAGCAATCTCGATGACGACGGGCGCAGCATCACGCTCTCGTTGACCGGACCGGCGAATCTCGTCGAAGGCGCATCGACCGGCGTGCGCGCACGGCTCGGTTCGAGACCGGCCGCCGCCGTCGTGCTCCACCTGATCGCATCGGTCAGGCCACCCGCCTCGCCCGGCTCGGCCATCGTCGCGCTCGAGCCCGCGACGCTGACGATCCAGCCCGCGCAGTGGAGCACCGGTTTGCCGTTCGTTCTGCGCACGGCCGACAACGGCGTCGTGGACGGGCGGCGCGTGATTGCCGTCCACGTCGATTCGATTGAAAGCGACGATGCAGGTTACGCCTCGGCCACCTCCAACGCGGTCGACGTCACCCTCGACGACGCCGCGGCACAGACCGTCGTCGCCGTACCGGTCGACGCTCCGGGAATCCTCGTTCTTCTCATCCTCGGCCTCGCCCTGCTTGCCGCAGGCGCATCGAGGCACCGCCAGCCACGGAGGGCCTGATGCCCATGACCAACGATTCCGTCCTCAAGCATGCCCGGCGGGCACTGCTGTCACTCGGCACGGCCGGGGTGATGTGGTTCTCGCATCTCGACATGGCAACGGCTGTCGCAGCCCAGGCAGCGGCAGCGCCGACCCAGGCTCAGATCGCGGCGATGGAGGCCAGAGACCGTGATCAGCGCGTGCGCACGATGGCGGCGGGTCTCGAGAAGATCGCCAGCGAAATGGCGCGCATCCAACCCGTCGGCGCCGCCAAGCCGTCCGCCGCCGAAGTGCTCGCCGGTCGCGGCGACGCCGAGCCCAACAGGCTGGGCGACCGTGTGCTTGAGCAGATCGATGCCCTCGGCGACTTCGAGGAGGCATTGGAGGAGGACTGGGAAGCAGAGTCCGAAGCGATGCGGGAGGCAGACATTCCCGCCGAGATCGTCGCGCGGCGCGTGCCCCTGCTCGACGAAGTGCGCGCGCGCGCGGCGACGTTCCGGACACTGGTCGTGCCGCTGCGCGATGCGCGCGGTCGTGGCGCAACCGAGGAAGTCAGTGCCGCCCTCGCCAATCTCTCCGACTTCTTTGCATCGCAGACGCAGGCGCGCGCCTGGCGCGCCATCGACAAGGCTGCTCTCCCGCTTTCGTTTGCCCAGGCCGGGGATACGCCCGCACCGCAGGAGCCCGACCCGGGCGACAGCCTTGCAGTGGCCGCAGGCGACCCTCCCGGCGCCGATGAACTTGCCGAAACCCTCGACGCGCCATTCACGCCGGCCATCCGCGCCCTCGCCGAATCGCTCGGAGGCCAGCCCGTCGCGATCCGCAACTGGGTCTACGACAACATCGAGTTCCACCCGTCCTTCGGCTCCGTGCAGGGCGCCGACACCACCTTGCTGAGCCGTCGCGGCAACGCTTTCGACATCGCCAGCCTCACGATCGCGATGCTGCGCGCGTCCAACGTGCCCGCGCGCTATGCGCGCAGCGTCATCGAGATTCCGATCGCCCAGGCGCAGAACTGGCTCGGCAACCTGTCCACGCCGCAGATGGCCGTCGAGCTGATGCAGAAGGGCGGCATTCCGGCAGCGGCCGTGATCGCCGGCGGACGCATCGTGGCCGTGCGCTTCGAGCACGTCTGGGTCGAGGCCTGGGTCGACTTCGTGCCTTCGCGCGGCGCCATCAATCGCGTGCCCGACCAGTGGGTGCCGTTCGATACCGCCTTCAAGCAGTTCGACCATGTTGCCGCCTATCCCTGGCTGCAGGACTCGTTCGTCGAGCGGCAGGAGATCGTCCGCGAGTTTGTCGAAGGCATCAGCGTCGACAGTACCGGTGGCATCACCGGCTTCGATTTCGACACGATGAATCGTTCGATGGGCACGCTGGCCCAGCAGATCGCCAACGGAATGATCACTTCCGACCCGAATGCGACACCCGAACAGTTCTACGAACGTCACACGATCCGTCCGATCGACAGCCTGATCCTCGCCGGCTCCCTGCCGTATCCGCTGCGCTCCACCACGATCGCGCGCTACGCGGAGATTCCGGCAGCCTTGCGCCAGACCGCCGAAATCAAGTTCTACGCCACGATATCGGACCTCAACTACGGCTCGCCGAGCGCCGAAATCAGTGTGCCGCTCGCGCGCCTCGGCACGCGTCGCTTCGGCATCGACTACGCCCCTGCCACGGCGGCCGATGCGAGCACGTTGGCCAGCTATGCCGCAACGAACGCGGCCAGCCTGCCACTCGGCCAGATCAACGTCATTCCGCGCCTTCTTCTCGGTGACGACGTGCTCTGGCAGGCGGGCGCCACGCGCATGGGCAGCATGCATTACTGGCATGTCGACATCCGCGATGCGGGTGGGCGCAGGACGACGACGGAGGCCTACCAGTTCGCCGCCGGCTCGACGATCGCGCTGGTGCCGGATCTGGCCGGCGTGAGTCCGGACCGGGTCGAAAGGGAGAGCGCGGGCCTGCCGGATACGGCGCTGCTTCCCGCGCGCGACGCGCTCTACTACGGCGGCATTTTCTATTGGGCCATGGCCGATCACCTGCGCGAACAGGCGGGAAAGTCTGCGCTTGGTGCCGTCGTGAGACTGCCGTCGATTGGCGCATTCGCGGCTCCCTACCAGGTGTCGTACTTCTTCGGCGTACCCCGAACCGGCACCGTCATGGGGCGGGTGACGGACATCAAGGCTTCGCGCATCGGTTCGGTGATTCCGAACGCGGACGACCATGCTCGTCTGGCATTGCACCTTGGCTCCGCAGGTTCCGCACCGGAGGGGGCAACTTGGGCCCTTCTGGGCGGGACCGGCAGGCAAAGCATCGGAATGTCGGCGGCATCGGCACTCAAACTTGCCATCGATGGCGGTCAACGGATATTCCAGATCAACCACGAGAACGCCGTCGTCGCGCTTGCGCAACTGCAACTGTCCGCGTATGCGGAGGACGAGATCAGACGCTCGGTCAATGCAGGGCTCGTTGTCGTCGCGCACGAACGGGAAGTTCGGCAAGGCAGCTGGAGCGGCTCGGGCTACGTCGTCTATGACCCCAGCACGGGAAGTTCGCTTCAACGCGTCGAAGGAGGTTATGCGGGTGGTATCGAAGTCGGATGCATCGCCATGGCGATCGTCCTCAGCTTTCTGTGTCAGACGAAATTGCTTGCGAAGGCCAAGCTCTACCTGCTTTCGCTGGGGGCTCGGTTGGGGCTGCGCGCGCTCGCGATGGGGGCCATCACCGCCTTGCTCGGACCGATCGCTCCCGCGCTCGCCGTCATTCTGCCGATCATTGCTGCGGTCGCAACGGCGATCTCGATTGCCTATGCGGTCTACGAAGTCACCATGTGGGTGCGCAGCATCATAGATGGCTGGGAAACGTTGACGCCTGAAGAACTGGCCCAGCTCGGCATCAACGGGCTGAACGAGATTGCTTGCAGCTATCTCCCCCCTTGTTTGCGCGGTATTGGTGGATTCCTGTTCGGCTTGGCCGGCTCCTTTTTCGGTGACGATGAGGAAGGTGACGCAGGAAGTGAAGACGACCGCGGTGCCGGCGGCCCGCTCGTTGGCAACCCGATCGCCATCGGCACCGGCAGCAAATGGCAGGTGGAAGTGGACTACGAGGGTGAGGGTGCGTTTCCGCTGCGGTTCGAGCGCGTGTATGCCTCGGCAGTCCCCAATGCCGGCAGTTTCATCGGCGCCAAGTGGACGGCCACCTACTTTCAGCGTCTGCGCCTGCCGCCGTCGGTTGATGGCTCACCATTCCCGACCGATCGGCGCCCCGACAGCGTGCTGGCGATGCGTCCTGATGGCGGCTGGGCACAGTTCGACTGGCGCAGCACCGCCTACGTCGGCGAGGCGAACGTGCCGGGCCGCCTGGAACGCCTGACCAGCGTAACCAACACCAGTGGCTGGCGCCTGCATACCGCGCAAGACACGATCGAGCATTACGACGCCCACGGCCGCCTGCTGTCGATCGCGCACCGTTCCGGGCTGGCGCACACGCTTGCCTACGACGATCTCGGCCGGCCGATCCGCGTGACCCACACCTTCGGGCGCACCTTGTCCTTCGCCTACGACGAGGATTCCGGGTACCTCGCCACGCTCGTCGATCCCGCCTTGCGCGAGATCACCTACGCTCACGACGACGTCGGCAACCTCACCGCCGCGCGCTATCCGGACACGTTCTCGCGCCAGTATCACTACGAGGACATCACCCAGCGCTTCCACCTCACCGGCCTCACCGATGAACGCGGCATCCGCGTCTCGTCCTGGCAGTACGATCATCAGGGCCGCGTCGTCGTCGGCGAACGCGCGGGCGGGACCGAGCGCTACACGTTCCGCTATGAAGGCGAGCGCACCTTCGTCACCGCCCCGCTCGGCACCACGCGCACCTACCTGTTCGAGATGCGTTTCCAGCGCCCCTACCTGCGCGCGGTCACCGAGCCCTGCGGCAGTTGCGGGGCAGGCAGCGTCGCCGAGACGACCTACGACAGCCGCGGCCTGATCGTGTCGAGGAAGGACTTCGAGGGCCGCGAGACGCGCTACGCGCGCAACGACCGCGGCCTGGTCGAGACGCTCACCGAGGCCTACGGCACGCCGCTCGCGCGCATCACCCGCACGACCTGGCACCCGCTCTGGCATGTGCCGACGCAGCGGCAGGAACCGATCGAAGGCGGCACGCGTGTCACCACGATCGCCTACGACAGCCAGGGCAACCCCCAGTCGGTGAGCGTGAGTGCACGCGGCGAGACACGCACAACGACCTATACGGTCGATAGCCACGGCCAGCTCACCGGCATCGACGGACCGCGCACGGAGGTCAGCGACGTGCAGACGTTCGCCTACGATCCGGTCAGCGGCGACCGCAGCCTCATGACCGATGCAGCCGGCCACGCGACGCAGTACCCGGCCTACGACGCCGATGGCCGTCTGACCGGGCGCATCGACCCCAACGGGCTCCGCAGCGAGTACCGCTACGATCCGCGCGGTCGCCTCACCCACGTCATCGAACGCAATTCGGCCGCCGACCCCGGCGAGATCACGGCCATCACCTGGAACCCTGCCGGCTGGGTCGAGCGCATCACCTTCGCCGATGCGAGCTTCATCGCCTACACGCATGACGCAGCAGGTCGGCAGGTGCGCGTGGAGGACAGCGCCGGCCGCCATGTCGTCTACACCCCCAATGCGCTCGGCCAGCGCATCAAGGACGAGACTTTCGAGGCCGACGGCAGCCGGGCCGAGGTGGTCGAACGCCGGGTCGATGCGCTGGGTCGCCTGGAAGCGGTCTTCGGCACCGACGAAGCCGAGGCCACGCACTTCACTTACGACGCCACCGGCAACGAGCAGACCGTCACCGACGCGTTGGGCCATGTCACGACCCAGGTTTACGACGGTCTGAACCGCCTGCGCCAGACCGACGTGCTCGATGCCGCCGATCCGGACCACGCCCGCATCGCCTACGGCTACGACGTGCAGGACAACCTGGCGACGGTCAGCGACCCGCGCCAGCGCATCACGACGTATGCGTACAGCGGTTTCGATGAACTGGAGACCCTCGTCAGTCCGGATACGGGCGTGACCACGCACCGCTACGATCCAGCTGGCCAGTTGCAGGTGCGCACCGATGCGCGGGGCCAGCGGGCAGTCGCGCGCCGCGACGCGCTCGGTCGCCTCGTGGAGACACGCTACGGTCCCGCGCAGGCCGGCAGCCCCGATGGTCTGGCCTCGGTCGAGGAGACGCTGGGCTTCCACCATGACGAAGTCGAAGGCGGTGACGGGGCGCGCGGACGGTTGACGCGCTTCACGGATGGGTCCGGCACCAGTCGTTTGGTCTACGACCGCCACGGCCGCGTGATCGAGCGCACGCAGGCGCTCGGGAGCGGCGAGGCCGCGCACACGAAGGTCACGCGCCCGCACTACGACAGCGCCGGTCGCCTCGACGCGGTGACCCTGCCGTCCGGCGCGGTGATCGGCTACGACTACGGCGCCGATGGCCGGGTGCTGACGATCACCGTCAACGGCGTCGTCCTGGTCCGTGAGGTCGAGTATCAGCCCTTCGGCGAAGTGCGCGCCTGGACCGAACCGTCCGGGGCTCGTTGGCAGCGCACGATCGATGCCGATGGCCGCGTGGCCGCGGTCACGCTCGGATCGACCACGCGCGAGTTCGCCTATGACGCGGCTGATCGCCTCAGCGGGTTCCTCGACACGGCCGTTCCGGGCAGCGGCCTGCCGGCCTCTCCCGGCGCGGCGCACTGGGCTTTCGCTTACGACGGCCAGGACCGGCTGAGCGGCGCAGCCAATGCGGCGACCCAGGGACCGCTGGCCGGCCTCACCCTCGGCTGGAGCTACGACGCGACCGGCAATCGCCGTGCCGAGACGCGCAACGGCACGCCGACGCTTTACACCACCGACCCGGCCAGCAATCGCCTCACCGCGATCGGCAGTACGCCCCGCAGCTACGACGCGGCCGGCAACACCGCCAGCGCCGGCACTTATGCCTGGACCTACGGCGCCCGCAACCGCCTCACGCAGACGCGTCTGGCGAGCACGAGCGCGGTGGTGGCGCGCTATGCGACCAATGCCCTCGGCGAGCGCGTATGCAAGGCGAGCGCGAGCGGAACCTGCCCGCGTGGACCGGGAGGGGGCACACCGGATGCCGGCAGCGGCCCCTTCATCCAGTACATCTACGATGAAGAAGGCCACCTGCTCGGCGAGTACAGCGACACCGGCGCCCTGATCGCCGAACACGTC
>ERZ795041.272-NODE-272-length-19993-cov-5.751530_pt1 | contig 19993 bp, 16 predicted proteins | sample MGYA00375125_ERZ795041 | MGnify/ENA primary metagenome ERZ795041 (study PRJEB30170, sample SAMN03074214) | activated sludge metagenome | biome: Common Effluent Treatment Plant; feature: Wastewater; material: Activated sludge; isolation source: activated biomass in...
GCTCTACCGGGCGTTCACCATTCTCCACGGCGTGCCGTATCATAAATAGAACGAAGCGCCGGTTATCGGCGCCACTGAATCTGCCGACTATCTCGCATCGCCGCTGATCATGCGCCGGGAGATGTCGTTGTGGCGCGGCAGATGGGCGTCCAGATCGACCGTGGTCAGACGGCCGCCTTCCACAACCACGCGGCCGTTGACGACTGATAAATCTACCCCGCGCGGCCCGCAAAACAGGATGGCCGACACCGGATCGTGCCACGCTCCAGCATAATCGACGCGGTTCAGATTCAGGGCGATGAAGTCGGCGCTCATGCCCGGAGCCAGATGACCCACGTCGTCGCGACCCAACACGGCCGCGCTGCCCCGGGTGGCGATCTCCAGCGCCTCGCGAGCCGACATCGCTCCGGCAAGACCGGCAAACCCGCCGCGGCCGCCCGGCGGCTCGCTCAGGTAGCGGTCCGGCGCGACGCGCTGCAGGAGCATGGCCTGTCGCGCCTCGGCCAGCAGATGGCCAGAGTCGTTGGAGGCTGAGCCGTCGACCCCCAGACCGACGGGTACGCCTGCTCGCCGCATCTCCGGCACGCGACAGATGCCGCTGGCCAGTCGCATATTGCTCGACGGGCAGTGGGCCACGCCCGTCCCCGTGCGGCCGAAGAGGTCTATCTCCCCCGTGCTCATGTGGACGCAGTGGGCATGCCAGACGTCATCGCCGGTCCAGCCCAGCGACTCGACATAGGGAACCGGACGCAGGCCGAACACCTCCAGGCAGAACGACTCCTCCTCGATGGTCTCCGCCAGGTGGGTATGCAAGCGAACTCCATAGGCGCGGGCCAGCGCGGCCGATTCGCGCATCAGGTCGGCGGTGACGGAGAAGGGGGAGCAAGGGGCCAGCACCACACGGGTCATGGCATGGCGGCCGCTATCGTGATAGGTTTCGATCAGGCGACGGCTATCGCGCAGGATGAACGCCTCGTCTTCCGTCACCCGGTCGGGCGGCAATCCGCCCTGGCTCTCGCCCAGGGACATGGAGCCGCGCGCGGCATGGAAACGCAGGCCGATGTCGGCCGCCGCCCGAATCTGGCTGTCGAGCGTGCAGTCGTTGGGGAAGATGTAGAGGTGGTCGCTGCTGGTCGTGCAGCCCGACAACGCCAACTCGGCCAGGCCGGTGATGGTGCTGACGTAGATAGCCTCATCGGTCAGATTGGCCCAGATCGGGTAGAGCGTCTTAAGCCAGGTGAACAGGTCGGCGTCCTGGGCGATGACCCGCGTCAGGGTCTGGTACAGGTGGTGATGGGTGTTGATGAGACCAGGCAGGACGACGTGGTCGCGCAGGTCGATGACGGTGTCGGCCGTAGCCGGCAAATCACCGGTCGGCCCAACGGCCTCGATGACGTTGTCGCGAATGAACAATCCGCCGTTCTCGATCTCGCGGCGCTCGTCATCCATCGTCACCAGGACCCGGGCATTCTTTGCTAACAGAGTAGGCATGTGGCGCTCCCTTCAGGATTGGACTAAACAGTTCCCGCCATCAGGCGCATTTGCCGCCGATCGCTCTGGCAATGCCGGCGGATCGGGCCGAGCAACTGTCGCTATTTGGAGGGAAAACGGGTTGTTATCAGCTTGTGCTGCCCGTAGAGTAGCACGGCGGCGGATTTTGGCAACGACATGCCGGTGAGCTATAATCCATGACGCTCTGTCGGGGATGTGGCGGAATTGGCAGACGCGCATGACTTAGAATCATGTGTCGAAAGGCGTGTGGGTTCGAGTCCCTCCATCCCCATTACAAAATCCAAAGCGTTGCGCTGCGGCAACGCTTTTTTATTCAAGAGGTAACGCTGTGACGCTAACGATTCAAACCGCTGAAGATGACTTGCGGCAAATGACGCTGACGATCGAAGTCGATGAGGCTCGCGTGGTCAAGGCCATGCAGAAGAAGGCGCGCGAACTGAGCCGCGAGGTCAATCTGCCCGGCTTCCGACCCGGTAAGGCCCCCTATGACGTCCTAGTCCGCCGAATCGGCGAGGATGTCCTGCGCGGCGAAGCTGTCGAGGACATCATCCAGCCTATTTTTGAGGAGGCTCTCGAGCAGGAAGACATCGATCCGTATGCCCGGCCGACCCTGGAGAATATCGATCTGAAACCGCTCGTCCTGACGTTCACTGTGCCGCTGTCGCCGACGGTCACGCTGGGCGATTATCGCTCCCTGCGCCAGGAAGTGGAGGAAGTCACCGTGACGGACGAGGCTCTGGAGCAAGCGCTGGAATATGTGCGCGTTCGTCACCAGGCCATCGAGACCGTCGACCGCCCGGCCGCGGCGGGCGATGTCGTCTCCATCAGCGGTCACGGCCGATTCACCTCCCCCAAGCCGGCGGCTGAGGGTGTGGAAGCGGCAGAAGAAGAAGCCGACGAAGCGGATAGCGCGGACGATGATGATACTATCTTCGAAGAGGAGCGCCTGGACATTTTGCTGGATGACAAGACCCTCTTCCCCGAAACGCCCTTTGTGGAGAATCTCGTCGGGATGTCCGCCGGCGACCACAAGGAATTCAACTTCACGTTCGCCGATCCCTATGAGCATGAGGCTGATTACGCCGGACGCGAGGCCCTGTTCGACGTCACTGTGCTGGAAGTGAAACAGCGCGACCTGCCTGAACTGGACGACGAACTGGCCAGGCAGGAGGGGGATTTCGAGACGCTGGAGGCCTTGCGCGAATCGTTGCGTGACGACCTGATGCGCGACGCTGAAGGTGCGGCCCGCGAAAAGGTGCTCGATGACCTGATCCATCAACTGATGGATGGGGCGACAATGGTCTATCCCCCGGCGGCCGTCGATGCCCAGATCGATACCATGGTCGATGACTTCAAGAGCCGCCTGACTCGCAGTGGCTGGCAATTTCAGGACTACCTGAATCTGCAGGGCATCACCGAGGAAAAGTTGCGCGAGGATTTCAGTGAAAACGCCGAGAGCCAGTTGAAGCATCAGTTGGCTTTGCGCCAGTTCATCCTTGACGAGAAGTTGCGGGTCGAGGTGGCCGACATCGACGAGAAGATCGAGAAGCAAGTCGCTCGATTCGGTAACGAGAGCATCAGCGACAGCATGCGTAAATATTATCGCAGCGGCGTGGGGTTCGACGTGATTAGCAGCGAGGTGCTGAGCGAGAAGGCTTATGAGCGCGCGCTGGCTATTTTCAGCGGCAACGCGCCCGATCTCGCGGAGGTCGAGGAAGAAGCGGCCGATGCAGCAGTCGACGCAGCGACCGACGAAGTGGTTGACGAAACAACCGACGAGGCGGAATAAACGAGAATCTAACGAGCGCCGGATACACTGGGTTTTCGGCGCTCGTTTTGGGCGTTGTCACGTCGTTCGCCGCCGTAGCCGTCTGCGTGGCGGCCGCTTCGTGAACGAATTTGAGGAGAGCAACCATGTTTGATATTCCAACATCGCTTGTGCCGATGGTCGTCGAATCGACGGGGCGGGGCGAGCGCGCCTATGACATCTTCTCGCTTTTGCTGAAAGAGCGAATCATTATTCTGGGTACGCCCATCAACGACCAGATCGCCAATCTGACGGTGGCCCAGCTGTTGTGGCTGGCCAGCGAAGACAGCGCGAAGCCCATCCGCATGTACATCAACTCGCCGGGCGGGCAGGTCTATGCCGGGATGGCTATCTACGACACGATGCAGCAGGTTGAATGTCCGGTGTCCACCGTGGCCGTCGGCTTCACGGCCAGCTTCGGGACGATCCTGTTGGCCGCGGGCACGAAGGGGATGCGCTACGCCCTGCCCAATGCCACCATCCACCTGCACCAGCCGCTGGGCGGCGCGCGCGGTCAGGCCACCGACATCGCCATTCAGGCCCAGGAGATTCTGCGCCTGCGCAGCGACCTGAACAATATCCTGAGCCAGCACACCGGCCAGTCGATTGAGCGCATCCAGAAGGATACCGACCGCGACCTTTATATGACCGCGGTTCAGGCGCGTGACTATGGGCTGGTAGACGAGGTTTTGACCAACCCGCTGTCGGTCAACGGCAACGGCTAAACGATCGGCCGCCAGCTTTTAATCATGATTTAGCGGGTGGGAGAGCGCCTCGGGGGTTCGGGCGCGAGCGGCGAGATCGGCGCGGGTCGATCTCTATTGCCGGGCGATCCTGACAGAGCCAACCAGGCAGGGTTTCATTATAATCGGCCGCACAGACGCAGCGCATGGAGCGCCTCGACCGTGACGTGGGTCGCGTTGCCGGCCCCCTCGTCCGGCGGCCAGTGACCGGCCGGATCGCGCAACCCGACCAAGCGATCGAGCGCCGCGGCCACCGTCCCGTTGTCGGCGGGCACGCCGCCCCGCCGCAAGGCCAGGATCATCCAGGCCAGGTTCCCGGCCGATAGCTCGGGGACGCGGCCGAGCAGACCCGACAGCCCTTTGTTCGCCTCGTCGGCCATCCCCTCGTGTTGCCACAAAGCCGTGGCCAGCCAATGGGTGTGCGGGAAAGACGGCAAAGCGCCGTCCTCGCCCAAATAAAAGCTCAGATATGACGCCGCATCATGCGCCACCGGCGGAACCAACCCGGTCATGGCCACCCAAAATGCACAATGGGCGGTCATATACAACCCCGCGGCCGTGTCACCGGGTCTGGCCCACAGAGGCGCGCCGGCAGCCTCGGTGACGTCCTCTTCCCAAGAGCCGTCGAGGTTTTGCCGCTCGGCCAGAAAACGGACGGCGTCGATGATAACTCGTGAGGAGCGGCTGACCCCCATCTGATCGGCCTGCGCCAGTTGATAGCAGGTCGCATCGAGCGAGCTGTAGTCCGGTGCCCAGGCCGCGGCCCAACCGCCGTCGCCGCGCTGCGAGCGCTCCAGTTGCTCGCGGACGTCGTCGGGCGGCGGCTCGCCAACCAACAGGTAACGCAGCCTCGCTCGCTCCACGGCCGTGCCGTGTTGCTGAACATAGTCTATAGCCGATTGGTATGGCGACTGATCCATTATATTCTCCCGAGATGCCGAACGGTCGCGGATCAGATGATGCCGACCCGCACGCGCGACGTCCAATACCATCGCTCGACGGTCGCCCCCATGATGCTGTCGAGCTCCTGCCGCAGCCGATCGAGGCCGATTTCTGTGCTCGTCAGGCCGAGTTTGAGCAACGATTGCACAGAGCCGAGACTGAGCGCCAGACCGACCAGTCGCTCGGCGCTGCCCTCATCTACGTGGTGGAGCATAAACTCACGGGTGAATCGAAAACGGCCGCCGGCCTGCATTCGGTCAAGATGGCCCGCCTTCTCATAATTCACCAGTCCATCGAGGACCGGATAGCGTTGCTCCAGATCGCGGATACCGTCCATGAAGCGATGGTATGCCGCCTGCGCCTCCCAGCGCGGTGTGAGGGGCGGCCAGTCATAATCGGCGGCTGCGAAGACACCCCCCGTTCTCAGCATACGCGATACTTCGGCGAACGTCGGCTCGGGCAACATCCAGTGGAGTGACTGGGAGCAGGTGACGATGTCAGCCGCGCTATCGGGCAGCCCGGTCGCGTGTGAATACCCCTCCCGGAATGTGACGTTGGGGAAGTCGGTCGCGGCCTTGGCTTGTCGGCGCATATCGGCCGAAGGCTCCACGCCGACGACCAGCTCGGCCCGTCCGGCCCAATAGCGGGTGGAAGAGCCGGTGCCGCTCCCCAGATCAACGACGAGATCGGGACGTTCAATACCGGCCAAACCACAGAGTATATCGGCCAGAGCGGCAGGCGGGGACGGGCGGTAAGCGTCGTAAACGTCGGCGAAGCCGGTGAACCGCCTTATGTTGGCGTTAAAGTCAGATGAATCCATTGATGCTCGGATACGCCTTGACGTCGCTCATAGAACTACGCCACTGGGATCGTTGCCCGCCTCGACGATGGCCCGGCGGACGTCGACCCGGCTGAGCAGCAGCAGGCCCACCAGGAAGAAGACAATGAGGCTGATGATGGCCACACGCTGCGATCCGGTCAATTGCACGGCCAGGGCAAACGCGGCCGTGCCCAACCACGATGTCCCGCGCTCGCTGATCTCATAGAAACCGAAATATTCCGCTTCCTGTGCGGGCGGGATCATCTGCGAGAACAGGGAGCGGCTTAACGCCTGCGACCCGCCCAGTACCAGAGCCAGCACAGCGCCCATGACGAAGAGTTGCACCGTGTTGTTCAGGAAGAAATAGGCATAGATCACGATCGCCGACCAGATGACCAGACTGATCATGATGGCCTTCTTGGCGCCTATACGCTTCGCCATCTTGCCGAACAGCAGGGCGCCGCCAAAAGCCAGGAACTGGATCATCAACACGAGGATGAGGATCATCTGCGCCTCGACGCCCAACTCGGATGCCGCGAAGGCCGCGGCGACGACGATCACGGTCTGGATGCCGTCGTTGTAGATCAGATAGGCGATCAGATAGCGCAAGGTCATCGGATATTCGCGTACCAATTCGTTCAAGGTGCTGAGTACCTGCTTGACGCCGTGGGTGAACAGGTTCACGTCCGGGCGCTGACGACTTGGCTCGCGCTGGATGAGCCGTTGTTGGGGGTAAAGGAAGGTGAACACCAGCCACCATACGCCGGCGCTGGCCAGGCTGATGCGCACCGCCATGGTGGTGTCGTCCATCAGCATCAGCAGTACCAGATTGATCAACAGCAGCAAACCGCCGCCCAGATAACCCACGGCCCAGCCTTTCGAGCTGACTTCGTCGCGGCGATCGGGCGTTGTGATCTGGGGCAGGAAGCCGTTATAGAAAACGATGGCCGCGCCAAAGCAGAGGTTGGCGATGATGAACAGCAGGCTGCCCACGGCCACCGCGCCGCTGGTGCCAAAGAAGGCCATGTCGGCCTTGATGAAAAACAGGAGGATGGTGGCGAACGCGCCGATATAGGCAAAGGTGAGCAACATCCGCTTCTTCAGCGAGGTATAGTCGGCTATCGTGCCCAGCAACGGCAGGAAAAAGACTTGCAGCACGACCGACAGCGAGACGGCCGCGGGGTAGATCGCCCCCGGTTCGATGGCCGTCCCCAGGATGCGGAATGGCTCTGTGCTGGCCTCGGCCAGCGCCTGAATGTAGGGGCCGAGAAGGGCCGTGACGACGGTGGTGCTGAAGGCCGAATTGGCCCAGTCATACATCATCCAGCCGTTGATCTCGCGTTTGTCGTTGACTATTACCTCACTCATATTATTCAATGGGTTCCTCCCGGATGGGCTTAATAGGCAAAAAAGGACGATGGCCGCTCGTGCGGGAAACCATCGTCCTTAAAGTCGCCGATCTTGGTGTTTTTCATCGCAGGGATTATGCCCCTGCCTTTCTAATCCGGCAATTAACTTTCTCCCGGCAGATCGGCCTGCGGCGCGTCAAACGCCGGGCGGCAGGGATTGTAATCCGTGCCGATGACGACCCGGTAGTTGAATTCCGAAGGTTCGCTCACCAGCTCGATCTGGCTGGCGCGTTTGCCCATGACCCAACTGAATAACCAGTCATAGGAGCCTTTGAAGTTATCTCCAAAGTAGACCATCTCGGTGTCGCTTTGCATCGGGCGCGTTTCGCCCAGGACCGGCACAAACCCGTACCAGGCCAGATTATCGGCGGCCAGCCTGCCCTGGGCCGGCAACCCGCTGGCGTTGATGACCTCAACGGTGATCGGGGCGCGGTCGGCCCGATTGAGCGCCGGGGGCAGGACCAGGCGGCGGAACGTGTCCCTAAACATATTGTCGCCTTCCCAGATCGGCAGCTGGACGGATGCGCCGCTCTCCGGCACCGACCAGGCTTTCATCTTGCCCGCCAGATAGAGATGCTGGATGCCGTTGCGGCGGACATCGGGAGCCATGGCCGCCAGTTGCAGGATGCGGCCGATATCCATATCAGTCTGGACATATTCGCTGAACGCGGCCCACAGCTCCGGCACTTTGGTCACCAGACCCAGATCGACGCCCTGATTGAACATCGCGTGCAGCAGTTGTTGCTGGCGGCGGCCGCGGTCGAAGTCGTTGGTCGACAGGCGCGAGCGAGCGTACCATAGCGCCATATCGCCGTCCATGTCATGGATACCCGCTCCCAGCTTGTATCGCTCCCAGTTCTCTTCCAGCGTCGGGTCCAGCTCGGGGGAGATCAACCGCCAGTCTTCCAGCGGGCAGCTGACGGCCATCGTCACGCCGCCCAGCACGTCGACGATTTTCTTGAAGCCTTCGAAGTTGACCCGAGCGTAATAGTGAATGGGGATACCGAAGTTATAGAGGATGGTCTGCTCCAGCAATTCGGCGCCGCCCAGCACATAGGCCGTGTTCAGACGCCCCATGATCCGGTTGGGCATATAGACGTAGAGGTCGCGCGGCAGCGAGATCATCGACGCGGTGCGGGTCTCGTGGTTAATGGAGACGATGATCATCGTGTCAGTGCGGTCGCCGTCGCTGCCATCGGCGTTGGAGTCCACGCCCAACAGCAGGATGTTGGTCGTCTCGGCGGGCATATCAAAAACGGGCACAGGCGATGGAATGGCTGTCGGCGGCGTCGGCACGCCTTCGGCCATGGAGCCGGTGATGTTCAGCGCCGCCGTTGGGTCAACCTGCGGCAGGCTGGTGGGGGTGACGGTCGCGGTTGAGGTGGCCGTCGGCCGCGGGGTAGCGGTTGAACGAGTGGTGGCAGTCGGCTTGGGGGTGTCGGTTCCGGGCGCCGGCTCGGCGGTTGGCGTGTCCGTCACGGTCGGACCATCGGTCGGCAAGTCTTCAGCTTCGGGGGTCAGCGTGGCGGTTCCCCTGCTCTCCGCCACGGAATCAGCGGCCGAGGCCGTATTGGTGGGGAATGGCGTCACACGCGCGCTGCCGGTCGCCGAATTACAGGCGGCCAGCGTCACGGCCGCTATTAAAAGCAGAGCAAGATAAACAGACGAACTTTTCTTCATATACCACATCAACAAGGAGGGAAACGTCGATCAGAGTTTCTCGCCAAACAGGGGGTTTAATCGGGCAAAGACGATGTAGCCGCCGATCAGGACGAGCACCGCCGTCACGAACGTCCGCAGCAAAAAGATCGGGTTCATCGACGCCGGCCCCCCGCTGGTATACGTCCCCCACAGGACGGTGCGATAGCCGTCGATGATCGAAGCCATTGGATTGACCCAGCGCATCAATTGGGCGGGGTTGAACGTGATGCCCAGCACCGTCACCGCATCGCCGAACATCTCCAGCGAATAGAACACCGGGGTCATGAAAAACCAGGCCAGGATGACGACTTCGAGGATCATCAGGACGTCGCGGTAGAAGACGGTCAGGCTGCTGAGCAAAAGGCTCAACCCCAGCGAAAATATCAGTTGGGTTATCAGGATGAGCGGCACCCACAGCGCGTGCCGGGTCAGGCCGACGCCGAAGACGTAGAGGAAGACGATGAGCACCACAAAGGCGAACAGGAAGTTCACCAGATTGGAAAGCAGGGCCGACGCCGGCAACAGTTCGCGCGGGAAATAGACCTTCTTCACCAGGCCCGAATTGTTGGTGATGGATGTCGTGCCGCTAACCAGGGAGCCGCTGAAGAAATTCCACGGTATGAGGCCGGTCAGGACAAAGATCGGATAGTCGCGAATTTGGCTGTTGGTCATTACCGAAAACAGGATCGTAAAGACCACCATCAGAAACAGGGGGTTCAGGATGCTCCAGAGGATGCCCAACACCGAGTTTTTATAGCGCGCCTTCAGGTCGCGAACGACCATATTGCGCAACAGATTTCGGTATCGCCACAACTCCCGCACCTTGTCGCGCCAATTGCCAAGACGCCGGTCGGCATTGTAGATATAGACAGGTGGCTCGCCGCCGAACTGCGGCCGAATTTCGGAACTCATCTTTCGTGCATCATCCAAAATTTTGCATGACCATTCCAACCGGAACGCGCGCCATGCACCAAGTCGGGATTATAACGCATCCGGCCTAAATGCGTACCTGTCGTTAATCTATGGCGAACGGGGGTTGGGTTAAGACCTCGCGATAGACGGCGGCCAACTGTTCCGCGTGGTCATTCATGGTCATCACTGGCGGTATTTTGGCTTTCAAAGCGGCGAGACGCTCAGGGTTTTCCATGTATTCAGACAGAATCGAGCCAAGGGCTTCGGCATCACCGTGGGGAAAAAGGCGGCCGCCGACGCCGTCCTCGACCACATCCGGTATGACCCCGATTCGGGAGGCGACCACGGGCACGCCCGCCGCAAAGGCCTCCTGGATGATGAGGGAATAGGTCTCATACCACAGGGTCGGCACAACCAGCACATCCAGTGCTCCGAGGGAGGACCAGAACGACGCACGGGGTAGCAGGTCCATGAACCGGATCCCGGGATGGACAGCCGCCTGTCGTAATTCTGCGACATAGTCAGGGAAGGCCGACAGTTCGCCGTAGATCAGGGTCTCAACCCGGTCGGGCAGGCGATTGGCGGCGGCGATGAGCACATGCACGCCCTTCTGGCGGCTCAACCCGCCGATGTAGCCGATACGGAACGGCTCGCCGGCAACTCGCCGATGGGCATGCCGGGCCTCGGCGATATCGTCGGCCGACACGTCGGCTCCGAGGGGCAACAGGCGAACGCGGTCAACCGGGAAGCCCATGCCCTGATGTGCATCGCGGACAAAGGGGGTTGAGGCCAGCGCCGCGGCCGCTCCCGAATAGACGCGCATGAGGGTCCGGTTGCGCCGGGCCATGAGCGGGGCGACCAGAGGGGCCGCCGGGGCCAGCCACTCCAGCCCGGCGCGAGCCAGCGCGCAATGGGCGCAGTTGGTGAACCGCTCGTTTGGCCCGCGGCACAGGGTGTGGTCGTAATTGGTCAGGAGTTGGGCGTTAGCACAGCCGTACCAGTAGTCGTGGAGGGTTATCAGATAGGGGATACCCCGCGCGTGGAGGACATCGACGAGCGACGCCGGCAAGCCCATCAGGTGCTGCAGATGAACGATGTCGGGTTGCTCGGTTGCCAGTACCTCATCGAAGGCGGCCGCGGTCGAGCCGGAAGCCAATGTCCTGAGGAATACGGCCGTCCGCCCCTCCCCGGCCCTGGCCCGATAGACTCGCACATCGTCCTCGACGGTCATCGCCAGCGGCTCCTCCAGCCCACTTGCCGGGCAGAACACAGCCACCGAGTGACCGGCGCGGGTCTGTCGTTGGGCGATCGCCTGAGTATATAATTCCGTGCCGCCGATATGGTTGGGCGGGTATTGGTGAACTACGTGCAGGATGCGCATCGATCGGCGTCCTCTAGCATTCCGGCAGGAGGTCGTGATAGTGTTGGAGAACGCGCTCGACGACAACATCCCAGTTGTAAGTGGAGTTGACCTTCTCCTGGCCCTTCCTCCCGAGCCGATCGGCGAACAAGGGATCGCTGAGCAGACGGTCAACGGCCATCGCCAGGGCCTCGACATCGGCAAATGAGACCAGCAAGCCGTTAGCCCCGTCATCAACCACACCCGGGATTCCGCCGGCGCGCGCGGCAACGACCGGCTTGCCGTGAGACCAGGCTTCCAGCAGCACGATCCCGAAGGAGTCGCTGCGGGAAGGTAGCATGAGGAATTTGGCCCGGCTCAATACGGCGTGCTTGTCGCGGTCGGACAGTACTCCGAGGGGACGGATGGCCGCCCGGTCCTCAGGTGACAAGCGGTGGCGATAGCGTTCATACTCAGGGGTGGTGGAGCCGATCATCAACAGGGCGATCTTGCGGCCGCGCGCCCGTAGCAGACGGATCGCGTCGGCGGCATGGAGCGCGCCTTTGTCAAACGATTGCCGGCCGATATAGAGGCCAAATTCGCCGTGAGCCTCATGATGGTCCGCGGCGAAGTAGGGGGATGATTCGTAATCTTCGGGGGGAGCGTCAACCCCGCCCCCGATTACGCTGATTCGCTCCGGCTGGAACATCAGGCGCGCCAATCCCTCGGCTTCGACACGGGTTAGCACCAGCACGCGGTCGGCCTGACGCATGATCTGCAGCTGATGGTCCATCGTCGAATTGCGGGCCACCCGGTCGCCGCTCCGGTCGCCCAGATGCAGGAAGGGGGTGACGACCAGCGGGATGTGTGCTCGCCCGGCATAGTCAGTGGCGGCCACCAGGCCATGCTCCCAGGAGACGTTGAAGGCATGGACGAGATCGACGTTCGCCAACTCGTCCAGCGCGGTATCGAGGCCCTCGATTGCGGGGACATGCCGCGCCATGCGTGACAGCAGGTTGGACTGGTCGCCGGGCAGAGCCGAGAGGAGAACCATCGCCTTGCGCCAGGCCAGCAGGCCACGACGGCCGCCGGGAATGGGGCGAACCGGTCGCCGGATGACTCGGACGCCGTCTTCCATCGTGTCGGAGGCGACCTCGGAACCCAGCCAGAAGTCAGCTTCGGTCGTGGCCGAACTGGTGACGACCGTGACGCGCGCCCCCGCAGCGGCCAGCCCGCGAGCCAGCGCGCCGACGTAACGCTCGCCACCACCCGGCAAGGGTGGATAGGCGGGCGTCACCAATGCGATGTGAAGAGCGGAGTCGGTCACCGGCGTGTTCCGTTGGGCAGCAGATCGAGGGAGCGCAGGTAGGCTTCCCATTGCCGCCGGACTTGTGGCTCCAGAAAGGTCTGCACGCGGCGCTTCTGGCGGGTGATGATTCGCTGTCGCAGCGGCTCGTCTTTCACTACCTTGTCGATCAGTTCCGCCAACCCCTCATAATCCTTGCGATGGAACAGGATGCCCGCGTCGCCCAGCGTGTCGGGCACGGCCGTCGAGGTATAGGCGATGACCGGCAGGCCGCAATACATGCTCTCGATGAGCGGCTTGCCGAAGCCCTCATGCTCGCTCATCGAGACATAGATATCGGCGCACCGGTAATAGGTCAGCATGTCCTGGTGGGAGACGTGGCCGGTTATGAGGACGGCCGAATCATCCAGCCCCAATTCGCGGGCGAACGCCTCCTGCCACTCGACATACTCAGTGAATTCGGTGTTGCCCACAAGCACCATCCGCGCATCCGGCGCGAGGCGGCGCAGGCAATAGTGGAGTTTGAGCAAATCTTCCTGCCGCTTGTTAGGAGCAAAGCGGCCGACGAACAGGACCAGCGGCCGCGCCTTGTCGCACTCGGCCGCCAGCGCCTCGTTTAAGGGTGCGTCGAGCCGGCTCTCGTCAAGCACGATGGGCAGCACGCCCGTCGGCGAATAGCCAATCTCGATCAGCTCGCGCTCGTTGTAGCCGGAATCACCCAGGGCCAGCAACGTGTTGGAGCGCATCTCTTCCAGTTGGCGACGACCCCGACGGAGGTTGGCGGCCAGCACCGGATTGGAGAAGGCGAAGAACTGGGGCGGCGTGATGTTGTGATAAATGAGGATTTGCGGCAGCCCCACGCCCTTGAGCCGCTCGGCGATATCGGAGCCGACGGCGTGATGATGGATGAGACATCTTTCGGTCGTCCCCGGTCGATATTCATGCGCAGGTCGCACGCGATCTTCCAGCTCGGGCTGGATGCGCTCGGAATAGACCTCGGAGGCGAAGCCCAGATCGCGCAGCCAGCGCTGGATGATGAACACCTGGTCGCTGACGGCGTCGCCGATATAGGCCCCCTCGGTGAATTGGTGTAACGCCGGCTCAGCCATGCGCCTCCGGGTTGGGTCTCGCGGTCAGCGTTTCCAGCAAGGCGCGATATTTGGCCATCACAACATCCCAACTGTAGATAGAGGCGACGAACGCTCGTCCCTGCCGCCCCAGATTGGCGCGAAGGTGGGCGTCATCGAGCAGCATTTTCATCGCCGTCGCGAACTCGTCGTAGGTATAGTAATACAGGCCGCCGTTGCTGCGACGGCTCTGGAACTTGAGCACCTCGCAATTGGCGTTCACCAGGGTGGGAACCTGCATCAGCCACGCCTCCATGATGACCATGGAGAGGCTCTCGTACAGGGAGGGCATGACCAGAAGGTCGGCGGCGCGGATCGCATCGAATTTGTCTTCTTCGCTGACGAACCCCAGCGGGATGATGTCGGGGCGCGGAGGCAACTCCAGGTTGGAGCGGCCGATAAGCACCAGCCGGACGTCGTGACCTGTCTCATCGCGAAAGCGGGCGAAATAATCGAGTAACTCGGGCACGTTCTTGGCCGAATCGACTCGCCCGGCATACAAAACAAACGGCCCGTCGATGCCGTATTTGCGCCGGAAACGTTCGGCCGATACATCCTCGGGAACATTGATGCCTATGCCGGCGATGATCTGGGGGACGTGTTCGTTGTGAAAGACCTCGTTGACCAGCTGTTTCTCCGGCTCGGTGCTGTAGATGATAGCCTGCGGCAGGTGGAAGAGCGATCGCATGACAGGCAGCCGGAGGTAGGGTTCGTCGTGCGCCGCCGGCACCAGGATAGCCTTGTCCGATACCAAAGGCAGGCCGAAGAAGGTGGGCGGATAGAGGTAGGTCACAAAGATATACAGATCGTAGATGGGGTAGGATTGCCGGATGTAGTTCAGCAGGCCAGTCGAATAGGGCCCTTGATCCTTCATCCAGCGCAACTCATCAAACAAGGTGCTGCCCTTTTCAAAGAGGGCGATCGTCTGCTGGGCGAAATCGGCTGAGCGCGGCGCGTCAACGGTGAAGCGGTGAACGCGCACGCCGTTCAGATCGCTCTCGCCCGGGGGATAGACGTTTTCCCAGGTTTGATAGTCGATCGCGCAGGTCGTGATGACGTGCATCTCGGCCATATCGGTGAGTCGCTCGGCCAGCCAGCGGGCCAGAAGCTCCGCGCCACCGTTGACTTCCTCGCCATAACGCTGTACGACGAGCGCCACGCGCCTCATGTTCAAATCAACCCTGCCTTTTCCAGTTGGGCGACGAATTGGCGGTGAACCTGAGGTTCGAGAAAAGTCCGGACGCGGGCCTTCTGTCGCTCGATGATCCGGCCGCGCAAGGCTTCATCGGCCAGCAGCAGATCGATCAGCTCGGCCAGAGACTCGTACTCCTTGCGGGAAAACAGCACGCCCGCGTCGGCCATCGTCTCCGGGACGGCCGCCGCGCCATAGGCCACGACCGGCAAGCCCAGATACATGCTCTCGATCAGAGGCACGCCAAACCCTTCATGCTCGCTCATGGAGACGTAGATGTCGGCCGCCCGAAGATAGGTGACCATGTCTTCCTGTGACACCTTGCCGACCAGCGTCACGCCCGTCCGGATGCCCAGATCATCGGCCAACTGCTCCACCCAGCGGTCATAGCCGACCTCCCAGGGGTCGCCGATGAGGTAAAGATGCGCCTGCGGTCGCGCGCGGCGAAGACAGTAGAGGAGCTTCACCAGATCCTCCTGCCGTTTGTTGGGGGCCAGGCGCCCAATGAAGAGCAAGCGCGGGCCGGGCTGGGCCAATTCGGCCGCCAGTTGCCGGTTGAGCGGCATATCGTATTGCTCCGTCCGCAAACAAATGGGTTGCACGGCGGTGTGTTCAAAGCCGGCTTGCTTCAGTTCAGCCTCGTTGTAGCTGGAGACGGCCAGCGCCAGCTCGGTCTTCGGCCGCAGCGTCGTCAGTTGTTGCATGCCCAGCCGGGCCAGATGAGCGCGCAGCGGGTCGCTGCCCTCGAAGAACTCCGGCGGCGTGATGTTGTGATAAACGAGAATCAGGCGCAAATCCTGCTGCACCAGAAAGTCCGGCACTTCGGAGCCGATGCTGTGATGATAGATGCCCCACTCCTCGCCCTGCGCGCGGACGTAGGTGGATATTGGCCGGATTTCCTCGCTCATGCTGCGATGCATGTGCCAGGCGTAGATCTCCGACTTAAAGCCCAGGACGCGCAACCAGCGGCGCATCAGCAAGGCCTGATCGGTGATGGCGTCGCCGGCCGTGGCCCCCGTCAAAAACTGGTTGAGAGTGCTGCGTCTCATTGGGGTGGTTGTTCCGGATCGCGAGTCAGGCGACGGACTTCGTCCTGCAGGGTCTCGATCCGGGCTTGCTGATCCTGAAGCGCGCGCGTCATCTCGTTCATAACACTGATGAGATTGACGTTGAGGCGGGCCTGGTCGCTCACCGATCGGTTGACATAAAACAGGACCAGATTATGCATCTCGCCTCGGATGCGACCCCAGAGGCGGCCGAGGACGGGCGTCCGGGTGGCCGGGGACGGCGCCAGGATTGGCTCGACGGCGGGGGAGGGCGTTCGGTTGGCTTGCTTCAGGTAATAGAAGATCTGCGGGTTGAGCGCATCCCCGGCCGGTTCAGGGAAGGTGGACACGTGGCCGAACGTAGGGAAAACCAGGTTCACGCCGCCCAGTTGTTCGCGGCGCAGGGCCACCCGCCTCTCGACTTCCCTGACAAGCTCCTCCGATGTGATCTCCTCGTCGTGGATCGTCAGCCATGGGCCTGTTGTTGTGGGTCGCTGTTCCGATTCGTTCATAGTGTTCAAATGGGTGTGGTGTTTGATGCGCCGCCATTGGAGCTATTTTCGCGGCCGTGCCAGGATATCGAGATGGGCCAGCCCGGAGGCGGTGTGTTGTTCCATGATGGTCGCGACGCTGCCAGGCCTGGGAGCCACAGTGCTGTCAGTTGAGATGACGTACAGGTCGTATTCGGACCGGACATCCTCCAGGAAGGCGGCGGGGTCGACGTCGCTGGTCCGACGCAGCAGGGTTGGCGAGAACTCGAACAACAACACCGGCCGGTGGCGACGGATGATGGATTGCATCCCGCGCCAGGCTCGCGCCTCCGCGCCCTCGATATCCATCTTGATGACATCCACGCGATCGCAACCGGCCAGTGCGTGATCCAAAGTAACTGCCTCGACCGCCGGCAGATCGGCCGCGGCCGATTCATTCAGGCCGACGATCATGCCGTTGCTGTCGACGCCCGGCGTCACAAAACGGAGCATCCCGGCCTCTTCGGCCACGGCGGCGATCTGAAGAGTGATGATCGTTTCGAATCCGTTGGCGACCATGCTCTGCCGCAGAAGTTCACCATTGGCCGGGTTTGGCTCGAAAGCGAACACCCGACCGTCGGGGCCGACTCGTGCGGCCGCCAGGAGCGAGAAGTAGCCGATGTTGGCCCCCACGTCGACGAACGTCATGCCGGGAGACAGGAGATCGGCCAAAACCCGGCTGACATGGGCCTCATAGCACTTATCACGGGCGATTCCCGCGCCGATGGAGATATCATTCAGGCGAACATATAGCTTGAAGTCAGGCAGTTCCACAAGCGTGGGGCGAAATCGCTCCGCCTGCAAGCCCTTGAACTCCTGACTGTTAAGCATGGTGTCCACGAGAAAAGCTCGCGGCACGGATTGGTTCAGTACCAAATCCGACCAGTAATTCCAGCCGTCGGCGTCCGGTTCGCGGCCGAGGAGGAGCCGATAGCCGGCCAGGACATCGTCCAGTGTGGCACGATCATCCCCCGGAACGGACGATCCGGCCTGTCCTGCGGGGAGTTGGCCGGGCGCTCCTGTGCGGTTTTCCGGGCGGCCGAGCACAGCCAGCGCCTGGAGCATATGGTGGGTCACCCGGGCCTGATTTTCGGCGAAGCGGTTGATATAGAAAATCACCAGCTCGTGAACTTTCACCCGCAGGCGATCGATGAGTGGCCCGACCAGCGGCACGGAGCTTGGTGTCACCAGCATGTCCACGTCTATCTTGCTCTGGGCCAACCCGGCCCGAAACAGGTGCTCATAATATTCCGGCGGGAGGCTGGTGGCCTTGTCGGGAAGGTGCAGTTGGCCGGGCAGCTGGCGCTCCAGGATTTGCCGGCGCACCTCCTGCATCACGCTTTCGATATCGACGGCCTCGGCCGATTGATCACCGCTTTCGCTATGATTCATTTTCAGTCTGACTCCAGGTAGCTCACCATCAGAACCGTCGTGTCGAGGATGATAGCCTGCGGTCTGTAGAAATAGCTGTTTTCCAGATGCTCGCGGTTCATGGTCACCAACTCCGTATGATAAGGGATAGACGCCTCATCCAGCCAACCGGTGTCGCCGACCCAGATGACGGTTCGACCGCTATTCTGCCACGTTTTTATCGTCTCAACCAACGAGGGGGCTATGGCCTCCGGCGGCTGCCGCAGGGTGAAGGCGTCGTGGCCGAAAATGAACTTGAGCGGCGTGCCCCAGATGTCTCCCTGCCCGACAGGCGCGGGATCGTTGAACAGGAGCACGGCCTCGGGCGGCATCCGTCCGGCAAGGCTATCGATTTGCTCGACCAGGCCAGGGTTATCGACCTGGGATATTAGCCCGCGCGCGTGCCAGCCCAACCCGGCCAGCCAGACGGCGGCGAAGACGGCCAGGATCGCCGGGGCGGCTGGATAGGGCAGTCTGGGCAATATGTCTCCAGGCCGGGTGTTCCATCTCTCGCGTGAAAATCCTCGACAGGCTAACAGACAACCTCCGCCGAGGATAAAGAACGGCACGACGACGGGTACATAGCGGCGCATGACATAGACGTGGTGCGGGTTGGCGCTGATATTCCACAGGTACACGATAGAAAACAGCCAGCCGAAAGCCACCAATAACGCCGTGCGGCGCTCGATGCGCCAGACCAGCAGGCAACCCCCGAGGACGCCCAGCCAGACGCCAACCGGCGAGAGATACCAGCCCAGGCGGAGCCAGTTCTCGTGGTTTGTCACCGGGATTTCGCCGCCGCTGAACACGTCCGGCCGCATCGTGGTCGTCGCCAGCTCGGGGCGAATGAACCAGCCATAGGCGGCGTAGGCCAGCAGCGAGATGACTATCGCCATGAGAAACGGCCGCCTGAGCATTTCCGGGGCGTGCAGCCGGTCGCGATTACGGGCCAGCCACCACAGGACGGCCGTGGCGACGAGGATCGCCGCCAGAAGTACCGGCCAGGCGCGTTGCAGCAGAAATACGCCATAGCCCACTGTCTCGTAGAAATAAGGCGCACTCAGGAAGTGGCCGTGCAGAAGGGAATGGACGACCAGCGCCACGAAGGGCAGGGCAAACCATGAATCGGCTCGTTGCCATCCCCCGATCCAGCGCCAGACGAGAAAAATCGAGAAGACGGGTAGCATGACCAGACTATCGATTCGTACCAGAAACACCGCCCCGAAGGCGCACCCGGCGACGAAGGCCCATAACGCCGACGGCCCACGCCCGCCCAGCCAGCGCGCCACGCCCCATAGCCCGGTCCATAGCATGAATTGGGTCAGGCTCTCGCTGGTCGGATAGCGGCCGAACCACACCTGCAACCCCGTGAGGCTCAGGCCGGCCAGCGCCAGCGCCCCCACGACCGGCCCGCCTGCCTCGCGCGCCGTCAGATAGACAGCCAGCGTGCCCAGCAACATCCACAGGCCGACCAGCAACAGCTCGGCCCGGATGCCCGCCGCGCCCCCGCCCGCGGCGCCGAAGACGGCCGCCTGTAACACCGGATGGAGCGGATAGAACTGCGGCGTCAGGCGACCGGCGGCCGCGTCGGTGACGTAAAAGCCGGGGAACAGGTAGGAGGTCGTGCCCGGCGTATTGGGTAATGGGCGAACAACGGCCGCCTGCAACTCAGGGGGCAGCGCGGCAAAGGTCTCATCCACGAGCCGAAAGCCGCCATGCCGCGAGATTTCCGCCCCCAGACTGACGTACACCCCGGCGTCGGTCCCGCCGTATACGTATTCGTGCGGCCGGAAGAAAAGCCAGACGGCGGCCACCAGCCACACGGCCAGCATGACCCATTCCCACGAGGCCCAGCGTGGCTCGTCCGGAAGGGCGTCGTCCGGCCCGGCCAGCTTGCCGGACAGACGCAAGCGGATGAACAGTGCTATGCTAAGAACGCCCAAGGCGGCCGCGAGCTGCCAACGGCCGAACCAGCCAAACTCCGCCAGAATCAGGCCCAACCAGCCCGTAGCTATCACGCCCAAGGCCAGAGCGGCAAAAGCCGTCGGCAGACTCCAGCGCGCCCGGCGGGGCAAGAAGTTCAATACCAGCAGCGCCCCCGACAGAACTATCAGGGCGGCTAACAGCAGGAGACCCGGCCAATCAGCCATGCCCGACCGTCTCCAGGACGTGATACAGAAAATCGATATAGGCGCGG
>ERZ795041.275-NODE-275-length-19823-cov-4.035815_pt1 | contig 19823 bp, 20 predicted proteins | sample MGYA00375125_ERZ795041 | MGnify/ENA primary metagenome ERZ795041 (study PRJEB30170, sample SAMN03074214) | activated sludge metagenome | biome: Common Effluent Treatment Plant; feature: Wastewater; material: Activated sludge; isolation source: activated biomass in...
CATCAACGGCACCATCATCGCCAGCATCGTCCTCAACCTCCCCACCATCGGACCCCTGCTGTACGACTCGCTCGTCAACAAGGACCAGTACGTCGCCATGGCGCTCTTGCTCCTCTCCAGCCTGCTGCTGATCATCGGCAACCTGCTGGCCGACCTCGCGCTGGCCTGGGTCGACCCGAGGATCCGCTATGGCTGAGGCCCGCTATGGCTGAGGCCCGCGATGGCTGAGGCGACCGCCACGCTCCACGACGGCACCAAGCGCCGGCGCGAGAGCCTCTCCCCCGGCCAGCTCGCATGGCGGCGCTTCCGCCGCTCGCGCACCGGGGTCGTCGGCGGCGTCATCCTCGTACTGCTGTACCTCGTCGCGCTGTTCGCCCAGTTCCTCGCGCCGCACTCGATCACGCGCCAGAACCGCTCCGTCTACCAGCCCCCACAGAGGATCCACCTCGTGCACGAAGGCAGGCTGACGAGACCCTTCGTCTACCCGATGGTCCAGGAGCGCGACCCCGTCACGTTCCGGCGCCTCTTCGTCGAGGACACCAGCCGACCACTGCCCATCAGGTTCTTCGTCAGGGGCGACAGCTACCGCTTCCTCGGCCTGTTCGAGAGCGACCTCCGCCTGTTCGGCGTCGACGGCGGCGAGTACTACCCGCTCGGCACCGACCGCTTCGGCCGCGACCTGTACTCGCGCATGCTGGTCGGCTCGCAGGTGTCGCTGACCGTTGGCATCATCGGCATCCTCATCTCGTTCACCATCGGCATCCTCGTCGGCGGCATCAGCGGCTTCTACGGCGGCTGGATCGACCAGGTGCTGCAGCGCTTCATCGAGGTGCTGCTGAGCTTCCCGCGCCTCCCCATCCTGCTGGCCCTTGCCACCGTCATCCCGGCGAGCTGGCCCTCGACCTGGGTCTACGTCGGGATCGTCGCGGTCCTCGCCGTCATCGGCTGGGCAGGACTGGCGCGCGTCGTGCGCGGACAGGTGCTCGCCACCCGCGAGGTCGAGTTCGTGACGGCCGCGCAGGCCCTCGGCGCGCGCGACCTGTCGATCATCGTCAAGCACGTCGTCCCGAACCTCACGTCGTACCTCGTCGTCGCGGCAACGCTCGCTCTGCCCGGGTACATCCTCGGGGAGAGCACCCTGAGCTTCCTCGGCCTCGGCATCAAGGAGCCCATGACGTCATGGGGGCTGCTCCTCAAGGACGCCCAGAACTTCGAGGCGCTGCGGCTCTACCCGTGGCTGCTGGCACCCGGCGTGCTCATCGTCATCTCGGTGCTGGCGTTCAACTTCGTGGGTGACGCCCTGCGCGACGCCGCCGACGTGCGCACCCGCTAGCCGGCCGCCGTCCAGCCAGCGTCGACGGCGACCTCAGCGCCGCTGATGCCGCTCGCCTCGTCCGACGCGAGGAAGAGCGACAACGCAGCCACCTCGTCGGGCTTGAGCGTGCGCGGGTTGGCCGCGTGCCACTTCCCGTACTGCGCCAACGCCTCCGCGTCGAACTTGGTGGGATCCGCCGCCGCCATGATGTTCGTCTCGACGCCGCCGACGATCAACGTGTTGCAGCGGATGCCGAACGGCGCGTACGCGTAGGCGGTGTTGCGCGAGAGTCCGACCAGTGCGTGCTTCGAGGCCGTGTACACGGCGCCAGCCGCGGCTCCCGTCACGCCTGCCACCGAGGCGACGTTGACGATCGCGCCCGCGCCGCGCTGCTTCATGTGGTTCACGGCCGCGCGCGAGGTGACGAACGGTCCGTACACGTTGACGCCGAACACGCGCTCGAAGGTGTCGTCCCTGAAGTTCGCGACGCCCTCCATGTGGTCCATGATGCCGGCGTTGTTCACGAGCACGTCGAGGTGCCCGAACTCGTCGACGGCGCGCTGGACGAGGGCCTCGGCGTCCTCGCGCTTGGCGATGTTGCCTGCCACGCCGATCATCGTGCCGCCGGCTGCCGCCACCTCTGCCGTGACAGCTTCGATGCGAGCGGCGTCGATGTCACTGCCGACGACCCTCGCGCCTTCGCGCGCGAACAGGAGCGCCGTCGCGCGTCCCATGCCAGACCCTGCCCCCGTGATGACGGCTACCTTGCCTTCGAGTCTCATGACGACCTCCTGGGGCCATCGTATGCGTGCTGGCCGCGTCTTTCCCACGGCCAAACGTCCTCCCGACCGCCGTCATGACGCTCGGCGACGGGCGCGATCGCGTTCGGGCGCAACGCCTCCTCGCACCATGCCTGCGCCTGAACGGCGCCTGAACGGCGCCTGAACGGCGGCTGCACGCCACCTGAACGGCGTCTGCAGGCCCACACGTATGCACGCGCCCCCGCCACGCGCCGCGGGTACGCTTGGAGGTGATGTCGACCCACGACGACTTCACCGTCCGGTCGGAGGAGCCGCTCAACGGCGGGCCCGACCTCCGCGCCATGGTGCGGTCGTTCATCACCCCCACAGACCTGTTCTTCGTTCGGAACCATGGTCCGGTCCCGCGGGTCGACCCCACCTCGTACCGCCTCAGCGTTGGTGGGCTCGTGACCCGGTCGCTGGTCCTGAGCCTCGAGGAGCTGGCCGACCGCTTCGAGCGCGTGACGGTCACGTCGACCCTCGCCTGCGCGGGCCAGCGGCGGCAGGAGATGAGCGCGGTCGCTCCCATCCCCGGCGAGCTGCCGTGGGGTGCGGAGGCCGTCAGCACGGCCCACTGGTCGGGCTGGAGGCTGGCAGACGTGTTGCTGGCTTGCGGGCTCGAGCCACCGGCACAGCACGTCGCGTTCGAGGGGCTCGACGACGTCGAGCGGCAGTCACGAACGTTCAGGTACGGCGCATCGATCCCGCTGGCGAAGGCGCTGGCGCCCGAGGTGCTGCTGGCCGACACCATGAACGGCGAGCCGCTGCCACCGCGGCATGGCTACCCCCTTCGCGTGGTCGTCCCTGGGTACATCGGGGCGCGACAGGTCAAGTGGCTCGCGGCCATCGACGTGAGGGAGTCGTCGTCCGCCAACTACTTCCAGGCAGTCGCCTACCGGCGCTACCCACGGGACATGTCGGCGGCGACGCACGATCCTGCCAAGGGTATCGAGCTGACCGAGCTCGAGGTCAACTGCCTCATCGCGGAGCCGGCTGAGGGCGCGGTCGTGAGCGAGGGGCGCGCGCGGGTGAGGGGCGTCGCGTACACGGGCGGCGGCGCCATGGTCACGCGCGTCGAGGTGTCGGGCGATGGGGGAGGATCGTGGGCCGAAGCGCGCCTGGAGTCGCCGGTAGGCGCGACCGGAACCGAGAAACCGTCCGACTCAGCCGGCCCGTCCGACTCAGGGGGCCCATCCGACGCCGGGGACTCGTCCGAGCGCTGGACGTGGCGGATCTTCGAGTGCGAGGTCGCGGTGACGTTCGCTGACGACGACGCCGGCCTCGTCATCGCACGCGCCTTCGATGACTCCGGTGCGGAGCAGCCGCCGGACGCGGAGGACCTGTGGAACTTCAAGGGCTACATGAACAACGCCTGGCCGCGCGTCACGCTCAGGCGTCGGTGAGGGCCCCGCGCGCCATCGACGAGTTCGCGACGACGTCGCGCGTGACGATGCCGCGCGTGACGATGCCGCGCCCTTGCCCCTCGCGCTGCGACTCCACGTGCCGCATGATCGACCCGCTGCCAGGAGGCTGACGTGGAGAGACTGCCGTTCCACAGACCGGGCCGCTTCTACCGCGGCAACGTCCACACCCACACGAGCACGAGCGACGGCCTGCTTCCGCCTGCCGCGGTCGTTGCGCGGTACCGGGAGGCTGGCTACGACTTCGTCGCCCTCACCGACCACCTGCTCGCGAGGTACGGCTGGCAGCAGACGGACGCGACCCACCTCAGCGACGAGACGTTCACGGTCCTGCGAGGCGCCGAGCTCCACGGACCGGGGCTGACGGGACCGGGTCTCACGGGACCCGGCGAGGGACTGTGGCACATCGTGGCCGTCGGGCTGCCCGTGGGGTTCGAGCCCAACGCGGACGGCGAGACGGGTCAACAGCTGGCACGCAGGGCTGTCGCGGCGGGCGCATGGGTCGGAGCCGCGCATCCGGCCTGGTACGGGGCGACGGCAGCGGACATCGCCAGCCTGGGGCCGGTTCACGCGGTCGAGGTCTACAACGCCGCGTGCACCGAGCTCAACGACCGCGGCGACAGCTTCGCGGTGTACCAGGAGCTGCTGGCCTCCGGCGCCGACCTCGACCTGTTCGTGTCGGACGACACGCACTTCAACGGCAGCGACGATGCCTTCGAGGCGTGGGTGATGGTCAGGTCGGCGACCTCCGCCGCTGACGACCTGGTGGCGAGCCTGAAGGCCGGCGCCTACTACAGCTCGACCGGGCCGAGGATCCTCGACGTGACACGCACGGGCTCGCGGCTGACGGTCCGCTGCACCCCCGCCGAGCGGGTCTACGTGACCGGGCTCGGCGCCACGGCGAAGCGTGTGGCTGGTGTCGCCTTGTGCGAGGTCGAGCTCGATGTCGCGGTTCTCGTCGGCAGCACCGTGCGCGTCACGGTCGTGGAGCGCGGCGGCGGCAGGGCGTGGACCAACCCGTTCCTCCTCGAGTGACCGAGCAGCGGCGCTGCGGGTGACGGTCGCACGACGGCGCTAGGGCGGCCCGACCCGGTACCACGTCGTGGTAGACATCGGCACGAACCCCAGCCCCCTGTAGAGCGCACCGGCGGCTTCGCTCTCGAACGAGATCTTCACCCGCGTCGCGCCTCTGTCGACCAGCCGTGCGATGCCCGCCGACAGCATCGCTCGCGCCAGCCCGCGCCGCTGGAACTCGTCCTCGATCCTCACCGGTTCGACGAGCCCCACCCCCGTCGTGGCATCGAACCAGTACAGCGAGTAGCCTGCCAGCCGCGCGTCCGTGGTCTCGACGGCGAGGTCGAGCTCCGGGTCGTAGAGCGAGCACTCTGCAAGGCGCCGCGCGACGGCGGGGCCGTTGCGGTGGCGCATGGGGTGCGGCGCGTCGCGACGCTCGGCTCTGTCGATGAGCACGAACCCCTCCGGCAGGTCCAGCACCGGGGGACGGGCCGTGGCCTCCATCCAGGCCGTGCTGTCGTGCTGGGTGGCGACGAGCCCGGCGCGCAGCGGGAGCTCGCCGAACGCGGGGTCTCCGCTCCCCACGGCGACGTCGAGCACGCCCGTCGCATGGAGGCGGCCGTGCTCGAGGGCGCGGCGCCACACCTCATCCGGCGCGGGATGCGGTGCGCCAGGCACGACGATGGGATCCACCTGCCAGGCGTCATCGGCCCAGCTCGTCAGCAGGGCGCCGGCGACAGGACCGTCGTCATCGAGCCAGAAGAGCTTCTCGACCTCGTCGGAGAGCCGCGGCTTGCGCCACCACCACTGCACGTCGGCGGCCTCCCAGAGACCGACCACCGCGTCGGCTCTGCGAGCGCGCTGCAACAACGCCGTCGCCAGCCGCACACCGTCCAGCCCTGCGGCCGCGACCTCGCGCACGGTCGGGTCCCGACGAGACCGAGCTACTCGAACAGCGCCTCGTCGAGAGGCTGGTTGATGACGACGTTCTCGTACCCGGTGTGGGTGGTCTTCGTAGCGACGCCGTCCTTGAAGTCGTACAAGGTCATGCCGCGCCCGGTGAGGAGGTTGCCGTCCGTCGGCGGGTCGAAGACCATGATGATGAGGTTGCCGTCGGTCCCGTCGACGACGGAGCCGATGTACTGTCCGCCCGCGTCGAAGATGAGGCGACTGACCGTCTCCGTGCCGCTCTCGTCGTAGGTCGCCGTGTACGTGACCTGCTGCCCAGACAGGATGTCACCGTAGCTGACCTGACCGTCGTAGACGGCCGTCGCGTTCGGGTCGTCACTGAGGGTCCCGGCTCGGTCGAAGATGGTGTCGAACGCGGCGCCCATACCAGGAGGGAGCGGCATCGCCATCGGCATGCCTTCCATGCGCATGGTGGTCGCGCCATCGACGTGCACCATGCGGGCCATCATGCCCCCGCCCATGTCCGTGAAGATCACCGCGCGCCGGTTGACGTAGTCGATGACGGTGCGAGTAGAGGTGACGATCTCCTCACCGTCGTTGAAGATGGTCATCACCATCGTCTGGTCGACCGTCTCGACCTCGGGACCCTGCTGGGCCGCGATGCCGTCCAGCAGCGCCTGGGACTGAGCGTCGATCTGAGCCAGGGCGGAACCCGCAAGTGTAAGGACGAGAAACACGGCTACTCGCAACACTGCAGATCGAGTCATGGCACCAGACTAATCGAACGCCGCCAGATTGCTAGGGGGCGGTGCCTACGGTGAAGGCTCGTTCACGCAGCCGCACTGACCTCGACGACGGTACCCCACGGGTCCACCGCCACCAGGGTGTCATCGACGCCCGCCGCTCGCTCGAACGTGTGCCCGGCGGCCGTCAGGCGGGCTGCGACCGCCGCAACGGCTGCGGCACCCGGCACGACCACCGTGAAGCGCTCGAGCCCGAGCGCCGGAGTCCGTTGCCCTGCCCCACGGCTCTCCCACACGTTCATCCCGACGTGATGGTGGTACCCGCCGGCAGACGTGAACAAGGCGCTCGAGCCCATCGCCGTCGTGACGTCGAACCCGAGGGCCCCGACGTAGAAGTCGCGCGCGGTGGCGATGTCGCCGACCCGCAGGTGCACGTGACCGATGGTCGTCGCTGCGCCCAGCGGCGCAGTCGGTGTCCCGCTCCCCGCGTGATGCGAGGCGATGAACGCGTTGGGGTCCAGCGGCAGCGTGTCCATCGCCACCGAACCGTCCGTCCACTGCCAGAGGTCCCTCGGCCTGTCCCAGTACAGCTCGACGCCGTTGCCTTCGGGGTCGTCGAAGTAGAAGGCCTCGCTGACGAGGTGGTCGGCGCTGCCCGTGAACGTGCCCTGTGTGGCCGTGGCCGTGGCGTAGAGGGCGGCAGCGAGGTCGGAGCGCTCATCGTACAGGATGGCCGTGTGGTACAGGCCCGCCGAGCCGCGCGGCGCCGGTCCCAGGTCGGGTCGGTGACGCAGCTCCACAGATACGACGCCGCGACTGCCGAGGGTGGCGCCATCCTGGTCGCGGCCGAGGACCTCTAGGCCCGCGCCGCCCGAGTAGAAGCCGATGGCCCGGTCGAGATCGGCGACACGAAGGGTGACGGTGCCGAGCCGCGTGGCGGGATCGAGTGTGTCGGACGGTGCCCGTGTCTTCCGCCCAGTATCGACCGTCGCAGGAGGGCGGCGTGTAGGCCCGCGTTGGGCAGCGCCCGCCGCCGTTCGCCCCGCCGCCCCGCACGCCCGGCAGGCCCGCGGACGCCAGGGCCCGCTGCCGCTCGCCAGCACGCCCAGTCGCGAAGCGTCGCATCATGGAAGGGTGAAGACTCCCGTCATGATCGACCTGTCGGACACGCGCATCACTCCGGACGATCGAGAGCTGTTGGCGGAGGGTCGCGTCTCGAGCGTATGCCTGTTCGGCCGCAACATCAGCGACCGCCATCAGGCGGGCGAGTACGTCGCCGAACTGCGCTCGCTGGCGGGCAACGACCTCATCGTCGCCATCGACCAGGAGGGCGGCGGGGTCCTGAGGCTGCGCGACGTGCCCTACCCGCCTGCAGCGATGTCGCTCGGCGCTGCCGACGACGCCCTCCTGACGGAACGCGTCGCAGCCGCGACAGGCAGGGGACTGCGGTCGGTGGGCGTCAACCTCGACTTCGCACCGGTCGCGGACGTGAACTCGAACCCGGACAACCCAGTGATCGCCGACCGCTCCTTCGGGTCGGACCCGCAGCTCGTCGCGCGGCACGTCGCCGCCTTCGTGCGCGGGCTGCAGGCCGAGGGCGTCGGAGCAACGCTCAAGCACTTCCCGGGCCACGGCGACACCGACGTCGACTCGCACCTCGCGCTGCCGACCCTGCGCCACGACCCGGCTCACCTCGACGCGGTGGACCTGCCGCCGTTCAGGGCAGGGATCGCGGCTGGCGCCAGTGCCATCATGAGCGCCCACATCCTCATGCCGGAGATCGACGCGGCGCTGCCGGCCACGCTGTCACGCGCAGCCATGCATGGCCTGCTGCGCACCAGCCTCGGGTTCGACGGCGTGATCGTCACCGACGCCCTCGACATGCGCGCCATCAAGGACTCGTGGCCCGCACCGCAGGCGGCCGTCATGTCGCTGAGGGCCGGCACGGACCTGCCGGTCGTCATCGGGGGCGTGGACGAGAACCGCGCGGTCCTCGACGAGGTGGACGCGGCTGCGGCGGACGGTCGGCTCGACCCTGCCGAGTACGCGGCCAGCCAGGCGAGGGTCGCGGCACTCGCCCAGAGGTTCGCGGCCACAGGCCCGGACCCCGACGGGGCGTGGCGTGCCGACGGCAGCGACGAGACGCTCTTGAGCGAGGCGGCGTACCGCGGTCTGGTCGTGCGCGGTGAGCCGCCCGCCCTGCGCAGGGGCGACAGGATCATCCTCGTCGCGCGCCAACAGGTCGTCACCAACGCGGCGGCTCAGGTCATGGTGCGCCCGGCCGACACCTTCACGACGGCGCTCGCGGCTGCAGGCATCGAGGCGACGCGCTTCGCGGTGACCGACCTCGACCTCGATGAGATCGCGCGCGCCGCCGGGACGGGGGTCCGGCCGGCGGCCATCGTCTTCGCCTCGACGACCCGTGTGCGGATGAAGGCCGATGAGGTCGCCTCCGCCAGAGCTCTCGCCGACGTGGCACGGGTCGTGAACGTCCCGTTCCTCCACGTCGCCCTGTGGAACCCCTACAGTGCCGACGGCGTGCCGGGACCGGCGATCATCGCGTTCGGGCACGCCCCGCGGGAGGCTGCCGCGGTGGTCAGGCGCCTCACCGCTCGACCTTCCGGCGCCTAGCGACGCCGACGAGGCCAGCTCCCACGACCATCGACACGGCGACGGAGAAGAACAGTGCCCCGTTGCCGAACACGTCCATGGTCGCCCCGATGAGCGCAGGTCCCGTGATCGACGCGACGGAGCCGAACAGGTAGTACATGCCCGTGTAGAAGCCGTTCTGGGACTCTCCGCCCTGGTTGACGATGAGCGGGTACGCGGGCACGAGCACGAGCGCCCACGACGCTCCACCGAGCGCGAGGAGCGCAGGCAGCGTGCTGACGTTCTCCACCAGTGCGGCGACGACCAGCGCTGCCGCCAGCGTGCCTGCGCCGATGCGCATGATCGTCGCGGAACCGAAGCGCTTCGCCAGCCGCCCTGCAGGCACGGCGGCCGCGACGTACGCGAGGCTCGCGGCCCCCAGCAGGCTGCCGGCCCTGCCTCCGCTCATGCCGAGGGTCTGCGTCGCGTAGGTGCTGAACTGCGCCTCGAGCGCCGAGTAGCCGAGGAAGCAGAAGAACACGGCCAAGAGCAGCACCGACGCTCCTCGCAGCGGCGGCCTCGTGAGGGACACGGCGTCGCGCACGAGCGCAGGCAGGAGAGGGGAGTCGTCCTCGACGGAGCCGATGGTCACGTTGGTCGGATGCCGTTCGGCGGAGAGGAGCACGACGACGAGACAGACGATGGCGATGGCTGCCGACACGGCGAACGGCAGCCACTGCGCGTCGTCGAACAGCGGCGCGACGAGCAGCAGCCCGATGGCGCCGCCGCTCGCACCCATCAGCGTGATGATGCCGTTGGCGGCGGCGCGACCGGCGGGAGCGACGTGATCGGGGAGCAGGGCGATGAGCGGAGCACGGTAGGCGGTGATGGTGAGGAGGAACACGACGTCGACGGCCAGCAGCGCCACCAGGTGCGAGCTGGCGAACGGCAGCGCCGCGAAGAGCACGGCCGACAGGGGCATGGCGACCACGAGGAAGGGCAGGCGCTTGCCCCACGGCCCGTCGACCCTGTCCGACCAGACGCCGACGAGCGGGATGAGCACGATGGCGATGACGTTGTCGAGCCCCATGATCACGCCGCGCCACCCTCTGCTGGCGATGAACTCGCCGAGGAACAGCGGCATGAACGTGTTGTACAGGGCCCACGCGACCGCGAGGCTCAGGCTCCCGGCGCCGATGCCGAGCAGGCGCAGGGTGGTGATCTCCGTCGAGGGTCTGCGGGGGGTCGGCCTCGTCACGCCCGCCTAGCGTACCGGTCAGCTTCTTATCGGGCTGTCACGGTTCCCATCATGGGGCCGCCTAGCGTGAAGCACCTAGCCACCAAGAGGAGCCGATCATGCCGACCGAGCGCACGCAGCGACCGCCACAGCACCAGGACAGGCAACCGGGCCTCGAGAGCGAGATGGAGCCTCGCCCGGAGTACCGCGGTGACCAGTACCGGCCAGGAGGCAAGCTGACCGACACGGTCGCGCTCATCACGGGCGGTGACAGCGGCATCGGACGGTCCGTCGCCGTCCACTTCGCGAAGGAGGGCGCCGACGTCGCCATCGTCTACCTCGATGAGGACGCCGACGCAACGCTGACGGCGAAGGCGGTGGAGAAGGAGGGACGGCGCGCCCTGCTCGTCGCAGGCGACATCGGTGACCCCGGGTTCTGCGACGGAGCGGTCGAGCAGACCATCGAGGAGTTCGGGCGGCTCGACATCGTCGTCAACAACGCGGCCGAGCAGCACGTCGCGACCGACCTGACGGAGATCGGCGACGAGCAGCTCGAGCGGACGTTCCGCACCAACGTCTTCGGCATGTTCTACCTGACGCGCTCGGCGCTGCCGCACCTGAAGAAGGGTGCGTGCATCATCAACACCACGTCGATCACCGCGTTCAGAGGCAGCGACACGCTCATGGACTACGCCGCGACGAAGGGCGCCGTGCTGTCGTTCACGCGGTCGCTGGCGACCAACCTCGCCTCGAAGGGGGTGCGGGTGAACTGCGTCGCCCCCGGCCCCATCTGGACGCCGCTCATCCCGGCGAGCTTCCCGGCGGACGAGGTGGCGACGTTCGGTAGCGAGCAGCCGCTCGGACGGGCCGGTGAGCCCGACGAGGTCGCTCCCGCCTACGTCTACCTCGCCTCGACCGACTCGTCGTACGTGACGGGCCAGACGATCCACGTCAACGGTGGGGAGATCGTCGGCGGCTGAGCCTGCCCGGGTGCGAGACGCCGGCTACCGCTCTGACGCTGCTCCGGCCCCTGCACCGCCGCTCCTCCAACCTGTGCTCCGCCCTACTCCGGCCCCTGCTCCGGTGCGTCCGACGTCTGCACGAGGGCTGCCTCGCGCTGAGCCGCCTCCAGTTCGGCCGCCTGCTTCTGCGCAGCCAGATGCGCCTCTGTCGCCACGCGCTGGTCGTACGCCTTGCTGCGGTCCCTGAACAGCGCGGCCCGCGCCAGGAGCATCATCGTCACCGGCGTCGTGAGGGTCACGAAGATCAGGATGAGGACCTCGTGCACGACGGGGCGCGTCTGCAACACGGAGAAGCACACGATGGACGCGATGAGGATGCTGACGTTGCCCATGGTCAGACCGAGCCCCAGTGGATGCGCACGATCGTAGAAGGTCTTGAGCCGGACGAGCCCGATGGTGCCCAACAGCGTCAGAGCGGCTCCGTAGAGGGCGAAGCCTGCGACGATCACGGTCGCCCACAGCGGCAGGTCCGGCGCTTCCATCACTCGATCACCTCGCCGCGCATGAGGAACTTCGCGAGGGCGGAGCTGCTGGCGAACCCGACGAGCGCAACGATGAGCGCGGCCTCGAAGTACAGCGTCGTGCCCGTGCGGATCCCGAACACCACCATGAGCAGCATGGCGTTGGCGTAGAGCGAGTCGAGGCTCGCGACTCGGTCCTGAGCGCGCGGGCCCCGCATGAGCCGGTACGTGGAGAGGAGCATCGCCAGCCCCAGCAGCACCTGCGCGCCAGCAAGGCCCCAGGCGAGGATGGTGACGTTCACTCGAAGATCTCCATGAGCAGGCCCTCGTAGCGCCACTTGATGGTCTTGAGCCAGTGCGACTCGTCGACGAGGTCGAGCACGTGGATGGTCAGCACCCCGCTGCGCGAGTCGTAGGCTGCCCAGAACGTGCCCGGCGCGGAGGTGATGATGGTGGCGAGCGCGGCGAGCCCGTACCGGTTGCGCATCTGCAGCGGGATGTTGACGAAGCCGGACGTCGGCGTGCGGCGGTCGAGCCTGAGGATGATGCTGGCCATGGCGAAGTTCGAGCGGATGACGTCGTAGGCGACGATGAAGAACAGCTTGACGATCGCACGGGGCCGCTTGATGTTGGGCGGGTTCGGGTCGAGCAGGAGCATCACGCGCGACAGCCCGACGCCCAGCACGGCGCCCAGCACCAGGTCGAACGGCGCCAGCGACTGGTTGAGGAACAGCCACAGAGCCATGAGCACGAACGCGAGGAACGGGAACGGCACGAGGCGGCTCACCGCTGCTCTCCCAGCACGGCGCCCGAGTAGACGCCGGGGGCCGTGAGCTCGGCGCTCGTCAGGTCGATGTAGCGCATCGACGGCCCGGCGGCCAGCGTGATGGCGATGCACATCGCCAGGAGCAGCCCGATCGGGACTGCCTCGAGCGAGCCGACCTCGGCCGTCTTCTCCTCGCCGACGAGCCAGAACGCCTCGATGCCCTTGCGAACGAACGCCAGCAACATGGCGAGGCTCGAGAACACCATCGCGGAGACGAGGACCCAGCTCGTCGCTGACACGACGACCTCGTGCGCGAGCACGCCGGACATGATGCCGAGCTTCGCGACGAAGCCCGCCAGCGGCGGGAGCCCGATGAGGACGAGCGCGCACACCACGAACGCGCCGCCGAGCAGCGCGGTCGATGCCGGGATGACGACGCCGACCTCGTACCCCTCGAACTCGCTGCGGAGGTTGGTCTCGAAGTCGTCCCCGAAGACGGGTTCGACGACCTGAACGGGCTCCACCTCCTTGCGCCGCGTGATCGGCTCGGCGAGGAGGAACGCGGCGCCGACAGCCAGCGTGGAGGCGACGAGGTAGTAGAGCGAGGCACCGATGACGCGCTCGTCAGCCGTGCCGAAGGCCGCCAGCAGGGTGCCTGACGAGATGAGGGTCGAGTAGGCCGCCAGGCGGGGCAGCTCGCGGGCGGAGAGCACGCCGACGGAGCCGTAGATGATCGTGGCGATGCCGCCGATGAGCAGCCAGGGGCTGATGAGCTCGACGATGCCGGTGGCGTCGCCCGAGTCGCCTGACGCGAGCATGAGCATGCGCAGCGTCACGTAGACCCCGACCTTCGTCATGACCGCGAAGATGGCAGCCGCGGGTGGCGAGGCCGCCGAGTAGGCTGTCGGCAGCCAGAAGCTCAGCGGCCACATGCCCGCCTTCGTGAGGAACGCGACGACGAGGATGGCGAACCCGGCCTTGTAGAGCGCGAGGTCACCTGCCCCGAGGGTCGCTGCCTTCGCGGCGAGGTCGGCCATGTTGAGGGTGCCCGTGACGCTGTACATGAGACCGACACCGATGAGGAAGACCATCGAGGAGGCGAGGTTGATCGCGATGTACTGCAGGCCCGCCCTGACGCGCGCCCTGCCTGACGCGTGGAGCAGCAGGCCGTACGACGCGGCGAGCAGAACCTCGAAGAAGACGTAGAGGTTGAACAGGTCGCCGGTGAGGAAGGCACCGTTGAGCCCCATCAGCAGCAGGAGGAAGAGGCTGTGGAACCTGGGACCCACGACGGCCCAGCGCGCCAGCGAGTACAAGAACGCGGCGAACCCGAGGACGGAGGTGACCAGCACCATGAGCGCTGCGAGCCGGTCGACGACGAGCACGATCCCGAACGGCGCGGCCCAGTCGCCGAGCCGGTAGACGAGGACAAGCGCGACTCCGTCCGCGCCCTGGCCCGTGACGGCGCGCACGAGCATCAACGACACGATCACGAGCGCGAAGGTCGCCAGGCTGCCGATGACGGCCTTGGCGTTGCGGACCCGCTCGTCGAGCAGCAGCATGAGGGCGCCCGCCACCAGCGGCACCACGATGGGCAGGATGGGCAGGTGCGGGCTGAGGTCGATGAGCTGCCCACCGACTGGTCCCCCGAGCCCTGCGACTGCCCCGCCCAGAGCGCCGTCGCCACCGAGCCCACCGACGCCGCCGCCGAGCAGCGCGAGACCGAGATCGCCGATCACGCGTTGACCTCCTCGCCGTCGACGTGGTCGGTGCCCGTGAGGCCACGCGCCGCGAGCAACACGACGAGGAACAGGGCCGTCATCGAGAAGCTGATGACGATCGAGGTGAGCACGAGCGACTGTGGCACGGGGTCGGCGAAGGCGGCGGGATCGATGGCCGTGGTCGATTCGAGCACGGGCGCGTCCCCGATCCTGAGCCGGCCCATGCTGAGCAGGAACATGTTCACCGCGTAGGTGAGCATCGACAGCCCGATGATGACCTGAAACGTGCGCGGCCTGAGCACGAGCCACACGCCGGAGGCTGCGACGGCGCCGATGCCGATGGCCATGACGAGCTCCATCAGTCTGCCGCCCCGGCAGAGGAAGGTTCCTCGTCCTCGGCGCCGCGCTTGGCGGGCGGGACCGCCCGCGGTGTGCGGATCGACTGGTGGGCGAGGGCGATGAGCATGAGGACGGTCGCGCCGACGACGAGGACGAACACGCCCAGGTCGAAGACCGTCGCCGAGGAAAGCGGGATGCGGCCGAGGACGGGGACCTCGACGTACTCGTAATAGGACTTGAGGAACGGCAGGCCGAACAGCCACGCCCCGATGCCTGTGAGGGCCGCGATGAGCAGGCCCGCACCCACCCACCTGACGGGGAGCACCCTGAGGCGCTCCTCCACCCAGCGGGTGCCGCCAGCCATGTACTGCAGGATGAACGCGATCGACATCGTCACGCCCGCGGAGAAGCCCCCGCCCGGTTCGTCGTGGCCGCGCAGGAACAGGTAGATGGCGAAGACGGCCAGGACGGGGAACATCAGGTGCATGACGACGCGCGGGACGTAGAGGTAATCCTGCGCCGTGTCACCGACCTGCCTGTCGGCCATGGCGTCGTCGTACGCGTTCTGGCGCTGCTGCTGCTTGGGGGCGCCGACCGTCTCGCGGGCGGGCCGGAAGCGGCGCAGCAGGGCGAACACGGTCAGGCCGACGATGGCGAGGACCGTGATCTCGCCCATGGTGTCGAAGCCCCGGAAGTCGACGAGCAAGACGTTGACGACGTTGGTGCCCCCGCGCCCGAGTAGGCGTTCTCGAGGAAGTACGACGCGATGCCGCCCGGGTGCTCCCTCGTCATGGCCGCGTACGACAGGAGCGCGACACCCGTGCCTGCCGCGACGGCGAGCGCGATGTCCCTCGCGCGCCTGACCTGCGGGCGCCAGCCCTTGACCGCCAGCTCGGGAGCCTCGACCCGCTTGGGGATCCAGCGCAGTCCGAGCAACAGCAGCACGGTCGTGACGACCTCGACGAGGAGCTGCGTCACGGCGAGGTCGGGGGCCGAGAGCCACAGGAACGTCAGGCAGCTCATCAGCCCGGTGCCGCCCATGAGGATGAGGGCCGCCAACCTATGGAACTTGGCGAGGTAGGCCGACGCGACGGCGCAGACCGCGGCGATCACCCAGATGAGCACGAACACGGGGTCGACCGGGGTGGGGGGCGCCGACCCGAACGAGAACCCCCACGCCCCGCCTCGCAGGTAGGCGATGAGGAAGGGGGCGACACCGGCTGCGATGGCGACGAGCAGCAACACGAACATCTGCGGCTGCAGGCGCTTGGTGCCGAAGACCTTGAGCAGGCCGCCTGCAGCGCCGAACAGGCCGGTGAGGGCGAGGTCGAACACGCGCCGTGCCTTGAGCCTGCCCGTCCACGCCGGCCCCTGGTCCGGGCTGGCGCTGAGGTAGCGGCGGAAGATCACGTACAGCAGCGCGCCACCGACGAGGGCACCCATGCTCAGCATCAACGCGGGTGTCACGCCGTGCCAGATGGTGAGGCTGTAGTCGGGAGTGGCGTCGCCGAGCACCGCCCTGACGGCGTGCTCGAGGTACTGACCGACGGTGCGCGCGGGGATGATCCCCACGACAAGGCAGATGAGCACCAGCAGCTCGACGGGCAGGCGCATCCATGCGACGGGCTCGTGCGGGGTGCGCGGCAGGTCGGCGGCAGGCGGTCCGAAGAACACCTGGTGGATGAACCGCACCGAGTAGAGGACCCCGAACGCGCTCCCCAGCGTCGCGAGGAAGGGCAGGAGCCTATCGACGAAGGAGCCGGTGTGGAACGCCAGCGTCTCGGTGAGGAACATCTCCTTGCTGATGAACCCGTTGACGAGCGGCACCCCGGCCATGGCGGCCGCGGCGACCAGCGCGAGGGTGGCCGTGAAGGGCATGGCGCGGTACAGCCCGCTGAGGCGCCTGACGTCGCGGGTGCCGGTCTCGTGATCGATGATCCCTGCAGCCATGAACAGCGAGGCCTTGAACGTCGCGTGGTTGAGCGTGTGGAAGATGGCGGCTACCGCTGCGGCAGGTGTGCTGAGCCCGAGCAGGAGGGTGATGAGCCCGAGGTGGCTGATGGTCGAGTAGGCCAGGATCCCCTTGAGGTCGTTCTGGAAGATGGCGACGAAGCCGCCGAGCAGGAAGGTGACCATGCCCGCGGTGCTGACGACGTAGTACCAGAGGTCGGTCCCGCCCATGACCGGCCACAGGCGCGTCATGAGGTAGATGCCCGCCTTGACCATGGTGGCCGAGTGGAGGTACGCCGACACCGGCGTCGGCGCCGCCATCGCGTGCGGCAGCCAGAAGTGGAACGGGAACTGTGCGCTCTTCGAGAAGACGCCGACGAGGACGAGGACGAGCGCTGGAGCGAAGTACGGGCTGGCCCTGATCGCCTCGCCGGACGCGAGGACCGTGTCGACGTCGTAACTGCCGACGATCCTCCCGATGATGATCACGCCGAAGAGCAGGCAGAAGCCCCCGAGCGACGTGACGGTCAGCGCCATCCTGGCGCCGTCGCGGGCGTTGGCGTTGTGGTACCAGTAGCCGATCAGCAGGAACGAGAACAGGCTGGTCAGTTCCCAGAAGAAGACCAGCTGCATGAGGTTGCCCGAGATGACGATGCCGAGCATCGCGCCCATGAACGCCAGCAGCAGCGTGAAGAAGCGCGGCACCGGGTCGTTGGGCGACATGTAGTAGCGCGCGTACAGCACGACGAGCGCGCCGATGCCCATGACGAGGATGCAGTAGATCCACGACAGCCCGTCGATGCGCAAGACGAGGTCGAGACCGAGGCCGGGGAGCCACTCGATCTCGTGCCTGATGACCTCGCCCTGTTGGAACGAACGGTAGAGGGCGATGGTGATGGCGAGCCCCAGGACGGCGACGGTGCCCGCGAGAGCCGCTGCCGCGTTCCGTGCTCTCGTCGGCAGGAACGAGGCGAGCACGCTGCCTACGAACGGCAGGAGCGCCAGCGTGGTGAGAAGAACCGCAGTCGTCGTCATCAGTTGGGGTCGGCTGGCCGCGCGGCGCGAGTGACTCTGCCTCGACGTTCCCGATGGGCCATTCTAGCGGCAGTGACGCGGGTCGTCTTAGGCTAGGCCGTGCTCGTCCACCTCGTTGCAGACTTCGGAGTGAACGACCTCGCGTTCGCGGAAGTGACGCAGGCCCTTGTCACGCGCCTCCCGACAGCCGTCGTCGTCTCGACCACGGTCGGGCCGTTCGACACGCTGGCGGCGGGCTTCGTTGCCGCACAGCTCGCTGCGGCCCCTGCGCCGGAGGGCGCGCTCATGCTGCTTAACGTCGCGCCCCGCCGCGACGACACGGGGCCGAGAGTCGACAACGATGGCGAGCGGTTGCTCGTCGCCGAGATGCCAGGGGGCTTCCGGGTCCTCGGCGTCGACGCAGGGCACTCGTTCTCGTTCCTCGCGGAGGCCGCCGCGCGGGTCTGGGCGGTCGACTGGCCCACGAAAGGGTCGCAGTTCCGGTCGCGCGACCTGTTCCCTGAGGCCGTGGCGCGGTTGGCTGCCGGTGAGCTGGCGCCGTCGCGGCGGGCAGGCACCATCCCGCCCGTCCCCGACTCGTGCGTCGCGTACGTCGACGGCTTCGGGAACGTCAAGACCACGATCAGGTGGGAGGGGGCGCTGGCGCGGCACGCGGGCGCCGCCGTCGAGGTGGAGGTCGGCGGGGTGCGGCACCCCGCCCGGGTGGCTGGGGGCAGTTTCGCCGTTCCACAGGGCGAGCTGGCCGTCGCGCCCGGCTCCTCCGGCTACCAGCGCCACGAGCCCGCCCCAGCGGCAGGCGACAGGCGGTCGGACGGTGACGGCCCGTCGGCCGGCGACGGGCGCGTCCGCTGGGTGGAGCTGTTCCTGCGCGGCGGCAGCGCGGCGGAGGCGTTGCGGGCCCGTGGCGGTACGCCGGTCGTGCTCCACCTCCCCATCTCCGAGTAGAATCCTTGGGATTCCACCGGCCGTCTCGTCGACGGCCCTCCGGAGCCCCATGAGCCAGGCCACAGCCAACCGATCGACAGAGGCAGACACGAAGGCAGAGCCCAGACCGACGACCGTCGTCACGGCCACCGTGCGCGAGCGGCGCAGGCTCAGCCCTTCGTTCGTGCGGGTGACGCTGGTGGGGGAGGGGCTCGAGCGCTTCGTCTTCCAGGGGTACGACCAGTGGTTCAGGATGTTCCTCGCCCGCGAGGGCGAGGGGCGGATGCACCTCCCTGCAGGCAGCCACGACGACGCCTGGTACGCGCGGTACCAGGCCGCGCCGGAGGGGCAGCGCACCTGGATGCGCTACGTCACCGTCGCAGACTTCAGGACGGGCAGCGAGCCCTCGAGCAGGCCCGCTGGCGGGGCCGCCCGCGAGCCCGCGCCCGGGTCCGACGCCCGGGCCACCGAGATGGACGTCGACGTCGTCGTGCACGGCGAACCGGGCGACCCCGGCTCCGGTCCGCTCTCGACGTGGGCGCAGACGGTGCACGCAGGGGACAGGGTCGCGCTGCTCGATCAGGGACCGATCTTCCGCCCCGAGCTAGCGGACGAGGAGCTGCTGCTGCTCGGTGACGAGACGGCCGTTCCCGCCATCGCCGGCATCCTGAAGCGGCTGCCTGCGCGGACGCGCGGTCGCGCCCTCCTCGAGGTCCCGTACGCGGACGACGTCCAGGACCTCACCACTGCCAGCGGCGTGACGGTGACATGGCTGCCGCGGCACGGGGTGGAGGAGGTGCCGGGCCAGCGACTGCTCGACGTGGTCAGGGAGCAGGTCCTGCGACCAGCGAACGACGGCGCGCGGCCGGACAAGGCGTACGTGTACGCGGCGGGCGAGATGAAGCTGACCAAGGCGCTCAACCAGCTGCTGCGCACCGAGCGCGACTGGCCGAAGGAGCGCTTGACGATCGTGGGGTACTGGCACTTCCAGGGTGGAGCGGAGCTGCGGTGAGCGGGGCGCGGCTGAGTGCATCCGAGGCTGCGCCGCTGAGCACGTCCGAGGCTGCGCGGCTGAGCGCGTCGCTGGGCGTGTGCCTGGGCCTTCGCTGGCGACGCCGACAGGTGCGTTGACAGCGGCCCACGACAGGCGTACCATGCCCTCGGTTATAACCGACCACTGCACTCAGGTATCGGCTCCGGCCCCCCTGCCACACCACCGAAGAGAGGTAGTCCGATGAGAGCACTGCGTGGACTCACGTCCATCCTGATCGTGTCCGTCCTTGCGATCGCCGCTGCACAGGGCGCGGTCGAGTACCCCATCACCATCGAGCACGCGCTCGGCACCACCGTCCTGACCGAGAAGCCGGTCCGCGTCGCGACCGTCAACTGGGCGAACCACGAGGTGCCGCTGGCCCTCGGCGTCGTCCCCGTCGGGTTCGCGGCCGCCAACTTCGGTGACGACGACGGCGACGGCCTCCTGCCGTGGGTGAGCGAGAAGCTCACCGCGCTCGGCGCAGCGGTGCCCGTCCTCTTCGACGAGGGCGACGGCATCGACTTCGCGGCCGTGGCGGCCACCG